>MDTG01332655.1_pt1 | contig 28920 bp, 34 predicted proteins | sample 811421 | NCBI WGS metagenome assembly MDTG01 (sample SAMN05326645, study PRJNA326480) | marine metagenome | isolation source: seawater | place: Pacific Ocean: South East | collected 2011 | reverse complement strand
AATATTATGAAAAAAGCTAAAATTTACATACCAGCTAAAACAGCTATGCAATCGGGTAGGGGGAAACTTAAAAATTGGATACTAGAGTTTGACACCAAGGATCCATCAATTAATCCGCTTATGGGCTGGGAAACTTCCACTGATACCTTAGAGGAAATTATTCTAAAATTTCCAACTAAAGAAAAAGCTATAGAATATGCAAAAAAAAACAATATTTCTTATAGAGTTATTGAACCTAAAAAAAGAGAATTCGTAATTAAATCATACGCGAACAATTTTATAAAAAATTAATTATGTGGCGAAGTTTTTTTACAGAAACAAAATGGTTACTTTGGTCATGGGGTGGTTTCGCATTTATAATTTTATCTCTTTTAGCTCAAACTTATATCGATGTAAAAATAAATGAGTGGTACAAAGGTTTCTACGATCTTCTTCAAAAAGCACCAGAAAGAGAACTGTCAGAATTTTATGATGGAATAATTTTATTTATGAAATTAGCAATCCCTTACGTAATTATTTATACTATAACTAATTATTTTACACGTTTATGGGCTTTTAGATGGAGAGAAGCAATGACTTTTTCTTATATGCCTTATTGGAGAGCTGTCGATGCAAAAGTTGAGGGTGCTTCTCAACGTATTCAAGAGGACGCAATGAATTTTGCAAAGATTGTTGAAAGTTTAGGTTTGCAGATTGTAAGAGCAATAATGCTTCTAATTGCGTTTCTTCCAATTTTATGGGGTCTTTCATCAAATGTGGTTATCCCTTTCTTTAAAGATATATCAGGGTCTCTTGTTTGGGTTTCTTTAACAGCAAGTTTAGGTGGGCTTATTATAAGTTGGATTGTTGGTATAAAATTACCTGGTTTAGAATATAATAATCAAAAAGTGGAAGCAGCTTTCAGAAAAGAATTAGTTTATGGAGAGGATGACAGGAGAAATTACGTTCAAGCCCCAACTATTCTTCAATTATTTACAGGAATAAAGTTTAATTATCATAGGCTTTTCTTACATTACGGTTACTTTGATTTATGGTTAATTATGTATAATCAAACAATGATAATTGTACCTTACTTATTAATGGGCCCAGGTTTATTTACAGGAGCAATGACACTGGGTGTTTTAATACAAACTTCAAGTGCCTTCAGAGAAGTTCAAAGTAGCTTTTCTCTATTTTTACAAAATTGGACTAGAATTACTGAATTAAGATCAATCCATAAGCGTTTAATGGAATTCGAAGATGCTATAAATTTTAAAAATAAGTTGAGAAAACCTAGAAAATCTGATGTAAGAGCTTAATGGAGCTCTACCTAAAACTCATAGATGTAATTTTACCTATCTACGTAATAATTGGAATAGGTTATTACATTGGAATAAAAAATCCGAAATTTAATACTAATTTTATAACTAATTTCGCAGCTAAAATTGGGTCTCCAGGCATGATTTTTTATACTATTACGACAACTGGAATTACACTCAGTTTATTCATTGAATATTTCATATACGCCTTAATTGTAATCACCGGTTTTTCTATAGTAGGTGTTTTTTTCTTATTTATTCTTAAAAAAGATTTCATCAGTGAGCTTCCACCATTAATATTACCTAATACTGGAAATATAGGAATTCCAATGTGTTTGTTCGCTTTTGGAGAACAAGGTTTAGGTATAGCTTCTGCAATTGCATCAGTCATTTTGCTATTGCATTTTACACTTAATATATTTCTAGCAAAAAAAGATTTTTCACTATCAGTTTTGATTAAAAGTATGCCTTTTTATGCAATTTTAGTATCTGTTGTTTTTTTATATTTTGAATGGGAGGTTCCAGGTTTTATAGAGAACACAACTTTTTTACTTACATATGCAACAATCTTTTTAGTGCTTATGTCTCTCGGTATTGCTCTTACAAGATTAAAAGTCGTATCTTGGACCAATGCATTATTATTAGGTTTTGTTAGGGTTATTTTAGGCCCTGCACTAGGTTTTTTATTTATAAAATATCTAAATTTAACTGGAATACCCGCTGGAGTTCTGCTTATACAATCTGCTATGCCTAGTGCTGTTTTGACTTATTTAGTTGGATCTATGTATTCTAAGAAGAGGGTAGTAGATAATATTGCAAGTGTTATTGTAACCTCAACATTGCTATCAGCTTTCACTGTTCCTATAGTAGTCTATTTTACTTTACTTTATTTTCAGTAAATACAGTAAGTTATATCAAATAATTAATGTAAAATATTAGGTTATAAGTAAATAATATTGACATAAAATGATATATCAACAATAAAACATTGGTATTTCTTGCTATTTTAACTCTATAAATTGTAAAAAAAATTATATGAAGGGTCTAAAACCATTGTATTATTTGATTAAATATTAAAATATTGTTGTTTTAATTAAAAAGAGTCTTAATTATCGTTAAATTGCAACGATTCTAGCCAATCTAAAAGTGTTGATAAGCAATATTTTTAAGAGCTTTGCAGTATTGGAATATAGCGTTTAAACGGCCATAGATAGTGAATTTTTTGCGACTAGAGATTGTAGGGTACAACTAACTGTAGAATATGCATTTATTACGAATGTGAAACATCCAATCAACTAGAACGCCCGTCAAACAACAATTTTAGAGGATTACACCTTCTTTTTTTAACAATTTTCGCTTAGTTTTAAGACCTCCTTTGCCAGAATAACCACCTAGAGATCCATCAGATCTAATTACTCTATGACAAGGAATTTTAGGAGGATAGGGGTTTTTACCAATAGCATTTGCTACTGCACGCACAGCTAACGGCTTTCCTATACCTTTAGCCACTTCTAGATAGGTTTTTATGCTCCCTAGAGGTATTTTTTCTATATATTTCCATACTTTTATCTGAAATTTAGTGCCATTTAATTTCATTAATCAATAATTAAGTAAATTAGAATAGAAATACCTAATATTAAGGTAATCATTAAGCTTAAGGCTATCGTTTTTTTCCTTTTTGAGCTTGAATTAGCCCAATAGTGAGAGATCCCGTAAATTATTGTTAAAAATATAGTTATGAGAAGGATAAATTTAATCAATGTTAATGCGGGTTTTGGCCTGTTTTGTTGAAATTTGCAAACTGCTTAGAACCTTTATTTGGCCCCACAAATATGAGTGTCCATGCTGTTTTTCCTTCTGGAATGGTAAGACTATGTGTGTCTGAGGCCTTTCTAACACCTATATAGCCTGGACCCCGCCAAAATCGGCCTTTTTTGGTGGTTTCCCAATAGCCACCTTTGAGAACCAAGGTCATATAAGACCAATAATGATCATGCAAATCTCCTAAATCGCTTTTAAGTATCTTATGAAGGAAGATATTGAATGGAAACCACCTGGGTCTTTTTCTAAATAATAAATAATATCTTACCATGAACGGTTTTGCCTTATGGTAGTCTGGCCAACTCGGACCACGATCTAAAAGAAGTCTTTTTCGATTCTTAAACATACTTAATTTTAAACACTTGACACTAGAATTCATCTAATATATTACTAACGATAATTAATGGTTATCAATAGTAATAAATAAAAAATAATGACAAAATTGATTACAGATTTAAAAATTCTTCAAGAGGAAACATTAAAGAATTTACAAAATTCAAAAGCGAACAACACTATTAGAGCTTACAAATCTGACTATAAAGATTTTGGAGCTTTTTGTTCAAGAAATGGATTTAAAGATCTTCCATCGGAACCAAAAATCGTCTCATTGTATTTAACACACTTATCTACAAAAGACATAAAATTAAGCACTATAAAGCGTAGGTTAGTTTCAATTGGGGTTATTCATAAATTGAAAGGACATTATTTGGATACAAAGCATCCTGTAATAGTAGAAAATTTAATGGGAATTAAGAGAAGAAAAGGAACAGTTCAAAAGGGCAAAAAACCTATATTAATCAATGTTTTAAAAAATATTCTTAATATTATTAATCAACAAGAATGCGAAGATATAAAAAAATTAAGGGACAGATCTATAATATTAGTTGGTTTTTCAGGTGGTTTTAGGAGAAAAGAAATAGTTTCATTAGATTATGAAGATGTCGATTTTGTAGATGAAGGCATGAAATTAAATATAAAAAGATCAAAAACAGATCAATTTGGTGAAGGATCAGTCAAAGGAATCCCCTATTTTGAAGACAGTATTTATTGCCCAGTAAATTCATTAAAAAGATGGTTAAACGTTTCTAGGATAACTAAAGGAGCAATATTTAGACGTTTCTCAAAAGGATCAAGACTTACATCCAAAAGGTTAACTGATCAGACCGTAGCTTTATTAATAAAAGAATACCTGAGAAAAGCTGGTATAGATAGCAAAAACTATTCTGGTCATAGCTTACGATCTGGTTTTGCTACTTCTGCAGCCGAGGCTGGCGCGGAAGAAAGAAGCATAATGGCAATGACAGGTCATAAATCTACTGAAATGGTTAGAAGGTATATAAAAGATGCAAATTTATTTAAGAATAATGCATTAAATAAAATCAAAATATGATTAGGACTATTTTACGATTTTTATATAAAGCTAAAATTTTTAAAAGAATTATCCCCTCTTTATTAAAATTATCAACTAGAATTTATAAAAAAAAAATTATTATTAAACATCAGAATATTTTTTTAAGTATAGATTTGATGAGTCCAATTGATAAAGAATTATATTTAAAAAACAAATATGAGTTAGAACAAATAACTTTTTTTATAAATGAGATTGAAAAAAATAATATTAAAAATTTTGTTGATGTAGGAGCACATTCGGGATTATATTCACTCTTGATAAGCAAAAAAGGAATATTTGTCGATGCTTTTGAACCGGTTAATGAAAATTACAAAAATCTTTTAGAAAACAAGGAATTGAATAAAATAGATAATATTAAATTACATAATAAAGCTTTATCAGATAAAAAAGAAAAAGTTATAATGTGGGTTTCTAATAAGAATAAAACAGGTGGTTATTCTATTTACGACTCTAAAGATGAGGAGTTAGCTAAATATAATATTGATAAATTATATAAGATTGAATCTTATACGGTCATCGGTGATGATATATTACCTTTCAGAAATAAAAAAATTGCTATAAAGATTGATGTAGAAAGGCACGAAAAAAATGTTTTAAAAGGCCTAAAAGAAGTGTTGCTAAACAACGAAGTAACAATTCAAGTTGAGTTATTTGAAAGTAAAAAAAAAGAAATATTTGATTATCTAAAAAGTCTAAATTTTAAAAATTTTCATAGGATTGAAAAAGATTATTACTTTAAAAATTATTGATCTTAAATTGTTTATAAATATCTTTAAAAATTATATTAACGCTCCTCTTTTTATAAAGACCGGACTTATAAAGGAATTTATGAAAAGTATTTTTGGGTTTCCAACAACTATACCAGATATAATCTTTTTTATTAATTAGATCAAATAACTTTGTAGAATTACAACCAGCAATTTGTACTACAAAACCAGAGTGACAAGAGACTGAACATTGTGAGTAGTTAATTAATCGTTCAAAAATAAACAAATTACAATTATTCAAAATTATAATATTTTTTGGTTTAAAAGAATTAATCTTTTGTTTAAGTTTTATAAAGTAGGTGAAATTGTTGTTAAAACTTGTTAACACTACTCTTAAATTAAGTTTTTTTTGTATAAAAATTAAGTTTTCGTATAATTCATTTTCTATATTCTTAATATCAATCCATTTTTCATCCAAATGAAAAAGAATATATTTTTTTTTTATTTTCTTGTTAAAAAGTGTTTTGAAAGATTTTTCGTTTAATAAACTAGGTTTAAAAAAATATTTTTCAGTTGATTTGTTATTTAAGCCTAGAAAGTTGGAAATTTTATTTAATTTAGAAGGCAGATGTTCTATTCTTAACAAGTCTTTTTTACTAGTAAAAGTTTCATATTCATTGAAGAACAAATGTTTATAAATAAAATTGGGCTTCGTTAACCAAAATCCCATGAATTTTTGTCTGTAAATCAAACCTAACTTAATTTTAGCATTAATTAATGAATTACAAATATTAGAAAAAGTTTTTCCGTCAGTTGAAAAAGATGCATAATAATCAAAATTACATATTTTTCTAATAAGTTTAATTTTTGAGAGAAAACTCTTATTTTTATCATAAACATAAACTTTATCTATTATTTCGTAACTTTTTACGAGTTTGTAATTTAATGGAGAGCATACAACACTTATTGAACAATTTTTAAAATCTTTTTTTATCTTTTTTAGGATATTAGTAATAATAATGAAATCACCCAATCTATCTACTCTAAAAAAAATAAACCTTTTCATGATCTATAGGTAGATAATGTCTTTTTTATATCTTTTAAATTTCTAATACCTATTTTTCTTAACAAAGAGTTGTCGCCATAGATATCTTTTCCTTTTTTCAAATCAAAATTAATTTTCTTTTTTATATGAATTTGATTTAAAATTTTACATATTTTTATTAGATTAATTTTTCTTCCACTAGAAATATTAATTGGTTTTTCAAATTCTTTTTTTAATAAAATTATAATAGATCGTGAAACATCGTCTATATGTATAAAATCTCTATTTTGATTTATATTGAACAGTGTATCAAATCTTTTCATTTTCAAGATCATATCAGGAACAAAATTACCTTTTTTTTGTTTTGGTCCGGTAGAGTTAAAAATACGAGCAACACCTATTTTATAATTAAACTTTTTTCTATTTCTAAAAATAAAATCTTCAACTTTTTTTTTTGACTTTCCATACGGACTTTTTGGTTTTCGTAATTTATTTTCTTTAATGATTTTTGACGAGTAACCATAAACATGTGAGCTAGAAATAAATAAAAAATATTTAAAGCTTTTTATCTTTACCTTTTTCAATGTTTTTAAGATGTTAATAGATGATTTTACATTTATCAAATTCAGCGTTTTTGAAAATTTTTTACTTTCATTTTTAGTGATTGCAGCAAAATGAATAAAGTATTCAAAATCTTTATTTTCTATCCAGTTATCTAATTTTTTAAAATTTTCTATTCTATAAGGATATTTAATTATTACGAATTTTTTACTGTATTTTTTATAAAAATAACTACCTAATAGTCCACTTCCACCAGTTATAATAATTCTTTTTTTAAATTTTTTTTTCAATTAACCTAATCCGATTTAATCTATTTCAGCTAACTCGTGTTCTATCATATCGTCTATCAATTCATTAGTAGATATAGAAGGTTTCCATTTTAGATATTTTTTGGCTTTTGAATAGTTTCCTTTTAAAAAATCTACTTCACTTGGTCTAAAATATTTTTTATCAATTGCGATTATTGTTTCACCTGTTTCTTTATCTATAGCTTTTTCGTTAATGCCTTTACCCTTCCACAAAATTTTCATAGAGAGTTTTTTCGCTGTTGCGTTAACAAAATTTTTAACTGTGGTTTCCTTATTAGTAGCTATTACCCAATCATCGGGTTTTTTGTATTGTAATATTTTCCACATTGATACTGCATAGTCTTTCGCATGTCCCCAATCTCTGACTGCATATAAATTGCCTAATGTTAATTTTTTTTGTATTCCTCTTTTTATTCGAGTAAGTCCTTGAACGATTTTTTTTGTTACAAAAGTCGGACCTCTTCTGGGCGACTCATGATTAAAGAGAATACCATTAGATGCATAAATACCATATGCTTCTCTATAATGTACAGCAGTATGGTATGCAAAAACTTTTGAAACACCGTAAATAGATCTTGGATGAAAAGGCGTTTTTTCATTTAGAGATTTTTTATTTTTTACAAGCCCATACATTTCTGAACTAGACGCTTGATAGTATTTTGTTTTTTTTAAATTTAATATCCTTATAGACTCTAAGATTCTTAGTGCTCCTAAAGCTGTGATATCAGCAGTATATTCAGGGACGTCAAAAGATACCCTCACATGACTCTGAGCAGCTAGATTATATATTTCATCTGGTTTAATTTTATTAATTATATTTAACGTGCTTGTTCCATCTGAAATATCTCCGTAATGAATAAAAATATTCTTATTTGAAAAATTAATACTATCAAAAAGATGATCAATTCTTTCAGTATTTGCACTTGAGGATCTTCTTTTAACACCATGGATTATGTAATTTTTTTTGAGCAAAAGTTCAGCTAAATACGATCCATCTTGACCAGTGATACCAAAAATTAAAGCTGTCTTTTTTTTTATTTTTCCCATAAATAACTCTTTTTATCATTTATATTCATCGTTTTATTTATAATAAATTCTGCTACTAAATCTGAGTTAAAGTATTTCATATACTTATCTTTTCCCTTTTTAGCAACTTTTCTTCTTAACTTATCATCTCTAGAAATTTTAAGTATTTTTTCGGAAAGATCATTGATATTTTTATAAAATATCATTTCATTATCATTAAAAAAATCTCTGTATTGAGTTTTTTCATCTATCAAACATACTAACCCGTTTCCTACTATCTGGGTTATACGATCACTGCTATAATATTTTATAGTTTCTCCTCTACTTAAATTTAAACCCATTTTAGCATTACTTATCGTTTTGAAATAATGATCAGCCCAAATAGGCTGAATCTTGTCTATGCCATAAATATCAAATTTTGTATCAGGTGTTTTTCTTAACAAATTCTTTATAAAAATAGTTCTATCGTCCATTTTACCACTTTTAAGCACACCTCGGTGCACACCATGGCTAAGAGCAAAAAATACATCAACAGAACAAGATTTATTAAAGTTGTTGAGTGTTTCAAAAGATTTATCACTTGGGTTTGGAATGTAAAAGGATTGATTTTTTTTTGGAAGAAAACTTAAAACAGATGGACTAGTAGTAATGAAACTTGTGTCAACACAATTAATTTTATCTAATATCCTGTTTTTATTTCTTTCGTAATCAGGACCTTTAGGGTTTAAAGGGTCTAGAAACCATTGACCTATCCTTGTATTTGGATAATCATCTCTTAACTCATTTATTTGATCTGAAGAAATCAAATCGGCGTGACCTAAAACGATTAAATCTGGTTTATAATTATAACAAGTTCTTTTTAATTTATCATTTAATGATTTAGAACCTTTAAAATCATTAATAGATCTATAGTATTTTTGAATATCTCTATCACTAAAACCTAAAACACTATGGCCCTGTCTTATAAAACCATTATTAATTCTTCTCCCTGTATTAAAAAATAATCTTCCATCGAGTCGTTCATTAAAATTTGTTATGTGAAGAATTCTTAACTTAGATTTTTTCTTCGGAATATAAAATTTTTTCAAACTTCGTAGCTTATCTTGTCTATAATTATCGATATTTTTGGCAACATAAGAATGTGTCAGGTAAAAATTTTTAATTGATAATTTTTGCAATTTATTTCTCAAATTTTTATTTTTTATAAGTTGACTAATTTGCGCCTTTAATTCTGCACTAGATAGTTTTTTTAGAATTTTTGCATTTGTTATTGTTTCTGGTAAACCACCTTTATTAGTTATTACAACAGCACAGCCATTTGCAGACGCTTCTAAACTTGTTCTTCCAAATGGCTCGTCCCATCTTGAGCATACTACTGCTATACTGGTTTTTTTAAAAATTGATATTACTTCGTGGTGTTTTTTAAAACCTAATAAAGATGCATTTTTGTGTTTAAGATCAATTCTCTCTCTTTTTTCGTCACCAATAACTTTAGCTTTCCAATCTGGATTATTGTTAAGAATGCCTGTAATAGCTTTGCAAAATATATCATATCCTTTTGCTTTATTTAATTTACCTACAAATGTAATCCATTTTTTTTTGTTTTTTATTAAAGATAAGTTTCCCTTTTGAGCAGACTGATAGAAAACAGATAATTTATCACTGTTAACAAATTTATTTTCCATTCCTTCTAAGAATCTTTTCTTTGACCAATTACTATTAAAAATTATTTTATAGCAGTTCTTCAATAAAAATTTTCTATCTTGAATTGATGAAGAGCCGTCCATTGATAATGGATCATTATGAAAATATAACGATATAATTTTCTTTTTCAATTTTGTTAATAAAATTTTAACATAGGTAGGTCTATTGTGAATTTCAATTATTGAAGAGTTATTATTTTTTTCTAAATTAATAAATTTTTTAACATAATCTTTTGTCTGACTAGACAAAATATTTTTTTTTGTATCAATATTGGTATATTTTATTGGAAATTTTTTTTTATATTCGGTGTTACCGTAAACTGTAATGTCTTTTTTAAACTTACTAATTTTTGTAGTTTCAAATACAAATAAAGATACTGCTCCAGGATATTCAGGGGAAAAATTTTCTTTATAGGGTAATAAAATTGAAATTTTCATTTAATATTATTTTTAATTTTATTTCTTAAAACTCTATTGTTCTTTATATAATATTCTCTGGAAATTGCCTTACTTTTTGAATAAGTTTTTTCTTTATAAATCAATTTCCATTTTCTTCCTCTCGTAAATTTAGCCCCCTTACCAGAATTATGAAGCTTGATTCTTTTAGAAAGATTAGATGTATACCCCACATACGTCACTGAGTTATTACCAATAGATTTGAGCATATAAATGTAATAGCTCATGAACAGTACCTTATTATGATGAAATACCTAAATGTGTATATTTAACATTCAAATAATCCTTAATAGCCATAGACCCACCTTCTCTACCATATCCAGTTTGCTTAATGCCTCCAAATGGAACCTCAGGTAAAGCGACCACCCCCGTGTTAACAGCAACTGTTCCAGTTTCCATTAATTCAGAAGCTCTATGTGCCTTTTCAAGATTATTTGTGTAAATATAACTTGCTAATCCTAAATCGTTATTGTTAGCTCTTTCAATCACCTCATCAAAATTTTTAAATGACAAGATTGGTACAAGTGGCCCAAATGGTTCTTGATTCATAATAGTAAAATTATCTTCTACATTATCGAAAATAGTTGGTTCATAAAAATAACCTTTGTTGAATCCAGACGGTTTTTTACCTCCACACAAAATTTTAGCACCTTCATTTTTGGTTTTTTCCACTAGTGCTTCTAATTCTTCTAATCTTTTTTTTGTTGTTAAAGGACCAAGAATAGTATCAGAATTCATTCCATTGCCAATTTTTAGTTTTTTGGTTTTTTCTAACATTAATTTCGTGAACTCATTTTTTTTTGTATCATGAATATAAAATCTACTTGGAGAAATACATACTTGACCATTATTTCTAAATTTGGAAAAAATTGCTATATCTGTAACTTTTTCTATATCTGCATCATCAAAAACAATGAATGGTGAGTGTCCACTTAACTCCATTGTTACTCTTTGAACTTTTTCAGCAGCTTTTTTTAAAATTATTTTACCTACTCTAGTTGAGCCTGTTATTGATACTTTTTTGATTATATCTGATGATAAAAGTTGATCAGAGATATAAGCTGGGTCTCCTGATAGAAGATTAATGACACCAGGTGGAACTCCCGCCTCCTTGCACACATCAACTAATTCCATTATTGATCCTGGTGTTATTACATCAGGTTTCACTATCACAGCACAACCAGCTGACAATGCTGTTGATATTTTTCGAGAAGCAAGTGTTATTGGGAAATTCCAAGGAACTAATGCAGCTACAACACCAACCGGTTCATAATGAACATGTAATCTTGTATTAGAATTTCTACCCAACAAAGTTTCTCCATAAATTCTTTTAGCTTCTTCAGAACTCCATTCAAAAATATCGGCCGCACCTGACACTTCCCCTTTACTTTCAGATAAAGGTTTACCAACTTCCAAAGTTAACCACTTTGATAGTACTTCTTGTCTAGATCTAATTAACTCAGAAATTTTTCTGATTATTTTAGACCTTTCCCATGGTGAGTAATTTTTCCAAACTTTAAATCCTTTTTTTGCAGACTCCAACGCTAAACCTATATCTTCAGAATTAGCTTTAGATGCTTTTCCTAACACTTCTTCAGTAGCTGGATTGATTACTTCGTAAGTTTCTTTTCCGGTTGATTGTTTCCACTTACCATCAATAAATTGACCAAATTTTTCGTACATAAAATATTATAATTTAAATTAATTAAATTTACCAATAGTTTGAGAAATTTTTTGGCGGTTCCAAGGGGAATCGAACCCCCCTTTGTTGGATTTCAACTCCGTGTCTTGAACCTTAATTACCAATGTTTTTAGCATAATTCTTTTAAATTAACTAGAGGGTGATCGCAATTTGATCACTATTAAAAACCTCTTAAATCTTTTTTAATGAATTCATTTGAAATTAATTTCATATCTTCAAGTAAAGGCAACCAATCTGTCTTGAAATGCTCTTGAGTCATGAAGCCTAATGACAGTAGGCTCGCCACTTGTCCTTTAACACCTACATGACCACATCTAATAAAAAGTCTTATACTTTCTCCAGCCATTCTATAATTTAATGATTTTGTTTGAATTAGATAGGTGAAAGTATCATCTTTAACTTTATAATCTCGACGTTTAAATTTATTTGGATCTACATTATATAAATCAGCTAAAGTTTTATTCAATTTTTGTAATTCAGAAAGACAAACATTATTAAAATTTTCAGATTTTACATCCGGATACTCTTTAATAGCTTCAATGGATAAAACTTTTAAATCTTTTTTTGTAGTCAAAAAATAATAATCAAAAATATCATTGGGTTTTATTTCTTTTAATTCATCTTTTGTTGATAGTTTAAAACTCAGTGTCCCTTTCGGCATAAAAGATTCTTTATATTTTCTTTTATCAGCATAAATAGCGATATGATCTTTTAATTTTACACCAAATAATTTTTCTGGCAAATCAGCTGCGTAAGCATTTAAAGATGAAAAAATAAATAAAATTAAAGTGTAAAAAATTTTTTTCATATAAAATTCTAACAAATAAATGATCGCAAAACGATCACAATTTGATCACACTGAACGTAAATTTAATCAAAATATTTATTGGTAGTTCTAATTTTTAGAAAGTTTTGGCGGTCCCAAGGGGAATCGAACCCCTCTTTGTTGGATGAAAACCAACTGTCCTAACCGATAGACGATGGGACCATATTTTTAAAAACTTTATTAACAGAAATATCATCAATAATAAACTCTACATTTTTTTTACCTCTCCACTCATTTAATGATAATTTTCCAGCTATATTGAATAATACTCCACTTTTTTTTAGTAAGTAACCTGCTAATTCATTTTCCACAGCGTTAAAAGCTATTGTTTTAATGCTTGTTCCTTCTGCTCCCACTAGAATTGATTTTACATGCTTTTCTCCAACAATCTTACTATTTACGGGTTTCATATTTTCAATAATAAATTTTGGCTCGGGGTTGCCTGACCCAAATGGAGACAAAGTATTAATTTTGTTGTAAAAATCAATATTTAGTGCTGTCGGTGAAATTTTACTATCTAAAATCAAATATCTTTCCAATTTGACTCTATTGTTTTTTTTAAATCTATTTAAAAGAAAATCTTTTAGTTTTTCTATATTTGAGCTTTTTATGGTGAAGCCTCCAGCCATTTTATGGCCACCACCTTTAATAAGTATTTTTTCTTGAGTTGCTGCTATAATTGCTGAACCAATATCAAAACCAACTGTTGATCTTGCGGATGCTTTTCCTATATTTCCTGTTAAAGAAATTACAATAGTTGGTTTATTGTATTTATCTTTAATTCGAGATGCAACAATACCTATAACTCCTTCATGCCAGTTATCTCCTTTTAGAATTATTATTGGATCCTCTGCTTTTATTTTAAAATTTTGCAATATATCTTTTATCAGATTTTTCTCTAACATTTGTCTTTCTTTATTATAGTTATCTAACTCTAATGCTAATTTAAAAACCTGTTGTGGATCTGAATTTAAAAGCAAGTTAGCTCCATGTGAACACTTCCCTACTCTACCTCCAGCATTAATTCTTGGTCCAAGCATATATCCAAGATGATAAATAGAGGGGGTCGATTCAACTTTGCAGATATCTAATAAAGTTTTTATGCCAAGATTTTGTTTGGATTTCAAAACTTTTAATCCTTGTTTAACAATTGCTCTGTTTAAACCTATTAATGGGACTACATCACAAACAGTTCCAAGAGAAACTAAATCTAAGTAATTAATTAGCTTAGGTTCATTAATGGAATTTTTTTCAAACCATCCAATTGATCTAAGTTTGCTATTAATTGATACTAAAAACATAAAAGTTACACCAGCCGCACATAGGTACTTTAAATTTGAACTATCATCTAATCTATTCGGATTAACTATAGAGTGCGCTTTAGGTAGTTTAATTTCTGATTGATGGTGATCTAAAACAATTACATCAACCTTATTTTTGTTAGCATGTTCTATTGCTTCAAAAGATAATGTTCCACAATCAACAGTAAAAATTGTTTTAACTTTTTTTTTTATCAGTTCGTCAAAACCTTTTATAGAAGGACCATAACCTTCTTTTTTTCTATCGGGAATATATATTTCAAATTGAATGTTAATCTCATTAAAATATCTTCCTAAAAGCGCTGTAGAGGCAGCACCATCAACATCATAATCTCCAAATATACCGATTTTCTCTTTATCAAAAAAAGCTTTAATTGTTCTAGAGCAAGATTTATCCATGTCGGCTAAAACATTAGGATTTGGCAAGAAATTCTTTATTGATGGATTTAAAAAACTATTGATTTCTTCTTTTTTGATTTTTCTTAATACTAATAGTTTTGCAACAATTTCATCTAAAAAAAAATTATCTTTTAAAAAAGTTATTTTTTCTTGATCAATTTCTTTTAAAATCCAGTTTTTACCAGTAACTGATACTGTACTCATTTTTTAATATTATTTTTATATAAAGTATTAATTTTTCCATCTTTATGTAATGCTAATGTTCTAGCTTCAAAAAAATCATTATAGTCTTTTATTCCACTGGCTAAATCGCCATCAGTTATAGCAGTAGCACAAAACATAACATCTCCTTTTACCATATCTTCTAAATTATATTTTTTTTTAATATCAACTATACCCATCTTTTTTGCTCTTATTTCTTCAGATTTATCCAAAATAAGTCTAGTTTGAATTTGGCCATCATAGCAACTTAATGCAGCTGCTGCTAATACACCTTCTGGTCCGCCACCTATACCCAAGTACATATCTACAGGAGAATTTTTGTCTACTACATATATTACACCAGAAACATCTCCATCCGATATAAATTTAATATTAACTTTCATTTTTTTTAAAGAAGAAACTATTTTTTCATGTCTTGGTCTATCCAGAATACAAACTGTAAGCTTTTCAGGACTAGTATTCTTCGCTTCTGCTAATAATGATATATTTTTTTCAACTGAATTATCTAAATCTAGAAGGTTTTTTGGTAGACCTGATCCTATTGCAATTTTTTCCATATAAGTATCTGGTGCAAAAAATAAATTATTTTTTTCAGTTGCTGCAAGCATTGAAAAAGAATTAGGTAAATTTTTTGCAACAAAATTAGTCCCCTCCAATGGATCTACCGCTAAATCAATTTCTTGGCCTTTGTTTGTACCTACTTTTTCACCTATGAAAAGCATAGGCGCTTCATCCATCTCACCTTCTCCGATAACTATTTTGCCATTCATATCAATTTTATTAAAAGCAGCTCTCATATTATCAACCGCAGCTTGATCTGCTCCAACTTTATCATTTTTTCCGATAAAACTATATGCACCACATGCAGCCTTTTGAGTGGCATGAGCAAACTGTTTTAAATATTCTTTGTTAATAGACATCAATCTAAACCTATTCTAATTAATTTTGGTTTTTTGAAAATAAAATTTTTCCCTTTAATCTGGCTTAAAATCTTATTCAGAGATTTATCTTTTGCCTTATGAGTAATAATAATAATTGATGAATGTTTTTTTGATTTACTTGGATTTTGAATTAATCTTTTTATTGAAACATTATTTTTTGAAAAAACTTTAGTTATATTGGACAAAACTCCAGGTTTATCGATAACTTCAAACCTTAAATAAGCTGAAAAAGATCTTTCAAAAATATCTTTAAAAACAAGTTTTTTTCTCTCTTTGCTTGAGATTGAAAATGGAAATTTGATATTTCCTCTTAAAATTGACGATATATCAGAAACTAAAGCTGAAGTAGTTGGTTTTGGACCAGCTCCTTCACCCTGTATTACATTTTGACCAACAGGTTTACCGTCCACTATTACGGCATTTAAAACTCCACCTATGCTAGCTATATAAGAACTTTTTTTAATTAATGTAGGATGAACTCTTTGAAAAACTTTATTGTCTATTATATCTGAAAATCCTAAAAGTTTGATGCCATAACCAAGTTTTTTTGCATTAAAAATATCTAAGGACTCTATAGATTTAATGCCTTCAACATGAATTTTGTGATTTATGTAGGAGTTAAAGCAAAGCGAAGTTAGAATTTTTAATTTTGCAGCAACATCTTCGCCATTTAAGTCAGAATCTGGATTTGACTCAGCGTATCCTTTCTTTTGTGCGTCAGATAAAACTTCATTGAAATCTTTGTTTCCCTTTTCCATTTCTGATAGAATATAATTTGAAGTTCCATTAAATATTCCATAAACTTTAGTTATTTTATTAGCTATTAAACCCTCTTTCAGAGACCTTATAATTGGCACCCCACCACAAACAGCTGCCTCAAATTCAAGGTTAACATTATTTTTCTCTGCAATTTTAGATAATTTGTCACCATATTTTGCAATTAAAGCCTTGTTTGCCGTAACTACATGTTTTTTATTTTTTAGTGCATTAAATACAAGTTTCTTAGCAGCGCCTTCAGCTCCACCAATTAATTCAACAATTAAATCTATTTCTTTAAGCTTTGTTGCATCCAAGTAATTTCTTAACCACTTTTTTTTTTCTATTTTAATTTTTCTTTTTTTATTTTTATTTTTGGCAGATACGTAAAGTATATTAGGAGTACAATTATTTTTTTTTGATAATTTTGATTTGTTAGCTTGTAAAAAGTTATAAAGATATGTGCCTATAGTACCTAAACCAATTATTGCAATGTTAAGCTTTTTATTCATTTTTATTTCTCTCTCTCAGTAATGTTGGGAAATCTTCTTTCTTTTCCCTGCTTAACTAAATATTTAGTAATTTCATCAATATTACACTTATCTATTATAACACAAACATCTAAAATATCTTTTTGGGACTTATTAGCCACTTTTAATTTTTCAGAAGATTTTACTTTTTTAATCTTATTACTTTTATTTTTTACGACTTTTTTAGACGTTTTTTTTTCAATTATTGTTTTTTGTTTTCTATTTATATTTTTTTTTCTTACTTTTAATTTTGTTTCTTTTATTTCTACTTTTGAAAGTTTCTTTATCTTTTGTTTTGTCTTTTTTTTCTCCGCAATCCTAATCTTTCTTTCATTGCCATTATCATTTTCTAAATTTAATTCAACCAAATCAACATTGCTTAAATTTTTATCATTTATAATTTTCACTTCTAGTGTAAGATTCTCTTCAAAATATTGTTTTGCCTCATCTTTATTTACGCATTCATGATCTCCACAAATCAAAACAGTTTTTGGTTGACTGCAACCATACATAAATAAAATAGATACTATCAAAAATAAATTTTTCATCTAAGACCCATTGTTTCAGGTAAATTGAAAATCAAATTCATATTTTGTACTGCTTGACCTGAAGCTCCTTTGACTAAATTATCTAAAGCACAAAAAATAACAATCTTATTTTTATACCTTGTTTCGCAAACAGAAATTTCACACATATTGGTGTTTAATACATTTCCTGATCCTAGCTCAGAATTAATTTTCATTATTTTGATAAACTTGTTTTTTCTATAATGTCTTTTTAGCTCTTTAATAATCTTTTTAATGGAAGAATTTTTACTTATATCTAAATAAATTGAAGTCAAAATACCCCTAAAAGTTGGAAGTATATGTGGGTTAAAAGTAAATTTTACTTTTTTTTTACAATATTTTTTTATTTCTTGATCAATTTCTGCTACGTGCCTATGAAATTTAGTATTGTAAGCATATGTGGACTTATACAAATTTTTATGTGTAAATTTTTTTTCGAAATTCTTACCAGCACCAGAATAACCTGATTTTGCATCTATAATTATATTTTTTGTTTTAATTAATTTTTTTTTTATTAAAGGTATTAATGGTAATTGTATAGACGTTGGATAGCAACCTGGATTAGCTATAATTCTAAATTTTTTTATTTTGCTCTTAGTAAATTCAGAAATAGAATAGATTGATTTATATAATAATTTAGGAGCTAAATGTTTAATCTTATAATTATTTTTATATTCTTTTAAATTAGTTATTCTAAAATCAGCGGCAAGATCAATAAATTTCACATTAGTATTTTTATTATAAACTTTTTTTATCAGTTTTTGAGACTCTCCATTGGGTAACGAGAAAAATGCGACATTTATTGATGACCAATCAATCTTTCTTGTAGACGAAATCTTAGGTAATTTTTTTTTAATTCTTTTGTCAAAGAAAGATATCTTTTTTCCTAAATTTTTTGTTGCACACAAATAGATTATATTGGCTTTTGGATGGGTAGAAAGTATCCTAATTAAATCTAAGCCGGTATATCCTGTAGCTCCTATGATTGCTATATTAATTTTCTTTTCAGACATTAAATCTTATAACACTCTCCAACTAAATATTAAATTTAAATGATTATCTCTTAGAGAATTGGAAACTTCTTCTGGCTTTTCTATGCCCGTATTTCTTTCTCTCTACAACGCGTGAGTCTCGGGTGGTTAGCTTGTCTTTTTTTAGATTCTTTTTTAATGCTTCATCATGTGAAATTAAAGCTTTTGAAATACCAAGAATTATTGCACCGGCTTGACCTGATAAGCCGCCACCTTTTACAGAACATTTAACATCATAATTAGTTCTGACTTCAGATATTTCTAAAGGTCTTGTCACAATTATTTGATGAACTGGTCTTTTAAAATAATCGATCATTTTAACTCCATTCACAAAAATATTTCCTGATCCTTTTTTTACCCATACTTTCGCTATCGATTTTTTTCTTCTACCTGTTGCATATTTACTTTCTTTAAAATCTAGCTTAATCTTTTTTTTAGAAGTATTTTCTGTTAAAGACGTGTTCATTATGTTCGTATTGTATTTCTTTTATTTAATTTACTAAAATCAACAATTTTTGGCTTTTGAATATCATGCGGATGTTTATCGCCATTATAAATCTTTAGCTTAGTAAGCTGTTTCTTTGCTAAAGGTCCACCGGGCAACATTCTTTTAACTGCCTGTTTTAATATTTCATGAGTTTTATTTTTCTCTTTTAATAGCAAAGGCGTAGTTTCTTTAATACCACCAGGGTAACCTGTGTGTTTATAATATTTTTTTTCTTTAAATTTTTTTCCAGTAAATTTTATTTTGTCAATATTAGTTACTATAACAAAATCACCATTATCAATGTGAGGGTTAAAAGTTGATTTATTTTTACCTCTTAAAACTTTTGAGATATAAGAAGCTAATCTACCTACAGCAGCATTTTCTGCGCTAACTAGGTACCAATCTTTTTTAACATCTTTTTTTTTTATAAAGGGTGTCATAAATTATGGCGATAGTTACTAATATTAGAGAAAAATGTCAATTTAATTTATATAACGATAGTAAAGATTAATTGTACCCAGCAATAATAGAACGCTAAATATCTGATGAGATGAAGCTATGTATATGTTTAGACCGCTAATTAAAGTCAAAATACCTAAAATAACTTGTATTATTAATATAAATAAAATGAAATAATAAGGCTTTCTTAATTTAAATATATTATTTTTATAAATATAGATGCCATAAGATAATAAGATAATTGTAATTAAATATGCTAAATTTCTATGATAAAATTGAACCAATCCATGATTTTCAAAATCAAATAAATCAGCAAAATTTAAGATCTGAACATCATTAGGAAAGTAGCTATAATTCATCATTGGCCAAGTTTGATATACTTTTCCAGCATCAAGGCCAGAGACAAAAGCTCCTAAAACAATTTGAATTAAAATTATGAAAAATAGAAAATAAAAAAAAGAATTATTTTGTTTTATTTGTTTTGGCTTAATATTTAATCTATTTGTAAAATTTAATATATTCCAGAATAAAAGTGATATTATTATTAAAGCTAAACACAAATGTAAGGATAATCTATAGTGACTAACTGTTACATTATTTACTAGACCGCTTTTAACCATATACCAGCCAACAGTGCCCTGCAAAATAATTAATGCCATAATTATATTGCATGTAAACAAGTATTTTTTTTCAATCTTTTTAACTATGTAAAAATAAATTAATGGTATTAAAAAAAACAAACCTATTAATCGTCCTAATATTCTATGAGCATATTCCCAGTAAAATATTACCTTAAACTCATTCATTGTCATTTGAGTATTTAATAAAAAGTACTGTGGAATTGATTTATATAGCGAAAAATAATTATTCCATGAAGCATCTGACATAGGAGGAAAAATTCCAGTAAATAACTCCCACTCTGTAATTGAAAGACCAGAGTTTGTTAATCTCGTTAAACCACCAACTATTATAATTGAATAAACCATCAAAAAAGAAGCTATTAACCAATAGTAAAATAGTTTATTAATTTTTGTATCATTTAATTGCATTAAATGAATTTATAATTTAAAAAATTATAAATTTAATCAAAATAAATGTCGCTATGATTAACAAGAATATATTAGATTTAAGAAGAAAGTTAGATAAACTTGATAATTCCCTACTTTCAATCATAAAAAAAAGATCATTGATAGTCGATCAAGTTATCAAAAATAAGAAATATAAGAAAGATATAGTAGATAAAAAAAGAATAGCTATTATATTGAAAGGTATCAAAGCTAAATCAAAAAAAATAAATTTAGATCCCAAAATCACTAAAAGAATTTGGATATCGATGATTAAAGCTTTTATTGATTACGAATATAGAAATTTTAAAAAATAGTTATTTACTATGTGGAGGTAATTTTTTTTCTACAAAAAATTCGTGTTTTCTTGTATTTGGATTATATTTTTTTAACTTTAGTTTATTTTTTGCCTTTTCTCCTTTAGTAGGTTTTTTTGCATAGTAAATAAACTTACTATCTGGGTTACTTTCTGGAACCATTCTTACTTTAAGGTGTGTTTTTTTTGCCATCTTTTTTAAGTTGTCTAATTTTATTTAAAATTATTTTACTTTTTGTTTTAATACTTTCTTTATAATAATCAGCTTTTAAACTAAATGAATTATAATCGTCAAGTGTGTTTATATTTGATTTAAGCACTTTTTTAACACCATTTATAGTTAAACCTTTGTCTTTTAAAAGATATTTGATTAGACAAATTAATTCTTCTTGTTTTTTTCCATAATATCTCCTGTTATTCAAAATTTGAGGTTTAATCTGATTAAATTCTTTTTCCCAATAACGTAAAACATGATTTTGAGGTTTATTATTTTTAGTATTGATTAATTTGAGAGATTTGGCTAATTCAGATATACTTTTTAATTTTTCCATTTACTTGTTAATCTTATCTTTGAATTGTTTCGACATATAAAAACTTGCAGATTTTCTTGCCTGAATTATATAAGCCTGTTTTGTTTTAGGATTTCTACCTACTCGCTCCTTTTTTTTTCTTAATTTAAAGGATCCGAAATTTTTAAATTGAGCATTGTTTTTTTTAATAAGTATTTTTAATTCTAACAATAAATCTTCTAAGATTTTATTTATATAAAAATTTGGTAGACCTGTTTTTGATTGTATATCTTTGATTATTTCTTTTTTTGTAAAACTATTTATCTTTTTCACCATCAGTTAAATGATCTAAATTGTTTCTAATTTGACCCATTAAATCACCTTTAATTATTTTATAACACAAATCTATAGAGTAATAAAAACCTAAGGAGTCTATTCCTCCATGACTTTTTACAACTGGTCCGTTTAAACCAAGAAAAATAGCTCCATTATATTTTCTAGGATCAAGTTTTGATTTGAATTTCTTTAACGAAAAATAAGAAAATAAAAGTGAAATTTTTGAAAAGATATTTTCAGAAAGACTTTTTTTAAGATTATCTGTTATAAATTTAGCAGTTCCTTCTGCTGTCTTTAAAGCTATATTTCCAGTAAAACCATCAGTAACAATTACATTTGACTCTCCTTCCATTAATTCATTGCCTTCAATATATCCGTTAAAAATGAAATTTTCGTTTTTGCTGAGATCTTTTAGTTTTGAATAAGCTTTTTTATGCATCTCTGTCCCTTTTATTTCTTCTGAGCCAATATTTAATAATGAAACTGTTGGCTTTAAATGTGGGAAAATAGATTTAAATAAAGCTGATCCCATTTCAGAAAAATCTATCAAATTTTTATCATCACACTCAATATTAGCGCCTAAATCTAAAACAACACTCATCCCCTTTTTGCTTGGCCACAAGCCTGCTAGAGCTGGTTTACTAACATCTTTCATCATCTTTAATATCATGCGAGATATTACTAATAACACGCCAGTATTTCCTGCAGATAAAGTTATGTCTGCACCACCATCGATTTGAGCTTTCACTGAATTCCACATACTTGAATTTTTTGAATTTTTTACTGCAGTCATTGGAGTTTCTTTGTCAGAAACAGTGTCGTCAGAGTGTACAATTTTTACTTTGTTAGATGTGATCTTAAGTCTATTAAATTCTTTTTCCAGGACATCTTGTTTTCCATGCAAATTTATAAAAAAATCATCGCAAGACTTATTCTTATCTAAAAAAATTTTCAATCCTTCTAAATTTTTTTTAGGTGCGTTTTCTCCGCCCATTGCATCAATAGCAATAGTAATTTTTTTTGTCATGTATAAGATTAAATATCTAAAATCTTTTTTCCGTTATAATAACCAGATTTTAAATCAATATGATGAGATAGTTTATACTCACCACTTTTTTTATCTTCAACTATATTAGTTGAAGTTAGCTTATGATGAGATCTTCTCATTTTTTTTCTTGATACTGATGTTTTTCTTTTTGGAACAGCCATTATTATACCTTAAAACTAATTGCATCTTTTATCATAGTTTCAGGACTTAATTCAAAACAAAAATGATAGAATTTGATAAAATATTCCTTGAAATACTCATATTTGTCTAAATTTTCTTTAGCAAACTGAGGAAAATACTTAATAATTAAATCTTTATTTAAATCTAGATTATTTGATGAAATATTAATTTTTAAAAGAATATCATAAAAAATTTTATTTAAATCTTTCATTTTTTTGTTTACTGCTACATCACCCTGTCCTAGTTCTCTAAGATTATTTTCTATAGAATGAAAAAAATCATCATACAAAGATTGAGAAAAATTAATTTCTTTTTTTTTAAAAATGACTAAAATTAAAGCAAAATGAATAAACATAAGATAAATTCTTGTTTCGAAACTATCTTTCAATCCTATTTTATTATAAAACGACAGATTGCGAGACAAAGTTAACAATGTATTATATAATTCTAAATTATGTTTTCTAAATTTAAATATCATAATAGTTTTATATTACTACTAATACTTATTATTTTATCAAGCTGTCAATTACAAGAGCCAGACAAAAATCATGGTATTTTATTTTTAGATAATAGATCAAAAAAACTAGTAGTTAATAAGTCTAATAAAAATGATGTAATAAATATATTAGGACAGCCACATGCAAAATCCTTTAATGAGGAAGATACATGGATATATGTGGAAAGAACTCTATCAAAAGGCAAATATCATAAATTAGGTCGACATAAGCTTAAGACTAACAACACTTTGATTTTAGACTTTGATAAATATGGTGTTTTAAAAACAAAAAATTTTTATAACAAAGATAATATAAATAAAATAAAGTTTTCAAAAAAAACGACTGAAAATGATTTAAAAAAGAAAAGTTTTGTTGAAAATTTCTTACAGAGTGTAAAAACTAAAATGTATAAAAATAGATAAATTAGTGAGCAATGATTGCTAATAATAACAATGCCACTATATTTGTTATTTTTATCATTGGATTAACTGCTGGGCCAGCTGTATCTTTATAAGGATCACCAACCGTATCTCCAGTTACAGCAGATTTGTGAGCTTCTGATCCTTTTCCACCAAAATTTCCATCTTCAATATATTTTTTCGCATTATCCCAGGCTCCACCACCTGCTGTCATGGATACCGCAACGAAAAGTCCAGTTACGATAACTCCTAACAACATCGCTCCTAGAGATGATAATGCAGCTTCGATACCACCAATCTGAAAAATTACAAAATATAAAATAACAGGTGATAAAACAGGTAACAAAGAAGGAATTATCATTTCTTTAATTGCCGCTCGTGTTAATAAATCTACAAGTTTTCCATAATCAGGTTTTCTTTTTCCCTTCATAATTCCAGGAATCTTTTTAAATTGTCTTCTCACCTCTATAACTACTGCACCACCTGCTCTACCTACTGCTTGCATACCCATTGATCCAAATAAATAAGGCAACATTCCACCAATTAATAATCCAGCAACAACAAAAGGATTTGATAAATCAAAAGTTACATTAACTCCTTCGAGAGTAGAGTTTTTAACTGTTGAAAAATATTTGATATCTTCTGTATATGCAGCAAAAAGAACTAAAGCTCCAAGTCCAGCAGATCCAATTGCGTAACCTTTTGTTACAGCTTTTGTTGTATTTCCTACAGCATCTAAAGCGTCAGTAGTTTTTCTTACATTTTTTGGTAATTTTGACATTTCAGCAATTCCGCCGGCATTATCTGTTACTGGACCATATGCATCTAATGCAACAACCATTCCTGTTAAAGCTAACATTGCTGTAACAGCCACAGCTATACCATATAAGCCAGCTAAACTATTTGTGTATAATATTCCTGCAACTATGATTAAAGCTGGTATCGCGGTCGCCTCCATTGATATTGCTAAACCTTGAATTACGTTTGTGCCATGACCAGTAGTAGATGATTTTGCAACTGATTGAACAGGTCTATAATTAGTTCCAGTATAATATTCGGTGATCCATATTAATAATCCAGTAATTACAAATCCTACAACACCACAAACATATAAATCAAATCCTGAAAAACTTTTATTAGAATTTGTATAAATTTGATCTAATCCAACTATTGATTGAGTAACTGGATATAAAATTATTAGAGATGTCAATGCGGTAACAACAAAACCTTTATATAAAGCTCCCATTATGTTTTTACTTTTACCAAGTTTTACAAACCAAGTACCAACAATTGAAGTTATAATACAGGAACCACCGATTGCTAATGGATAAATCATTAAATTATAATTTGATGGAAAAAAAATTGATGACAAAACCATAGTTGCAACTATTGTTACAGCATAAGTTTCAAATAAGTCTGCAGCCATACCTGCGCAATCTCCGACGTTATCACCAACGTTGTCTGCTATAACTGCAGGATTTCTAGGGTCATCTTCAGGAATACCTGCCTCTACTTTTCCAACTAAATCTGCGCCAACGTCTGCACCTTTAGTGAAAATTCCTCCACCTAATCTGGCAAAAATAGATATTAATGATGCCCCAAAACCTAAGGCAACGAGTGCATTAACAATTTCTCTACTGTCAACATTTAAACTTAATAAAATTATATAGTAGATAGTTATAGCTAATAAAGCCAAACCAGCAACTAACAAACCTGTTATTGCACCTGATTTAAAGGCAATTGTTAATCCAGATTGTAAACTAGTTCTTGAAGCTTCTGCAGTTCTTACATTAGCTTTAACAGAAATTAACATACCAACATATCCAGCTACTCCAGACAAGAAAGCTCCTATGAAATAACCAATACCAACTAAATAATTAAAAAAGTATGTAACTATGGCTAAAACTATTATTCCTACTATTGCAATTGTTTTATATTGTCTGTTTAAATAAGCCTTCGCACCTATTTGAATTGCTTCAGCAATTTCTTGCATTCTTGAGTTACCTGGGCTTGAAGATAAAATTTGACCTGAAAGTAGGTAGCTGTAAGCAACAGCTAATACTCCAGTGAAAGAAATTAAATATAGAACTTCTAAAAAATTATTCATTTTATTTGCGATAAATGCCAAAAAATATTAAGAAAGGCAAGTTAAACTTAGTAGTTATTCATGTCAATTGACCCATTAATCACTCTTTTCTGATGGATTTTGATAATTTATCTAAAATAGCATTAAGATAGCTTATTTGACCTTTTTCTAAAAAATACTCTGAAGCTCTAACATATTCACTAATAACCACTTTTTTAGGAGTATTGTGCTTAAACATTAGCTCAAAAACTGCTGAAAATAAAATTATTTTTAATAACTTGTCTGTTTTTTTTAGATCAATATCATTGTTTAGGTAATTAATAACTGTTTCTTCTATCAATTCTTTCCTTTCTAAAGTTCCTGAAACAACATCTTTAATATACTTTTTATATTGATTTTTGGGATACGTAATTGATTCACTAGGATTCATTAAGGATCCATAAATTTTTTGAATTATCTTTATTCTTGGAGAGGATACTTTAATATTTTTTTGGTTCATTTTTTAAAATTTCTACAACTGCTTTAGCACCCTCAAGACCTTTGTTACTTTTTTTAGAATTCTTTTTTACTAAACTTCTGTTAATCGCTTGTTTCATGTTTAACGAAGTAATAATTCCATTGCCTATTGGTTTTTTGCTATTAACAGATAATTGCAAAATAGAATCAAAAGTTGATTTACAAATAAAATTAAAATGTGGAGTTTCACCTTTAATAACACAGGCTAAAGCTATAAATCCATCAAATTTATTTAAATAACGGCTAATAGTAACAGGTATTTCATAAACACCAGGTACATTAATGGTGTAAACTTTTATCTTATTTTTAATTAATTCTTTTTTAGCTAATATTAAGAGGTTAGATGTAATATTCTTATAATAATTTGCATTAACTATTAAAACTTTTTTCATTTGATTATCTCTTGTTTTTTTATTTTTAAACCAAAGCCCTCGAGTCCAATAATTTTCTTTTTTGTCCTTGAAACAAGTATCATATTTTTAACTTTTAAATCTTTTATTATTTGTGCTCCAATACCATAGTATCGAAGAGTAATGTTTTCTTTATCTTTTTTTTCATTTTTTTTATTATTAATAAATATTAATACAAAATTATGGTATTTTGCTAAATAATCAAACGACTTTTTAATCTTTTTATCTTTAAAAACTTGATTTAAACTTTTAAAATTAGTTGAAATTACTCTCACTCTTATAGCCTTTTTAGAATTAAGTTTTTTAGACTTAATTACATAATTTTTTGTAAGATTAAGTTTGTTTTCGTATGTTAAAAATTCATAGTTACCTTTTTTTTTAATAAAAAAAAATTTAGAACTAATCTTTTTTATCAACTTTTCATTTTTAAGTCGGTATGCAATCAGATCTTCTATTGAGGCTATCTTTATTTTGTGTCTTTTCGAGAATTTATGAAGATCAGTTAATCTTGCCATACGCCCATCTTCGTTCATCACTTCGCATATTACTGCACTTGGGTTTAACCTTGATAAAATTGAAATATCAACTGAAGCCTCAGTATGACCTGCCCTTTCCAAAACACCTCCTTGACGAGCTACTAATGGAAAAACATGCCCCGGAGAAACAATATCATTTTTTTTAACATTTGGTTTAATAGCAACTCTAATTGTTCGAGCTCTATCATAAGCTGATATTCCTGTTGTAATTCCTTTTCTAGCTTCTATTGAAACTGTAAATGCTGTTTGCATACGTGATTTATTTGTTCGAGACATAAGAGGTATTTTTAGTTTTTCAATTTGATTTTTACTTAAAGCTAAACAAATTAAACCTCTGCCATGTTTAGCCATGAAATTAATACTTTTAGAATTACACTTAGAGCCTGGTATAATTAAATCACCTTCATTTTCACGATCTTTATCATCAACGAGAATAAAAAGTTTACCTTTTTTAGCATCGTTTAAAATTTCTTTAATTGAAGAAAATATATTTGCTTTCATTATTTTGATAATTTTAAGATGTATTTACTAAAGATATCTAGCTCAACATTAACAAAGTCATTTTTCTTTAAATTATTTAAATTAGTTAATTTTAAGGTGTGAGGTATTACATTAATTTCAAAATTTCTATTCGACACTTTTGAAATAGTTAAAGATACACCATTTATTGCTATAGATGCTTTTTCAACTAAATATTTGTATAAATTACGATTAGTTAAAATCAATTTTATTACCCAAGTCTTATCGATAATTTTAATGTTGTTTATTTTGGCAGTAGTGTCTACATGGCCTTGTACATAGTGACCAGAAATTTTCTGACCATGTACTAGTGATTTTTCAATATTTATAATTGAACCAATTTTAACAAATTTGAAATTTGATCTTTTAACAGTTTCTTTTGATAAATAAAAAAGAAATGAATCTTTTTTTATCCTAATCAGTGTTAAACAAACACCATTACAACAAACAGACTCACCTATATCAGAAGATTTAAACTTAACATTGGAAGTTATTTCGACTACAAAACTTCCAGAAACATATCTTGGACTCTTTTTGATTCCAATTACTTCACCTTTATTATAAATTATACCATTAAACATTATTTGATCTTAACACTATATAAATTATTATCATCTAAATTTATTGCGACTCTTTTATTCAATTTAAACTTTTTTAGGAAAGAGTTGGAAGTATTATTTTTTCCAAATTTTCCTAATCTTTTATTGGTTTGAAAGATATAAAGATTGTTAATTAATCTTTTTTCAATCATGCTTTTCAAAAAAATCAAACCACTTTCAACTAATATTCTGTAATAACCTTTTTTTACTAACGTTTTTAATACATTCAAAAAATCTTTTTTATCTGCATTATGTTTTAAAAATATAAATTTAACATTTCTTTTTTTTAAAAAATAATTTTTTTTCATTTT
>MDTG01251469.1_pt1 | contig 28920 bp, 30 predicted proteins | sample 811421 | NCBI WGS metagenome assembly MDTG01 (sample SAMN05326645, study PRJNA326480) | marine metagenome | isolation source: seawater | place: Pacific Ocean: South East | collected 2011 | reverse complement strand
TTAGTTATACTATATTGAATCACCTTATATATTGTCAGCACGAAGTTAAAACACTTTAAGGAGCAAAATGAGTTCAAAAAACATTCTTAAGCTTATGAAGGATAAGCAAATAGAGTTTGTGGATTTAAGATTTACTGATCCAAAAGGTAAATTACAGCATTTGACAATGGACGCAACGGTAGTTGATGAGGATATGTTAGACAAAGGAGTTTTTTTTGATGGTTCTTCGATAGCAGGATGGAAAGCAATAAATGAGTCTGATATGATTTTAAAACCTGATTTAGATAGGCCAATCATTGATCCATTTAACTCTCACACAACGTTAAATATTTTTTGTGATATTTTGGATGCAGTAAAGAAAGACTCTTACGAGAGAGACCCTAGAGGAACAGCAAAAAAAGCCGAGGCATATCTAAAAAAAACAGGAATTGGAGATAAATCCTATTTTGGTCCCGAACCTGAGTTTTTTGTATTTGATGATGTAAGATTTAAAAATGATATGAATGAAACCAGCTTTAGTATCGACAGCTCAGAAGGTCCATATAACACAGGAAAGAAATATGAGAATGGAAACTTGGGTCATAGACCTGGTATAAAAGGTGGTTATTTTCCGGTTCCTCCAGTTGACAGCGCTCAAGATATGAGAGGAGAATATTTAAAAGCTCTTAAAGAAATGGGTGTTAAAGTTGAAAAACATCATCACGAGGTAGCTCCAAGTCAACACGAATTAGGAATGTATTTTGGAACACTAACAAATATGGCTGACAATGTTCAGCTTTATAAATACGCAGTTCAAATGGTAACAAACTCGTTTGGAAAAACCGCAACTTTTATGCCTAAACCAGTAAAAGGTGATAACGGTTCAGGTATGCACTGTCACCAATCAATTTGGAAAGGAAATACTCCACTTTTTATGGGTAAAGAGTACTCAGGTCTTTCTAAAGAAGCATTATATTATATTGGTGGAATATTAAAGCACGCTAAAGCAATCAACGCTTTTTCAAATGCTACAACAAACAGTTATAAAAGATTAATTCCTGGCTTTGAAGCTCCTGTGATCTTAGCTTATTCTGCAAGGAACAGATCAGCTTCTTGTAGAATTCCAGTAATTATGAACCCTAAAGCGGCTAGAATGGAAATTAGATTTCCAGATGCTGCAGGAAACCCATATTTAACTTTTGCTTCAATGTTAATGGCAGGAATTGACGGTATTAAAAATAAGATAGACCCAGGTAAACCTTTTGATCAAGATTTGTACTCTCTGTCTGAAAATGATGTAAAAAAACTTCCAACTGTTTGCGGTTCGCTAAGAGAAGCAATGCAAAATCTCGATAAAGATAGAAAATTTTTAACGGAAGGCAAAGTTTTTACAGATGACCAAATAGATGCGTACATCGAGCTTAAATTCCAAGAAATATATAACTTTGAGCATACGCCTCATCCAATAGAGTTTGAAATGTACTATAGTGGTTAAACTTTGAAGGATTCTCCGCAACCGCATCGTTCAGTTTCATTAGGATTTTTGAAAACGAATTGCGAGGAAAATTTTTCTTTCTTATAATCCATTTCAGTTCCCAATAAATACATTATAGCTTTAGGATCTATGAAGACTTTCACACCTTTATCTTCAATTATTTCCTCGTTAGGCTTAATTTCTTTTGCATACTCCATAACATACGACATACCTGCACAGCCTCCAGATTGAACTCCTATTCTTACACCTATAGCTGAGTTTTCAGCTTCAGACATAATTTGTTTTATTCTCAAAGCTGCATTATCACTTAATTTTATTACTTGTTCGCTCATAAATTTAATTCTAATTTTGCTGCCTCTGACATTTTATCTTTTGACCAAGGTGGATCCCATACTAACTTTAAGTCAACATCAGTAATCCCTTCAATATTAAGTATATTCTCTTTAACTGAATTTGGCAAACTTTCAGCTACCGGACAGTTAGGTGAAGTCAAAGTCATTTCTATTATTACTTTATTTTCATCACTCACCTCAATTTTATAAATAAGTCCTAATTCATAAATATTGACTGGTATTTCAGGATCATAAATTTTCTTAATCTCGGATATTATTTTTTCTTTTAGATCAGTCATCTAAACCTTTTTCTCTAAAGCTGACAAAAGTGTATGCCAAGCCATAGTCGCACATTTTATTCGCATTGGAAATTCTTGTACTCCAGACAACGAGGAAATAGTAATTATTTGATCCTCTGATAAGCTATTTAAAGTAATTTTTGTTTTGTTTTTTAACATTTTCAAAAAATCTTCTGTCACTTTTTTTGAAAATACTAAATCTCTGCCTTTTAAAATATCAGTCAGGATAGATGCTGAGGCTAAGGATATTGCACAACCCTCTCCTTCGAAGCTTAAACCTGAGATATTCTTATCTTGATCGAGCTTTAAATAAATATGTACTTTATCTCCACAAAGAGGATTATGTGCTTTAGCATCACGATTATAACCATCACACTTGCCTTTATTTCTGGGGTTCTTAGCATGATCTAATATAATTTCTTGATATAATTCTTTTAATTCCATTTAAATTTGAAATACTTTTTTACATTTTTTAATTGACTCACATAAAACATCAATATCTTCTTTACTGTTGTAAACTCCTAATGAAGCTCTAGCAGAAGCTGAGATCCCGAGTTTCTCATGAAGAATTTGACAACAATGATGTCCTGCTCTTATAGCTACGCCGTCATCATCTAAAATAGTTGCTATATCGTGAGGGTGAATTCCGTTAATTGTAAACGACATTATAGATGCTCTATTTTTAGGATTACCAATAATATTAACAGAGTTATCTTTTCGTAATTTTTCTAGACCATACTCCAAAACTTGGTTTTCATATTTTTCTATGTTTTTAATTCCTAAATCTTGAATGAATTTGATAGACTTAGCAAAAGCTACAACTTCAGCGGTTTGCATTGTCCCAGCCTCAAATTTTGTAGGTGAGTCAGCATAAGATATATCATCTTTTTTGACCTCGCTTATCATTCCTCCTCCGCCTTGGTATGGCGGTAACTGATCGGCCCAATTTTTTTTTGCATAAAGTATACCTAGCCCGTTTGGGCCATACATTTTATGGCAAGAAATAGCGTAAAAATCACATCCTAAATCTTGCACATCTAAAACTGAATGAGGGGCACCTTGTGTCCCGTCAATTAAAACTGGAATATTTTTGGATTTTGCCAAATCAATAATTTTTTTTACTGGCATAATTGTACCTGTGACATTTGAAATATGAGTAAAGGCTATCACTTTTGTTTTTTCCGTTATTTGTTTTTTAAACTCATCAACATCAATTTCTCCGTTATCATTAACTGAGGCAAATTTTATTACTGCACCTTTTCTTTTTCTTATATAGTGCCAAGGTACATAATTTGAGTGATGCTCTAATTCAGTGAGAAGAATTTCATCTCCTTTATTTATAAATTTTTCTCCGTAAGTGTTAGCTACCAAATTTATTGCTTCTGTTGCTCCTTTTGTAAAAATTATTTCTTCTCTATGTTTGGCATTAATATAAGATTTAACAATGTCTCTAGTTTCTTCAAATTTATTAGTAGCTTTAACTGCTAACGTATGAACACTCCTTCCAACATTAGAAAATTCAGTTTCATAAAATCTTGATATTTCATCAATTACAGTTTTAGGTTTTTGTGAAGAATTAGCACTGTCTAAATATATTAAAGGCTTTCCCTTAATTTTTTGTTTAAATATAGGAAATTTTGATTTTATATTATTAAATTCCATCAATCTGCTCCCTCATACTTTTTTCGAGAAAATTCTTTAATTTTTCATCAGGTATATTTTCAAAAATTTCGTTTAGAAAGCCACTAATTAAAAGTTTTTTAGCCACTTGCAATTCTATTCCCCTAGTCATTAAATAATGAATAGCATTTTCATCTAGGCTACCCGAGGTTGAACCATGTGAGCACTTTACATCGTCAGCATAAATTTCTAATTCAGGCTTGGCATTAAATTCAGCTTTGTCATCTAGAATAAGGGCTTTGCTTAATTGGTACGCGTCAGTTTTTTGAGAAATATCTTTCACAAATATTTTTCCCTGATAAACGCCATTACTATCATTTTCTAAAACATTCTTAATTTTTTGGTAACTTTTGCAATTTGGAGCTAAATGATTTATTCGAGTTTTGATCTCCTGGTGTTCACCTTTGCCTAAATTTAATCCAGATAAAATATAACAATTACTGTTTTCTTTTTCCAAATTTATATCAATCTCAATTTTATTAAATTTTAGTCCAGAGCTTAATATAAAATTTTGATACCCCGAATTATAACCTTGAGACCCTGATATATTTTTATAAAAATACCCATTATTTTTTGTTTTTTGAATAATAATACTTCTTAATAATGAATCTTGATCAATATTAATATTTTCAAAAGTATTTTTTAAAAATTTGCAATTTTCACCGATATTATATTCTATTAAAGTTAGTTCAGAGTTTTGATTTAAAATAATCCTATTTGAATTATTTATAATCTTATTTTCTAAATGTGGCGTAAAATAATTATAAATTATTATTGGTTTTTTACATTTATAATTTTTTTTTATCTCTAAATTAAATCCACCTACAGTTAAAGCTTTGTTAAGATAATATAGATTATTGCTAGGATCGTGATTGAAAAACTCATTTGAGTTTGATTTTTCAATTTTAATTTTTTCTCTTTCTTCAAATCTTAAATCGCAGGATTTTAATATTCCATTCACAAGAACGATATGATTATGTTCAAAGTCATTTATTAATTCAATTTTTTTTTCAAATTTAAAATCATCATTGTTTGTAATTTTTTTAAAATTTTTATTAATTATAGAATTAAGGTCGCTAAACTTCCAATTTTCATTTTTTTTGTTTGGAAGACCATTTTTTAAAAATATATCAAAATTTTTTTTTCGGTCTAATGCTTCGCTTTGAGAAGAAGTAGATATTTTTTTAAAATCGATGTTAAATAGTTGTTCCATCGTTATAAATTTTCATAGCCTGTTTTTTCTAATTCTTGCCCTAAGTCAGCACATCCTGTTTTAATGATTTTACCTTTTGATAAAACATGAATGAAATCTGGTTTAATATAGTCAAGTAATCTTTGGTAATGAGTAATTATTAAAAATGCATTATTTTTGCTCTTATGAGAATTTACCCCGTCTGCTACAATTCTTAATGCGTCGATATCTAAACCTGAGTCAGTTTCATCTAAAATAGCTAATTTTGGTTCCAAGAGCTTCATTTGAAGAATTTCATTTTTCTTTTTTTCACCTCCTGAAAAACCAACATTTAGTTGTCTAGATAAAAACTTTTCATCAATGTTTAGTTCAGAAGCTTTTTCTTTAATTAATTTTAGAAGAGTCAAAGTGTCTAATTCTTTTTCACCTTTTGCTTTTCTAATTGTATTCAATGAAGTTTTAAGAAAATTGGTTGTGTTTACTCCTGGAATTTCTAACGGATATTGAAAAGCTAAAAAAATTCCTTTTTGTGCCCGCTCTTCAATAGGAATATCTTGTAAATTTTTTCCTTCGAACTTTAAATTCCCGCTAACTTCGTAACCATTTTTACCGGATAAAATATTCGCCAAGGTACTTTTTCCAGATCCATTTGGCCCCATTATTGCATGTACTTCACCAGGTTTAATTTCCAGATTTAATCCATTTAAAATTGATTTTTCGTTCACTGAAGCCTTTAAGTTTTGTAATTGAAGCATTAACCAACGCTCCCTTCTAAGCTAATTGAAACTAATTTCTGTGCTTCCACAGCGAATTCCATAGGTAGTTGCTGTAAAACCTCTTTACAGAAACCGTTAACTATTAGACTTACCGCCTCCTCTTGATTTAGTCCTCTCTGATTGCAATAAAACATTTGATCTTCATTAATTTTAGAAGTCGTAGCTTCGTGTTCTACTATCGAAGAAGAATTTTTGTTTTTTATATAAGGCACAGTATGTGCTCCGCATTTGTTACCCATTAAGAGAGAGTCACATTGTGTGTAATTTCTAGAATTTTTAGCTTTTGCGCCAATGTCTACAAGGCCTCTATATGTATTATCAGCTTGACCTGCTGAAATTCCTTTTGAAATAATTTTACTTTTCGTATTTTTGCCTAAGTGTATCATTTTAGTGCCAGTATCTGCTTTTTGATGGTTATTAGTAATAGCAATTGAATAAAATTCACCTACAGAGTTATCACCTTGTAAAATACAACTAGGATACTTCCAAGTTATTGCGGATCCTGTCTCAACTTGGGTCCATGAAATTTTAGAATTCTTTCCTCTGCACGCACCTCTTTTTGTGACAAAATTGTAAATTCCTCCGACACCATCTTTGTCACCTGGATACCAATTCTGAACAGTTGAATACTTTATCTCTGCATCATCTAATGCTACTAATTCTACATTGGCCGCATGTAGTTGATTTTCATCTCTCATAGGAGCTGTGCATCCCTCTAAATAGCTAACATAACTTCCTTTATCAGCAATTATTAATGTTCTCTCAAATTGGCCAGTCTCAGATGCATTTATTCTGAAATAAGTTGAAAGTTCCATTGGGCATCTTGTGTTTGGCGGTATGTAAACAAAAGATCCATCTGTAAATACTGCAGAGTTAAGTGTTGCAAAATAGTGATCACTTATTGGAATTACTGAACCTAAGTACTTCTTAACTAAATCAGGATGCTTTTGTATTGCCTCTGATATAGGACAAAAAATTATTCCCTTTTTATCAAGTTCGCCTTTAAATGTAGTCGCAACTGAGACTGAGTCAAACACTGCATCAACAGCAACACCACTCAATCTCTTTTGTTCATTAAGTGGTATCCCTAATTTATTGTAAGTTTCAATTAGTTTTGGATCAACTTCATCCAAACTTGTGGGTTTATCTTTCATACTTTTTGGAGCAGAATAATAATATAAATCTTGATAATTAATTTTTGGATACTTTGGTTTTTGCCAATTGGGTTCTTTTAAAACTTTTAGCCTTCTAAATGCTTTTAATCTCCATTCTAACATCCACTTAGGTTCTTTTTTGATTTTAGAAATAAATTTTATAGTTTCCTCTGAAAGACCTTTTGGTGCCTTTATATTTTCAATCTCAGTAGTGAAACCGTATTTATATTCTTGATTTTTTAATTCTCCACTTTTCATAATTCTTAATTTGTTTTGGTTAAATCTTGTAATTTGATCTTTTCAAAAAAACCATTGATATGCTGATCCAGTTGATCCCATAAGTTATGTGTAATACATTTAGTTGATCTATTATTGCATCCTCTCTTAGAATTTTTTTTACAATTTAAGGTTTTTACCTCTTCATCTACCGCGTAAATAATATTTGAAATCTTTATTTCTGATGCTGGTTTTTCTAAAACATATCCACCATTAGCTCCTCTTGAGCTTTTAACTAGTTTACTATCTTTTAGCTTTAAAAAAATTTGCTCTAAGTAAGCTAAAGAGATGTTTTGTCTAGCTGATATTTCTGTAAGGCTCACAGGTCGATCGCCAGCATTCGAGGCTATATCAGCCATAGCCATTACCGCATATCTTCCCTTATTTGTTAACTTCATATTTCACGTTGTATTATAATAGTTTTAAACGAATTCCTACTAATTTAGTCAGGATTAAAAAAAAATATTTGTCGCATAAAAACGTGCTATAACTCAGTGCTTTTTATTTTAATAATAATCATTATCAAGTATGAAACCTAAAAGTTTAGAAATTTTTATTCCTGGTCCAGCTGGTAGACTTGAAGCGAGATATTATAAAAACCCTAAGTTCGGCTCTCCCGTAGCAATCGTGCTTCATCCTCATCCTCAGTATGGAGGAACAATGAATAATAGGATTGTTCAACTAATGTATAATGTTTTTTTAGAGAATGGTTTTTCAGTTATAAAAGTTAATTTTAGAGGGGTTGGAAAAAGTGACGGTGTTTTTGACAATGGACAAGGAGAATTATCTGATGCAGCTGCAGCACTCGACTGGATTGAAAGACAAAATTTAGATTATAGTCAATGTTGGGTATCAGGATTTTCTTTTGGATCACTAATCTGTATGCAATTAATTATGAGAAGACCTGAAGTTAATAATTTTGTAGCTATATCTCCACAGCCTAATGTTTATGATTTTTCTTTTCTTGCGCCTTGTCCAACTTCTGGGCAAGTTATTTATAGTGAGAATGATGAATTAGTAACTAAAGAAAGTATTGTTGAACTAGATAATAGAATTAAAAGTCAAAAAGGCGTAGAAGTAATATTCTCAAAAATAAAAAATTCAAATCATTTTTTTAAAGATAAAGAGAAAGAATTGAAATTGGAAATTGAAAAATACTTAAAAGAAAAAACTGCATTAATCTAATTTTCTACTATTTCACCACCTGAGCAAGGTTTTTTGCATCCTGTTGTACTTGGAAAAGATATCGGTAAATTTAAGAATGACCTTATAGCTAAAAACGCAAATGCTTGGGACTCTATAAAATCCCCGTTAATTTTGTATTCATCAATTGATTTTAATTTTAAATCTGAAGATAAATTTTCTCGAATTTTATTTATAAGATATAAATTTTTCCTTCCTCCGCCACAAACTAAAATTTCGTTTAATTTATTACTTTCATTTCTTGATAAGGATAATGATAATTCCTCACCTATAATACTTGCTGTAAAATCTGTTAATGTTTTTGCGCCATCTTCCAGGGATAAACCCCTTGCAAAAGAAATGTCAAAATCGTTAGTATCAAAAGATTTTTTTTGTTTATTAATTCTATTCAAGTATAATTCCTGAGCTTGTTCTAAAATAATTTCATTAATGTTTCCAATTGAGGCTAAATTTCCATTTGCATCAAATTTTTCATTAGAATTTTTTCTTACCCAATTATCTATTAAACAATTTCCTGGTCCAATATCTTTACTTAAAAGGTCGTATGATCCAATACCTTTCTTTACAATTGTAATATTTGCAATACCGCCAATATTTAAAAAGCATACTGGCATCGAAATATTTTTTTGAGTTGCTACTAATTGGTGATATATAGGGGCTAGTGGAGCACCTTCCCCTCCATGAATTAAATCATTTTTTCTAAAATTATAAATTATTTTTTTTTGTGTTAATTGACTCAGTAATTTTCCATCACCTAATTGCTTTGAAATTTTTTCATTAGAATTATGATAAACAGTCTGACCGTGAAAACCTATTAGAATATTTGCATTTGAAAGTTTTAAATCCTTAACTATTTTTGCATGAAAAATTGTTATTTTTCTCTCTAAATCTAATAAATCCTTATGGTATTTTTCAAGATCACTTTTTTTTAAAATTTTTTCTTTAATTGAGTGTATTTCTTCAAAAATACGAGAATCATATTCATAATACTTGTCTTTAATTATATCAAATTGATCAATTCCATTTGATTTTATAATAGAAGTGTCGACTCCATCACCAGAAGTTCCACTCATTAAACCTAAAGAGGTATAATTTTTATGCATATTTTTATTTATTTATAACAATTTTTGTATAATAGTGGATTAACAAATTGAGCAATGAAAAATAAGTTTTTACTGGAAATGCAGTCTCGTGGTTATCTGAATCAGTGCACTGATTTAGGCAAACTTGAGGAAATTTGTAATAAAAGGCCTATTTGTGGATATATAGGTTTCGATTGCACGGCCAAAAGTCTTCATGTCGGAAGCCTGCTTCAAATAATGATTTTGAAATTGATGCAAAAATATGGTCACCAACCCATTATACTTTTAGGTGGGGGCACAACATTAATTGGTGATCCGTCTGGAAAAGATTCGACTAGAAAAATTTTAGAAAAAAAAGAAATTAAAAAAAATATTATAAGTTTAAAAAAAGTATTTACTAAAATTTTAGACACATCTAATAAAAAAACGAAACCAATATTTGTAGATAATGCAGAATGGCTTACAAAGCTAAAATACATTCAGTTTTTAAGAGATATTGGAACACATTTCACAATAAATAAAATGCTAACATTTGACAGTGTTAAATTAAGATTGGAGAGAGAACAGTCTCTTAGTTATATGGAGTTTAATTATATGATTTTACAAGCTTATGACTTTTACCAATTATTTAAAAACAAAAAATGTATTTTGCAAATTGGGGGTTCTGATCAATGGGGTAATATTATCAATGGAGTTGAATTAATAAGAAGAATGCTTAAAAAAGAGTCTTATGGTTTAACTAGTCCTTTAATAACTTTAGCATCAGGCGCAAAAATGGGGAAAACTGAAAAGGGAGCAATATGGCTTAATGAAGATTTATTTTCATCCTATAATTATTGGCAGTTTTGGAGAAATACGGACGATAGAGATGTAAAAAGATTCTTAAATTTTTTTACAGAATTAGAAACAAGTTATATTGATAAAATATGTAATAAAGAAAAAAATATAAATAATCTTAAAATTTTATTAGCTAATGAAGCAACTAAAATTCTACACGGTGAAACTGCATCAAAAAAGGCAGAAAATACTGCTAAAGAAACTTTTAAGGAGGGCGGTTTAGGAGTAGGTTTACCTGAAATAAAAATTAACTCTAACCAACTTGATTTAGGTATAAATTTTTTAAATTTTATATCTCAAAATAAAATATTATCCTCTAAAAGTGAAGCTAGAAGAGCAATAGCCAACAAAGGACTCAAAATCAATGATGAAGTAGTGTTAGATGATAGTAGAATTTTAAGTGAAAAAGATTTTAAGGAAAAAATGCTAAAAATTTCTTTTGGAAAAAAGAAACATTATATTGTTAAAATTATTTAAGATTCTTATTTCTATCTACAATTTTTTGTATAAATCTGGGAGTTAAGGTTCGTATAGGGTCAATAGTTGTTTTTATTGCTCCCGGTGGACCCTTCATTTTAAAACTTATACCGAATAATCCTTCGCCAACCTCTTTTGGTATGATTATATCGCCAATCAAAGGAATTTTTGAAATTAACTTATTTAAGGTTTTAGCGGGAATTAAAGTTCCTCTTAGACTTGTTGTAGACTTGTCTTGATAACCTTCCATTAGGACTGAAATACTTGGACCCAAAGCTAGAATTTCTTTTAATTTCAATAATTCATTATTTTTTTCCATATTAATTTCTAGAATATCAAATGAAAGCCCTTCCCCCTCTGCTAAATCTGCTAAACCACCCAAGTCTGCCAAAGACAAAAGTTTTACCATACCAGGAGCATTTACAACTTTAAAATTTTCAATTTTCAATTTGGAACTGTAATTTTTTTTGTTAATTATTGATGAATATAAAAGTTTTCCTCCTGTAAGACCTTTGAAAAAATTAAATTCAGTTAATAAAGGCTTAGTTAAATCAGAATAAATCTCTAAATATTTTTTTTGACTCATTTTATCTTTTTTCATTGAAATATCTAAATAATTACTATTTCCAAAATCTCCTTTAGCAGAAATTTTAGTAAATTTACCTTTTTCAACTTTTCCAATTAATTTAAAATTTTTAAGACTTTCTGATAATGGTGCTGATATATTTTTGAAGTCGATTTCAATATCATTATTAATATTAGAAAATATATTTGCTTTATTTTCTCTATTAAGAATTTTTGGTATATTTGTAGCATCAAATTGATTGCCTGATATGAGAATCTTATCTTCATTAGATATAGAAAAATCATTATTTATTTTGCCATTTAATTCTGTTTTAATTGAAATTTTTTTAAAAGATAAAAATTTACTTTGACTAAAATTTAAATCATTTATTAAAAATGAACTTTTTTCATCTTGTAAAATAAATTCTTTAATCTTAAAAATTTTTTTTTGTTTTTCTAAATCTACAGATATATTTGTAACTTTTTTGTTAGGTTTTAAATAGTTTATAGGTTCAAATTTAATTTCTTTGTCATATTCACTTTTAAATTTTAATTTTGAAAGTTCTTTTGATAGATCACCTTCTAAATTAAAAGATAGAAATTTTTCTTTGTTTGAGGAATATTTTCCAATAATTTTGGTATATTTTTTTTGGGGGGTAAAACTACTATTAATTTCTGAACTTCTAATTGTTAAACGATCAATTTTTTCTTCTCCAAAATAATCTTTTAAAGGTTTGTCAAAATTATAACTAGCTTCTACTATTTTCCCGTTGCTTTTTAAATTATAATCTTCGATTTTATAAGTTTTATCTAGCCTCAAAAGAAAACTATTTTCCAGTTCTGCTTTAATGTTAGAAAATTTTTTTAAAAGTGCAAAATCTTTTAAAAAATTTTCATATTTTAATATTTTATCATCATAATTAAGATCGGCATTGAAATTTGTCTCTAAATTAATTTCTGAAGATAGCTCTAATTTTAGATCTCCGTCTTTGATCTTAGCTGGCCCAAATTCACCTGAAATATTTGTTAATAAAACGTCTGTTTTATCTACAAAAAATCTAAATTCAGTTTTATTAAGACTCATATTTTTTTTGATTTCAGCATTAAGGTCTGAAACTGAACCACGTGCTATAAAATTGTCTAACAAATTTTCTTTTGTAGGGTATACCTCAAGTACAGTATTTATTTTTCCCTTCTTAATTTTATTTTTAACAAAACTTGTAAAATTTGAAGGTTTAAAAGAATTAGATATTTTTTTAATTTGGTTTAAATCTATATTATCAAAAACTATGTTAATTTTTTTTATATTTGGATCAGCTTTGATAAGAGATATAAAATCGATATAAACCTTAATATTTTGAGCAGGTATTAATGTTTTTCGGTATTCAATAATAGGGCTATCAGTATTTAAAAATAAACTAATTTCCTTTATATCTAGTTTGAATTTAACCTTGTTTAATTCTAGTGCAATATTATTATTTGTTAGATTAATTTTTTTTTGAATAAATGTGTTAAATCTATCTGTTTCTATTCCAATTGAAGATAATATTAATATTAAAGAAACAAATAAGAAAAATATAAGTAAGAGTATATAAGATATTATTTTCTTCATTATCTATTTTTAATACCTTCTTCAATAAACATATCGATATTTCCATCCAAAACACTTGAAGGATTTGTATTTTCTGTTTTATTTCTTAAGTCTTTGACTAACTGATAAGGTTGCAATACATATGATCTTATTTGATGACCCCATCCAATATCAGTTTTGCTGCTAAGTTCTTTTTGATTTTCCTCTTCTCTTTTTTGTATTTCATATTCGTATAATCTAGCTTTAAGCATTTTGTAACAAGTCTCTTTATTTTTATGTTGAGACCTTTCATTTTGACACTGAACAACTATCTTTGAGGGCAAATGTGTAATTCTTACAGCGCTGTCAGTTGTATTCACGTGCTGTCCTCCTGCACCACTTGATCTATAAGTATCTATTCTAAGATCTTTATCGTCGATTTTAATATTTATATCATCTTCAACAGCAGGATAGACCCATACACTAGCAAAACTCGTGTGACGTCTAGCGCCACTATCAAATGGCGAAATCCTTACTAATCTGTGTACTCCAGACTCTCCTTTCATTAGGCCATACAAATAATTACCGTTAACTTTAATTGTAGAAGATTTAATTCCTGCTTCATCGCCCTTATGCTCGCTAATCAACTCATATTTATAACCTTTTTTATCAAACCATTTCATATACATTCTTCTCAGCATATCAGCCCAATCTTGGCTTTCAGTTCCACCTGCACCTGCATGAATTTCTAGATAAATATTGTAATCATCACTCTCTTCAGAAAGAAAACACCTTACCTCATTTTTTCTTACCTCTAAAATGATTTGATCAACTTTAGAAATACAATCTTTAATAGTTTCTTCATCATTTTCTTGTGAAGCTAATTTGAATAAATCCTTAATATTTCTTATTTCTGAAATATTACTTTTATAAGAATTTAAAATATTTTCTAATTTTTTTTTTTGTTTAATTGTTTTTTTGGCTAATTCTTTGTCTTTCCAAAAATTCTCGAGAAGTAAAGTTTTTTCTAATTCCTTAAGTTTGGGTTCGACCTCTTCCTGATCAAAGGTACCCCCTTATATTTTTAAGGATTTTTTCAACAGTTTCTAATTTATTTTCAAAATTTTGCATTAATAAAATTGCCTAAACTTAATTAATGTATCACGCCCACTAATCGAAATTAAGTTATTATTATCAATATTGTTAATATCTTGTAATTTCAAAGCCTCAATAATAGTATTTTTTTCTCCAGATTCTGCTTTCAAACCTGTATTGTAATTTAAAGAAGTTAAAAGAATATTTTCTGGAATATCAAAATCCTCAAAATCTTCTTTAAAAAGTGCATTTTCGATAAAATCTTTAAATATAGGCAATGCTGCCTTGGAGCCTGTTTCAAATTTTCCTAAAGTTCTTGGATTATCATAACCTACATATACACCAATAACTAAATTAGATGAAAAGCCAATGAACCAAGCATCATAGTTGTCGTTAGTAGTTCCGGTTTTTCCTGCTAAAGGCACATTAAGAGATCTTAATTTTTTTGCTGTTCCTCTTTCCACTGCCCCTCTAAGAATTGATACCATTTGATAAGCGGTTTCTTGGCTAAAAACTCTCTCATTTGTATTTTCTATTTTAGGAAAATTTGACGACTGATTAATAAATTTATCACACCCTAAACATTTCCTATTTTCTAATTGAAAAATTGTTTGTCCTCTTCTATCTTGAACTCTTGATATTAAATTAGGATCTATTTTCTTTCCTCCATTTACAAAAGGTGCATAAGCGGCGGTTAAATTGATGAGAGTTGTTTCTGCGGCACCAAGTGAAACTGATAATAACTCAGGAATTTCATCATAAATATTTAATTTTTTTGATAAATCTAAAATTTTGTCGAGTCCTAATGTTTTTGCTATCCTTACAGTCATTAGGTTTCTAGAATATTCTATTCCTTTTCTAAAAGTAGATGGGCCATAAAATTTTTTTCCATAATTTTCAGGTTTCCAATTTTTTAAACCAACTCCTTGGCTTTCAACAAATGGTGCATCTAGAATTATAGAATTTGGAGCAAAACCATTTTCTAATGCTGTAGCATAAACTATTGGTTTAAATGCAGATCCTGGTTGTCTTTTAGCTTGAGTAACCCTATTAAATTCACTTGTTTTAAAATTAAATCCACCAGCTAATGCTTTTACATCCCCAGTGTATGGATCTAAAACTATTATGCCACCATTGACTTTAGGATATTGTTTTAATTTCCACTCACCATTACTTTTCTTTACTAATATAATATCACCTAAATCAAATCGATCCTTTATTAATTTCTTTTTTGGAATAGCCCATTTTAAATTTTTTTTTAAAATAACTCCTGACAAATCTTTATTTGTTTCAATAATTTTAAAATTTATTTGGTGGTCACTCAATCCATTCACTTCGGCAAATTTCCAGTCAAGAGTTGGGTCTAATTTAAATTCAGATAATCTATTTTTCCAATTTTTATTTTTTATCTTATTAGTTATAGGTCCTCTCCACCCTCTTCTTTTGTCATAATCTTCAATTCCTTTTCTTAAAGATTTGATTGCTTGAATTTGATAATTAATATTTAAAGGTGTTCGGATGCTTAAACCTTGAGAGTATAACTTTTCAAATCCATAATTTTCTTTTACTATTCTTCTCACTTCTTCAGTATACGAGTTAGCTTCATTTACAATTTGTATTTTTCTTTTTTTCAAATTAATTTTTGTTTTTTTAAATTTTTCATACTCTTTTTTAGAAATGAATCGATTGTCTACTAAATTTTTTAAAACAAGATTCCTTCTAAATTCAGCAACTTCTGGATATTTATAAGGATTGTATTTACTTGGAGCTTTGGGTAATGCAGCCAATAGTGCAGCATCTGTATAAGTAAGTTCTTTTATCGATTTATCAAAATATTCTAAACTAGCTGCTGCTATACCGTAAGTACCTTGACCAAGGTATATTTGATTTAAATATAATTCTAAAATTCTTTCTTTGGTATAAGCTCTTTCAATTCTAAAAGCCAGAATCGCCTCTTTAATTTTTCTTTTCATTGAGACTTCATTTGTTAATAAAAAGTTTTTAGCAACTTGCTGAGTTATTGTAGACGCTCCTTCAAGCCTTTTATTTTGTGAAATATTTTTTATATTTTTAATTATAGCTCTCACTATTCCTTTTGCATCTACACCAGGGTGGTTGAAAAAATTTTTATCTTCAGCAGAAAGAAATGAATTAATTACTTTTTTTGGCACAGAGTCAAAGGGAACAAATAATCTTTTTTCTATAGCGTATTCCGCAATCAACTTACCGTCATTCGAATATACCCTGCTTGAAATAGGTGGTTGATAGTTTGATAGCTTTTTATAATCAGGTAAACCTATAGAAAAATACCATAAAGTTGAAAACATAAATAAGACTAAGACAATAAAAAAGACTATTATGAATTTGATTGAAAAATTGAAAAAACTAAACATTTTATGATTTATTGATAATAAATTTGACTTTCTTGAGGCATAGAAAATTTAAATTAAGTGTAATTATCTGTAATTTCGTATAAAATAAATTTATGGTATTTTTAAAAATCACAAATTTCAACAAATTAAAAGGAATTCTATTAAAATGGAAAAAAATTTATACATTGATGCTTCGCATCCAAATGAAACTCGAATTGTTCTTAAATCAAATAACTCAATTGAAGAGTACGAATTTGAGGACAAAAATAATTTAAATTTTAAAAATAATATTTATCTTGCAACTATAAGTAGGGTAGAACCATCTTTACAAGCAGCTTTTGTAAACTTCGGAAGAGACAGGCATGGTTTTTTAGCATTTAATGACATCCAATCTGATTACTATCAAATACCTTCGGAGGACAAAGAAATTATCAGAATTGCAGAGGAAAAAATCAGAGAGGATCTAAAAGATAAAAATACTGAAAATATTGAGGAAGCCCCTCAAACGGATATTTCAACAGAAAATATTAATGAAAAAGTAAAAGAAGGTATTTCTGATGATGCTAAAAATGAAAAAAAAAAGGAATATCATGAAAAAGTTAAATCCTCATTCGGAATAAAGAAATATAAAATTCAGGAAGTAATAAGACCTGGACAAGTCATACTGATTCAAGTTATCAAAGAGGAAAGAGGTCAAAAAGGTGCTGCTCTAACAACTTTCATATCTCTAGCAGGAAAATATATTGTTTTGATGCCTAATACTCCGAAAGGCGGAGGAATTTCGAGAAAAATTTTTAGCTCTTCAGATAGACAAAAAATTAGAAGTATTCTAAACGAAATCGAAATTCCAAAAAGTATGGGTGTAATTGTCAGAACAGCAGGCGCAAACAAAACAAAAAACGAAATAGAAAAAGATTTTCAAAATACACTCAAAACTTGGGAGGAAATTAAAGATAATGCATTAAATTCAAATGCGCCATCTTTAGTTTATGAAGAAGGAGATATAATTAAAAGAACTTTAAGGGACACTTACGACAATGATACCAAGAACGTTTATATAGAAGGTAATGAAGCTTATCAAAAAGCAAAAAGATTTATGAAAGAATTAATGCCAAGAAATGTTAAAAATATTAAAAAGTACAGAGGTAAAATTCCTCTTTTTCATGACGCGAATATAGAAAAAGAATTGAACAATATTTATGAACCCACAGTAAAACTTAAGTCTGGTGGGTATTTAGTTATAAACCCTACAGAAGCTTTAGTTTCGATTGATATAAATTCTGGTCAATCTACAAAACAAATAAACATAGAGAAAACAGCTCTTAATACAAATTTGGAAGCAGCTGCTGAGATAGCTCATCAAATTAAGTTAAGAGACTTATCTGGTTTAATTGTGATCGACTTTATCGATATGATGAATTTTTACAACAGAAGAAATGTGGAAAAAAAAATGAGAGAAAGTATAAGAAAAGACAGGGCAAGAATACAAATTGGAAGAATTAGTAATTTTGGTCTTTTGGAAATGACAAGGCAAAGATTGAGAGAGGGATCCATTAGATGGGAAACTCAGCTTTCTTTGGGGTCATTTTCACAAAAAATTTTAAAGAAGATACAACATCTTGCTTTTACAGACAAAGTAAAAATAATAAAAACTTATGTTCCAGAAAAAGTCAAAATTTTCATAGAAAAGAATCTATTAGAAGAGTTAAAATATTTTCAAAAAAAATATCTATTTAAAATTGAGATTTTATCAGATGAAAAATTAATTATTCCGGAATATAAAATAGATTTATTAAATAAATCAAAAAAAATTATTAATACAATCGAAAATATTAATAAAATTGTTGAAATTAAGAAATCAGTAAATGAAACTTCTAAAGGTAAGAAATCTATAAAAAAAATCAAGAAAGATACAAAAAAAAAGAAAACTAAAATTAAATTAAGAACTCTCTGGGTGAGAAGGAAGAAAAAAAAATTAAATTAATCCTTTAATTGGTGAGCTTGGTGATGCAAAATAATTTTTTTGCATTCTTCCTGCTAAAAAAGAATTTCTCCCAGATATAACAGCATCTTTAAAAGCCTTAGCCATAATAATTGGTTTTTTAGCACTCGCTATTGCACTATTAACAAGAACACCATCACATCCTAATTCCATCGCGATCGTTGCATCAGAGGCAGTGCCTATACCTGCATCCACTATAACTGGCACTTTTGATTGTTTTATTATTAAAGATATATTGATTTTATTTTGTAAACCAAGACCAGAACCTATAGGGGAAGCTAACGGCATAATTGCTGAAGCACCTGAGTCCTCTAATTTTTTCGCCAAAAGTGGATCATCTGTGCAGTAAACCATCACCTTAAATCCCTCTTTTACTAAAATTTTTGTGGATTTGATTGTTTCAATCATATTAGGGTATAAAGTTTTTTTGTCTCCAAGCACTTCCAGCTTGACTAATTTCCACCCTCCCATTTCTCTGGCTAGCCTTAATGTTCTTAATGCTTCGTCTGAATTAAAACATCCAGCAGTATTGGGAAGATAAATAATTTTTTTTGGATTTAAATAATCTGTCAAAATAGGTTTTTTTTTATCAAGAACATTCACCCTTCTTACAGCTACGGTTACCATATCAGCGCCTGATGCTTTGATTGCTTTTGCAGTCTCGTCAAAATTTTTATACTTACCTGTTCCAACAATTAGTCTTGATTTGAGAGATTTGCCGGCAACCCTAAATTTATCTTTTTTCAATTACCCTCCTCCTATAAAATGTACTATTTCTATTTTGTCGTCATTTTTTAAATATTTTTTTTTATAATTAACATTTGGAACAATAGTTCCATTATACTCGACTGCGATTTTTTTATTGTTTAAATTATATTTTTTTAACAACCCATATAAAGAAAGGTTAGATTTAATTGATATTTTTTTTCCATTTAATTGTATTTTTGCCATAATTCAGTTAATCAGTAGTAATAATAGATATTGATGGATAAAATTATAATTCTTAATGGTCCAAACCTCAACCTTTTAGGTGAGAGAGAAAAACATCAATATGGAAATTTTACCTTAAGTGAAATTGAGGAAAAGTGTAACGAATTTGCTGATAAAAATAATATAACACTTTCTCAGTTTCAATCTAATATTGAGGGAGAGTTGGTAGAGAAGATTCAAAATTCCAGGGTTGATCAACAAGGGTTAATTATTAACGCCGGTGGTTATACTCACACATCTGTAGCGATACATGATGCTTTAAAAATACTTAAAATTCCTATAATTGAATTGCATATAAGTAATATATATAATAGAGAAGAATTCAGACACAAATCATTAATCAGTAAATTAGCAAGAGGCGTTATTTGCGGTTTTGGGTCAGATGGTTATATAATGTCATTAAAAGCAATGAAAAAATTTATAAATAATGAAAATTGATAAAAAACTCATTAAAGAATTGGTTGATAACTTAAAAGAATTTGGTTTGACAGAACTTGAATACCAAGAAGGTCAGAATAAAATTAAAGTTTCAAAAGCTGCAAGAGGAATTGAGCAAACAACTGCTAATGCTGTCGTCTCTCAAAATAAAGCAGTATTGAAATCTGCAAATGATAATGATGGAATAAGAATTAAATCTCCGATAATTGGAACAGCTTACTTGGCTCCTGAACCTGGAGCAAAGAAATTTGTAGAAATTGGTGATAAAATTAAAAAAGGACAAACCGTGATGATTGTTGAAGCGATGAAAACTATGAATCACGTGCCGTCTACAGCTGACGGTGAAGTAAAAAAAGTTTTAGTAGAGGATGGTCAACCAGTTGAATTTGGTCAAACTTTAGTTCTTCTTAAATAAAAAAATCAATGTTTAAAAAAGTTTTAATAGCTAATAGAGGGGAAATAGCTGTTAGAGTTATAAGAGCTTGTAAGGAATGGGGAATAAGAACTGTGGCAGTCCATTCTGACGTGGACTCTGAGTCAATGCATGTTCGTCTTGCTGATGAGAGTGTGTGTATAGGGTCGCATCAACCACAAAATAGTTATCTTAACATCTCATCAATTATGTCAGCTGTTGATTTAACCGGTGCAGAAGCAATTCATCCAGGATACGGATTTTTATCAGAAAACGCAAAATTCTCAGAAATAGTAAATAAACATGGAATAAAATTTATTGGCCCAAATGCAAATATCATTTCAAAAATGGGAGACAAAATAGAAGCAAAAAGAATTGCTAAAAAATATGGTTTACCTATTATTGAAGGCTCCGAAGGAGGTGTAAAATCTGTATCTGAGGCAAAAATATTATGTAAAAAAATTGGTTACCCTGTTCTGATCAAAGCTGCAGGCGGAGGCGGAGGAAAAGGAATGAAAATTGTAGAAAAAGAAAATCAATTGGAAAATTTATTTTCTACAGCTAAAACAGAGGCAAAAAAATTTTTTAATAATGATGAACTTTACATTGAAAAATATTTTAAGAATCCTAGACATATTGAAGTACAAATAATGTCAGGTAAAAATAGAACTGTACATTTAGGCGAAAGGGACTGCTCAGTACAGAGAAGACATCAAAAACTTATAGAAGAAACTCCAAGCCCGGTACTTACTGATGAGCAAAGAAAAGATCTTTTGGAAAAGACAGTTAAGATGGTTGAACAAATAAATTATGAAGGCGCTGGCACCGTTGAGTTTATTTATGAAAATGGAAAATTTTATTTTCTAGAAATGAATACCAGGGTTCAAGTAGAACATCCAGTTACAGAAGTGCAAACTGGTATTGATATTGTAAAAGAGCAATTATGGATTGCATACACTGGAGAAACAGCTTTAAAACAATCTGATATCAACCCAAGAGGGCACTCAATAGAATGCAGAATAAATGCTGAAAATCCTGCTTTAGATTTTCAGCCTAGTCCTGGAAAAATTACTGTTTGTCATCAACCCTCTGGTTTTAGGACTAGAGTTGATGGATCAATTTTTCAAGGATGTAAAATAACGCCCTACTACGACAGTTTAATAGCTAAAGTAATTTGCAAAGGTAGAAATAGGACTGAGGCAATTCAACGGACTTTAAGGTCATTAGATGAGTTCGTGCTTGAGGGAATTACTACTACGATAGATTTACATAAGAAAATCTTAAATCACAAAAAATTTATTGAGTCAGATTTTGATACTAATTGGCTGGGAAAAGAAAAATTTTATTAAACATTAAAACAATTAAGCAACTGTAAGTCGTAAATTGCATGGTCAAAAGGAGTTAAACTTGGGTCAGAGGCAAATGTCCATCCATTGAAAATAAAAACTTTTTCATTTTCACTTGTAGTGAGATCTTTAACTTGCATATAAGCTACATCATCTAATTTATTATTTACTTTAACTTTTCCACATTTAAGAATTTTAATTTCTAATGGACCAAATTTTTTTGTTTCATTTAAATTTACTTCAAATTCAGATGATTTAGCAGTTATTTTGTCTAAGCCTATTAATATTGCATGAGAGGTCTTTTGCGATTTAATTGACTTTTTTTTCTCTTTCAAATCTTTTTTAATAGTTAAATTTTCATTGTCTTCGTTAGTTTCTTCAAAACTTGGTTTAATCTTATCAACATTTATCAAAGGTGTGCTTGTAATTATATTTTCAGCTGATCCAAAATTATTTAAGGAAAAAATGAGAATAAGAATTAATAAAATTTTACTTCCAAGTTTCATATTTTTTTTTAATCGAGTTTTTCTTAATTTTTACAGGTTTATGACTATTTTTTGTACCAGTTTGGTTTTCTAAATGGCTTTTTTGCCAAGGATATTTCATCTTATCTTTATCGTCTGGAATCTTGTCTATTGTATGATGCATCCATAAATACCAATCGGAAGTAATTTTTGTTGCCTCTACTCTTGAAGAGTAAATTACCCACCTTTCATTTTTTTTGCTCTTATAATATTTGTTCCCAAACTCATCTTTTCCAACATAGATGCCAAAAAAAAGAGTTTTAAGGAAAGTTCCAAATGTTTGTTTTTTCCACCAGGTAAAAATAATATTTAAGCTCATAAGTTTAATTTTAAATCCACACAATTCAAAATTGTATTATAATACAATAGACACTGATAATTTTAATATATATCTTTAAATAATTAGATTCCATTTAATTATGAAAAAATTCATTGTTGAAACTTACTATACTTGCACTTTTAAAACAGTGCATACATTAAACGACCTTAATGATAAAGAATTGTCAAAAATTGATAAGCGAACAGACGGTGATGTTGAAGTAATAGACGTCAAATTAAATAATAGAAAAACTAAAAAAATTGGAGAGAAAAATAGTCAGAGCCAGAAGCCTTCCAAATTAGCCCCTCAAATTTCTGAAAATTTAAGTAAAGAATTAACTGTTCCAAAAAATAAAATAAATGATGAGGAGTCAAGTCTTGGTAAAACAAAAAATAAAGCGAGGTTTAGAATGCCAGACAGAAGAAAGGGGTATATACAAAAAGCACAAATAGGAGACCATAAAGTTTATCTTCACACTGGCGAATATGATGATGGAAAAATAGGAGAAATTTTTATTGATACGAATAAGGAAGGTGAACTTGTAAAAGCTATGATGAACAATTTTGCAATAGCCATTTCTTTAGGACTGCAATATGGGGTGCCTTTAGAAGAATACGTAGATGCATTTATTGATACAAAATTCGAGCCCTCCGGTAATGTTTTAGGAAACGACAGGATTTTAAGTGCATCTTCAATTTTAGATTATGTTTTTAGAGAATTAGCTATCTCTTATTTAGGAAAAGAAGAGCTGGCTCACACTCCATCTATTGCAAATTCTAAAAGAGTTGAAACTGAGGAAGGCGAAGATAAATTTCTTAAAATAGTAAAAAATATTACTTCAAAAGGTTTTGTAAGAAGTAATTATGAAGAAAAACTTGTTGATTTATCGGATGTAAGAATTAATTTAAAAACGAAAAATTAATTTTTCTTCAAGTCTTTTTTTATCCCTAATTCTTTCAATTGTTTCTCATTTACATCTGATGGAGCATTCATCATTAAATCTTGTGCATTCTGATTCATTGGAAACAAAGTCACCTCTCTTATATTTTCTTTACCAGCTAACAACATTACTATTCTATCTATACCCGGTGCGATTCCCCCGTGGGGAGGGGCTCCATAACTTAAAGCATTAATCATTCCACTAAACTTATCATTAACATCTAATTCAGTATATCCTGCTACTGCAAATAGCTTATACATCAGCTCAGGTATATGATTTCTTATTGCTCCAGAAGAAAGTTCCACTCCATTACAAACAATATCATATTGATAAGCTTTTATATTTAGAGGATCTTTTAAGTTTAATTCTTTAATATTTCCTTGTGGCATTGAAAATGGATTATGACTAAAAATTATTTTTTTCGAATTTTCGTCAAACTCATACATTGGGTAGTCTACAATCCAACAAAACGCAAATTTGTTTTTATCGATAAGATCAAGATCTTCTGCAATCTTATTTCTTGCCATTGAGAGTATTTTTGTTACATCTTTTTCTTTCCCACAAGCAAAGAAAATGCTATCACCGATCTTTGCATTACTAATTTCCATTATTTCTATTAAAGAATTCTCGCTAAAAAATTTTCCAACTGGACCTTTACCTTGAATTTTATCATTTTTTTCAAAAGTGAAATAAGCCAGTCCTGATGCACCTTGATCTTTAGCCCATTTATCAATCCCATCAAAGAAACTTCTTGGTTTATCTTTTGTATTTTTTGTTATAATTGCTTTAACCACAGATCCAGATTTTACCAATTTTTTAAAAATTTCAAATTTCACATCCTCTCTTGTAAAAACTTTTGTTAAATCTTCGATAATTAGAGGGTTCCTCAAGTCAGGTTTATCAGTTCCATATTTTCTCATTGTTTCTTTAAATGAGATCCTGGGAAATTTTTCACTCAAAATTCCTTTTGAAGAAAACTGTTTGAACAAATTTACCATTAATTTTTCAACAACCCGAAAAATATCTTCCTGTTCAACAAAAGACATTTCTAAATCTAATTGATAAAATTCACCAGGACTCCTATCAGCTCTAGCATCCTCGTCTCGAAAACAGGGAGCGATTTGAAAATATTTATCAAAACCTGAAACCATAATTAATTGTTTAAATTGCTGAGGTGCCTGGGGTAAAGCATAAAACTTTCCAGGATTTAATCGGCTTGGAACTAAAAAATCTCTTGCTCCCTCAGGACTGGATGATGTTAGGATTGGCGTTTGGTATTCTAAAAATCCTAATTTTAACATTTCAGATCTTATAAAAGAAATTACCTTAGATCTAAGAATAATATTATTATGCATTTCCTCTCTTCTGAGATCTAAAAATCTATATTTTAACCTTATATCTTCTGGGTAATCCTGTTCTCCAAAAACTGGCATTGGCAACTCTTTTGCATTAGATAAAATTTCAATTGAATTTATTGAAACTTCAATTTTACCAGTTTTTAAATCTAAATTTTCCGTGCCAGCTGATCTTCTAACAACTTTTCCACTAATTTTCATAACGGACTCTGGTTTTGATTTTTCTAAAATTGGAAAATATTCATTTTTATTCTCAATAACACACTGGGTTATGCCGTAATGATCCCTTATATCGATAAATAATAAATTACCATGATCTCTTTTTCTATGAAGCCATCCAGATAAATGAACAGTGCTATCAATATCTTTTTCATTTAATTCTGAGCAATTATGAGTTCTAAATTTATTCATTGATTAAGTACTTTTTTTATTAAATTAATATTGATAGACTTTCCAGTAGATAAAGACAATTCATCAACATCTTTTAAAAATTTAAACGTTTTATCGTAAGATCTCTCAACATTTTTAATTATATATTCAGATATTTTGGGGCTTAAACTTATTTGTTTATCGGAAAAAGCTTTTGTAATGATTACATGTAACAAATCATCTGTTGGTAAATCTATGCCAATAAATATAAAGCTATTTACTCTAGATTTAAGATCAATAATTTTAAAATCTAATTCTTTTATTGAAATTGAACTATTTATTACTAGGTAATTATCTAATTGCTTCGATTGATTTAAAATCGAATATAGTAATTTTTCATCAATATTATTTTTAAAACTATCTATAATTAAACACTTAAAATTGTTAAGTTCTTGAATAAGTTTGTTACTGACATTTTCGGCATCTATTAATTTAACATTTTGAATTCTTTTTTCCAATATTTTAGATAAGTGAGTTTTCCCAGAACCTGCTGTGCCGAATACATTTAACCACTTCCCTGGCCACCTTGGCCAACTTTCAATTAGTTTATAAGCTGGAAAATTATTGCTCGAAACATAAAAGTCTTGTTTAAAATACTCTGCTTTAAATGGAAATTTAAATATTAATTGATTCATTAAATAATGTTAATTTTCCATTGATCACCTGATAATTTAAGAATAATATTTTGCTTTTCTAATTCTTTAATTATTTTATTTAATTTTCCTAAGTATTTTATTTTTAAAAAAATAGACTTATTATTGTATTCTTGTATGTAGATATTTTCAATTATATCAATATTTTTTAACCTACTATTTAGGTTAACAATATTATTCTTTTTATCAATTATTAGTTGAGCATTTATGAAAGATGGGACGCGGATATCAATTAAATTTTGAGATTTGATTAAATTGATTATCTCTTTTTTTGTCTCAATTATAATTTTTTTATAAAAATCATCTTTATTCAAGTTAAACTTTTTAACACTTATATTTCTAACAATTTTTTTTCCAGCTATCAAAGTTTTAAAGTAAATTTTTTCCTCTTTAGAATTACTATCCTCAATTACTACAATAGTTGAGTTTTTATTTTGATATTCCTTAAAAATGTCTTTTATATTTATACTTAACAAATTATCCTTATTAAAATTTATATTTCGAAGAGTTTCAATATTTTCTAAAGGAAGAATAAATTCAATTAGATCAGTTTCAAAAATCTCATTCCATTTGCTATAGAAATAATTTTTATTAAAAATGAAGATTTTTTCATCAATTTTTAAAATTGGCAAAATATACATTTCTTTATCTGAAATTTCAGAATACAAAATACGTTTTTTGTAAAATAAATCGTGTATTTTTTCTTTATCAAATGAAATATTAAAGTTTATCTTTTCTGAACTAATATTGTTTTCCGAATTATTAGAAATCTGATAATATTTTACTAACTCTTTTATTTCACTAAATTTAAGTTGACTTAACTTAGCGATATCTTCCTCAAGTAAAATTTTATAAGATAATTCTTCAAAGCCTTTTCTTATCGCCTTGTTAGCTAATTCCTTATTGCTGCTGGTAAGTTTTTTTTCAATTTCAACATTATTAACATTAAATATGTTGGTATCTGAGAAAACATTTCCAGTTTTAAAAAAAATAACTAGTATTAATATAGCTTTGTAATAATTCATAAATTAAATATCATTTATAAATGAAAAAAATAAAAAATAGTTATAAAAAAAGCGGAGTTGATGTACCATTAGCTAATAAGTTAGTAAAATATATTTCAAAATTATCCAAAAAAGATGTCAAAAAAACGAAAAGTGCATTTGATAAAGATATAATTGGTGGATTTGGATCTTTATTTGATATTAGTAAGTTGAAAATTAGAGATCCGGTAATAGTTTCTTGCACAGACGGAGTTGGGACAAAAATTGACTTGGCAAATAAATTAAATAAATTTGATACTATTGGTATAGATCTTGTGGCAATGTGTATTAATGACTTAGTTGTTCAAGGTGCAAAGCCTCTATTTTTTTTAGACTATATTGCAGTTGGCAAGCTTGATTTAATTAAGACAAAAAAAATTATCAAAGGAATTTTTAAAGGTTGTCGAATATCTAATTGTAGGCTTATTGGTGGTGAGACAGCCGAAATGCCTGGAGTATATTCTAAAGACAAATTTGATTTAGCTGGCTTTAGTGTTGGTGTAGTTTCAAAAAAAAAAATCTTAAGTAAAAATAAAGTAAAAAATAATGATATAATTTTAGCAGTCCCTTCTAGTGGACTGCATGCAAATGGTTATTCGCTAGTAAGAGCAATTTTAAAAAAAAATAAAATTCCAAAAAATATAAAAAAAGAAATTCTTAAACCCACTAAGATTTATTCTGAAGAAGTCTTAAAATTAGTAGAAAAAAAGTTGATTAACTCTTCCGCACATATAACAGGTGGTGGTTTAATAGAAAATTTGTTGAGATCTATTCCAGATCACTTATCTTTAAATATTAATCTTAGAAAAATAAAAATTTTAAAAATATTTAATTGGTTGAAAACAAAAAATATTTCAAACAATGAAATGTTAAAAACTTTTAATTGTGGAGTTGGATATTGTTTAATTGCTCCCAAAAAAAATATTTCAAAAATACAGAAAGTTTTCTCTAAAAGATATATGCCTTATGAGATAGGTTATATTTCAAAAAATAAAAAAAAAGTAAACCTTGTTAATTCTTTAAAATGGTAAAAAAAAATGCTTGTATTTTTATATCTGGGATGGGCTCTAACCTTAGAAATTTAATACATCGTTCGAGGGATTATAATTTTCCAATAAAAATAAAACTAATAGTTTGTAATAATAAAAATGCTTTAGGGATAATTTATGCAAAAAAAAATTCAATCCCCTGTTTAATAATCAATACAAAAATAAGAAACTACGAAAATCAATTACTTTATATTTTGAAGAAAAACAAAATTTCTCTTATTTGTTTAGCGGGATATATGAAAATTCTTTCGAGGAGATTTATTGAAAAGTTTGGTAATAAAATAATCAATATTCATCCTTCTCTTTTGCCTAAATTCAAGGGTTTGAACACTTTTAACAGAGTATTAAAAAACCACGAGATCAAAACGGGCTGTACAGTTCACTATGTTAGTGAAAAGCTAGATAGTGGTAAAATCATTTCTCAAAAAGGTTTTTACATTAATAATAGTGATAACGAAAAATCTTTGAAAGAAAAAACTCAAAAGTTAGAGTACAAAATATATCCTGAGGCAATAATTAAAATTTTTAGATACGGCTAATTTTTAAAAAAAAAATCTATTTCTTTTTTTGCGTTTTCTAACGAGTCTGAGCCGTGAACTGAGTTTTTATCAATCGAAATTCCAAATAATTTTCTAATTGTATTTTCATCAGCTTCTTTTGGATTTGTTGCACCCATTAATTTTCTATTATTTTTTATGGCATTCTCTCCTTCTAGTACCATTACAACTATTGGTCCTGAAGATAAATATGAACATAAATCATTATAAAAAGGTTTAGACTGATGAACCTTATAAAACTCTGCTGCCTCATCTTTAGAAATTTGAAGTTTTTTACTATTTTTAATTTGTAAATTATTTTTGATAAAGATATTTTTAATTTCTTCAGTGAGATCTCTTTCTACAGCATCTGGTTTTATTATTGAAAGCGTTTGCTCTGTATTACTCATAATTATCCTCTACTAATTGATTTAATAATCTTACTCCAAATCCCGTAGCGCCTCCTGAATTTAATGCACCTCCATATTTTGAGAAAGCCAT
>MDTG01290511.1_pt1 | contig 28947 bp, 25 predicted proteins | sample 811421 | NCBI WGS metagenome assembly MDTG01 (sample SAMN05326645, study PRJNA326480) | marine metagenome | isolation source: seawater | place: Pacific Ocean: South East | collected 2011 | reverse complement strand
TAAACACAATAAGAGAAATAATAACAATTATAGAAGTGATAAAAAAACTTCTTATTAAATCTAAATTAATTTCAACAGCTAAATAGCCATTAAAGATTAAATTCCTTAACAATTCTAATGATAAAGTTGCTGGTATAACATCTGAGATTGCTTGCAAATAACTTGGTAGAACTGAGACCGGATAAATAATGCCTGAGAATAAAGAAATTAATATATTAGTTAGATAATTAACGGGGTCTGCTTGTTTATATACAAGAACAAAAGCGCCAGATAAAAAAGCTATACCAAGGAAAAATAAACTAGAAGAAAATAATATTAAGCTTGCTAGAGCATAAATGTGTAAAGGCAACGAAAAACCGGAAATTGAAGAAGCTAAAAATAAGTATAAAATAAATTTTAAATTTCCTTTTATGTAAGGGTATGCAAACATGCATAACATTACAAAGATTGTACTTCGTTGAGAGTGAAGAAGCGTGTCTATGTACCCAAAGGCTTGAGCACTTCTAATTGAGGTAGATAGAGACCTTATTAAAATTGAGAAATGATCAAGAAAAGCAACTCCAATTATCGAAAATAAGAAATAATTATTCGCATAAGCATCCAAATGAATTGATTGATTTGCCTCAAATGTCTTAGATAAGAAAAAGAAAGTCATCAGTGTGAGGAACATGCCTGCAAATTGACCAAAAAAAGAAATTTTGTAGCTATATTCCCAAAGAAAGTCTTTTTTTATCTGTTTGAAAATAAAAGCATTCTTCATCATAATTTGAGCTCAGTAAAATTGGATTTAGAAAAAACATCATCATGAGAGCAAAATAATATTAGGTTTTGTTCCTTAATTTGCCTTTCAATTATAAGAGATTGTAATTTTGATTTATTTTGTGCGTCTAAGAATGAGAATGATTCATCAAATATTATGACTTTGCTTTTATTTGCTAAGCCTCTGATTATTGATACTAGCTGCATTTGACCTTGTGAAAGATCAGAAAAAAGGGTTTCTCTGAAACCTAATATTTTAAAAAAATCCATTAATTCCTCAATGATAGATGGCTGATAGCTACTGTCATTCAATGATAAGAAATACTCCAAATTATCCGATACATTTAGTCGGTGAAAGAAAGACCTTGGATTATTATCTATGTACGAGATATTTCCTGTTAATCTAAAATTTGATTGTACCAAACCTGAATCAGGTAGATATATCCCCTTAATAATCTTTAAAAGAGTAGTTTTTCCTGATCCATTTTGTCCTGAAATCTTATAGATGCTATTAAACTTAAATGAGTAGCTAAAGTTAGTAAGTACTTTTTTTGAATTAAAACTTTTGTTAATTTTTGATAGGACTATTTCAGGCAACATACAGGCAACATATAAATTTTATAAAAACAATTGGTTTATTCTTATATGATAATTCAAAAATACCTTTTAATATCTAAATATGAATGACCTCATAACCAATTTTTTGAAAAACCGAAAGATTAGTGGCGATAATTTAAGTCATAAAGTAATTTTAAATTTAGTTTCTCTATCAAAAAAATTTCAATTAATTGGTTTTATTAGTTCAGTGTATAAATTTAGTGATAAGCCAAAATATGAGGAATTGAATTCAATTAGGAAATTATTTATTGCTAAAAAAATAATGATGATCCATGACTTAAAATTGATATGTTCAACTTTTAAAAAGAAGCACATTAATTATTGCATATTGAAAGGGCCTGCCCTTGATATATCTGGTGTTTATGATGCATCGACAAGATTTTTTAGAGATTTGGATATATTGGTTGCAAAAGAGGACCTTGAGCTAGCATTTAAAACTTTAAATGATCTTGGTTATAAATATATGAATAAATTTGCTAGAAATAGTTGTAATTTTTTAGGCAACCATCATCATCTGCCATTAATGTTGAATCAAAACAATACTTTTGTCGAATTGCACCATAGGGCTACAGCTCCTAGACACTACAAGGAATGCCCAATTACTGAAAATATCTTAAAAGAGAAAGTATCTTGTAATGAAATTTTTATTCCAAGTCCTGAAGCATTAATTGGACATACCATATATCATGGTGTGATCCAGCATGAATATTCGATAGGACCAGTAATTCTTTTCGATATAAAAGGAATTATGAGGAAATACGATCTAGAACACCAAAAATATAATAGTTATGCCTCATTACTAGAACTTGACCTTGAATTTAAAAAAATTAATGAGCTATTGGTTGATATTGATAATAAAGACGAAATTGAAAATTTTAATGAAAGGCTCAACAACATACGCCGAAACATAATTCTAGAGGAAAAAGAAGGCGAAAAAATCCATATTTCTGATTACAAAAAAATTATTAAGAAATTAGCTAATAACTTTTTTCATAAAAAAATTGAGAGCACAGAGTTTAACTATCAAACTAGTAGGTCAAGTCCAATGTTTCCTATTTGGTATTTAAAAGAGCTGCTTAAGTCAATAAAAAATATAAGGGTTATTTAATTTGATATAAAATATAGAAATGGCTGAGTGGCAGAGTGGTTATGCAGCGGACTGCAACTCCGTTAACATCGGTTCGATTCCGTTCTCAGCCTCCATAGACCTTTTGGTATAGAAAATTAGCTGCTGCTAAGCAGGAAGTAAGACCAGGCGACTCATAGGACAGTATTGAACAAATTTTTGCAGATTCATTTCCCTCAAAGAATGGATAAAAATCATTATACAACTGGCCATTCACCTTAATTTTTGGCCTTATACCCGAATAGTCAGGATGAAGCTCATATTCCTTTATTTGTGGAATATATTCATTAATTGCTTTCAAAAAATTAGCTTTCTTATCATTTGTTACTTGATAATCTATTGAATTAATAAAATATGTATCAGGACCAAATTTTATTCTACCGTCTAATCCACAGGTTAAATGTATGCCGAGGCCTAAATCATTTGGAACTGGGTATATAAGGGAGTTAGATTTTATTTTCCCACTATAAAAAAAATAGTCTCCCTTGCACAAAGCTTGCTCAGGAACATATGAATTTACATCGCTCTTCTTGAGGATCTTTATTGAGTCTAGGCCACTGCACAGAACAATGTTCTTACATAATATTCTGTAATCTGTATCTTTAAACCCAATAAGATAGCAATTTTTATATTTACGAAAGATATCAATTTCAGTTTTATAGCTTATAAGTCCACCATTATTTTCAAAGTCCCTCAACAATGACAATCCAAAAGAGTGACTATCAAAAATACCAGTATCTTCAATAAACAAATTTACATTTGATTTTAGAAAAGAATATTTTTTTGATATTTCTGCTTCTGTAAGGGTTTTATGTTTTATGCATTTTTTTTTTGCAAGTTTTTGCAAATCTACAATTTTCTTATTCTGGCTGTTTGAACCATTTGAAACAATAAGCTTGCCACACTTTTTATGCTCAATATTATTCTTTTGCAGATATTTATATAAGAGCTCTTTTCCGCTTAGACAGAATTCATTCTTATAAGAGCCCTGTTTGTAATAGATGCCACTATGTATTACTTCTGAATTTCTTGATGATGTTTCATTAAAAATGATTTCTTTCTTTTCAATAAGAAGACAAGGTTTGTCGTTTTCTTGAAATTTTTTTGCTGTTGCAATACCCAAAGCACCAGCTCCAATGACAATATTTTCTATGAAATCCATTTTATTCATTATATATCATGCTTTTTCTGTTAAGCGTGGATATACTATTGATTCGATACTTTAAGCACTTTAGATATCAAATTGAAGGAAGTAAAACATATGTTTCAATGATATCATTTGTATCGCAAGCCCAGGTGGTGAAATTGGTAGACACAAGGGACTTAAAATCCCTCGAAGGAAACTTCGTGCCGGTTCAAGTCCGGCCCTGGGCACCATTATATAGATGAGGTTTAAATGGCACAGATGCAGGTAAGTTTATTAATTTTCTTAAACCTAAAACCGAAAAAGGTATATAATTAACACACATGTAATTGGATTATTTTCCTGATGAAAATTAAAACAAAAATAACTGTTGTAGGTTCAGGTTATGTGGGCATGTCAATCGCAGTTCTTCTTGCACAACATAATGATGTCTGTGTGCTTGATATAGATTCTAAGCGCGTAGAAAAAATAAATAATAACAATTCAACTATAGCTGATACCGAGATTGAGCAATTTCTCATTAAAAAGGAACTTAACCTAACCGCAACTTTAGATAAAAGGATTGCTTATAATGGAGCCAATTTTGTGGTGGTGGCAACTCCTACCAACTATGATCCGCAGACTAATTGCTTCGACACAACCTCTGTAGACAGTGTAATAAAAGAAGCTTTAGAACATAATAAAGATGCCTTAATCGTAATAAAGTCAACTGTTCCAGTGGGCCACACAAAGTTCTTACAAGAAAAATATGAGACAGATCGTGTGATATTTTCACCTGAATTTTTAAGAGAAGGACAAGCTCTTAAGGATAATTTAAACCCTTCAAGAATTATTTTGGGTAGTAAAGATAGGGAAGGAAAAGCTTTTGCTGATCTCTTGGTGCAAGCTGCAAATAAAAAAGATGTAGAAGTTTTGTTCATTAGTTCCACAGAAGCTGAGGCAGTAAAGCTGTTTGCTAACACTTACCTTGCAATGAGAGTATCTTTTTTTAACGAATTAGACTCATATGCTATGACACATGAATTAGATACTAAGAGTATAATTAAAGGCGTATCCTTGGATAAAAGAATTAATGAAGGTTACAATAACCCATCTTTTGGGTATGGCGGTTATTGTTTGCCGAAAGATACCAAGCAACTTCTGGCAAACTATGACCAAGTGCCTCAAACATTAATTAAAGCAATTGTATCTTCAAATACTACAAGGAAAGATTTTATTGCAGAATCTATCATAAAATTAAATCCTAAAGTTGTTGGTATATTCAAATTGGCAATGAAGCAAGGCTCTGATAACTTTAGATCTAGTGCTATTCAGGGAATCATGAAAAGGATTAAAGCAAAAGGCATTAAAGTCATAATTTATGAACCAACCTATAAAAGTTCTGAATTTTTCCAGTCAAAGGTTTTTGAGTCTTTAGATAAATTTAAGAGTAAATCAGATGTGATTATTTCTAACCGTATGAGCCCAGAACTTAACGATGTTAAAGAGAAAGTATACACAAGAGATATTTTTGGAAGTGATTAAGTGAAAATATTAGTTACAGGCGCTGCAGGTTTTATTGGGTTTCATCTTACCTTAGCTCTACTGGAGAGAGGAGATGAAGTGGTTGGTATTGATAGCCTTAATGATTATTATGATCCAGCTTTAAAACAGCTAAGACTTGATGAAATAGCTAAACATCCAAAAAATTCTAATTTTTCTTTCATTAAAGCAGATATCTCAGATAGAGGATTTATTGAACAACTTTTTGCCAATGAATCATTTAATGTTGTTGTTAACCTGGCTGCTCAAGCAGGTGTTCGTTACTCTCTTGAAAATCCTCATGCTTATGTTGAATCCAATTTAGTGGGTTTTCTTAATATTCTTGAGGGTTGTCGGCATTCAAAGGTTAAGCACTTAGTATATGCTTCATCCAGTTCAGTATACGGTATGAATGTAAAACAACCATTTAGCACAGAAGATAGGGTCGATTACCCTATTTCATTGTACGCTGCAACCAAGAAGTCAAATGAGCTAATGGCCCATACCTATAGTCATTTATATAATATTCCCACAACAGGCCTCAGATTTTTTACTGTATATGGACCATATGGTCGGCCAGATATGGCTTACTATAAATTCACTAAAGCTATAATTAAAGGTGATCCTATTGATGTTTATAATAATGGCATCATGCAGAGGGATTTTACCTATATTGATGACATTGTCGAAGGACTTATTAGAGTAATAGACAAATCACCAACACCTCACAAAAATAAATATAGTGACGCCACACCGCCATATCGGATTTATAACATTGGGAATAATAATCCTGTTTCATTACGTGATTTTATTAGTGCCATTGAGGAGGCATGTGGTGCGAGTGCTAATGAAAATCTTATGCCAATGCAAGCGGGCGATGTTCCGGCAACATTTGCTGATATCGACGATTTAATTGCTGACATGCAGTTTAACCCCTCAACAAGCATTTCAGATGGAATAAGAAATTTTGTGTATTGGTATAAGGAAAATCACTCATGAAAGTGCTAATTACAGGTGGTGCTGGCTTCATAGGCTCTGCACTAATAAGACATATTATAAATAACACTGAACACCAAGTAATCAATATCGATAAACTTACTTATGCTGGAAATTTAGAATCACTCAAAGAAATTTCAGATGACGATAGATATTTTTTTGAAAAAGTTGATATTTGCAATAGAGACGAGCTCAATAGAGTTTTTCATGAGCATAAGCCTGACGCTGTTATGCATCTGGCTGCAGAAAGCCATGTTGACAGATCTATAAACAATCCTGAAATATTTATCAGAACCAATATATTGGGAACTTATAATGTTCTTGAGGCATCGCGATTACATTGGTTAGATTTAGATATAAGTGCCAAAGAAAGTTTTAGACTTCATCATATATCAACTGATGAAGTCTATGGTGATCTTGAAGGTGAAGTTGATTTATTTTCTGAGGACACGGCATATGATCCAAGCTCACCATACTCAGCATCAAAGGCTGCCTCTGATCATTTAGTGCGTGCATGGCATAGAACTTATCAATTGCCAGTAGTCTTAACTAATTGTTCAAATAACTATGGCCCATACCAATTTCCAGAAAAATTAATACCATTGGTAATTTGCAATGCCCTCGAGGGAAAGAGTTTGCCTATTTATGGAGCTGGAGATCAGATTAGAGACTGGTTATTTGTAGATGACCACGCATGTGCCTTGCTAAAAGTATTAGCTGAAGGAGTAGTTGGCCAAACATACAATATTGGTGGACATAATGAAAAAAGAAATATCGAGGTTGTCTCTATCATTTGCGACCTATTGGATGAACTAGTTCCGTTAGATAACGTTTCATATCATGCTCAGATTATTCATGTAAATGATAGGCCAGGACATGATAAACGCTATGCTATTGATGCCAGCAAAATAAAACGTGACCTCAATTGGTCTCCAACTGAAACATTCGAGTCAGGAATACGAAAAACTGTTTTATGGTATCTTAACAACAGGGATTGGTGTAAAAATATTAAAAAATTAAATGTGAACTTTGAATGAAAGGAATAGTTTTAGCTGGAGGTACAGGAACTCGTCTACACCCTATAACAAAAGGGGTTTCAAAACATTTGCTTCCTATATATGACAAACCTATGATTTACTACCCAATCTCAGTTTTGATGCTTGCAGGAATTAGAGATATTTTAATCATTACAACAGCTGAAGATTTAAGCTCTTATGAAAGATTGCTTGGGAGTGGTGAAAGATTTGGAATCAACCTTAGTTACAAAATACAAGATTGTCCAAATGGTCTTGCGGAGGCATTTATTATTGGAGAGTCATTTATTGGATCAGACAGTGTGGCATTGATTCTTGGGGATAATATTTTCTATGGTCAGGGACTCACTGAAAAATTAAGTAATGCAGTTGATCGCCAAAATGGAGCAACAATTTTTGGCTACAATGTCACAGATCCAGAGCGTTTTGGTGTAGTGGAACTTGATAAAGAGATGAATGCACTTTCTATTGAGGAGAAACCTATCAAACCAAAATCAAATTGTGCAGTAACGGGGCTATATTTCTATGATAATGATGTTATTGAAATTGCTAAGCAGGTTACACCATCATCTCGTGGGGAACTAGAAATTACAAGTATTAATAAAGCGTATTTAAAAAGAGGCAAACTATCTGTAGATGTTTTAGGACGTGGATTTGCTTGGCTTGATACTGGTACTCATGACAGCTTGTTGGAGGCTAATTCTTTTGTTCAAACATTAGAGCATATCCAAGGGCTAAAGATAGCTTGTCTTGAGGAAATAGCTTTCAATCAAAAATGGATTACTAAAGATGTCTTGGAATTAACAGCTAGAGAATTGATTAAAACCACATATGGAAAATATCTTTTAACCTTAACGGAAAGAAATTAATGAATTTTGAAGAGGTTTACAATTTGCCAGTTCTTGTTGATGAGAGAGGATCTTTAATTGCTTTAGATAAAATATCTGGATTACCATTCGATATTAAGAGAGTTTATTATATTTTTAATACCAAACCTGAAGCATCAAGAGGGTTTCATGCTCATAAAAATTTACACCAAATGGCTATTTGTATAACAGGAAGTTGTTCTATGGTTTTGGATGATGGTTTTAGCAAGAGTACTTTAGAAATGAACTCATGTTCTGTAGGTGTTTATCTGCCACCAATGATCTGGCATGAGATGCATAATTTTAGCGATGATTGCATTCTTTTGGTCCTAGCTAGTGATTATTATTATGAGGATGACTATATCCGTGATTATACTGAATTCAAAAAGGCTGCAAAAATAAGGTAATTAATTAATGATCCCGTTTCTCGATTTAAAGGCAATAAATTCTAAGTATAGAGATGATTTGATTGATGCTTGTAGTAGGGTAATTGACTCTGGATGGTACATTCAGGGAAAAGAGTTAAGACTATTTGAATCAGAATTTGCTGCCTTCTGTGGTGTTAAATATTGTATTGGTGTTGCAAATGGTTTAGATGCTTTGAATTTAACGCTTCGAGCTTGGAAGGAGCTTGGAAAATTGAAGGAAGGGGATGAGGTAATTGTTCCCGCTAACACATATATAGCCAGCATCCTTGCTATAACAGAAAACAGTTTGAAACCAGTTTTAGTTGAACCAAATGAGGATACATATAATTTGTGTCCAATAAAAACAGCAGAGAAAATTACTTCAAAAACCAAGGTCATTCTTGCAGTTCATCTATATGGCCAAATGGCACCAATGGTAGAGTTGATCGAGTTGGCGAACCAACATGATTTGCTAGTATTAGAAGATTCTGCTCAGGCACATGGTGCATCAATCAATGGGAAAAAATCTGGCAGCTGGGGGCATGCTTCAGGCTTTAGTTTCTATCCTGGGAAAAATCTCGGTGCATTAGGCGATGCAGGCGCTATTACTACAGATGATGAGCAACTTGCCATAACTATTCGCGCCCTATCTAATTATGGTAGCCATAAAAAGTATGAGAATCTATATCAAGGCGTTAATAGCCGCTTAGATGAAATTCAAGCAGCAATGTTGAGGGTTAAATTACGCAATTTAGATAATGAGACAAGATATCGTCAAAAAGTTGCTGAACATTATCTAAACAAAATTAGTAATAAATGTATTGCCTTGCCAAAAACAGGGCAGGTTGAGTCGCATGTTTGGCACTTATTTGTCATACGAGCAAAGGATAGAGATAAATTATGTAAACACTTAGAAAAAAATTGTATCCAAACTGTAATCCACTACCCTATACCGCCGCATCACCAAAAGGCATATTCAGAACTTAGAAAACTTAAATTACCAATTAGCGAATCAATACATGATACTGTTGTGAGTCTTCCTATAAGTTCAGAAATAACCAAAAAGCAAATTCAACTAATTATAGATGTAGTGAATGATTTCTAGGTAGAAAAAAATGGATCCTATAAAAAAAATATTATCTTTTTTTGACAAAGCAGATATAAAGCAGGGGATTGTTGTTCTTATGGTTTTTGCTTGTGGAGCATTAATTGAGACTTTTGGCATTGCATCATTAATCCCCTTTCTAACATTACTGGCAAACCCTGATGCTATCGAGTCAAATACAACATATGCCTACCTATACAGCCTTACTCAAAGCTTTGGTGTAACTACAAAGCAACAGTTTTTTCTCTTTTTTGGGTTCTTTTCACTATTTTTGATTATCTTTTCTGGCATAGTGAGGGTAGGAGCACACTATATGCTCAATAGTTTCCTCGAAATGCAAAGGTTTCATATTAGTCGAAAGCTTTTTAATCAATATTTACTACAAGACTATGTTTTTTTTCTCTCTAAGAATGGTGGGGATTTAGTAAAAAATGTCATTTCAGAGGTCGATCAAATTGTGGGTAACTTTATTCGTCCTGTATTTGTGATGTTGGCATACATATTTGTTTTAATTACTATTTCTGGGTTATTAATTTTTGTAAACCCATCAATTGCAGTCATAACCGCTTTATCTTTGGGCGGAGCATATTTTGTCATATCTCAATATTTAAAGAGAAGGCTAGAACTAATAGGTTCAGAGAGATTGGTAGCTAACCAAATGCGATTTAAAACAAGTACTGAAGCATTTAACAGTATTAAGCAAATTAAAATGCTAGGGTCTGAAAGCAAGTTTCTAGAACTTTTTGATGATCATTCAGAAAAGTTTGCCAAAACTTACTCTCAACAATTAATTATGAATGATATTCCTAAATTCATTGTTGAGTCTATAGCTATCGGAAGCTTGATCTTAATAATTATTTTTTTTATGGTGAGTGATGGTGGAGGAAATCAAGAAAAATTAGCTCTTATTCTTCCCATTGTTGGTATTTATGCATTCTCAGTTTATCGACTTCAGCCTTCTCTACAAGCAATCTTTAGAGGGACCAATAGTTTAAAATTTTCTAAATCTCCAATTGCAAACCTCCATCATGAATTTACGGAAAACCCTATCAAAAAAACAAAATCCAAGAAAAGTAAGAAAATTTTGCTGAATCAAGAAATTTCTCTAAAAAATATTCATTACTCATATTCACAAGATATAGATCCAATCTTTAAAAACTTAAATCTTACAATTCAAGCAAAAAGAATTACAGGGATTATTGGTGCTTCTGGATCTGGCAAAACAACCCTCCTAGATATAATTATTTCTTTAATTCAACCAAATGAAGGCTCTATTTTTTCTGACGGCTTTGAGATTGGAAAAGATGATTTTATGAATTGGAAAAGAGGTATCGGATATGTTGCACAAGAAGTGAATTTGTTAGACTCTTCCATTGCAGAGAATATAGCATTTGGAATACCAGCTCATGATATTGATCAAGAGAAGGTGGAATACTGTGCAAGGGTATCTCAGATTCATGAATTTATTAATACTGCATTACCAAATAAATATGACACCATAATTGGTGAAAATGGAAAATCATTGTCAGGTGGGCAGCGTCAAAGAATTGGTATTGCAAGGGCACTGTACAATGACCCAAACTTAATTATTCTTGATGAAGCTACAAGTGCACTAGATAGCATTTCTGAAAAAGAATTTCTAAGCGTAATTGATTCATTATCTACCACTAAAACAATTATATTGGTAACTCATAAATTAGAAGTGGCAAAAAAATGTGATACCATTGTTGTGCTGAATAAAGGGGAAATAATTGATAAAGGAAGCTATGAAGATGTTAGGAAGAGAAATAGTTTCTTAGAACAAATGAAGTAATTTCCTTCAAGCAAATATGAATGACTAAAATTTGAAGAAGCTATTATTTTAAGCTTTCTGTTTTTCAGCTATTATTTAATAAAATACCTATGTCCTTCAGAGAAGAAATAAAAAAAGAGCGCCAATTTGGATACTGGTCAATAATTCCTTCAGTTCAAACTCATGAAATCATGGCTCTAGCTGGATTTGACTTCTGTATAATCGACTTAGAGCATGGAACATATTCCTTCCAAGAAGCGTTAGAATCAGTAATTTCAATTCAGGCATCAGGGATGAGGGCGTTGATAAGACCATCTTCTCATGATGAGAAAGAAATTCTTAGGTGTCTTGAAATTGGTGTAGATGGAATATGCATCCCGCATGTAAGGAATAAAATGGAAGCAGAAAAAATCATAGATGCTTGCACCTATCCTCCATCAGGTATTAGAGGTGCTAGTGGGTTTACTAGAGCTTCAAATTATGGGGAAAAAATTTTTTCTGACCATGTCAAATCTCAAGATGAAAATATATACATTAGCCTATTAATTGAATCAGAAGAGGGGTTAAAAAATATCATTGATATTTCTAAAATTCCTAGGCTTGATGGCTTGTATTTTGGGACATATGACATTGCATCATCTTGTGGTCTTAGCAATCAAAACAGTGATAAAGTTAATCAGCTGATCGATGAAGCTATTAAAAATATTGATAGTGAAAATATTAGTTTTGGCCAAGTATTTGTTAATAATGAACAATTTACTAATATTAATAAAAATATAAATTTCTTGGTTGCTGGTGTTGATTGTGGAATCATTCTACATGGTGCAAATAAGGCAAGGTCAGGTTTCAAATAATCTAATTCTTATATGAAAATAATTTTAGCTGGATACGGTTTTTACACTCTAGGAAACGATAATTTAAGAGGGGGCACAATATTCCCAGCTATTCAAAGCTGGGCAAATCTGTCAAAGGATAGAAGTGTTTCATTAACCTGCATGGTTCGAAGCAAAGACTCTCTAATACTTGCTAAAAAAAGGTTTGAGGAATATTTTAAAAACAATTCTAATAAAAGTAACTCTAAAAATTTGAGCATAAATTTCGTCTTAACCGACGAATTAGACCAAAAAGAATTTTTTGATTGCGGCATTATTGCTACTCCTGAAAATAGCCATGTTGAGGTAATTAAAAAAATTTCCAAACAAACTAAAAAAATTATTTGTGTTAAGCCGGTTGGAAACAGTTATAAAGATTACTTGGAGATCAATAATATCTTACAAAAGAACAAATGTGATCTTTTCATTGATTTTCATAAGCGATTTGATGAATCTAACATAGCTTTTATAAATCATGTTAAACAAAGTGAGTCAAAATCTGGTTGGTTCACATTTTTTTATGGGCAGAAAGAGATGATGCCAAAATTATATTTTAAGAAATGGTCAAAAAGCTCAAACCCTTACCAATATTTAGCCCCACACTATCTAGATATAATTCTTTTGTGCATGAAGGGGCTCGATATTAATTTAAATGAAGTAGAGTTTAATTTGACGGCAAAATCTTTAAATTTTTCCGATTTAAATGATATAAAATCATTAGTAGATGTCAGCATAAGCCTGAAGCATCCTCAAGGTGTATTTTATATAAATTCTGTTTGTAATTGGATGGAACCAAAGATGAGCCCATACACAAGCCGACAACGAATAGAATTCCAATCTGAAGGCACGCATATTATTTCAGATCAAGATAACAGAGGATATCAATTCTTCAATAATAATGATTCGTTAATTCCAAACCCCCATTTTATGGCAGGTTCTGAAGAGCTAACTTCTTCAGGTTATGGTATAGATTCATACACCAATTTTCTTGATTCAGTAAATAATAATTTTCCAATACACTACCTTGCTCAGCTTAAAGATTATGAGCTTACAGCAAAAATTTTAGATTCAGTCAAAGAACAGTTATCGAAATGATTAATATTCAAGCTTCAGAAATAAGAAACTTTTTTATTGATAAATTTAAACAGTTAGGCGTCAAAGATCACGTTGCAAAAGATACAGTTAATGCACTCGTAACGGCTTCACTTTTTGGAATAGATTCTCATGGCGTTAATTTATTTAAACATTATTGTGAGTGTTTGGAATATGGAAGAATAACTATAGATGATAATCTAGATTTTACTATCAATAAATCCGGTATTCTGTGTGATGCTAAAAACTGTTTTGCTCACCATTCAGCAAAAGTTCTTCTTCAAAAAATGGACGAAATTTCATCAACAAGCGGTATGTCTGTTGGAACAATTTTAAACTCTGATCATATTGGAGCAGTGGGCATTCATGCTGTTAATGCTAATATTAGAAATAAAATTTTTCTATCATTTACAAATGCTGACGCACTAGCATGCTCTCCTGATGGTGAAGATGTAGTTTTCGGCACAAATCCAATTAGTCTGGTTTACAAATCAAATGATATTTTTGTATATATTGATTTAGCAACTACAACCTTTTCAAAAAATAGGGTTAAAAATTTTAGAAGAGAAAATAAACCTCTTCCTGAAAACGTAGCAAGAGATTTAAGTATGCAAAAAACAAACAATCCTTTTGATGCAGAATATTTAGAACCTATTGGCGGTCATAAAGGATTTGCGCTAGCCTATCTAGTTGAAATTCTTACATCCGGTTTATCTGGTCAACCTCACTCAAAAAACTTGCTTACTATGTATGGAAGTGATTTATCAAAAAAAAGAAATGTATCACATACTTTTATGATGATTGATCCAAGTATTTTTGGATTTAAAGATCAATCATATGTTGATGAGGTAATTAGAATTACTAATAAATCTGTTAATCCTGACCAGGCAAAGCTGTTGCCTGGAAATAAAGAACTAGAAACAAAGAAAGAAAGGTTAGAAAATGGAATACCCGTCTTAGAGGATGTTTTTCAAGATTGGGCTGAATGGGGATTTAAATTGAAATGAATATAATAGTGAGGACTTATAATGAGTTGCAATGGTTGCCATTGTTGTTCGATAGTCTCGAGGAACAAGAAAATATCGAAATCTCAAATGTAATTATAATAGACAATAATAGTAGCGATCACATAGAAAAGTTTTTATATCAGTACCCAAACTTAAATGTTCACTTTATAAAGTATGTAGAAGAATATATACCTGGTAAAATTTTGAATTATGGCATCAAGTGGCTATTTGAAAATACAAAATCCACAGATGAGGAAATTCTAATTATAAGTGCCCACTGTTTTTTTGATGACAAGACTTCTCTTTCAAAACTTAAAAATGCATTAGACAATAATGAGAATTGTAGGGTAGCATTTGGTCGACAGATTCCTATGAATATATCTTCTAATCAAGCAATTAGAGATTTATCTTTGATTTATCCCAAAGAATCTAAAGAAATAAAGATCGCACCAATGCTAAATAATGCATTTAGCCTTTTTTCTAAATCTGCTCTTAAAGATCATTTATTTGATGAGGAGGTAACAAACTTAGAGGATGTTATTTGGGCGCATAAAGAAATAAATCAGGGTTATAGCATCTTATACTGTTCTGAATCAGAAGTTGTTCATTATCATGGCCCACACCATAACAATAATGAAAGAAGACTAACAACTACAGCTAAAACAATTACTAATCATTCAAAGGCATTTAATTTGAAGATAGCCTTGCCAAAAATTAACCCACAAAAATTTATTCAGGTATTTGTAAGAAATAAATTTTCAAAAACTTTAGATCAAACAATTAAAAGATTCTCAAAAGATAGAAAAGTTATTGTGTGGGGAAATGATGTGCCAAAAGAACTATTAAATAAAAATGTAATTCAATTTAATAGGGAATCTTTAGATCTAAACATAGCGCTTTATAATTCTTACGGCTCTTTTTTTGAGATGCTAAAGTCAAAAAACTTATCATTCAATTACTTTATTTTTTATGATGAAACCATAGACGGAACTGAAAAAATTGTAGATATACCTCTAGCCGTTGAAAAGCTGAGAGAAAACTTTTGCTCTACTATCTGGCCTGTAAAAACTGATAAAAGATTAATATTTTCTGAAAATGATGGTAAGTTTAAACCCGCACAAGCTCTGAAAAATGGCATCTGGAAGAAGCAGGAGAGCTTGGTTGCACTCAGGGGGAATGGAACTGTATTATCTGTAAATGCTTTATTAAATCAATCTGAGATGTTCGAGAATTATAATTTTATTTATTTATGATTAATGCATTTATTGCCTGTAGGTTAGGTTCAAAAAGAGTTCCATTTAAAAATTTAAGAATTTTAGCTGGGAAAGCTTTATATGAATACATAACAGATGAAGCATTAGAAAGTTCAGAAGTTGATAACTTATTTCTGAATACAGATTCTGTACATATTATCAATGCTGCAAAAGAAAAATACAAAGATAGGCTAAACTACTACCTTCGCCCAGCAGAGTTAGGAACTTCTGAGGCTACTCTGGATGCTTATGTATATGATTTTATGAAATCATCTCCAGGTGAAATTACTATTTTTTTAAATCCTTGCAGCTTTAACCTTAGTGCCAAGACTATAGATTCTGCAGTAAAGTTTTTTAAAGAGAAGAATTTAGATAGCTGTGTAGCTAGTCATGAGATACAAACTCATTGTTTTTTTGATAATAAACCAATGAACTTTGATTTCGAAAGAAAGCAGCCTAGATCACAAGATCTAACACCTTTGCATGCTATGACAAGTGGCTTTTTTATATGGAAAAATGATACTTTTATTTCTAATTATGAAAAGTTAGGTTTTGCAAATTTTTTTGGTAATTTTGAATCCTATGCTGTATCAAAATTTGAATCTTTTGATGTTGATTCGGAGGAAGACTTCCTTATTGCAGAAAAAATTTTAACTGGCTCAAGCTCTAATAAAGTAAATTTTCATAAGCAAATAAGTGATCATGTTAGAAACGGCCTTTTGGAGTCAAATTAATTGAATACAATTTGTTTTGGAGGCTTTGCTGGTTCAGGAGGCTCTGCGTTGAGAGACGTATTTAAAGAATTTGATAAGGTACATTTATTCCAGAATGAGTTTAGGTTGGTTAAAGAACGATATGGTATCTTAGATCTAGAAAAAGCAATTTATGAAGACACGTCTCCTGAGAATATAGATCTTGCAATTAAAGATTTTATTTGGCTAACCAAAAATATGGATTTTCCTTATTCTAGATTCTCCAGAATTGGAAATCATTATGGGAATTTAACCAATGGCCAATTTCAAACCTTAACTCAAAAATACATTCAATCGATAGTTGAATATCAATACCCAATGGATTGGCATTTCTTTCAATTCAAGAGAAGTCATTTTCAGCAAATAATTCATAGAATCAAAAAAAAGTTTAAGATTGGAGATTCACACCAAAATGCCTTTTATACTTCATTAGAACAAGATAAATTTGTTGAAATAACAAAAGAATATATTTCTAAAACAATTAGCGCATCGTCAAAATCTGAATTTAATGCAGTTGCACTTCATAATGCAATACCTCCTTATGGCGCGACTGTTACGAATAAATCAATGAAATACTTTGATAAAATAAAATTAATTATTATTGATAGAGATCCAAGAGATATTTTTTTAGATTTGCCAAATGGTAAATATCTACCAAAAAGCGACAATATCATGACTAGAGCAAGAGCCTTCGTCTCTTTTTCTAAAAGATTGAGATCAGAGACTCAATTATTAAAAACAAACCCACATATCCTTTTTCTAAAATTTGAGGATTTGATTTTAGAATATGAAAGCACATTAAATCAGCTTCAAGATTTTTTAAACTATGACTTAGGAAGCCATAATAAGTTTTCTTGTTTTGATCCAAAAGTTTCTGAAAAAAATATTTTTAAGTGGCAATCTGCATCAGGTGACGCAAAGAAATCACTTGAATACATAGCTTCAGAACTAAGAGAATATTTATATACAAATTACTAAAATTCTTAGTATTTATATTAAGTTTTTTAAAATATTAAATGAATAGATTTATAATTGAAAAGAAAAAAATATCATGAAAATATTGTTGCTGGGAGATTATAGTGGTCTTCATAAAAGCCTTCAAGAAGGTTTAGAAAAACTTAATTTTGATGCAACGCTTGCTTCATCTGGGGATTCATGGAAGAAAATTGATCGTGATATTGATATTTCATTTAACGATTTCTCCATTTTTGGAAAATTAAAAAACAGAAGTAAAATCTTTAACTTCCTAACGCGCATAAAAGGTTACGATGTAGTTCAGTTCGTTAATCCTTTTGTAATGCCGCCTAATTTTTTTCCGTACAAGTATGTTTTACAAAAGCTTAAACAAAATAATGGAAAAATTTTTCTTGTTGCAGCAGGTAGTGATCCCTTCTTTTGGCGTTATGCATCGAAGAGATTAAGATACAATCCTTTAACCGATCATTTAAAGTATGATTTAAATCAAAAATTTCACAGATATCAAAAAAAATTCTTTTTTGATAAAAATCTTTTTTTTGCTGAGAATGTTAACGCTGTCATACCAGCTCTTTATGAATATGAAGTTTGCTATAAAGATCTTTTAAATGTAACTGATGTCATACCTCCGCCCATCAATACTGACACAATTACTTATACAGACAATATAGTTCAAAAAAAAGTTAAAATCTTTCATGGTTTAAATCGCCCTGGGTTTAAGGGAACACATCTCTTGAGAGAAGTTTTTCAAAATCTTAAGCCCAAATATCAAGATAAAGTAGAATTTACTATTCCTGAAAGAATGCCTTATAAAGAATATATCAAAGTATTGGAAGGAGCTAACGTAGTTATAGATCAAACAAATAGTTACTCTTTAGGAGTTAATGGATTACTTGCTCTTGCAATGGGAAAAATTGTATTGGGAGGATATGAAGAAGAATCTCTTATATCCCTTGGAATTGCCAAAGCTCCATCATTTAATATTTTGCCGGATACAGTTCATATTCAAAATACTATAGAATCAGTTATTTGTAATGAGAATAAATTTTTGGAATTAGGCAAAAAGTCAAGATCATTTATAGAGGAGCATTTCAGCTATATTAAAATTGCGAAGAAATATATTGATGTTTGGGAAAAATATTGATTAAAAATTTATTTAATATATTTAAATTTCAAAACTTATGAATAATACACTTACACCTTTAGATATTATTATCGGTGGCTTGGAACGAGGAGGGACACAACGTAACTGTGTAAATATTGCGAATATGCTTTCTGCCAAAGGCCATGAAGTAAAAATTACTACTGTAAGAAAAGTCAATAATTTTGGCTACTTAGATGAGTTAGATCAAAAGGTAAATCTAAATTCACTAAATCACAAAAAAACAATTACTGCTTTTATCTCACTGATAAGAGTTATCAAAAATACTGAAGAAGGATCAACAATCCTAATAATGAACAATCAGCTATTACCCATAGTAGTTTTTATTGCAAAGCTAATGGGTAAAAAAAATAAAATATTATTTAGAAATATGAACTATATTTCGAAATCGATTGAAAGTGATAGCATATTAATTGAAAAATTTTTTCTTAAGTATTTGATGATGTTAGCTCTTCCCTTTGTTGATGTTGTTATTCATCAGTGCAAAGATATGAGTGATGATTTTAATTCATTTTTTATTTTTCAGCCTAGAGGATCAGTTGTTATAAACAATGTTCTAAGCTCCTCTCAAAAAAAACCACTACAAAAAATTAATCATGAACCTTACCTGCTGCTAGTGGGGAAGCTGCTTCCTCAAAAAAATATAAAATTTGCTATCGATATTCTAAATTTATTTCATAAAAAGCATAACCGGATCAGTCTGCTTATCATTGGTAAAGGCAAGCTCTTGCAAGAGCTGAAGACTTATGCAAAAGAAAAAAGTTTATGTGAATATGTTAAATTTCTAGGCAAAAAAAATAATGTTAATGATTACTATTCTGGTGCTTATGCAACTATCCTAACATCTGACTATGAGGGCTTTCCAAATGTTTTAATTGAGTCAATTAGCTGTGGGACTCCGGTTGTTGCTCATAATTGCAAATCTGGACCTAGAGAGCTCATAATAAATGGAAAAAATGGGTTTTTGGTTGACTATCAAAATATCTTGGAATTTGTAGATGCGCTATTCAAAATCAAGGATATTGATAGATCAAACATTTCATCAACTATTAAAAATTATTTACCTAATAATGTATACAGCCAATATTCAAAAATCATATAACTTAATCTTCTTTCTATTTCTAATATTATATTTATTTTTATTGCTTTATATCGTGCCAAATAATGAATTTACTTCAGATCGCCTAAGCTTTTTTATCTCATTTAATAACATGCCAGATCGTATTAGCAGCACACAGTTTTTTTCTCCTGCCGTATTAATAGATGAACCCCTTTATCAAGTAATAGTTTATCTGCTGACAATTTTTTTTACACCTGAATCTATAGCTTTGATCTTGATTGGAGTATCCTCATCTCTCAGCTTAATTACATTATTTAGAGCTAAGCCTGAGTTTTTACCAATAATTATCTTGGTTTTTCTTTTGCCTCAGTTCATGGGGCTTTTTATAGCTCATCTTAGGCAAGGGCTAGCAGTAGCTGTATTCTTGCTCATGCATTTTCATTTTAAAAAAAATCTTATTACTTCTTGTTTTATAGCTGGGTTAGTTCATGTCTCTTTTTTTATTGCACTACCTATTTTGATGTTGATGCAACTTAAATTAAGAGGTAAGAAGCTTAACTTTGTGACTTCATTAATCTTAATAATGTCAGCTTTTCTGCTTTTCTACTTCGATATATTTCGTGAAATTGTTTATTATTTTGAATTTAGGCAAGCAGGAAATTACTCTTTTCAATCTAATGATATTTCAGGCTATGGGTTCTTATTTTGGTTCGCGGTTTATGCTTTTTTCTTTCTAGGAAGAAAGCTAACTGAAAGTAATGTTCTAGCAATGAATATTATTGGGGTATACCTTGCAAGTTATTTTTTTGTAAATTTTATTTCTAGATTATTGGAGTCATTTCTTGCTTTAATATTCATTGAGTTGAGGGCTCTAAACTCTTCCGCTTCTTATATGGCTCTCATATTTTATTTACTTATATCTTGGCAGGGTCGATTAGGTTTGCCTTTATTTGGCTTTGGAGTATCTTGAAAAAGTATATTTTTATTCCATCATTAGCATACGGTGGTGCAGAAAAAGTCGTTAGCACATTGTTTAAGTTTGATGAGATTAATGAAAATTGCAATCTGTTATTGCTTAGTAGATTATGTGATTACAAAGTAAAAGATCTTAAACCTCTTTTAATGACCCCATTTGTATTTTTATCAATGATTTTTAAAAGAGATTATTCAATTATTCAGTGCCACCTAATTTCACCACTATTGCTTAGCTCAATACTGAAATTTTTTAATAAGTCTTTTGAGCTTCAAGCTGTACATTGTTTTTCTTATGAAGGCTATTTATCAAGAAGAGGCATATATTTGAAAGTACTCATAAGAAGTATGCTTAAATTTTCACAAAAATTAGTCGATATTCATATCTTTAAGTCTGTAGATATGCTGGATGATTTTAAGAAAACATTTGGGTTTATCCCAGATGAATATGAAATTATTCATAATCCCATAAATTTAGCTAGAGAAAATACAAGATCTAAAAAAATCAAAATGAAAAATTTATCTAATGAAAAAAAACATGTGGCCATACTTGGACGAATTTGCAGAGCTAAAGGTTCTTATGATGTTTTTAAATTAGCTAAATTATGTGATGGTATCTTTGATTTTCATATTATTGGTGACGGAATTGATTATCCAGAAATTACTAATATTGCAAAGGATTATTCCTCAGTGCATGCATATGGGCGACTGGAGAATCCATTTGAAATACTTTCACAATGTGAGATATATATAAGCTTTTCATATAATGAAGGGTTTCCAAATGCTTTAGTAGAGTCTATGGCTCTTGGGTTATATCCGATACATTCAAATTGTAAAACAGGCCCTAGAGAGCTTCTGGGCGGTTCACTCGATTATGATATGCCACAGCAAACAAAGGGAGGATTTTTATTTCCTCCAGGAGATATTTTGTCATGTAATTTTGGTTTGAATAATTATCTTGATATGTCTGAAGACAAAAAACTTAAAGTTTTGAAACACAACAAAAAAATTACAATGAATTTTGAAGCAAAAAAAATACTCAGTAAATATACTAGAGTGCTAAGGGTATGAATATGATAACCATTGAAGGCCCAAAATATACTAATGAATTTGTTTTTGTACATGTTAATAAAGATTTCATCCCTAAAAAAGTATCTCCTTGCGAGTTTCATAATTTAAATTTAGAGATAGCCGAGGAATCATGTTTCTATTTTCTAAGGTATGGTTTTGTGCCTCCACCACTTACAATTTATGCAAATCTGCTTTGCCTTCCAGTTGGTCTTGACGTAGTTTTTGATACATCCAACAGGTCGATCAAATTCAAGGACGACTTTAGATTTGTTGCTGGTAGATCAAAGGAAGATTCCAAACCAGATTTAAAAACTCTAGAAAATTTAGTACACAAATCAGTTGAAAAATCGCTCTCTACCAGTTCTGAGAATATTCTCATGCAGAGTGGAGGTAAAGATTCTACAGTTTTAGTTCAATCTCTTTCGCGCTACAAAGTCAGTCATAAAATACGTTGCATAACTTATGAGGCAAGTTTTAGAGATAGAGAATCTGAAGCCGCTAAGTCGATAAGTCAACATTATGGATTAGAACATGAAATTGTCACTCCAGATTATGATTTAGAATTCTCACTATTAAAAAAACATTACAATATGCATGGCTCTATCCTATCTGCTGACTGCACCCTGCCTCCATATTTGCATGCTCTGTCTAAATTTCAGAAAGCTAATGTAATTGATGGATTAGGTAACGATATGTATATGGGATATATCGGAACAAAGATTGAGATGTTGCTTAATTTCTTAAATTTGTCTTGGTTAGATGATTATGAGCCTTCCAAGTTCAGCAATAGTGAGATTCTTAATTATGGTGTTAGTACTTTTTTTATGACATCTGAAGAGAGGATGTTTCCAGGGACAAAATTGGCTATAAGTGAAATAAAAAGCATTGTGGGGCTAAATTTTGAAAATTATTTCAGAAATTTCATATCCAAGAAGTCACAAAAACTTGATATAGACGATTCAAAGGCATCCATTCGAGCAAGATTTTGTGATTTAGCCCTTTTCCAAATGAAAGGGCTGCAAGCATCTATGCTTTCAGGAAACAAAATAACATTCCCTTTTGGAGATAATGCATTATTTGAATATTATTTCAGACTTCCTAAGAATATGCGTTACTCTAAAAAGAAAAGGATAAATAAAGTGTTCTTGAGGAAGTTTCTTGATAGTTTTGATGTGGATAAGTCGTTTATTAATCGTAAGTCAGGCTTTAGGTATGATATGGAAGCTTTTATTAAGCATAATGCATCAGAAATAAGAGATTTGCTTAGCAACTCTGGTTTTGCTGAAAAAGGTTTGGATTCGTTTTTAAAGCTTCATCTTGATAAAATTAATTATATTTCAGCAAGTAAGATTTATATTTTGGTATCTTTTGCATTGTGGATGAAATCAAATAAATCAAAGAATCGTGTTAAGTTACATATTGCCTCTAATTTTTTTAAATCTTAATGTATCTTTAGGGATGTAAGTTGTGTAGCAGTATATTTTTAAATTTATGTTAGGGTTTAAATCTTTTCAAAATATTAAATAATTAGTTTACGATGGCTAACAAAAAAAGATTAACAATAGTGCTTTGTGCTAATAGTAGCTGGTATATTCACAACTTTCGAAAAAATACAATCAAAGCCTTTATTAAAAAAGGCCATAGGGTTGTAGTTGTTGCCCCTTATGACAAAAGTTCAAAAAAGCTTTCCAGCCTGGCAACAGATTATTATGAATTTAATCTAAACCCAGATGGAACAAATATTTTTTTAGAAATTGGTGTGATATTTAAGTTAATTTCACTTTATTTACGAATTAAACCTGATTTTGTTATGAACTTTACTCCTAAAATGAATATCTATAGCACAATTGCGTCAGTTATTTCTAAAAGTAAGGTTATTAATAATATTTCAGGACTTGGCACTGCATTTACTAAAGATTCATTTTTTTCAAAGTTTGTTTTTTTTCTTTACCGATTAACGCAAATTTTTGCAGATAAAGTATTTTTTCAAAACAAGAATGATATGGAAATGTTTATTTCTAGAAATATTGTGGATAAGGATAAATGTGAGTATATACCTGGTTCAGGCGTTGATCTCAATTATTTTAATTTAATAGAGTCGCCTGATGATGGTGTTGTAAGATTCATAATGGTATGCAGGATGCTTTATGAAAAAGGTATTGAAAATTATGCGAAAGCAGCAGAGTTTTGCAAAAAAAAATATGGAGATAAAATTAATTTTATAGCTATTGGTTTGTTAGATGAGCACAACAACAGATCTGTTCCAAGAAAGGTAATGAACCAATGGGAAAAATTAGGAATTTTGCTCCATAAGGATGAGCTAGAAGATGTGCGTTCTGAAATAGCACATGCGGATTGTATTGTTTTGCCATCTATATATGCAGAGGGAACCCCCAAGTCACTTTTAGAAGGCGCATCAATGGGCAAACCGATTATTACAACAAATATGCCTGGGTGCGCATCTACAGTTGTAGAAGGCGTCAATGGATATTTGTGTAAACCTAATTCTATTTCTGATTTAGTATCTTGTATGGAAAAAATTTATAAATTGACTCATAAATGCCGTCTTGAAATGGGCCTTAGAGGTCGTGAACTTATGGAGGAGAAATTTGATGAGCAGATTGTTATAAAGAAATATCTTGAGCAATTGCATTAATAAAAATTATTAAAATATAAGATAACCGTTTAAGTTTCCTATGCCATACACCATTGACCCTCTTTTTTAAAAATCTTCTAAATCAATTCTTTCAACGACATGCTTAATATCATTCATTGTTTTCATATATTCTTCATTTTGAAACTGATATGGATCAATAATATTGATTTCACTGAACTGGCTAGTTAGGGAGCAAAATTTATCCATAAATTTTGGATATGTGATGTTTAATTGATTTAAAACATAAAAGTCTACTGCTAGAAATTTATCAAAATAATCCAACATCTTTCCACTAATTTTTTTTGGAGTATGAAAATTATGTTTAATTTGATTTTCTTGTAAAAACTTTAATGACCTTGGGTCCATATTTGGTAGAGCTATTGGCGAAATGCCTGCAGAAAAAAATTCATACTTAGTGCCAAATCTTTTCTTTAGAAAATTCTCAACAACAGGACTTCTACAATAGTTAGCTATGCAAACTATGCAAAATGACTTAGCTGTAGTTGCCACAATATTTCCTTAATCAGATGTAAGGTTATCAATGCTATTGAGAAAAGTTGAGAAAGGAAAGAATTGTGAAATAACCTTATTCCATCTAGTTGTTCCACTAGCATTAACATATACGATATCGTTATTTTTTAGATAGAAATTGCCAGCTTCAATAAAACTTGAAGGATTTCTCAAGTCAGCATGAAAAATAAGCGGATCTTCACCAGCTTGATTTTGTCTAATTATAAAGACTTCTGATGCAGCAGATGTATTTGTGTTTAGACCGAATGATTCTCCTATTGCCTTAGATAAACTTATCGGAATATCTGTAATATTTAGTTTTATAGGTTTTGTGACTTCACCCAAAACATAAACTTGTTGAGAATTAAATCTTGCAATTGTTACGTCTACTTGAGGATCATTAAAATATTCTGCAAGACGTTTAGTTACGCTTTCTCTAAGCTCATCTTGAGTATTGCCTTTAGCTTGTATCAAACCAACATATGGAAAAAATATATTCCCATTTGCATCTACTCTTCTAAGGTTTTGATCTGGGCTTATGTTAGTAACTGGAAAAATTTCTGGTAAACCCCAGACAGTTACAGCAATCTGATCTCCTACACCAATCTTGTATAGAAAGTCATTTTTATAGGATGAATTTAATGTTTCAGAAATACTTATCAATTTTACTGGCTCATCCATTGAATCTATTGAAACGTATTTTGATTCATCAAGCCACGTACTATTCGTATCCATATGCATTCCTGGAGACAAACTGCATCCACTAAGAAATATTAAAAATATTAAGCTAATCTTTTTTTTCATATTCGTAAGCATCTTCTAGATATCTATCTGCATAGTACTGATAAGAATAATTACCATATAGACTATAATAACCGTAGTAGCCCTGGGGTTTAGCATATGCGTTATAAACTAATCCATCAATACTTTTACTAATTTGTTTGTAGTTTTCAATGCACTGTTTAACCTCATTAATTTTATTAATTCCATGTCTTGCAACAAGTATATTAAAGTCACTTTTTTCAATTAGTATTGAGGAATCTGCTACTGCGAGTATAGGGCCAGTATCAAAAATAATAATATCAAAATATGCCTTAAAGAATTTAATTTTCTCTGAATACTGGTAGCTGTATAAGAATTGGAAAGTATTGCTTAAACCTTTAACTCGCGGAATTAGATAGAGATTTTCTTGTAGCATATATTTATCAATACTTTCTTCATTAATTGCATTAAAGGTGTTTTCAGAAATGCTTTTACGATCATAGTTTCTTCCCAAATTTCCTCTTTTTAAATCATTATCAACAAGCAGAACCTTCTTACCAATTTTTGCGAATCCTTCTGCTAGTTTCATTGAAATAGTCGATTTTCCGTTGCCAGCTGATGGGCTGGTTATGGTTATGATATTTTTATCATGTTGATTATTTTGTATTGAATTTATATTTACTATAAGTGATTCAATTGATGTATTTAGCTTGATATTATCTGTTGTCCCTTCTTTAAATTCATTTATGTCAGGAATAACCCCAATGATTGGTAAATTTATACTATTATCAAAAATTTCCGCAGGATTTGATATTGGCAGAAAGTATAAGCCTCTAATTACTGCTAGAAGACATGCAAGTACAAGAGCAAGCACGGTAGCTACTACTACTATGATTATCCTTGGGCTTACTTGAGAATCAACATAAGCTTCATCAATTACTCTGACATCACCAATTGTGCTCGCTTCAAGTATTGAGAAACCTAATCTTCTTGACTCCAGTTCCTCAAATAGAGCCTGAGATATTTCAAGCTCATTAAATAAATCAATGTATTCTTGTTGCTCTTTTGGCATCATCTCTATCTCGGATAGAACTTTCTCTTTTTGAAGTTCAATTAGTTTTTTTTCGTTTGTAAGATTTAGATATGCTGGATTACTTAATGTATATATTTCTTCAGCTTTGGCAAGTTCAATATCAATTGAGCTAAGAGCTTTATCTAAAGATTGAATTTTATTTACAATAGCTTCAATTTCCAAGCTAACATCGATTGATTTATTTTCTTCACGAAATTCCTTTAGTTTTGTTTTATTTATTGCTACCGAGTCCTCTATAGATCTTATGTTTTCCTCAATAAATCTAATTGCCTTTCTTGATTTCTCATTTTCATCATAAATTCTTTGATTAAGGAAAATTTTATTTGCGTAATTAATTATTTCTTTTCCTTGAACTGTATCATCTGTAGTGTAAGAGACATCAATCAGACCCTCGTTTTTGAAGAATGCATTTCTTGATTGACTGGTAGAAACATTCATAGCATTTTTAAATGAATTGTAGATGCTTTCTGGGTTCCTAAAAGAAATATCCAATGGCCTATAATCTTTAAGTTTTACTGATTTAACAGATATTTTCAGATCTTTATATGGAATCTCTTGTCCATATTTTGATGATTGTATTTCATTAAGGTCTTGGTCTAATAAGCTATACCTATCATTAGAAAAAGAAAGTTTAAATTTATGGAATATAAGAAGATCACTCTCATCAGAAATTATATTGATATCAATACTCTCATCATCATCAAGATCTTTAACATCTATATTAAGGTTTAAGTCTTTTATTACTTTTAAATAATTAGTGCGAGACTCATACAATTTAACCATATTAGAAATATCTGATGACGAAGCTGTCCCGGGAGAAAACTGAAGCGATTCAGACGGATTAAAAATATTCTGATTAAATGCTTCGTACTGTATCAGGCTTTTAATACTATAAAGTTTTGTTGCCTGGCTATAGAAAAAAAATGAAAGTATAAATGCTGCTAATACTATTGAAATAATGAGTTTTGATTGCATCAGCAAAAATCTGAATAATTTGCCTATATCTATTTCATCATTCTGTTCGCTAGAGGATAGAAAGCTTTCTGATTTTATATTATCTGTCATATAGAAAATCTTTTGTCTTGTGTCATGCAAACAAAATTATATAGTATTTCTAAAGTTTTTTATTAAGTTATATGTCTATTATTGCTCCTTATTTCTAAAAAGTATTTTTTTAATGTTGTTTAGCAATGTTTAAATGATTTAAAATAGGGATCTTTGAATATAATTAATGTAATTTTGTAGCATTAAAATCTTATAGTATCAAACATAAATGAAAAAAAAATCTTCAGAAGAACTTCATGATTGGGTAGATGCTCTTGAAAATTTAGTACTTTTCAATGGAAGAGAAGACGCTTCTGAATTAATTCAAAATTTTGTTAAATATGCTGAGAATAAGGGCCTTTTAGAATCAATTTCTGCAAACATGCCTTTTGAAAATTCTATTTCCCAATATGAGGAGAGTGATTATCCAGGTGATTGGGTTCTTGAAGAAAAAATTAGGCACTTTATTAGATGGAACGCATTAATTACAGTTTTGAAAGCAAATAAAGAGCTTGACCTTGGTGGACATATCTCTACTTATTCATCTGCTTCAACATTGTATGAAGTTGGTTTCAATCATTTTTTTAGAGGTGGCAATTTATCAGATATGGTCTATTTTCAAGGCCACTCTTCCCCAGGTATATATTCCAGATCTTTTATAGAAGGCTCAATTACAGAACAACAGCTTGATAATTTTAGACAAGAAATAGACGGGGATGGGCTACCATCCTATCCACATCCATGGCTAATGCCAGAATATTGGCAATTTCCAACAGTTTCAATGGGTTTGGGTCCAATAATGGCTATATATCAGGCACACGTAATGAAATACCTTGAGCAAAGAGGCTTATTAAAAAATGAAAGTAAAAGAAAAATATGGATGTTTTGCGGTGATGGGGAAATGGATGAGCCAGAATCCTTGGGTTCTATCTCTTTAGCAGCAAGAGAAAAGTTAAATAATCTTATATTTGTAATTAATTGCAATCTACAGAGACTCGATGGGCCGGTAAGGGGAAACTCTAGAATTATAACCGAGTTAGGAGCAATTTTTAAAGCTGCTGGATGGAATGTAGTAAATACTATCTGGGGTAGAAAATGGGATGAGTTATTGGCTAAAGATTCAACAGGAGCTCTTAAATGGGTAATGAATAATACAGTTGATGGTGAATATCAAAACTTTAAGGCTAAGGGCGGTGCGTATACTAGGAAGCATTTTTTTGGTAAGCATCCTGAAGCTCTAAAACTAGTTAAAGACATGTCAGATGATGAAATAGAAAATCTAAATAGAGGAGGCCATG
>MDTG01124395.1_pt1 | contig 28948 bp, 25 predicted proteins | sample 811421 | NCBI WGS metagenome assembly MDTG01 (sample SAMN05326645, study PRJNA326480) | marine metagenome | isolation source: seawater | place: Pacific Ocean: South East | collected 2011 | reverse complement strand
GGCTGGGGACCGCAGGCGGCACAGGCGAGCAGCAGGCCGGCCAGCAGCACGAGCCGCCGCAGCCGTGCCGACCCCGTCTGCCCGGTCCGGATGCGACCGGGTATTGTGGTGCCCTTCGCGATCTCCCGCTCCCCGCCGGTTGCCGCAGAATTCGGTTAATTAAAACAGGTTCTATATACTGGCGCGAACGGGTGACGATCAATATTGACTCCGCGGCCTAGGGCTGCGCTCGGCGGCAGCGCCCCCGGCCTGACTGGCGTCGGAACGTTCGCGCCACCGCCGATCCGACGCCGGATTTCCAACCTGCAACGCCTATCCAACCAGGAGTATTCACCATGAAAGCCATCAAGCTCAGCAAACCAGGCGGTCTGGACAAGCTCGCCGTCGCGGAGGTCGACGCGCGTGATCCGGGGCCGGGCGAGATCCGGGTCGCCGTGGCGGCCAGCTCGCTCAACTTCCACGACTACGCCGTGGTGTCCGGCATGCTCAACGTCGCGGACGGCCGCATTCCCATGTCCGACGGCGCCGGCCGGGTCGAGGCGGTGGGCGAAGGCGTCACCGAGTTCTCCGTGGGCGACCAGGTGGTGAGTTGCTTCTTTCCCCTGTGGCAGGACGGCGAGCCGGAGCTCGCCAAGCTCATCGGCGTGCCCGGCGACCATGCCGACGGCTTCGCCGCCCAGACCGTCACCATGCCGGCCCGGGCCTTCACCCGGGCGCCGGAGGGCTACAGCGCCGCCCAGGCGGCGACGCTGACCTGCGCGGCGCTCACGGCGTGGCGCGGGCTGATGGTCGAAGCCCGCATCAAGCCCGGCGACGTGGTGCTGACCCAAGGCACCGGCGGCGTGTCGATCTTCGCGCTGCAGTTCGCCAAGGCGGCGGGCTGCCGGGTCATCTCCACCAGCTCGTCCAACGACAAGCTCGAGAGGCTGAAGTCCCTCGGCGCCGACGAGCTGATCAACTACAAGGAAACCGAGAACTGGGCCGGCCGGGCCCTGGAGCTGACCGGCGGCCGCGGCGTGGACGTGGTGGTGGAGATCGGCGGCGCCGGCACGCTGCCCCAGTCCATTCAGGCGGTCCGGGTCGGCGGGCACATCTCGCTGATTGGCGTGCTGGCCGGCTTCGCCGGCGACGTGCCGACCGCGGCCCTGTTCGGCAAGAACGCGGCGCTCAAGGGCATCACCGTGGGCAGCCGGGCCCAGCAGCTCGACATGATCGCCGCCATCGAAGCCAACGGCATCGAGCCGGTGATCGACTCGACCTTCCCGCTGGAGCAGATCGCCGACGCCTTCCGCCACCAGGAATCCCAGAAGCACTTCGGCAAGATCTGCCTGGAGATCTGAGGGACGCTGTGCGCGCGGCCCGGTCCCGGGCCGCCGCCTCAGGCGTAGACCGTGAAGCCGCCTTCCACCACGTCCAGCAGGCGCCTCGCCCGCTCGGGCAGCGCCAGCACGTCGGCGGGGGTGTTGGTGACGAGCTGATTCTCGATGGGCCGCAGCCAGCTCGGGATGTAGCCGAGATACAGGCCGACCCGCACGTCGCTCTCGACGTTGGCGCCACCGGCATGAATGACGTTGCCGGCGTAGATCAGTGCCGAGCCGGCGGGCATTTCGGCGAGGCATACCTCGTCGTCGGTGGGTCTGCGATCCGGCGGCCAGCGGTGGCTGCCGGGAACCACCCGGGTGGCGCCGTTGCTGGCGGTGAACGGCGTCAGCGCGCAGTTGGCGCTGATCAGGATCTCCCGGTCCTCCCGGCGCTGGACCCGGCGCCAGGACACGCCGTCGGTGTGGAAGTCCTGCACGCCCTGGTCCTGGCCCAGCACCATGAGCTCGGTGTTGCTGAGCCGGACGTCGTCGGCGAAGCCGTCGTCGACGAACAGCCGCTCGGCGAGCGCGAGCAGCAGCGGATGGGTCAGCACCTCGACCATCCGCGGCGACTTGCTGAACAGCCCGTGGAGCCGTTTGGTGCGGGCGCCGTAGAAGTCGTTGCGGTAGCCGAGCTCGTCTCGGCCCCAGTCCATGGCCGCGAGATGCGGCGAGAAGTCGTCGAGCAGCGCCTGGCACTGATCGTCGCCGAGCACGTTGCGGGCGATGCAGCCGCCGTCCTCGGCGACGGCGGCGAGTATGCCGTCGACGTCGTCGGCGTCGATGTGGGCGAGCCCGGTCACTCGAGGAAGGCTTCCCGCACGGCGGCCATGAGGTCGTCCTCGATGCCGATGCTGCGCAGGTATTCCAGCGGACCGCCCCAGCGGGCCTCCAGGCCGTCGAGGAAGTCGCCGATGGCTTCTTCCGGGATGCCGGCCGCGTGGGTGAGGGCCGCGCGGTCCATGCCCGGCGGCAGCCCCACGTGCCGTTCGACGAAGTCCACCTGGCGGGGCACGTCCCGGTTGGTCAGCGCGTAGTCGGCCTCGATGACCGCGCGGTCGACCCCGAGCACGGACAGCAGGAACGCGGTGGAGACCCCGGTGCGGTCCTTGCCGGCGGTGCAGTGGATGACGATCGGATGGTGGGCGGCCTCGGCGAACAGCTCGAACATCCGCCGCCACGACTCGGGGCCGAACTCCAGGTAGCCGAGGTAGCGGCGCCCGGAGATCCCGGTATCCCCGACCAGGCGGCTGAGCTGGTCGGTGCCGCCCTCGGGAATCACCGGGATGTTGTGATAGGTCACGCCGAACTCCGGCAGCGGGCCGCGGCCCTGCTCGGCGGCCTCGTCCGGACGGCGCAGGTCGATCTGGGTGCGTATGCCCAGGTCCTTGAGCCGCGCCAGGTCCGCTTCGGTCATGCGGTCCTGACGGCCAGCACGGTAGTAGCGGCCCCAGCGCACCCGGCGGCCGTCGCCGGCCGGGTAGCCGCCAATGTCGCGGAAGTTGAAGCAGCCCTCGAAGGGGATGTGGCGGTCGGTGTAGTCCTCGATCATCGACAGAAACGGCGGTTCCGGTACGGCTGAACGGGGATTGATACGGGATTCCGGGCGGGAAGTCGAGGCCGGCCGGTCCCCGGAGCGGCATCCGGGGACCGGCGGGGGGTCAGCTCTGGGCCGCGGCGCGCCGGCGGCGGATCAGGCCGGGTACCAGGGCGGCGGTGCGGGCCTTGTAGGCCCGGTACTCGGGCAGCAGCCGTGACAGATCCCGCTCCTCCAGGGGAATGGCAGTGAGGATGTACCCTGTCGTGGCCAGGGCGAACACCAGGTGGGAGACGGTCATGGTCGGCGTCGCCCAGAACAGGATCAGCCAGCCGACGTAGATCGGGTGGCGCACCCAGCGGTAGTAGCCGGGCGTGCGGAACGGAATGTGGCTGTACGGCTTGCCGCGGAGGTTCAGCCACGCCTGGCGCAGCCCGAACAGGTCGAAGTGGTTGATGAAGAAGGTCGCGCTCACCAGCACGAACCAGCCGGTGGCGTAGAGCCCCCAGGCCACTGCCGCGGCGACGCCGTCCAGGCGCCAGACGTCGATGCCGATGGGCTGCCAGAACCACATCATGGCCAGCATGGCGAGCCCCGAGAACAGCACGTAGGTGGCGCGCTCGCAGTGGGCTGGCACGATCCGGGTCCACCAGGCCTTGAAGCCCGGGCGGGCCATCACCGAGTGCTGCAGGCCGAAGCCGAGCACCAGCAGCAGGTCGATGGCGATGGCGGCGAGGGGATCGCCGGTGCCCGGGGCATCCAGGGGATTCGGCACCCAGAAGCCGCCGAGCCAGGCAGCGCCGTAGGCCAGCACGCCCATTCCGACGGTGTAGCAGACGACGGCGTAGATCATCGAAGCGATTCGTCCGGTCATGGATTTCTCCTTGGTCTTGAAGTTCGAGTAGGTCTCACCGAGCACCGCGCCCCGCGTCTGCTCCAGCCGGGCCCGGGCCTGCGCGCGCACCGGCGCGCTCAGCCCGGCCTCGGTCATCGCCTCGTCGGCGAGTTCGAGCATCCGGTCGAAGTGGCCGTGGTTCAGGCCGCGGCCGATCAGCGGGGCGTGGGCGTGCCGCAGATCCACCGGGCCGGGGCCCGGCTCGTCAGAAAACGCGTAGCGCAGGAACTGGCGCTGCCGGGCCTCGATGCGGGTGACGTCGAGACCCGTGAAGAACGGGCTCAGCTCGTCGTCGGCCAGCACGGCGGCGTACAGGGCTCGGGTCATGCGCTCCAGGGCCTCTGCGTCGATCTCTCGGAGTACGCTCATGGTGTGCACCTCTTGCTCCCGGCGGACTCGCCGGGCGTGGGGGAAGCATCGGCATGGCTGTCCGGAGAGTCCTGACCGGGGCATAATTTCTTCGTGACCTTTTCCTGACCTCCCATGGACAGACCCGAAAGTTCAAGTCGATCAAAGGCTTACGAGTTCGGGCCGTTCGTGCTGAACACGGCTCTGCGGGAGCTGCAACGGGCTGGCGAGCCTGTGGACATCCAGCGGCGGGTGCTCGACCTGCTGGTGTTCCTGATCGAAAACCGGGATCGCACCGTCTCCAAGGACGAGCTGCAGGACGCCGTCTGGCCCGGCACCATCGTTACCGAGGCTGCTTTGTCCCGGGCCGTGATGAAGGCCCGCCGGGCGCTGGCCGACGACGGCCAGGAACAGCGTTTCATCAGGACCGTGCACGGTCAGGGCTACCGCTTCGTCGGCGAGGTCCGATTGCGGGATGCCGACGCCGCGGGACGGTCCGAGGCGGTCGCCCACGACCGGCGCCAGGCGGTGTGGCGGGTGGCCACCGCCTACGCGGCGGCGGCCTGGCTCATCAATCAGGCGGCCGCCATGGTCTGGGAGGCCTTCGAATGGAGCCGGTTGCCGCAGCAGGTGCTGCTGGCGGTGTCGGTTCTGGGTTTTCCGCTGGTGCTGGCGTTCACCTGGTTCTACCGGCTCACGCCAGGCGGCATGGCGCTGCGGTCGGAGCCCGGTACCGGCGGGTTGATCGCCCACCGGGCGTTCCCGGAGCGGCTGGTCATCGCCATGCTGGCGCTGGCCCTGGTCCTGTCGGTGGGCTGGAACCTGCGTGATCAGCTCGACGCGTCGGCGCCGGCCGAGCGCGTGGTGGTGCTGCCCATGCGCAACGCCACGGGCAGCGGCGATTACGGCTGGCTGTCCTTCGGCATGCTCAGCCTGCTGCAGACCCAGCTCGCGGATGCCGGAATTCCCGTGGCGTCCGCGGCCGACGTCATCCGGCAGTTTTCGCAGCCGCTGGCAGAGGTGGCGCCGGAGCTGCTCACCCAACTCGCCCGGACCCAGGGCGCCCGGTGGGTGGTGAACGCGTCGGTGGCCGCGGTCGGAGACCAGTTCCGCACCGACGGAGTGCTGTTCGACGCCGGCCGTGAGGTGGCGCTGCCCAGCTTCACGGGCGGGACGCCGACCGAGGCCGTGCGCGCCCTGGGCCGGCACCTGGCGGAGCAGTTGCGTCCGTCGCGGGCCGATCCGCGCTACCGCATCGATTCGGGAGACCCGTTCGTCGATCAGGCGTATGCGCGCGGCATGCACGAGCAGCTTTCAGGCAATCTCGGCCGGGCCCGGGACCTGCTGCAGATCGCGGCCGATGCGGCGCCGGAGACGTTCTGGCCGGGCTACGAGCTGGCGGTTGCGATGCGCCGCCTGGGCGATCTGGACGGCGCCCGCAGCGACGATCTGGCCATGCTCGAGCGCGCGAAACGGAGCAACGAGCCGCTGCAGGTGGCGGTCCTGTCGAACGAGCTCGGCATCATCGAGGACCTGGCAGGCAATCTGGCGCAGTCCGAGGCGCACTATCGGGAGGGTCTCGATTGGGCCGAGCGGGGCGGGCTGCACGAACGGCGCGCGGTGCTGCTGGTCAACTACGCGATCCTGGAGCGGGCCCGGGCCAATCCGGTGCATGCCCGGGAGCTGCTGGGCGGTGCGATCACGGCGTACGCCGACGCCGGCATCGAGCTGCTGCCTGGCGACTTCTACATCACCCTCGGCAACACGGCCGCCGACGCGGGTGACTTCGACGGCGCGCTGGCGCACTACCGTCAGGGGCTCGAGAACTTCCGCGCCATGAACCGTCCCCGCGGTGAGGGCATCGCCCTGTCCAACCTGTCGTGGGCCAGTGAGCAGCTCGGTGATCTGGCCGCCGCCCGGCAGTATCTGGACGACTCACTGGCATTGCGGGAGCGAATCGGCGACGACGTCGGCGTTCTCAAATCGAAGATCCGCAAGGCCGACCTGCTCTATACCCTCGGCCGCTTCGACGAGGTGCTCGCCGTCATCGACGAGGTGATGGCCGCGCAGTACGCCCGAGCCGAGCCGGAACTGCTGTCCACGGCCTTCCTGTTTCGTGGCACCGTGGCGGCGGATCGGGGCGACTTTCCGCTCAGCCGCACCTGGTTCGAGCAGGCGCTGGCCCTGGATGCCGGCGACGGCCGGGAACGCGGCGCCTGTGAAGCCCGTCTGGGGTTGATCCGCGCCTACGTGGCGGAGCACGACTTCGACGCGGCGGAACGTGAGCTCGGCACCCTGCTCGACATCGCCGAATCCCGCTCGCTGGCGCACATCCGCCTGGAGGGGTTGCAGCAGCGAGCCGGTCTGCTGCGGGAGCAGGGCCGTGACGATGAGGTGATCGAACTGCTGCGGCGCGCCGTCGACGAAGCGCGGGCCCAGGCCAACGAGCGCATGCTCGCGCGGCTGGCGACCGATCTCGCGGACGTCTATTTCGAGGCGGGGGACGCCAGGGCGGTTGCGAGCTGGGTGGGGGTGGCCGTGGAAGCCCAGCCGGCTCAGGGCTACGTCAGACTGGCCGAAGCCCAGCTCGCCTTGCTGCGTCGGGAACGGGCTCGGGCCGAACGACTGCTCGACGAGGCCGCGGCCCTGCTTGGAGAGCGGCTCAGCGGAAAGCAGCAGGCGCTGCGGGCGCGGCTCACCTCGGTTTGAGGCTGCTGCCGGCGGCACCCCGCCGCGTTGCGGTGACCGGGACGCTTGCGGATACTGGTCGGCTCGGATTCCAAGAGGGGGAGAACATGGCTGCGTACCAGACGCTGCTCGTAGAACGGCGTGGTCCGGTGGAATGGCTCACGCTCAACCGCCCGGACCGGCTCAACACCATCACCGGCACCATGGTGCGGGAGCTGGTGGACTACTTCCGTTCGAAGCAGTCCGACATGGCTACCCGGGTGATCGTGATGCGCGGCGCCGGCCGCGGCTTCTGCGCCGGGCTCGACATCAAGGCCCGCCAGGACGGCGGCGACACCGTGGAGTTCGTCCCCGGCGAGCCCCAGCTCACCGACATCGTGCCGCTGATGCGCCGGGCGCCCCAGCCCATCGTCGCGCTGCTGCACGGCCCGGTGAACGGCGGCGGCTTCGCCATGGCGCTGGCGGCGGACTTCCGCTTCGCCGGCGAGTCGCTGAAGATGAACGACGCCTTCGCGCGGATCGGCATGTCCGGCTGCGAGATGGGCGTTAGCTATTTCCTGCCGCGGCTGGTGGGACTGCCGGTGGCGCGGGAGCTGATCTACACGGGCCGCTTCGTCGACGCGGCCCGGGCGGTGGCCATCGGGCTCGCGTCGGCGTCCGGTCCGGACGAGTCCCTGGCCGAGCTGGCCCAGCCGCTGATCGACGACCTGCTGAGCGTGTCGCCCACCGGGCTGCGTCAGTCCAAGCGCACCCTCGATGCGTGCCAGGCCGTGGACGACCTCGAGACCGTCATCGACCTCGAGTCCCGGGCCCAGAGCCTGTGCCAGGAGACCGGCGACTTCGAGGAGGCCATGCGCGCCTTCCTGGAGAAACGGCCGCCGCGCTTCGCCGGCGCGTCCTGAAGATTCCGGGCCTGCGAACCACTCGCCGGGCTCCAATACCCACTGAAGAGGAAACGACCATGAGTGACTTCAAAGACAAGGTGGTGGTGATCACCGGGGCCGGCAACGGGCTCGGCAAGGCCCATGCGCTGGAGTTCGCCAGCCGCGGCGCCAAGGTGGTGGTCAACGACCTAGGCGGCAAGGGCGACGGCACCGGCTCCGGCGACGCCGCGGACCAGGTGGTCGAGGAGATCCGCGCCGCCGGCGGCGAGGCCATCGCCAACAAGGCGTCCGTGGCGACCCGCGAGGGCGCCAAGTCCATCATCGACGACGCGGTGAACGCCTTCGGCACCGTGCACGTCCTGGTCAACAACGCCGGCATCCTGCGCGACAAGACCTTCAAGAAGATGCCCCTGGACGACTGGGACATCGTCATGGACGTTCACCTCAATGGCTCCGCCTACGTCACCCATGCGGCGTGGCCGATCATGATCGAGCAGAACTACGGCCGGGTGGTGCTCACCAGCTCTACCTCCGGCATCTTCGGCAACTTCGGTCAGTCCAACTACGGCGCCGCCAAGATGGGCATGCTCGGGCTGATGAACGTGCTGGAGAAGGAAGGCGCGAGCAAGAACGTGCGGGTCAACTGCCTGGCGCCGGCGGCGGCGACCCGGCTGATCAACACCATCCCGGGCCGGGACGAGGACCTCGACAATCCGGACCCGATGCGCCATCCGAAGCTGGTGACCCCGGCGGTGCTGCTGATGTGCAGCGAGGACGCGCCCACCGGCAAGGTGATCCTCGCCGGCAACGGCCGCTTCTCCTGTGCGGCGGTGTTCAACAACGAGGATCTGACCTTCGGCGCCGACGTCACCTACGAGGACCTGCTGGAGCAGAAGGACGCGCTGCTGGACATGAGCCGGGCCACGGAAGGGTGGACCTGGCTGCAGCAGCGGATGGCGGAAGCCGCCAAGAAGTAAGGTCGGGCGCCGCGCGTCGGTCACGCGCGGCGCATTTGTGGGCGGTCGGTCGTGCCGAAGGTGCCCGCCGGCTGCCCCGCCGCCCCGTCAGGTTCTGAGCAGGCGCCGTGCCACCACCCAGCGGTGGACTTCGGAGGGGCCTTCGTAGATGCGCATGGTGCGCACCTGCTGGGCCATGAGCTGCAGGGGCAGCTCCTTGGTCATGCCCATGGCGCCGTGGGCCTGCATGGCATGGTCGATGACCTCGGTGGCCATCTCCGTGGCGAACACTTTGACCATGCTGGCCTCGGTGCGCACGTCCTCGCCCCGGTCCTGCTTCCAGGCGGCGTGCTGGACCATCAGCCGGCAGGCGTGAATCTTCGTCGCGGCGTCGGCCACCCACCACTGCACCGCCTGACGGTCCGCCAGCAGCGCGCCGAAGGTCTCCCGCTGATTGGCCTGCTCGACGAGCATGGCCAGCGCCCGCTCCGCCATCCCCACGCACCACGCCCCCATCTGCAGGCGGCGAACCGTGAGCCGGAGCTGCATGGGCGCGAAGCCCTGGCCGGGCTCGCCGAGAAGCTGGCTCTGGGGCACCCGGCAGTCCTCGAACACCACCTCGTGGGTGCGGGCGCCGCCGACGATGGGAATGTCCCGGGTGACCTCGAAGCCCGGCGTGCCCTGATCGACGATGAACGCGGAGATGCCGCCCCGTGAGCCTTTCCCGGGGTCGGTCACCGCCATCACGATGGTAAACGCCGCCTTGCGGGCCCGGCTGATCCAGATCTTGCGGCCGTTGATCACCCAGTCGTCGCCGTCCAGCACGGCGCGGGTGCGCATGCCGGCCGGATCGGCGCCGGCGCCCGGTTCCGAGATGGCGATGGCGGACACCGTCTCGCCGCGGGCGTAGGGGTCGAGGTACTTCTCGCGCTGCTCGGGCGACGCCGTGGCGAGCAGCATGTGCAGGTTCGGCGAGTCCGGCGGAAAGGTGAACGGCACCACGGTCCGGCCGACGGCCTCGTTCACCGCCACCAGCGCCACGGCCGGCAGGTTGGCGCCGCCGGTCTCCTCGGGCGCGTCGAGCCCCCACAGCCCCAGCTCCCGGCATTTGGCGTTGAGCGCCTCGGTTTCCTCGTCGGTGAGCGCGCAGGGCTCCCCGGCGGCTTCCCGGGCCAGCACCGCCGGCTCCAGCGGCATCAGCTCCCGGTCGACGAAACGCGTCACCGTGTCCGCCAGCATCCGGTATTCGTCGCTCAGTGCGAAATCCATCCTGCCTCCCCCCTCTGCGTGCGCCGGCGGCCGTCAGGCCGTCCGGGTGACCTTGACCCAGATCCAGCCGGCGTTGTTGTCGTACTTGTCGATGACCCCGATCCGCGAATAGAGGTCGTTGGCGGCCAGGGACAGCCTGCCGTCGGCGCCCGGCTCGTAGCTCAGCCGGTAGGGCTCGGTTTCCGAAGCCGGCAGCGCGATCGCGGGCGCCTCGAAGCCGTCGCCGTCCACACCCACCACGAGCTGAAACCAGTCGGCGTTCTGCACCAGCTTCTTCCGCCCGCCGAGGCGGATCAGCCGGGTGCTGAGCGCGTTGTGGTCGGCGGGCTCGCCGTTCTCCCAGGGCCGCTTGGCGTCCGCCCCGGACTTCTTCGTGTTCCATCCCAGAATGTCGCAAGGGTCCAGGTCGCCGTCCTTCCAGACCTGGGTCCTGGCCACCTCGAGCTGGTAGCGCTCGCCCTGGCGGACCAGGATGCGGGAGCGGTTGTCCGCCTCCCGGGCGAACACCTGGACGAAGGCGGCGTCACCGACGTCCAGCGCCGTGTCGGCCGTGGGCACGACGCGCACATCGGTGCGCTGCTTCGCCGCGGTGTCGAGGCGCTGGCGGAAGCGCTTTGCCAGGTTGGCGTAGCGGTAGGCGCCGTCCTCGGCCCAGCGCCGCAGCGCGGTGTCGTCCAGGTCGCCGAAGGCCACGACGCCTTCCCGCAGGCGCCGCTGCCGGGTGCCGTAGATGGCGGCGATGCCGTTGTCGAAGAAGATGCTGTGGTCGACCATGGCGTCGTCGTGCAGGCGCTTCCAGTCGACGGCGAGATCGATGCCGTGGGCCCGCACCGTGTCGACCATCCAGCGCAGGGTGTGGTTTGAGAGCCCGCGCTTCTCCCACAGCCCGCCGCCGACGCAGCCGTGATCACCGGGAAACCAGGTCTGCACCAGCTTCTGGCCGGCCTTCGACTTGTGCATCAGCGTGGCGTCGAACTCCTTGCGGTGCTCGTCCAGCGCCAGGGCGTGAACCGCCAGCTTGATGCCGGTGGCCAGGGACAGGTCGTGGAACTGGTACTTCTTACGGGTGAGCTTGTCGATGGACAGCAGCGACACCTTGTCCGGGATGCCGAGGGCGCCCACCGTGTCCCAGCAGCCGAGGACGGCGATCGGGATGTCCCGGGCGCGCGCCTTCTTGAACGCCGCCTGGTCGGACGGGCTCTTGGAGCGGTAGTGGGTCAGCGCCTCGGGGACGTACTTGAGCTGCTCCCGGGGCACCAGGCCCACCCGGCTGATCATGCCGGCGATGCTGCGCACGGTGAAGGCGCCGCGGCTGAAGCCGAACAGGCACACCTCGTCCCCGGGCTCGTAGTTGATGCACAGGAACCGGTAGGCCTCGTAGATGATGGTGTCGATGCCGCGGCCGAAGGCGCCCTCGATCAGCCGGCGCACGCCGGCGGACTCCGCGCCGACGCCGTCGTCGTAGTAGATGAGCTGGGGCACCCGCGAGGCGCCGCTGCCGGCCTCGGGCAGCAGCGCCTGAACCAGCCGGCCGACGTTGGTGATGTAGCGCATCTCCAGGTCGTTCCAGGTGCCGTCGCAGCAGATCACGATCCGTTTCATGATTCTCCCTCCCTCCGACTGGAACCCCGGGCGATGCGCCGGCGGCCGTCAGTGCCGGTGGACGCGCACCGGCAGCCCGCGGATACCGCGGATGAAATTGGACTTGAGCCGCCGCTCCGGTCCGGTCACCTCGATGAAGCGGAAGCGCTTGTGGATCTCCTCCCACACCACCCGGAGCTGCATCTCCGCCAGCCGGTTGCCCATGCAGCGGTGGATGCCGAAGCCGAAGGAGGCGTGCTGCCGGGCCGTGGACCGGTCGATGATCAGCCGGTCCGCCTGCTCGTGGACATCCTCGTCACGGTTGCCGGAGATGTACCACATCACCACCTTCTCGCCGGCCTTCATCTGCCGGCCGGCGTACTCGTAGTCGGACTTCAGCGTGCGGCGCATGTGCAGCACCGGCGTCTGCCAGCGGATGATCTCCGAGACCATGTTGGGGATCAGCCCCGCGTCCGCGCGCAGCTTGTCGTACTCCTCGGGGAACTGATTCAGGGCCATGACGCCGCCGGAGATCGAGTTCCGCGTGGTGTCGTTGCCGCCGACGATCAGCAGCATGATGTTGCCGAGGAACTCCAGCGGCCGCTGGATCATGTCCCGGGTGTCCTCGCCGTGGGCGAGCATGGTGATGAGATCGGTGGCGCCGTTCGGGTCGGGCTCGGCGGCGGCGCGCTCGGCCCACAGGCCCATGAAGGTGGTCGCCATGTCGTTCAGCCCGGCCTGCACCTCCTCGGCGCTGAAGCCTTCGTCCATTCCAGTGGTCTCCGGCGAGCCGATGGAAATGTCCGACCAGTAGGTGAGCTTGCGGCGGTCCTCGAAGGGAAAGGCGAACAGGGTCGCCAGCATGCGGGTGGTCAGCTCGATGGACACCCGGTCCACCCAGTCGAACGCCTCGCCGCCGTCCGGCAGGCCGTCGAGGATGTCCTCGACGTGGCCGCGGATCACCGGTTCGAGCTTCACCAGGTTGCGGGGGGCGACGACGCCGGCCACGGTCTTGCGCTGCTGCTCGTGCTTGGGCGGGTCCATGGCGATGAAGTTCTCGATGTACTGGCCCTCGGGGCTGTCGCCGATGGCGATGGTCGGGAACGACGAGAACACCTCGTGGTGGCTCTCCACGTGGCGGATGTCCTCGTGGCGGGTGATGGACCAGTACGGGCCGAACGGGCTGTCTGCGGTGAAGTGCACCGGATCGTCCCGGCGCAGGCGTTCGAAGTAGGGCCGCCAGGCGTCCTGCTGGTAGAGCCGGGAGTCGCTGACGTCCAGCGCCTCCAGCGGGGTCTCCCAGGGATCCTGCAGCGGCCCGCTGGGCAGGGTGATCCTGCGCCGGTTCTCGTCGAGCTGGATGGGTTGCGACGAATCGCTGACGGTTTCGCTCATGGGTCTCTCTCCGTTTGCCTGCCGGCCGCGGACGCGGCGCCTTTGCGCCATGATCCTACGTCGGGCGGCGGAGGAAAACCGTGCGCTGCTCGCCGGGTTCCCGGCTACTGGCCCTGGCGCAGCAGCAGGGCCGGCCGCAGGCGCAGCCGGCGCAGCAGGTAGCGCGCGCCGACGTTGAGGCACACGCCGCTGACGCCGCAGGCGGCCAGCACGGCCGGCCACAGGGGAAAGGTCAGCGGCAGCTTGAGCTGGAAGTGCAGCAGCGGCACGGCGATGGCGAGCCCGAGGATCAGCGCGAAGGCGGAGGTCACCACCGCCAGCAGCAGGTACTCCAGATTCAGGCTGGCGCGGATCTCGCCGAGCCGGGCGCCGAGGGCGTGCAGCACGGTGGCGTCGTAGACCTGGCGGGCGCGGCTGGTCGCCACCACGCTGGTCAGCACCAGCAGGCTCACGGCCAGCGCCACCGCGCCGACGGCGCCGAGCCCCGCGGTGGCCTTGCCCAGCACCTCGCCGGCGGTGGCGAGAATGCTGGCGGTGCGCACGGTGACCACGTTGGGGGCCCGCTCGGCGATGGCGCGCTGGGCGGCGATGGCGTCGGCGTCGTCCAGATAGGCCGCACCGACCCAGCGGGACACGAACGGATCGAGGCTGCCCTGGGAGAGGATCGCCTCGAACCAGAACCGGGTCTGCAGACCGTTCTGCCGGTAGATGCCGGCGAGCTCGGCAGTGAGGGGCCGGTCCTCGATGACGAAGGTCAGGCGGTCGCCGATCTCGAGGCCGAGCTGGTCAGCCTCCCGGTCCTCCATGGCCGCCCGGGGTTCCCGCAGGTCGGCGTCCAGATCCCACCAGGCGCCGCGCACCAGGGTGACGCCGTCGATGTTGTCGGCCGGATGGGTGAGCTTGTGCTCGTCCCGGGCCTCCCGCCGGCGTTCGGGGTCGTCGCTGTCCGCCAGCGCCTCGCCGTTCACCGCCGTCAGCCGCGCCTGGACCAGCGGCGCGATGTCGACGCGCCGGGCGTCGTGGCCGTTCAGCGCGTCCACCACCGGCTCGCGCTGGTAGCCGGCGATGTCGTAGAGGACCAGGCCGGGCGCGTCCTCGGGAATGGTGGTGGCGATGGTCTGCACCAGGGCCGCGACCACGGTGGTGCAGGCCACCAGCAGCGTCAGCGCGGATCCCAGGGACAGCAGGCAGGTGCGCAGCGCCGACCCGGGGCGGTGCAGATTGGCCAGCGCCAGGCGCAGGGGAAAGCGCCGGCGCGCGGCAGCGCCGTCCTCGAGGCGCCGGGCGGCCCGGCGGATGCCGCGGACCAGCAGCTCCAGCAGTCCCAGCAGCGCGGCGACCGTGGCGACGAATCCCAGGGCGAACAGCGGGTCCGGCAGGAACGTCAGCACCAGTGCGACGATCAATGCGCAGCCGGCGGCGGTGGCTGCCCACCAGGACGCCGGGGTCTGGGTGGGCGCACCCTGGGCGTTGCGGAACAGCGCGGCGGGCTGAACCGACAGGGCCCGGCCCAGGGCCGGCAGCGAGAAGGTGAACGCGATGATCATGCCGAAGGCCAAGGCGGCCAGCGCCGGGACCACGGCGCTGGCCGCGGCGGTGGTCATCCGTACCTGGGTCTCCGCCACGCCGGCGCCCACCAGGCCCACCAGATATCCCGCCGCGGCGCCGACCAGGCAGGCGGCGCCGGCCATGGCGCCGATCTGCAGCAGATACACCGCGGCCAGGGACCGGTCCCGCAGACCCAGGGCGCGCAGGGTGGCGATGGTCCTGAGCTTGCCCTGCAGGTAGGCGTGCACGCTGTTGAACACGCCCAGGCCGCCGATGAACAGGGTGCTGAAGCCGATGACCAGCAGGCCCGACGCCACCTGGCCGAGGCGCTCGGCGATGCGCTGGCTCTGCTGGGTGAAGGTGCGCACCTCCCAGGGGGCGTCGGGGAACGCCGCGAAGAACCGGTCCTGCCAGGCCTGTGGGTCGGCGTCCGTGCGCAGCCGGTACTCGTACTCCACGCGGCTGGCCGGGGTGACGAGCCCGGAAGCCTCGAGGGCGTCGGCAGCGATCAGTACCGGCGCGCCGCGCCAGTCGGCGGACAGGCTGCGGTCCGGCTGCTGCTCGATGGTGGCGCGCACGGTCAGGGTCAGGCTGCCGATCTCCACCGTGTCGCCGGGCCCGAGCGCGAGCCGGTCCGCCAGCACCGGGTCGACGGCGACGCCCCAGCGGCAGTCCCGGTAGCCGGTGGCGTCCGCTAGGGGCTGGGCCGGCGACAGCGCCACCGTGCCGTACAGCGGGTAGGCGTCGTCGACGCTCTGCAGCTCGACGATCTCCAGGCCGCCGTCGGTAGTGCCCATCATGGTGTCCAGCTCGACGACCTGGGCGACGGTGCCGGTGGCCGCCATCCAGTCGACGGCTTCCGCAGGCAGCGGCTGACGCGCCGCCACCTCGAGATCGCCGCCGGCCAGGGCCCGGGTGTCGGCGAACAGGGCGTCGGTCACCTGGCGGTACAGGCCGCCGGTGGCGGCGACCAGGGTGACGCCGAGCGCCAGGCAGGTGCAGAACACCCACAGGGCGTGACCCCGGGCGGACAGGTCGCGCCAGGCCAGGGCGATCAGCTCACGCGTGGGCATGCCGTGCCTGCAGGCGGCCGTCGTCGATCTGGAACGAGCGCTCGCAACGGCCCGCCATGGCGTCGTCGTGGGTCACCATCACCAGGGTGGTGCCCAGGGTGTCGTGGAGCTCGAACAGGGTCTCGGAGACCTGGGCGCCGGTGCGCTTGTCGAGATTGCCGGTGGGCTCGTCGGCCAGCACCAGGGCCGGCCGGTGCACCAGCGCCCGGGCGATCGCCACCCGCTGCTGCTCGCCGCCGGAGAGCTGGGTCGGGTAGTGCCGCTCCCGGTGCCCGAGCCCGACCCGGGCGAGCATGTCCGCCGCCCGCGCCCGGGCGTCCGGGCTGCCGGCCATCTCCAGCGGCAGCGCAACGTTGCCGAGCGCTGTCAGGCTCGGAATCAGGTGAAAGGACTGGAACACGATGCCGAGCCGGTCCCGGCGCAGGTCGGCGAGGCCGTCGGCGTCCAGGTCGAACAGGTTCACGCCGTCGATGCTGACCCGGCCGGCGGCGGGCCGCTCGAGGCCGGCGAGCAGCAGCAGCAGGGTGGTCTTGCCGGAGCCCGACGGGCCGACGATGGCCACGCTCTCGCCGTCGGGCACCGCCAGCTCGACCCGGTCGAGGACGGTGATGGCGTCACCGTCCAGGTCGTAGCGCATGGTGAGACCGTCCACCTCGATCACGGCCCGTCCTCCGGTGCGTCGTGGTCGACGAAGATGAGTTCCCCGGTGGCGAAACCGAGCCGCGCGGCCTGGTCCACCAGGCGCGACACCACGGCGTCGTCGAGTGCCGGCGTGCGGGCCAGAATCCACAGATAGTCCAGCGACGGCCCGGCGACCATGGCCCAGCGGTAGTCTTCGTCCAGCGCGATCACGTTGTAGGCGCCGTAGAAGGGGCCGAAGAACGACACCTTGAGGCGGCCGGTGTCCGGCGCGTCGACGAAGTACGCCTTGCCCGTGGCGGACTGCCATTCTCCGGCGTCGGCGTCGTAGCCGCGGTTCACCACCCGCACGCCGCCGTCGTCGCGGCGGCTGTATTCCGCGGTCACCGCGGTGAGGCCGCGCTCGAAGCGGTGGTCGAGCCGGGCGATCTCGTACCAGCGGCCGAGGTAGCGCTCGAGCTCGAATTCCGATACCGGCTCGACCCCGGCAGGAATGCCGGTGCACGCGCCGAGCAGCAGCAGCCCGGCGGCGAGCAGCGCGCCCCCGACCCGGCGTGCAGCACGGCGCGTGTTAAGGTGGATCCCCATGGACGATCTCCAGACCAGACTCAATCTCGAAACGGCCCGCATCGCCTGGCGCGAGCTGGGCCGTTACTTCGCGGCCGGCCGGGTGATCCGGGTCTCCCCGGAGCTCGATCTGATCGAGACCGCGGCAGCCTTCGCGGAAGATAACGCATCCCGCGTGAAAGGTTGGTTGACGGCGGGTCGGGTCGGGCCGGTGTCCGACGACGAGGCCCGGGCCTGGCACGACGCCGACGTCCTGGTCTGGGCGGTGGTGGTCAAGCCCTACGTGCTGGTGCAGCACCCGAACGACGACTGACGCGGCGTTCCGGCCGCCCGGAATCGGATCACGTCCAGATCAGATCACCTCCAGATAGTCCCGGTCCGGCAGCGCCGGGAACGGCGCCGTGGGCAGGGACTGGTACCAGAACGCCACCGACGCGATGTCGTCCTGCAGCGGCAGGTAGCGGCGGTCCTTGTCGGTGCGCCAGCCGAGCGCCTGGATGGTGACGCGCAGGTCCTCCTTGAAGCGGATGGGATCCATCACGTGCCAGCGGTACAGGCCGAAGCGCTGCTGGGCGGCGTAGACGCCGTCGGGACGGATCACCTGGGGCATGCCGGCGTAGGGCGTGGTGAAGGTCTGGTAGCCGGACGGCGGCCCGTCGGGCAGCTTGCGCTCCATCAGCCCCGGGTCGAAGTTGTAGGCGCCGCAGAAATAGTCCTCGGTGCCGGTGCCGCAGATGGTGGGAAAGTCGTCGTCGCCGTCGAGGTAGAACTTGATCTCCCCTTCGCCCCACCAGCCGTTGTTGTTGACGCCCCAGGCCAGGTAGGTGCCGACGTAGTGTCCGGCGCCGCGCACGCCCTCCAGGATCGTGTAGACGGACTTGTACGGCAGGGGATTCACCCGGCGGAACTGGGCGTGAAAGTAGGCCGCGTCCTCCGGCACGTCGGTGAGGGCGTAGTTGATCTGGTAGTAGACCACCAGGCGCTCGTCGGAGAGGTTGGTCAGGGTCAGCCTGGCGCGCCGGCGGAACGGCATCTCCCAGTAGCAGTTGAAGGCGCGCCCGGGATTGACGCACACGGCCAGGGACGACACCTGGGCGAAGCGTTCCCAGCCGCAGGCGAAGAAGTCGCCGGCGGGACATTCCACGGACGGCTGGTCCTGGTCGTCCCAGTAGGCGCGCAGGATGGTATGGCGCCAGCGGCCGCCGGCCAGGGTCATCCAGATCTGCTGAATGGCGCCGGAGCCCTCGATGTCGGCGAGGGTGAAGGTGGCCCCGGGTTCCACCACCACGTAGGGCGAGACCTTCCAGCCCTGGCCCAGGTCCCGGGCGGCGTGGGCGGCGGGCCCGTCGGTGGACATGCCGCCCTGTCCCCTGGCGCCGGTGAAATTCTCCGGGCTGATGGATCGGGTGCGGGCATCGGACAGCCGGGACAGGTTGCCGAGATGCAGGCCGAGGCCGTTGAAGTCGCTCATGGTGTCTCCTCCCCTTCGTGAAGCCGTCGGAGCCGGCTACGGCGTCTGCGCCTGTCGGACTCGCCGGGCAATGACCGTGCGCGCGCGTCCCCGCGCGTCGCGGAAGCCGATCAGCCAGTGGTCACCGCCGTCCTTCAGGCGGTAGCGGCGGCGCAGCGCGTCGGCGCCGAGCGGATGGTTGCGGGCCAGCACGTGGGCCCGGCCTTCGGGCACCTGGCGGTCGGGGCGCTTGCCGGCGTCGCCGATCACCTCGAACACCCGCCCGGGAAAACCGGGGACGAGCGCGTCCGACGTGTAGAGATGGGTGCTCGGCGCCAGCTTGGCCAGGCCGAAGCGCTCGGCGACGGTGCGGAAGGCGCCGGCCTTGCGGACCACCGTGGCCGGATCGTAGACGTAGGTCCGCGGGCCGGAGAAGTCGCACTCGGCGGCGGTCTCTTCCGCCAGCGTGAAGCTGAACGTCGTGGCCGTGCCGTCCTCGAGCAGGTCGACACAATGGATGTCCGGCGCCTCTCCGGCGGTCGGCGCGACGAGGAACAGCACTTCCCGGCCTTCGTCGGCGACGCTTACCACGTGGACCGACTCGACCTGTCCGAGCTCGCGGATGCCCTGCTGCAGGTCGATCATCGGCGAGGCCTTCACCAGCACCCGATCGGCGCGGCCGGCGAGGGCGGGCAGCAGCGCGGTCACGTCCGGGGCGCAGTCGGCGAAGCGGAACACCCGGCGCCGGTCGGCGTCGCGCCGGGCCGGGTCGACGAAGAACGTGGCGGTGCCCGGGAAGCCGGCCAGGAACGCCTCGGCGGTGGCATTCACGACCTCCGGTGGGTGGTCGCTCAGCCGGGCGGCGTTGTGGGCGAACACCCGGCACAGGTGAGCATCGGCCTCCACGTAGGTGGCGCGCTCGAAGTTCGCCGCCAGCGCCAGGGTGTCCACGCCCATGCCGCCGGTGAGATCGACCAGGTGCCCGCCATGGACGAGGCCGGCTTTGTAGCGGGCCGTCGTCGCGGAGGAGGCCTGCTCCACAGACAGCGGCGGCGGCATGACCACGCCGTCCCGTTCGAGCCAGCCGGGCACCTTGGCCGCCGCCTTGCGCCGGGCCAGGATCTGCTCGGCCGCGACCCGGGCGTCGATGCCCGGCGGTGTGCCGTCGAGCACCAGCCTGGCGGGGTCGGCCCGGGCGTGGTCCCGCACGAAACGCTGCAGCTCCGGATCGAAGGGATCGGCGCTCACAGCGTGCCTTCGCGAATCCGGCGGATCACGGCCCTGGCCCGGTGGCGAACGCCGTCCAGGTCCTGGAGTCGGTCCAGGGTGTGGTATTGCCGGGCGAGCCGGAAGTTGCCGGCCAGGCGTTCCCGGTGCCGGTCGAGGAAGTCCCAGTACAGGGTCGTGAACGGACAGGCCCGGTCGCCGCTGCGCTGTTTCGGGTCGAAGGGACAGCCCCGGCAGTAGTCGCTCATCCGGTCGACGTAGGCGCCGCCGGACACGTAGGGCTTGGTGGCCATGCGGCCGCCGTCGCTCCACAGCGCCATGCCGAGCACGTTCGGTCCCATCACCCAGTCGGCGCCGTCGACGTAGCGGTCCCGCATCCAGGAGCGCACGGCCTGGGGGCGGATGCCGTACAGGTTGGCGAAGTTCGACAGGATCATCAGCCGCTGGATGTGATGGACGTAGCCGCGGGCTTCCAGGTCGTCCAGGGTGGTCTGCAGGCAGCGCATGTCCGTCGAGGCCGTGCCCTGCCAGCTCGGCGGGAGCTGACGCCGGTGGTCCAGCGCGTTGGTCTCGGCCTGGCCGGGCCACAGCCAGTAGATGCCCCAGACGAACTCGCGCCAGCCGATCACCTGGCGGATGAAGCCCTCGGCGGAGTTGATGGGCACCCGGCCGTCGCGGTAGGCGGCTTCCACGGCGTCGCAGACCTCGCCGGGCAGCAGCAGGCCGAGATTGAGGCAGGGGCTCAGCAGCGAGTGCGCCAGGTGCCAGTTGCCGGCGAGCATGGCGTCCTCGTGGGGCCCGAAACCGGGCAGCACCCGATCGACGAAGTGCTTCAGGCGCGCCAGCGCCGCGCGGCGGCTGGTCGCCCACAGTCCGCTCGGCTCGGCGCCCGGCGCCGCCTCCGGCAGCGCCGCGATTACCTCGCGGTCGAGATCGTCCAGCGCCGAGGTCTGGGGCGTCGGCCAGCCGCCGCCGTCCGCCGGGGGCGGCTCGCGGTTGTCGTGGTCGTGATTCCAGCGGCCGCCGGCGGGTTTGCCGCCGTCCATCAGGTAGCCGAGCCGCTTCCGCTGCCAGCGGTAGAAGTGTTCGAGACGGAGCTGGTCTGCGTCTCCCGCCCAGGCCGCGAAGTCGTCCCGGTGGCAGAGGAACTGGTTGGAGCGCACGGTCTCCACGTCGAGCCGATCGAGCAGGGCGCCCACCGCGCGGCCGTTGGGTTCCGTGGCCACCACACGGTCCGGGGCATGGCGCCGGCGGTGGTCTTCGAGCCCGGTGGTGAGGGTGTCGGCGCGCCGGTAGTCGACCTCGAAGCCGGCGTCCTCCAGCTCGGCGGCGAAGCGCCGCATGGCGGTGATCACCAGGTGCAGCCGCTGCCGGTGGCGCGGCCGGCCTTCGATCATGGCTGCGCTCTCGATCATCAGCACCCGGGCGTCCCCCGGCTGCGTCTCGCCGAGGGCGCCGATGGCGCGGTTGAGCTGATCGCCCAGCACCCAGACCGTCGTGCCGGCCATCGTCGTCAGCCCGGCCGCGCCTGCCCGGGTTTGTGGGGCAGGTTCGGCGCCAGATCGCCGAGCCTGGCCACCTGCAGGCGTTTGCCGTTGGAAGCGGCGATCACCAGATCGGGGCCGCCGAGCTCCATGGCGACCTGCAGGCAGGCGCCGCAGGGCCAGGTCAGCGAGCCCGAGGTCAGCCGGGCGACCAGCGCCAGCACCTCCGGCCGGCCGGCATCGCTGGCCACGCCGGCGAACAGGGCGACCCGCTCGGCGCACATCGCCAGTCCCAGGGACACGTTCTCCACCAGGGCGCCGGGCACCACGGTGCCCCGGTCGGTGACGACGGCGGCGCCCATGTGGAACCCGGAGTACGGTGCGTAGGCGAGCCCGCGCGCCTCGGCGGCGCGATCGAGGGCGAGTTGGATGCGGGGGTCGTCGTGCTGCACGGGGCTGCTCGTGAGTCGAAGGGTGGGCACGCAGCATACCGCAGGCGGCGTCCGGGTTTGCTTCCGTGGGATACGGCGGGGAGAATCGAACCAGTGTTGCGCAAAGGAGTGCAGACATGACCCATCGATCGACCACACCCACATCCCGGCGCCGGTTCCTGCGCACGTCCGGGACGGCGCTGGCGTTGATTCCGCTGGTGAACGTCGCCGGCTGTTCGGACGGCGGCAGCGCGGAATCGTCAGGAGGCGCGCCGGCGGCGCCGGCCGGCGGCGACATGCCCTCGGCGGCCGAAGCCCGGACCGCCGCCGAGGCGTCTGCTGGCGCGGAACCGGCGGCCCCGGACGCACCGGCCCCGCAGGAAACGCCCGCGGCGGCGCCCCCGGCGGCGGAGCTGGTACGGCTGGATGAAAGCGACGGCACGGCCCAGGCCCTCGGCTACCGGCATGACGCCGCACAGGTCGACGCCAGCCGCTACGGGCGCTACCAGGCGGGCCAGAAGTGCAGCAACTGCAGTCTCTACCAGGCGGAGTCCGGCGACCCCGGTTGGGGCGCCTGCTCGATCTTCCCCGGCAAGCTGGTCAAGGGGGAGGGCTGGTGCAGCGCCTACGTTCCCGCCGCCTGAGCAGGGCGGCGCCGTGGCTGCTGGCCGCGGCGTTCTGTCTGCCCGGCGGCGCCACGGCGGATGCGCCGGCCATGCCGGTGATTCTCCCCCTGGAGCGGCAGGCCGAGGTCGTCGACGCGTGGACGGCTGCCCGGGCCCGGGAGGTGCTGCCGTCGCTCATGCAGCGGGCCGGCCTCGACATGTGGCTGATCATCGGCCGGGAGTACAACGAGGACCCGGTGCTGGAGACCATGCTGCCGGCGCGCTGGCTGTCCGCCCGGCGCCGGACCATGCTGATGATCCACGACCCTGGCGACGGCGCCCCGCTGGAGACGCTGGCGGTGGCGCGCTACGGCGTCGGCGAGGTGTTCCGGCAGGCCTGGGATCCCGCCGTCGAGCCGGACCAGTGGCGCCGGCTCGCGGCACTGATCGAGGCGCGGGACCCCCAGCGCATCGGCATCAACGTGTCGGAGCACTTCGCGCTGGCGGACGGTCTCAGCCATACCGAGCACGAGCTGCTGGCCGCGGCGCTGCCGGAGCGCTATCGCCAGCGGCTGGTGTCCGCGGAGGCGGCGGCCATCGGCTGGCTCGAGACCCGCACGGCGGCTGAGATGACCGTCTACCGGCAGATCTGCCGGATGGCCCACGCGATCATCGCCGAGGGCCTGTCCGAGGCGGCGGTGCAGCCGGGCCTCACGACCACCGGCGATCTGGAGTGGTGGTTCCGGGAGCGCGTCCGCGCGCTGGGCCTCGAGGTCTGGTTCCATCCGTCGGTCTCGCTGCAGCGGCAGCCCGACGCCGCGGCCGGCACCGCGTTGGCAGACGAGGGTGAAGCGGTGATCCTGCCCGGCGACCTGCTGCACGTCGACTTCGGCATCACCTATCTGCGATTGAACACCGACACTCAGCAGCACGCCTACGTGCTGCGCCCGGGAGAGACCGAGGCGCCGGAACCGCTGCGTCGGGCACTGGCCCTGGGCAACCGGCTGCAGGACATCCTGACGGCGGAGTTCGCATCGGGTCGTACCGGCAACGACATCCTGGCGGCGGTCCGCGCCCGGGCGGTCGACGAAGGCATCGAGCCGTCCATCTACACCCATCCCATCGGCTATCACGGCCATGGCGCCGGCCCCACCATCGGACTGTGGGACCAGCAGGACGGCGTGCCGGGAAAGGGCGACTACCGCCTGTTCCCGGACACGGCGCACTCGATCGAGCTGGCCGCCATCGTCGACGTCGACGGCTGGGGCACCATCCGCATCAAGCTGGAGGAGGACGCCTTCTTCGACGGCGAATCGGTGCGCTACATCGACGGACGGCAGACGGACCTGCACCTGATCCCGCGGCCGTGACCCCCGGGGCCGCGCGTCAGAAGTAACCCTCGCGCTTCTTGCGTTCCATGGACGCGGACTGGTCCTGGTCGAGCAGCCGCCCCTGCCGCTCGCTGGTCCGGGTGGTGAACATCTCGGCGAGCACGCCCGCCACGGTCGTGGCGCGGCTCTCCACCGCGCCGGTCTGGGGGTAGCAGCCCAGGGTGCGGAAGCGGATCCAGCGTTCCTTCAGGGTGGCGCGCTCCGGCGCCGACAGGTACGGCATCATGCGCTCGTCGTCCATGGCGAGGATGGCGCCGCTGGCGGCGTCGATCCACGACAGCCGCGGCGCCGCCAGATACAGCGGCACGACGTCGATGCGTTCCTGCAGGATGTACAGCCACACGTCGGTCTCGGTCCAGTTCGACAGGGGGAACACCCGCATGGTCTCCTCCGGCCCGAGCGCCGTGTTGTAGAGGCGCCACAGTTCCGGCCGCTGCTGCTTCGGATCCCACCGGTAGCCGGGCGATCGCACCGAGAACACGCGCTCCTTGGCCCGGGATTTCTCCTCGTCCCGCCTCGCGCCGCCGATGGCGGCGTCGCTGCCCAGCCGGTCCAGCGCCTGCTTGAGCGCCCGCGTCTTCATCTCGTCGTTGTAGAGCACGGAGCCGGACTCGACGGGATGGATGCCCGCGGCCAGGGCCTCCTGATTGACGTGGACGATCAGCTCCAGCCCGTGGCGCTCGGCGAGCCGGTCCCGGAACCGGCCCATCTCGGCGAATTCCCAGGTGGTGTCGACATGCAGCAGGGGGAACGGCACCCGTCCCGGGAAGAACGCCTTGCGCGCCAGATGCAGCAGCACGGTGGAGTCCTTGCCGATGGAGTAGAGCAGGCACGGGCGCTCGTAGCAGGCGGCCACCTCCCGCAGGATGTGGATGGCCTCGGCTTCGAGCCGGCGCAGATGCGGCAGGGGCGGGCTGGAACTCATGGGCGGCACTTCGGCGGAGCATGCGCCGGCAAGGTGACGCACCGGGCCGATTCGAACCATCCGTTCCTGGCGTGCCGATACCTCGGATAATCCGAGGCCCCCGGTCACAGCAGATCGAAGATCCGGCTGTACTTGATGACGAACTCGCGGCGTTTCTCGATGGGGCCGACCACGGTCTCGTCGTCGATCTCGTTGTAGACCAGGTAGAGGCCGGCGTTGGCCGTCTGCAGCCAGGAGAAACGCAGGTTGGTGGCCACCAGGTCGGTCCGGTCGTCGTACTGCACCAGGGCCTGCAGCAGGATCTTCGGGCTGAACGAATAGGACAGCCGCAGCCGCGCCACGTTGACCTCGAAGTCGCCGCCCGGCACCGGCAGATCCACGTCGTTGTAGTTCCAGGTGAGCTCGGAGGTGAAGGTCTCACCGAAACGGTAGCGCACCGTCGGCACCAGGTTCATCCGGTCGCCGCCGAAGAAGCCGCCGATGCGGGCGGTCATGTCCAGGCTCAGGGGCGCGCCCTGGTTGGTGATGAACACGAGCTGGGCCTCTTCGTGGTCGTACTCGCCGGGCTCGACGAACACGCCGTCGACGATCTCGAAGGCTTCCTGCACGCCTTCGTGGGTGAAGTTCACGCCGGTGTGGATCTCGTGGCCGGAGCGCCACTCCCAGTGATTGTCCACGTGCACGAAGCCGCTCTCGTAGTAGCCGTCGTTGGTCCAGTAGCCGTTGTAGGCGATGTGGGGCCGCAGTTCGTGGAGGCCCCAGAAATCGTCGGGGCGGTAGGTCCGGAACAGCCGGCCCTCGGCCTTGCGGTAGTCGCGCCGGCGCAGGAAGCCGACCTCCGGATTGAAGTTCTCGGCCACCTCGGTTTAGCCGAGGCTGTTCGACCAGCGCTCCGAGTTGTACTGGCCGATCAGCGAGAACGCATGGTCGTCACCGCGCATGCCCGGCGTCTCGGTCTTCGCCAGAAAGCCCGTGACGAGCCCGTCGTCGCCGATGCCGAGCCGGCCGTCCACCGCATAGGTGAGGTTCTTGCGGTCCTCGCCGGCAGTGTCGCCGCCGTCCCGCTCCACGTAGATGGCGCCCAGCGCGGAGCGATTGGGCAGCTCCTGGTTGATGCGCGCCACCGAGTAGTCGTTGCTCGGGGTCGAGCCGTCCACCGCCTCGGTGCGCATGTGCAGCAGGCCGACGTTGGTGCGCTCGCCGATCTTGCCGGACACCCGCGCGCCGCCCTCGATGGGCTGCGGGGCGCCGCTGGCGGTAATGCCGATGCGCCGGCTGAAGAACAGCTCGAGCTGCTCGGGCGTGCCGACGGCGAACTGGCCGGCGTTCTCCAGAAAGAACGGGCGCTTCTCGGGGAAGAACACGCTGAAGCGGTCCAGGTTCACCACCAGCTCGTCGGCTTCCACCTGGGCGAAGTCCGTGTTCCAGGTCAGGTCCAGGGTGAGGCTCGGCGTCAGGGAGTACTTGATGTCCGCGCCCACTTCCTCGTCGTACTCGGTGCCGCTGAGCTCGCCGCCGCGGTTGGCGCGTCCCAGCACGTAGGGCACCAGCTTGAGGTTGCGCTGGGCCGGCACCGCCAGCCCTTCCACGGTGCCGGCGTCGGAAACCCGGTAGATCGAATGCTGGCGCGACAGGGGCGACCAGAACGCGATCTCGTTGTTGCGGCGGATGTTGCGCTGGAAGTTGATGCCCCAGGTCTGGGGACCGTCGCCGTTCCCGTAGCGCAGCGAGCGGAACGGGATCTCCATCTCGGCGATCCAGCCGATGCCGGTGATGGCGGTCTCGACGCGCCAGGTGGTGTCCCAGTTGAGGTTGAAGCCGCCGCCGCCGGAGCCGAACTGGGCGGTGCCTTCCTTGGTGACCTGGCCGTCGTACTCGATGCCGGCGGGGTTGGTGCCGAACACGAACCCGTTCTGGCGGTCGCGGAAGGCGTCGATGATCACCTGGAAGCTGTCGGTCTCGTCCAGCGGCGAATCGCGGCGGCTGTCGGCGACGATGATGCCCGCCGGATTGTCGTCGTAGCAGACCACGCCGATGTAGAGCGCCTCGTCGGTGTAGCCCAGATAGACCTCGGTGCGCTGGCTGGCGGGCCGGCCCTCGAAGGGCCGCACCTGCCAGAAGCCGGTGGTGGGGCGGACGCCGCGCCACACCGGGTCGGACAGCACGTCGCCGTCCAGGGTCGGGGCGCCGGACAGCGCGGCGGCGCGGGCGACCGGCGGTGTGTCCGGCGGCTCGGCCGGCGCCTCGACGAGCTGGCCGAGCGCCGGGTCGTGAGCCGGTTCCGGCGTGGCGGCGATGGCGCTGGCGCCGCACGCAGCCAGCAGCAGACCGGCGCACCACGAACTCAGCGGCGAATGGCTCACGCGAAACGGCATCCGAACGGTCCCCCCGATTTTTCAGCGCGTAAGTCTACCCGCTCTTTCCCGGCGTGGCGCCGTTGTCGGCCGCCGGAACGGTCACAGCGGCACCGGCAGTTCGAGGTAGCGGTCGTAGATGAACCGCTGATGGCGGCGCAGCCGCTCGGTCACGGCGGCCAGGACGTCGGCGTCGGCGCTCTCGTAGACCTGGCGGATCATCGGCGCCGCGGGCAGTTCCGCCTCCGGCAGCGGCGTGAGCAGATTGGCGAAGGTCGCCCAGTACACGTCGGCGGCGGTCAGCGATTCGCCGATGAGGAAGGGATGGCGCGCGAGCCGCCCATCGAGCATGGCGAGGATGTCCAGCACCCGGCCTCGCGCCTGGCCGGCGGCATGGGGGTTGAAGCCGTACTTGCCGGCCAGGTGGCTGGCCACCGCCGGGGGGAATCCCGGGCCGCCGCCGTGGCCGAGCGATCGCTGGATCATCATCAGCCGCAGGCTCCAGCCGAGCCCCATCTCACCGCAGATCTCGTGGCCGAGGCCGAACAGCTCGGCCCGCCCCTCGGCGTCTGCGGGAATCAGCGCAGGCTCCGGCGCGAGCCGCTCCGCCAGCAGCAGGATCTCCGCCCAGCCGGTGCGCAGCGGCTCGCGATTCCAGGCGACCACCGGAATGCCGGAGTCCCCGGCCCATTGCGCCAGCGCGTCCTCGGGTTCGTCCCGGCCCCTTGCGGCGTAGCGGCATTCCAGCCCCTTGACGTGGAACAGCCCGCGCGCCGCCTCGGTCCAGGGGCTGGGCACGCCGCGCAGGCCGACGAGTCTCAGGCCCGTGGCCTCGCGGGCCTCGGCGATGGTCAGATATCCGGTCATGGTGGCTCCCGCTGATGGCGGGGCGAAGGGTAAACCCTTGCGATGCGCGCGGGAATCGCCGAGATTCTCCGGCTGAAATGAAACCGGGGAGGACGGCATGCGGCCACTGGAAGGCATCACCATCGTCGAGCTGTCGACGATGATCACGGCGTCGCTGGCGGCGATGATGGCGGCGGAGCAGGGCGCGACGGTCATCAAGGTGGAGCCCCTCGACCAGGGCGATCCGATGCGCTACATCGGCAGTGCCAAGGGCGGCGACTCCGGCCTGTTCGCCAACTGCAACCGGGGCAAGCGCGCCGTCAGCGTCGATCTGAAGCAGCCCCAGGGCGCGGAGATCGTGCGCCGCCTGGCCGCGGACGCCGACGTGCTGATCTCCAACTATCGCCCAGGGGTGCTCGAGCGCCTCGGTCTCGGCAGCACCGCATTGCGGGATGCCAACCCGCGGCTGGTCTACGTCGCCATCAGCGGATTCGGCACCGACGGTCCGATGGCATCGGCGCCGGCCTACGACCCGGTCATTCAGGCCCAGGCCGGCATCGCGGCGGTGCAGGGCACGGATCAGCCGGCGTTCGTGCGCAATCTGGTGTGCGACAAGATCACCGCCTACACGGCCTGTCAGGCCATGACCGCGGCGCTGTTCGAGCGGGAGCGCACCGGCAGCGGCCAGCACGTCGACCTGTCCATGATGGATGCGTCGCTGTTCTTCGTGTTTCCGGACGGCTTCATGAACGACACCCTGCTCGACGACGACGTCGCCCGTCAGCCGCTGCTCGCCGACCTGCTCTACGAGCTGACGGCGACCCGGGACGGCGGCATCACCATCTCGGCGGGAACGCCGGACCAGCGCGCCGGGGTGCTGCGCGCGCTCGGCCGGGAGGACCTGGCGGCGGACCCGCGGTTCTCGACCATGGAGGCGCTGATGGTCAACGTCGACGCGTACCGGGAGGAACTGCGTGCCGCGTTCGCCGAGCAGGACACCGACGCGATTCTGGCCCGGCTGCGCGCGGAGGACGTGCCCTGCGCCAAGTGCCTGTCCCGGGACGAGGTGCTGAGCCATCCGCAGCTCGAGGCCAACGGCAGCCTCGACACGGCGGTGCACCCCCGCATGGGCACGCTGCGCCGGGTCCGATCACCCGCACGGTTCCACGGCCGGCACCTCGATCCCGCCGGCCACAGCCCCGCCCACGGCGAGCACACCCGGGAGGTGCTGCGGGAACTCGGCTATTCGGATGGTGACATCCAGCGTCTGGCGGGAGGCCGGGTGGTTGGCTGAGGCGCCTTGTCAGCCTCGGCCGTGGGTGTTAGCGTCCCTGTCATGAACATATCCGTACACGCGGCGATGCAGTACCTGCAGATCCACCGGAGGTGGGTCCGCTAGGGAACCTCTGCACAGGTAGGTGTGCAGGAGGCCCGGATAGTGAAAATGGCTCTGGAACTCGTCAAATGCCGCGGAAATCGCCGCCAGACGGGCTC
>MDTG01445157.1_pt1 | contig 28966 bp, 21 predicted proteins | sample 811421 | NCBI WGS metagenome assembly MDTG01 (sample SAMN05326645, study PRJNA326480) | marine metagenome | isolation source: seawater | place: Pacific Ocean: South East | collected 2011 | reverse complement strand
CGTGAACACACACAAAAAAAACTACGACTCAAAAAAAAAAAAAAGCCAAAGCAGCCGCCACCTTCTTCATTCACGTCTTTTGTCCCCGCTTTTGAGTAGTATCGAACCTCGCACGCGCGCGCGCACGTCGTGATAAATAACAAAAACAATGAGGAAGAAAGTTGACTCTCGGATTCGCACGCTCGTCGAGAATGGAGTGAAACTGAACGAACGCACCTTATTCGTCGTCGTCGGGGACAACGCGAGAGAGCAAATCGTGAACATTCATTACATGCTTTCCAAGGCCGTCGTTAAAGCGCGACCGAACGTGCTGTGGTGTTACAAGAAAGATTTATACTTGAGTTCAAATAAGAGGAAGCGACAGAAACAGGTGAAGATGATGCAAAATAGCGGGGCAATGGACGAAGAGAACGAAGATCCGTTCAACTTGTTCGTATCGAGCACGCAGATTCGATACTGTTACTACCACGAGACGCAAAAAGTACTCGGGAATACATTTGGGATGGCAGTTTTGCAAGATTTTGAAGCGTTGACGCCAAACTTGTTGGCGAGAACGATTGAAACAGTCGAAGGGGGTGGGATTATTGTTTTGTTGTTGTCAAATTTAGAGTCTTTGACGCAACTGTATACGATGTCGATGGACGTGCACGCGAGATTTAGAACCGAGTCGCACGATAAAGTAGTACCAAGATTTAACGAGCGGTTCATTTTGTCCTTAGGAGCGTGTCAAACGTGCGCAATTATGGACGATGAGTTGAATATTTTGCCAATTTCGTCGCATATTAGATCGATTGCGCCAGTGACTAGCGAGCAAGCGGCGCAGGAACACGCTGATTTAACTGATTTGAAAGAGTCGTTGAAAGAAACCGAACCGGCCGGACCATTGGTTTCGCAGTGTAGAACATTAGACCAAGCGAAAGCGGTGGTGACGTTTTTAGATGCCGCGAGCGAGAAGACGTTGCGTTCAACCGTAGCTTTGACTGCGGCGAGAGGGCGAGGGAAATCCGCCGCCATGGGCATCGCCATTGCCGGCGCGGTCGCCATGGGATACTCGAATATTTTCGTCACTTCGCCATCGCCTGAGAACTTGAAGACGTTTTTTGAGTTTGTTTTGAAAGGTTTCGATAAGCTCGGGTATAAGGAACATTTGGATTACGATTCAGTAGAATCGTCCAACCCGGCGTTTGGGAAATCAATCGTTCGAATTAACGTCACAAGGAACCACCGACAGACGATTCAGTATATATTACCTCAGCACCACGAAAGAGCGGCGACGGCGGAATTGTTGGTGATTGATGAAGCCGCGGCGATTCCTTTGCCGACCGTGAAAGCGTTGTTAGGACCGTATTTAGTCTTTTTGTGCTCGACGGTTAACGGCTACGAAGGTACTGGGAGAGCGTTGTCCATTAAGTTGATTGGGAATTTAAGAAGGGAAGCATCGTCAAGTTCTTCCGGGCAACAAGGTAGGCATGGAAAGAATAACAAACAGAACAACAATAGTATTAAAGGAGGAAGTGGTCGATTGCTCCGAGAGGTGCAACTCTCGGAGCCATGTAGATACGCTCCAGGAGACCGAATCGAGTCATGGTTGAATCAACTCCTCTGTTTAGATGCTGCTGATGCTTTACCACCGCTCATTAACTCAATTCCACCGCCATCGGCGTGCGAATTGTACGAAGTCTCCAGGGATACTTTGTTTTCCGCGCACAAAGCCTCAGAGCAGTTTCTTAAACGCATGATGGCTTTGTACGTTTCTTCGCATTACAAGAACACACCGGACGATTTGCAGTTGATGTCCGACGCACCAGCGCACAGATTGTACGTGTTATTAGCACCAGTCAACGAGCAATCAAACGCATTGCCAGAGATTTTGTGTGTCTTGCAAGTCGCACTCGAAGGTGCCATATCGAAAGTATCGGCAAGAGCGACGTTAGCAGCTGGTAGCGCACCATCGGGTGATTTAATTCCTTGGACAATCTCTGGGCAATTTCAAGACGACGCATTTCCTGGTTTAACTGGAGCGAGAATAGTTCGAATTGCCGTTCACCCAGATTTGCCGAGGCAAGGATACGGCACCAGAGCTTTGGAATTATTACACGAATATTACGAAGGAAAACTAATCGATATGCGTGAAAATATGGATATTGGCAAGAAAAACAAAGATAAAAACGATAGAGAAAATGGACAGAATAAAATGAACGGTGGATTAAGTAGCGAAACCGTGAAACCGAGAGAAGATTTACCGCCGCTTTTAGTGAATTTAGCCGAACGGGAACGTGAGCGAGTGCACTGGACCGGAACGGCGTTCGGATTAACCTCTGAACTCTATCGATTTTGGTCAAAATCAGGGTACGAGCCAGTTTACGTGCGTCAAGTCCCTTCGGATATTACGGGAGAACATTCTTGTGTAATGCTTCGCGTGTGCAATGCGAACGACAGCGACGACGACGACGCTCCGGAAGGGAACTGGTTGGCACCATTTACGGACGATTTCAGAGTCCGATTCCGCTCGTTGCTTGGAGCGCCTTTTCGAGAACTTTCACCTTCGCTGGCACTATCCGTGTTGAACCCACAGGTGCAATACGACGATAACGATAAACAAAGCGGAGCAGGAAGAGACGCAGTTATTCGAACTGATAACGAAATTTTGTCGCCGCATGATTTGCGACGTTTGGAGAAATACTCGAGTTCGTTGGTTGACCATCATGTCATTACGGATCTCGTGCCACCAATAACGCGAGCGTACTTTGCCAAAAGAATACCAGCGACGTTATCGTACGCGCAAGCAGCTATTTTGTTAGGCATGGGGTTACAGCAAAGAACGTTGGACGATAGCTCAAAACAGTTGGATTTGCCCGCGCAACAAGTGATGGCGTTGTTTAACAAAGCCATGCGGAGAATATACGGGGCACTGAAATTGGGTCGAGTCAAAGAAATTGAAGCAGCGCTTCCGAGTTACGTCATGCCAAACTTAACACCGCATGCTGTTGGTGTCGACGAAGATTTGCAAGAAGGGTACGTCTTTTTTTTGTTTATTTTTTCGTGATTCGCGTTTTGTTGAGAAGAAATGGATTTCAAAACGGAGGTGATGGATTAAACATTAAGGGATTTATCTGAAACATACGCTTGGCGGCGCCACCATGTATTTGGGGTTATAAGTCGTTGAGTTATCGTGTGGCTAAACATAAAGCTCAACAGATCTGATCCGCTCGATTTCATTTCTACGCTTTCTCTTCTTGTTCGTTTAATTTAGTACTAAAAAATGATAGAGTATATTCACCAACTAACGATGCGTAAAAATTCTTTCACTCATACAAACACACAGGGCGGATAAAGTGAGCGAAGAAGTTCGCAAAAAGCAACGAGAATTGCTCCAGGAGACTGAGCTTCAGCGTTACGCCATCGCCGGTACAGATCAAGAGTGGGCTGCTGCTATCGACGCCAAGAGCGCTCGCGGCGACGGTAAAATCCTCTCTGTACACAGACAAAAAGACTCGAACAAAGATATCCCATGGGACGCGAAGAAGAAAGAGAAGAGTGATAAGGATGGCGACGATAAAGATAAAAAGAAGGATAAAAAGAAAGATAAAAAGCACCATCATCACAAGTCGAGCAAGAAGAGATTGAAAGGAACATAGAAATACCACCGCGCGTCATACTAATCTAAAAATCTACATCACTCAAACCTAAAATCCGATTTTTGATTTTTCCACAACACCTAAAAAGAGAAGAAAGTCGTTATAAGGTGCTCCTTGGTTAAAAAAGAAAACGCCCGAGCTCTCTGTCTTCTCTTCACATCTCTGTGTATGATGAGTACGAGTCCTTTAGCAGTCCTCTTCACCGCGGTGATGTTCACGTCCGCCTCTTCCCCTTTCTCGCGAAGCGGAAACAACAACAGGTCGCTCGTGTCTTCTTTTGCCAACGCGTATTCATCGCCTCATGGTAATCATCTCAGTACAAAGAAAAGACGCGCGATCCCGTGTCGCACGCACGCGTTTCTTAAAGAAGGAGGGGATGCAAACGATTTCTATGACATTCACAAAATTACCGGCGATGGTAGGTGTTTGTTTCGTTCGTTAGTTGTGAGTAAATCTATAGAGGACGAGAACACTCGATTAAGTGCAGAGCGAGAAGTGTTAGAAGCTGACATCCTGAGAGAACAAACGATTCGAGAGTTAGTAAAGAGAAAAGAGGAATTAGAATGGATCATTGAAGGTGATTTTGACGAATACTGCGCGAACATGAGATATCCAGGCGCGTGGGGAGGTGAGCCCGAAATCTTACTCGCTTCGCACGTGTTGAAACGACCGATAGAGGTGCACATGGCGATGAGTGGGGAGCCGCTACGGTCGATAGGTATCTATGGGAACGAAGATTACGGAACCGCAACAACAGATGACAAAAAGCCAAAATTGATGCTTTTATTTCACGGGCAAGGACATTATGAAGCGTTAAGTAAGTGTTTGAACGGGTGAAAATAGTTCAGAGATGATTAGCCAATGTACGAGTAATAGGTTTGTAAATACATGTGAGTATAGATGCAATTCGCGCGGATTCTATTCTAAATTCTAAAATTCTCTTTTCCAATCGCTATCTTCTTCGCATGGTTTGCAGAACAACGTCTGCGTGTACGTCATGTCGCTCTCTTTCACCTTTGCGCAGCACGATCTCGAACACTGCCCGACAACTTCATTCCCTAACATGTAAATTGGATTGTTTTTACACTCGCCTCGGTTTGCCCAATTTGCACACTCTTTGTGATAGTCTTTACACTCTGGTTTCTTCCATATCGCCGTATCGAAAGGTCTCTCGTGTATCCACATCGTCGCCGTCCATTTTGTTCCGCCTAACGTGGGGCAACTCGCATGCATGGAATTATTGTCCGAAATTCCGGCTTCATCGTAACTGAAAAACAAAATAGCGTCCCCAACTTTAGGCTTGACTGCAAATCCTTTCCCGCCCCTGTATCCACACTCCGAAAACTGATCTTTCGTTCCCTCGATTCTCTCTTTTACTTTTTCTAACGGATTTCCGAGCACAAAACTCGTCTCTCCGCCTTCCGTTGGTTCGTGGAGAAACATCAAAATAGTTGCTATGCGTTTCCCGCCGTTTTCCGAGATTAAACCATCCGAGTGGTCGGAATACTTTTGCCCATCTCGGTATCTCAGCAGTTGCATTTGTTCTTGGTTTACCACGGGAATCCCACTAAACACCGCGCATCGCTCTTCAATCTTCTCAATAACTTTGTCATACCGCTTCGGTATGAACGTCCCAAACGACGTTCGAATATCTGAAACGCGTCCGGAATCACCACCAACCACGGTGGACCGTATCACTCTCGGTTCGCCTAAAGCCACCAAATGTTTTGCCTCTTCTTTGCTCAAGAAGTTGTGATATAAAAACGCTCGCGGGCTCCAACTCAACGCTTCGACCCATGGTTTTGAACTGTTCGTTTCTTCTCGCGTGTTGACTTCACCGAGCCAACCGATGAGACGCTCGTTCTCGGTCGCATCGTACGCGTGAACTCTCACGCCACAAAAAGAAGAAGAAGAAGAAGAAGAAGATAGCGCCACCACGACCACGACGACGGCCGCCGAGACGAAGCGCGCCGAGGTTGCTGGCCTCGTTCTTTTCTTCATCCTCGCCTACCTCTTCGCGGAATCGAAGGCCGCGACGGAAGAATGGAAAGCCACCACCTCAATTACTAATGCGATGATTGATTCTTTTTTTATGCCGACTGACGAGTTGGTGAGGTGGTGTCGAAAGTGCCTTTTGAAAAATCGCATTAGAGAGCGACCAACTCTCGGCACTCGACACATCCATTTTTTTCTTCATTTGAGCATCTGCATAATCGAGCGAGCGAGCGAGCGACTCGCGTCGTCATCATGGTGCGCGAAACTATTCGCATCATCGCGATGGTCATATTTCTTTTCCTCTTCCCTCGTCCGTTTTCCTTTCTTTTTCGCGTCGTCGAGCCCACGCGCGCGCGTTCGTCATTTCTCAAATCGCCGCCGCCGCCGAGAAAACGTCGTTCGTTGACAAAAATTCGCGCTCTTTTTTAACACGCACGACAGGTTAGTACGCGCCGCTCGTCTCGATTGAGCGGGAGAGTGGATGAAGATTTAGCGGAACTTCCCATGACGCCAACTTCGAAGCGGAAAATGCCGACGAAGAAAGCGGCGGCGGCAGCTTCGAAAGCTGAAAAAACGCCGAAGGCTGCTGCTGATGCTGATGCTACTAATAAAGTTAACAGAGAGAAGAAAACAGCGGCAGCAACACTCACGGAGGAGAAGAAGAACAAGAAGAAGAAGGCTGGCGACGATGTTAAAATTCCATCGAACAACGAAAAGAAAGGCGCAGATGCGAAAAAGCCACCGCGAACGAGTGAAAAGCAGTCCTCCAAAAGAGGAAAAGATGCTTCTTCGAAAGAGAAAATGCCACCGCCACCAACTATGGGCGATATCGCTGCAAAGGAGAAAAGGAAACGCGACGAAATTCAACAGTCGCAACAACAACAACAACACAGTAAAAGGACGAAGAAGAAGGAAAAGCAGCAATCTCATGAACAGATTGAGAGAGGACTGAAGAAGAAGAAAAAGTCCAAAAAAGCGCGGAAAAGAGAGCGAGAAGCCATGGCCAAGGAAATGGGCGAGGAAGGCACCGCAGCAAAAAAAGCGAAGGTTATTCCTTCAACGCAAACTGCGATTAATGGAACAACAAAGTGGTCTTTTGGTGATTGGACGTGCAGAAAATGTGGTGCGCACAACTATCGGAAGCAAAAAGATAAATGCTTCCGATGTTCGTACCCAAAGGCCATAGAGACCAACATGAAACAAGGTAACCATGCGGCGAGAGAATACTTGAATGGAAAGTTAAAAGATGACAAAAACTGGACGTTTTCGAATCAAGAACACGAATGGTGCGTACGAAATGCATCATTCGACCCCTTAATGAAGGATGACGTTTACGATTTGTTTTTAAAATATCTCACGGTGGTGGACGCAAAGCATCGCGACAGAGTAAGAGACGGTGCAAATGTAGTCATCGATCGAATGAAGCGGGCTCTCTCGGTGTTGGAGGAGTTTCCGACACAAGCGGAGGAAATGATAACACGAAGAATGCTCTTTATCGAAGGTCGAAAAGGTGCCCCTGATGGAGAGAAGAAGAAAAAGAAAAAGAAGCGCAACCGAAAGAGAAAAAAGAAAGACAAAGATGGAGAAAAAGCAGAAGCGCAAAAAGAATTGAACGCGATATATGACGACGAATATTAGCATTTAATAACCATAACAATATTGTTACCACGGTAATGATATCTAGTGTAATATTGCCGTTTCTACGTTATTATTCTCTTGAAGAGGCTCCCTTGCATTTGATCCACGACCGAAAAAGTTGGCAGCTTTCCGAAAGACATAATTCAGAGGCGTAGCTAAACCGCTGCTATTTTCTTTCAATAACGTCTTCTCTAGCGTTTCGGGCGCGTAGTCTGGATCGTCATTATCAGTTGGTACCATTTCTTCTCCTCCGTCGCTATCTTCAGCAGAAGAAATGTACTGCTGAGATGCAGGAATCTTTGATTTTTCCTTGTTCACAATGTTGCAACGTTGCTTTGGAGTGGTTTCTTCCAATGCTGGGATATCTTTATACAACTCCTCGTTAATACTCACTTCTGGTTCTTGTTCTTGTTCTTCTTTAGCATCCTTTGTTTTACCACTAACATGCGTATTCAGAGAGTAGTGCGCTTCTTTCGCAGAAATATCCTCGATTTTCAGAGATTTCGTCTCTGCCTTGACAGCTGCGTTAAAGACAAGCTGTAGTAACTGCCGAGCGTCACCAAGAGCTCTGACACCAGCCCAACGCCGTGCTCCACCGCCAGCCTTTTCTTCCATTTCATCTGCATGCGTGACTTTTTCGTTGATTTCTGCGATTAATTCGTTCGATACGGTCGTGTCTCCCTTTGTTCGAAGTGCATAGAGTTCGTCAAGTTTCTCTCGCATAGCTAATCGGGTCGCCGCAGTTTTAATCTCCGAATCGATCCATTTGCGACGAGTGCCCAATGACGCGGATTTGGCTAAATCATTTGCAGGAGCATAAATGTTATTTTTTCGTATAGGAGATCGGACGTTAGCCAAACTGGAAGCGGTGTGAGACTGTATTCTTCCTTTCGTCTGAAGGTCATTCAATCTTTTCTTCACAGCCTGTGCTTCTTCCGTTCGTCTTTTCAACACCAGCGACTGCTTTTCGGACTGGTTCTTGAACTTTTGAGCTTCGTGCTGCATTTTCAATCCATCTTTCTTTGCCTGCATCAGCGCCTTTTCGGTCTCCCGTTGCTTCGCTATGCGCTCTTTTGTCTTTTCTTCCATCTTTCGAACCAACTCGACACGCGACCTTTTCAGTTGCAAAATGTCGTTTTTCAGTTGCTTTTGCATCATATCAGATTGCTCTTTCGCCCGAAGTGTCTCTTTATGCGATTTTAACTGCTTCTGTAATCCATGAAGCTTTATTTCCAACTCTTTTAACTTTCCGCCTTGCTCTTTCTCGACTCGTTTTTGCAAAACTTGTCCACCAGTAGATTTCGCTTTCAGGATGGCTTGATGGACGCGCTCCCGCTCCTCCACGAGCAACTTTCTTTCATTTTCAACTTCTTCTACTAACTCTTCGTAGCGTTTTCGCAACTCATCCGCACTGCTATTTGTGCCAGCTTTCTTTTCGAGTTCTAGCATTCGCTTCTCTTTCATCCACAACGTCTTCTCGACAGAGTCGAGCTCGTTCTGATTTTGCTCTTCCTCGTCATAGTCATCGTCCGCTTCGTCGTCAATGCGCTCTGAAATGCATTCAGTGTTGCATTCTTCATCCTCACCCTCTAAATTGCGCGTTACTTGTCGTCTTAAAATCTTTACTTCCGCTCGTAGCGCATGAATAGTCGCGTTATATCCACGGAAAATTCCTATGTTATCCTCGTCAGTTTCTTTGTTTTTACTTTTACCAGCTGCTGTCGTTGGATCAACACCTCCAGCTTTCTCCAAAGCCACTCTCAGGGCATCTCGCTCCGTAATCGCCAATAACTCCTTCTCTGTTGCTTCTTTTTGAGCTTCTTCGCAGAAGGCTAGTTCTGCTTTTAACCTTCGAACTTCTCGTTCAGATGCGGCAAGCTTCCCAGAAAGTTCATCGGAAACTACAACTACTTCATGCTCTTTTACTTCGCCATCGCCACCTTTCGCTTTATTCAAAGCTTGCGTTAACGCGATAACTTGCGACCGCATTGCTGCAAGTTGCGCTTTACACCGGGAAAGTTCAGCCGTTGACGCTTCCTCCTTGTTCTCACGCACCATATTTTTAATATTGCGAGCCCGGTTTGCATATTTCAGTGTATTGAGCGTTTCCTCGGTATTTGAATCTGCTGGAGACGCACAAGCAATAAAGACGGTTTGCGAATTTCCTCCTAGTGAGTCTTGTAACACACGCGTTAACTTCGAATCTCTGTATGGAATGTGCCCATTTGCAGCTCGGCGCGTGTCATCGCCTAAAGCTGAAATCACATTTCCAAGCGCTAACAGTCCTTTATTAATATCGATACCCTCTTGTAATCTCTTCCCTTCTGCTTTTGTTCTCTTTTGCCTTTCTGACCCGGCAAGATCAACCAGGTGCAACTTAGCTAAAGTGACTTTGCTCGAGGACTCCGGTGAGGTACTCCTTCGCTCGAGATAAATCGTGAAAATTGCGTGACTTCGGCTTGATGTCTTGTTCATGTTCGTCGAACCAGTCACTCGTGTTTTCGCTCCGGACGAAAGCAGTTCAGCCATTTCGTTCTCATCTTTCACCTCAATTTCGCTTCCTCCGTTTAAGCATATGGCCCCATCGGCATCTTCACGCAACGTGATCATAGTTTGTACCATTTTTTTCGCATTCGCTGAAGAAGAGAGTAAATCTCGAATCTCTTCCTTGTGAATTTCTATAAAACCAACCCGAATGGATATAGTATCCGTACTTCCATTCTCTCTGAGTTTATCTTTTTCATCGAATAAAGCTCTAACAACCCTCGGCACGACGCCAAACGTAGCCCCCGCACTCGTTCCCATCGTGTATGTCTTTCCGCTCCCAGTTTGCCCATACGCCAATACCGTGCCATTCAAGCCGTTGAGTAAACCGGAAACCAGAGGTTTAACGCAATTATCGTACAATTTCTTCTCCGATTTCTTATCTTCCCCGTTATAGACGTGGTCGTACGTGAACGTGTGGTCTGATGTTGCACATGATATGCTTTGATCCTGTTCATCTGCAAATATCGCAATGTCGTTACCGTCGATGAGTTCATTCTCAAGGATTGGTCGCACCATCACCGCGACTTTCACGGACATGATTTTTTCTCCTTGACTTTGTTGCTCTTCTGGTTGTTGCTCTTGCGCTTCTTCTGGTTGTTGCTTTGCGCGGTTCACAACAGTAGTCACATCTTTCACGTCTTCGGTGTCACCAGAATCACACGAAGCATCGTCCCCCTTCATTTTGGGATGTTGTTTCGTATCAAATTGAATGGTACTTTATAAAATCGAGGGAAAGAGAAAAACTCGGAGAGGACAACAGAAATAAAGATATCTGTTTCTTTTCAGCGAGGGCTCTTTGTGCGCAACCGTCTCCGTTGATGTGCGAGTGTAACAAACCCAATGTTTGTGAAAATGTGAAGTATGGTTGAAGGAATTTCTTTGAAAAACGACGGTGGTTAAAAAAACGACGAGGAGCACTACATGGTACCTACCTTGGTACCACTGGTACCATGGTATGGTACAATTAGTAATGATATACAGTTGTATAAAACAAAAATCTACGATGAATATCTCTCTACTAGTAATGGACATCGAAAAGCGTCGAAAAATGGGAACTACCGTTCGCAAGGCGGATTACTCGGGGTCCTTTTCGACCGTTTTCTCCACCACAGTAGGGTCGGCTAAGTCGAAATTCTTCCTCGCTTCTTTCAAATATTCGTTCATTTCCATCAGCTCCTCAACTCTTCTCATTTTTTTCTCGTCGTTTCTTATCACGTACAGCAAGTCGTCATTGGAAAAGCGACCGCCTCTTCTTTCTGCGCACTCCATGGCTTGATGCGCGACGTTAGTGATAAAGTCTACCATTAAATCTTCCACTAAAGCGACAGTTTCATTGTTCGGGTCGCGAACGTCACCAAAACCGTACATCATGTATCTCAAGTCTCTGGCAAACATCCCTCGTTTCCTCTTCGCCCCCATCCCTCCCCTGGCGTCATACTCTTGCTGCTCATCTCCGTCTTTATCTTTTTCCGCTTGTTCTTTCGCTTTTTCTTTCGCCTTCATCTTTGCAGTCATCTTTTTCCCTCCTTTCTCTAACTCCTTTTCGTCTAATTCCTCACCTTTCCGTAATATCGGTTTAGGAACCACGGCTTTCACCGCATCTTTCTTCGGTCGAGGTTGTTTTGGTTTTGGAGGTGGCGCGTTCGGGTCTTTCGGTTTCCTGGGGCCGTACGGGCCTCGTTTCTTCGGTTGTTGTTTTCCCAACCCGTCTCCGCTGTTGTTTTTGTTGGCGCTGCCTTTTAAATTATCAGTCGCTGCTTTCAACATCTTCTTCTTCTTCTTCTTCTTCTTCTTCTTTTCTCGCGTGAAAAAAGTTGTCTATCACCACTTTTTATGTATAAACCTTCGCAGTCGTCGTCGATCTGTCTCTTGCTTTTATCCCCGCGTTTTCTTCCGCGTTTTGTTCGTCGCGCGGCGCGACGATGCGATGACGCGAAAGAGAGAAAAGAATCGGAGGATCCCAACTGGTACTAAAATTGGTATTATTTTTGTGAAGCGCTTTTTTCGTTCTTTTTTTGTCTCGTCTTTTTTTTGCTTCCCGTGCCGCCACAACAACAAGGGACACACGTTCGGTTGTCGCGCGTTTTCGTGCCACACAACGCATGTCCCGAGATGACGACGAGCGAAACGGAGAAAGACGACGATGCAGACAACGGCGTGGTAATCCCAGACCATCTTCTTCATCTCGCCGATGCTAAAAATAGTACGAATGTGATGAAAGAGAACGATGTCGTTTTACTCCACATGAACAACAGTCGGTGGCAGTTTGTGACCTTGAAACCGAACAAAACGTGTGCGATTGGGAAACACAAGAACGTGAAATTAGACCCGTTGTTGAAAGCAATCCCATTCGGTTCTTTGTTCGAAGTCGATCAGAAAGGGATATTAGAGCACGTCGGCGTAGAGATGTTGGAAGAGGATGAAATAAACGCACAAATTCCAGTCGAAGACGAAAGGTCGAACAAATTGTACGATGACTTGAACGGGAAGGCGCAAAAATTGAGCGATAAAGAGATACAGAGGATGAAACAGTCTGGGGTATCCGGACATACCATCGTAGATGAAATCGTGGCAAATTCCGCCACGTTTAGCCAAAAAACCGCGTTTGCGCAGGAAAAATATAAGATGAAAAAGATGAAGAAACACTTGACGAAAATCATCGCGCGGTGGCCATCACCGAGGTATGTATGCGAGGCATATTTTTACAAATCACCACAAATTACGAATAGCTTGAGATTTGATATATTAGGATTGATGATGAATTTAGGAAATGTCATGGCGAATTCGCAGCCGCTGATTGTGGAGGATTGCGGAGGGGTTATTTTAGGTGCAGCAGCGACGAGAATGGGAGGTAAAGGCATCACCTGCGCTGGATACGTGGGCGAGCATCCAAGTTCGATGGAAACAATCAAACAGATGAATTTGACGGACGAGGAGAGGAGCACAATCATGACGACGAGTTTGAGAGAGTTGGCAAAAGCGAAGAGGAAATGGGAGGAGGAATTAGAGAATGGTAGGGAAGAAGGGGAAGGAGGAATAGGAGAAGAAAAAGAAAAAGGCGAGAAAGATGCTCCTGTGAACAAAAACAACAAAAACAATACCAATGGTAACGGTAGTACTCCGATCAGAAAAAAGCTCGCAAAAGCTACCAAAGCAGACGTGGAGTATTTCATCAGAAAGGAAAAGTTCACCTCTTTGATACTCGCACACCCGCAGTTGGATCCGAAAACAACCCTACCGCAAGTATTGGAGTTTTGTGCAAACTCTGCGCCTTTCATCGTATGGAGCATGACCCTCCAGCCTCTAGCCGATGCCATGCACGTTTTACGTAAAAGCGGTTTAGCCGTCTCAATGACCATTTCTGAACCATTTTTGAGGGATCATCAAGTGTTACCAGGGAGAACGCACCCGGTTATGACTACCGAGGCAAACAGCGGCGGGTACATTCTCAGCGGCACGTATGTGAAACAAGCGCAGCAAAAGAATAAGAACAACAAAAGAGATGGTGTCAAAGCGATAGGAGAAAGTGAACAAAAAGAAGGAATAAAAGTAGCAGAAGAAGGAAAAGATGATGATGATAGCACGAACAGAGAGACTAAAAAGCCTCGGTGCGAATAAAGTTTGTATTGTAATTTATGACTCGACACTCGAGTGTTTTTCTTGGGTGAATTTTTTTACTCTCCAATGCTTTCATTTTCCTCATTTTATTTCTCCTCCAAAGAAGACGAAGGAAGGAGCGAAGGAGATCCACGCACAACAAAGGGTATGGTTTTTCTTCGCGACGACGTCTCACTTCAGAAGCTTAAACAGCAGCACAAAAGTGCAGACGAAGATGCTGACGACGAACACGCCGCGTTAGAGTTTGAAGTTTCTCTAGGGAAGAATGAAGGTTTGGACGTGCAATTCGTCAAGAAAAAGAATAACACGAATAACAACAACGATGAAATGGAATGGTGGGTAACCAAATGTATTTGTCACGTAGAAAACACGAGTGAATCTATAGAGTTGCAAATGGAGGAGTCTGCGACTATCGCTATGTTGAAGATGAAACTCAGAGCAGAGATTAATAAGAATGCTAAGAAGACGATTTACACCTCTTCAACGGTTTTTAGTAGCGCAAAGAGAAACGAATTTACTGGTGCCACCACTTCAACGACTAACACGTCATCTTCTTCATCAACGACCGTAAGAACTGCTTTAAACGGAAGGGTTGATGGGAAGAATACGAGTAGTTCTGTGCATGGAGAACAACGGAATGTAAACGAATCAAAAAGAATAGTCTTAGGTGGAGGGGTTCCTGCTTCGACGGGAAAGAATACGATGAGGACTAACATGGATAGCAATAACGGTGATGACTTTAGAGGGTTTGACGACAATGAGGACGACAATAATGAGTATGAATATTTAGGAAGGGATATGAGCGGGAATAACCACCAACAGCAACAAGAGAAGGATACTAATAAGAAAAATGAAAATGTTTTCTTGCGCGATTTGAGCGAGTTCGCAAACGAGTTGGTGGAAGTTGTCGCTCCAAAGCCAAAGGAGCAGCCGATTAATCACGATACAAAGGTAGAAAAAAGTAATGATAGTAGAAATGATAAGAAAGAAAAAAATTTAGAAACGACGGGAAGTTGGGAAAAAATAGACGAATGGCAGGCATGGGGAGAAATCGGACAAGTTCAAGTAAAGCACAGAACGCCAGCAACGCGAGCAGCAGCAATTCAACCTCCAAACGTCACCGTGAATGTAAAAAAAGTAGAAAGAGGGAAAATGGAACCGGTGAAGAAATTGAACGCGACAAAAGTCCCTGGCCCGAAAAAGAAGAACTTGTATTCTTTGCCATCGCTGTCTTTCGTATCAAACATTCAGGACTCCTTTACAAACGTTGCGGCAGCTTCGACAAAATACAGCACCATGGTCGCACAGCTTGTGCCAGGATTCGCGGAGCATTCGCTCTCAGCGCATATCATGATCTTTGTCACCGTTGCTGCAATACTCGTAAAATTGATGGGATTTACTTTTTGGTTGCTGTGCGTTGTGCTCGTCTGCTATGTTCGAGTGCGATCGGAAGAGAATTTGAGAGCTCTTGCGGAGAAGAAAGCGCTGGATCTTCAATCGAAATTAACGAAAGCTCAGGATGACTTGGAGCAGTTGCAATTTGCAGCAGCAACCGTTGCTGCCAACACGGCGTCTCGAGGTGGTAGCCTTTCGAGCGGTTCCGCGAGCGTCGTCAATGGACAACCTGTAGCAGATGTTTTATGGATGAATTCGACAATAGCGGCTTGTTGGGATGGTTTCCTTCGAAATTGGCTTTCTTCGCTAGCCGGTAATTTACTCTCGGACAAGCTCTCTACCGCAAAACCGTCTGTTCTCGACTCTATTCATTTAGCTTCGTTTGAAATGAAGCACAAGCCTCCGAGTTGTAGAAACGTGAGAGTCCTTCGCTCGAGGAAAGTTTTTGAAGGCGTGATGTTGGAGTTAGGTGTCGAACTCTCGGACATTTCGTTCAATATGACTATCCATTCAAAGCTTGCGCAGCTGAAAATTCCGTTGAAGCTTGCCGTCGAGCTCGACGCGACGAACCTATTGTTACGCACGAGTCTTTTACTCATCGATAGACCACCTTATGCGGGTTCGTTGAAAACATCATTCGCAGATTTACCGGAAACTAAACTCAAAATCATCCCTGAAGGCGTTAGCGGAAGAATGGGCAATATAGCTGAGTTTCCAGGGATTGATTTATGGATCAAGAATTCAATACAGGACGCATTAGTCAAGAATCTCCTCGAGCCAAATTCATATACCTGGAATATCGAAGACTTTTTCCAACAATATTACAAATAAAATAGTTCAGCAGCATTACTACAATAGAACCGCGCATAAACATTGTAAACTATAACATACTACATGGCTAAGACATCACTTGTATAAACTAAAAACTTCTCTATTTTTCTTTCTAAAACGTGTGTATGTTCATCTCCGTGTGAACCACCAAAACACAAATATGAAAAAGGTGATAATGAACATCCCGCCATAAACGATAATCGCATCCATCCTTTGCCGTCTATCGATAACTTTCAACACAGATTGTGAAACGCCTAAAGTATCTAACACGTTCAACACTTTTCTTCTCGCCGATTTCAATCTATCTTTTTGTTCGTGTAAACTTCCCAAAATGTTTGCCCCCGAGTCTAACAAATCGTCCACCATCTGATTGCTTCTGCGCATAGACATACCTGCAGAAGCTTCGGCGTCGTAACTCGAACCCATATTCAAAGTCACGTCTCCACCTGCGTTATTCATATTCCCTCCACCGTTCATTTTTCGCATCAACTCCTCTCTCTCTTGTTCCTCTTGCATCCTCCTCGACTCTCGCGAACCGAACCGGTCCAATGCTATTCGATACTGGTCGCACTCCTCGGAAATTTGACTCACTTTCCTTTTCCACGTGTCTCTTTTCGACGGATTCTCCTTCGCAATTAACACTCGAAACTGCGATTCCATCTGTTGGGATATTCGAGTCATCTCCTGTAACTTGTTCCTCTGCTCTCGAGCTTCTTGTAAAGTCGCGTTTCCCCCGTGCCCTTTGCCTTCTAAACGTTCCAAACGAATTAATCCTTCCTGTAACTCGAAGGATATTCGTCGAGCGACGGAGTATAAATCAGAGAGAGAGGAAGAAGCGGATTGTTGATGGAGAGGAGGAGGAGGAGGAGGATGCGATGACGACGAGTGCATGTGTGCCGCTGTGCGTTCGTTGTTTGCGGTAGAATGTGTTATGAATCACAAAGAAAAGGGGAGGGAAACTTTTTTTTTGTCGTAGGCGAGCGAAAATGAAAGAGAGGACGTCGCCCCCGGTATGCCATATGGCCATACTTCACAGAACCCTGAAATTTCAGCTCAATTCAGCATCCCATTCTCTCTCTCCCTTCTCTCTCTCTCTCTTCACTTTTTTGGTTTCGAGCACAACCACGCGCACTCCTCTCTCTTTTGATACCGAAAAGAAGGAGACCGAGAGGAGTAAGTCACACCACGGCGAACAGAGAAGACACAACGACGTCTTCGCCCGAGTATATTCGTACGTAAACACGACAATAAGGAAAAATGGTGTTTCGTATCCCGCAAGAACAGAGACAAGATTTGATCGATAGAATGACCGATAACTTGAGTGCGATTGGGTTTCACTGCTTCGGCGATAGCATCGCGAACGCTCGAGAGGTGTGCGAAAACATTGAGAAGAAGGCATTTGGCGTGGCTGACGTTGCATCGACGACGACGGTTGAAGTTCATCACAAAGAAGGTGTTTCCGGAGAGCGACCGATGAAGGAGTCTATGTCTTTATATATCTCTAAAGCAGCGGAGTTGATGAAGGAGGAGTGCTTGAAACGTGCCGGCAGCGCTGGTGGTAGCGGTGGCGGAGCCTCAACCTCAGAAGTGACGATTTCAAAAGCGGTGAGAAATAAGTTTGATTTCGACGTTGCTTTGGACTCTACGGATAGAGAGTTTTACACTGGCCCGAGAGCAGAAGAAGTCCTTGCGCCTTTGTTGCAACAAAACGCGTCGTTCAAGTTTGTACGATTATCAACGAAGAGTTGGGGGATTGATGCTGCTAAAGTTGCCAAGAGAGCATTTGAAAACTTGAAAGATACTTTGGAAGTTGTTGATTTAGCGGATACAATTGCAGGGAGACCAGAGGTGGAAGCTTTGAAGGCGATGGAAATCATGTGCGAAGGCCTCTCGGCATGTAAGCTGAAGGAGGTTGATTTATCGGACAATGCGTTCGGTGAAAAGGGTGTTAGGGCGTGCGCAAAACTTTTGCAATCGCAATCCACTTTAGAAGGGATTTCGTTTTTAAACAACGGTATTTCTGAACAAGCCGCGAGAGCGATTTCGGAGTTGTTAGCCTCGCCCACGACGCTGAAAAAATACCACTTGGATAAGAACATGACTGGGGACGAAGGAACCGTCCACATCGCGGCCGTTTTAGAACGAGCAACGGGAATAGAAGATTTTAAGATGGCAGGTTCGAGATTTACCAGCGACGGCGCGCTGATGCTCGCGAAGGCTCTGCTGCACGGAAGCTCGTTGAAAAAATTGAACCTGACTGACAACAATGTCAATGAAGAAGGCGGCGAGGCGTTTCTTGAAGTCTTTAAGAAACACACTAAAATGGAATATTTGAATCTCGAAGCGACAGCGCTTGGTGAGGAAGTTACTGGAAAAGTTACCCAAGTTGTCGCTGAATCTTGTCCTGACCTCGAAACGTTAATTTTATCTGCAAATGATATCCTTAGAGAAGGCGTAGATTCAGTTGCTGAAGGCATCTCAAAGATGAGGAAGTTGAAAGTTTTGAAAATCGCGGATAACGAGTTAGGAGATGTCGGTGTAGCAAAAATATGCGTCGCTTTACAAACCTCTGCCGCGAAACTCGAAGAGCTGGACGTTTCATGCAACGAAATTTCCAAATCTGGTGCCGAAGCAGTTTCGAAATTAGCCACGACTAGTCTGAAATCAACGATCAAGAAAGTTAACTTGGATCAGAACTGGATTCAAGAAGATGCTATTGAAAGCATCCATAAAATATTTTCAGACGCGGGATTAGATTCTGTGTTGCAGTCTCTCGAAGATAACGACCCAGACGGAGAACCAGAGGAAGATGAAGCAGACGAAGTTGCGAATTTGATAGCGAAGTTAACAGTCTGAAAAAATTTCTTGGAAACTGCTATAACTATGTGTGAATTGACAATTATGAATGAACTACATCAACCCAAAAGCTTTCTTTGATCTCGCTTCTAACCGTGCTCGAGCAGCTTCGCGAGCATCCAACGCCTTTTGCTCCTCTTTACTCACACCAGTGGCTTGTGCTTTCTTCTTTTTCATTCTGCTGCCACCAGTATCATTTGCATCCTTGGAACGTGCATTAAAAGTTGAACCTCCAGCAGCTTCGTACGCTCTCTTTCGTCCAGCGCTTGTTTTAGCTTTTGCCGCTTCGTACGCAGGGTGGTTAGATCCATAACCCAAATTGAAATTGCTCGTAGTGATGTTGATATGCATTTTGTTTTGTTTCTTCTTCAGTTCAAATGCTTCCTCGACAGAAGTTGGTTTTAGCTTTTTTGCAGGTTGAGACATCGCTCCAACAGGAGCGACTTTTTGCGATAATCCTGCCGATGCAATAGCAGCTGCTCCTGCTTTTTGCGCCTCACTATACGCATCTTTATTGTTATTGTTGTTGTCGTTGCTACTTATTGGTTTCTTAAGACCAGATGCAGCGGCTGGAGAAACACCAGTTGGTTGCACGGTCGATACGAGGCGTTCCGGTGGTGTTGGTACCGACGGTGCGTTTTCTGGGCAGTTTCTCGACCATTGCTTGGTTATGTTATCGAAAAACATTCTACTCTTAGGATCGAAGTATGTTGAACTCATCCCGTGCCTGTTATTATGTGCGTATTTAAAAGGAGAAGAAAGAAAGAAAGAAAGAAAAATTAGCATTAATGGCACGTATTTACGAATACATGAAAACAACATCCAAAAACGTACCAGTAATACTTCGTGCGCTCGTCCCAAACCCAATCTCCGTATTTCTGTTTTAATCTAAACTCCATCTCCTCTTTTGCTCTCAACTCAACCGTTATCTCTTCCTCTAAAGCTTTTCTTTGATATTCTCCTTGCACTCGCGCTCGTTCGTGATTGCCCATCGGTCTGTTCGCATTTGCGCCTCCAACGTCCTTCTCAGCGAACGCTTGCATCGCTTGATTCTCTATCTCTTGAATCTGTCTCTTCAAACTGTCTTCGTCTGACTTTTTCTTTGCCGTTTTGTTCGCGATGTCTTTCATCTTCCTTTCTATCGCGTCTTTATGTTTTTGTGAACGTTCATGCGTTCGCTTCTGCGACGCTTGGACGAAACATTTACACAACGCGCACCAGTCTGCACTAGATTGAGCTGAAATGCTATATTTCTGGTTGGGAGCACCCATTCTTAAATTGTGTGATTCTGAGTTTACTATATAATCTCTTATTCCTTATGATGACGCTTTATTTCTATGTCTACTTTAACTAATGTTATTCTGAAGGATTTTGCATAGAATTTGGTTGTATCTACAAAACATGTTACCTAGTAGGTACGCTATTATGTACGTTTAGAAGTGATTAAGCAACATGTTAGTGGAATATTACACCATCAGTAAAAATCATCGGAGTTCTATTTCCCTTCATTCTCGACGCTAAGAGCTAAAAACATTCGTTGGACTTCTTTACAGATTGTTTCCATGTCCTTTGCATCTATGAGCATGCACATTCGCATCGGCTTTGAGTCTTCAAACTCTTGTGGCTTGTCCTCGCCGCCGGCTTCCCACATGAAACTCCACTGCGACTCTTCGTAAAATATCTCATCTTCCAAATTTGGAAACACTAATTCGGTAACTTCTTCTTTTTCGTCTTTCTTTCGTTTATTATTGTTGTTTTTCTTGCCACCATTACTGGCGGCATCCATGGATAGCGGTGGCCTGAACGTATCTAAAAAACAACGAGATACTAATATGTACTGATCGAAATCAAACTCTTTCTTCTTTTCATCCTTCACTGCCCATTTGATTTCATCGAACAATTGTTTTACTAACGGTCCTCCAACATCTTGCGGCACGTTGACTAATCTTTCTGAAAGAATCAACCCAGTTTTGTTGGCATTCAAAGCGTCTCGAACCAACTTTGCTTCTTCTTTTGGCGCCTTTTTCGCAATGTGCGCTTTGATTTCCGCCAAACACTTAAACTCTTTCGCTTTGTCCAAACTGACCACCGTCAACACGCCCAAAGGGTCTTCCTCTTCTTCCGCGCTCACTCGAGAGGCAATCACTGAGCCAACATTGTCTTGCTTCAGTATCATATCGACCAACTCGGAAACGTTGTATTGACTCCCGTCGCAATAGGATGTTAAATAGGATTTCAAGTTTATGAAGTGTTCCTCCCTCGGAGTGACGAATTCAATTTCAACGTCTATGAACTCGTCGTCGTCGTCTTCGCCGTCGACGTCGGATTCATCCTCGTCTTCTTCCTCGTCTTCTTCTTCCTCGTCGTCGTCTGATTCCGAATTTTCGACGGCGCCTTTTTTCCCTCCTTTTTTAGAATTCTTTTTCGTCGTCGTCGTTGTCGCTTTCTTCTTCTTCTTCTTCTTGCTCGGTGGCATTATTGTTCTTATTTTATTATTCCCTTTCTCCGTGCGTGCGCGTATTGCGCGTGTTGCGAGAGTGACGACACCAATTTGAAAGAGCAACCAACGCGCCCGATGAATGAATGAATGAATGCGTGTGGACACAATTCCAAAGTACCCCGGGGACGTAAAAGGGAGGAAAAGAGAAATTTTTGTGTGTGGAAGACCACCCAACTTTTTTTTTTATTTTCGTTCGAGGCCAAAAAAGGCAGAAATTGCCTTTTGGAGACTTTCATATAAAATTTGAGCAGAAGTCAACGGGTGCGTTCGTTTTTTATTTTTATTATTATTCACAAAAGTGCTCAAAAAGAGAGATTGAGGAGGAGGAGGCGCTGAACACAAAACGCAACGCACACCGCGTATGCTTTATCCGCATGTTATATAGATACCCACGCGAATAGACAACGACAATAACAATAGAGCAATTATAGAGAAGAGAGAGAGAGAGAGAGAGAAAATATGATGCTGTTTGGGAACGCACGACGGCCGACGAGGGGCCTCGGGAAATCATCTTCATCGTCCTCGGCCGATTTTGATACGCCGGGTTCAACGGCAAAGAAAAAATCATCCCGTCCTTCGAGAGGAGGGAAAGAGGAGGATGCGGAAAAAGAAGAGAGAAGTTCACCACCGAGGACGGCAGCGACGAACGCGGAACGACTGTGGGAATTACAGAGAGAACTCGCGAAAGAGTTGGTATTCTCCAAGAACGATACCGCTTCGAAGAAGACGGTGGGGACGCCGAGAGAAGAGAAAAAAAATTCGAAAAGAAACGACGACAGCTGTGCATACGCCTCTTCTTCAAATCACCAAGACCATTTTTCATCTTCATCGTCTTCTTCGCCGGCAAATTTTCATCACGACGAACGCGTCTTCGATAATAACAGCGACGGGGAACAAGAAGAAGAAGACATTTTAGAGCGAAGCAGCGCAGTGAGAACAACAAATAACGACCATCGACAACGACGAAGACGCTCGGTTATCATCGACCGGTATGAAGACGAAGAACAAGAAGGAACGACATTACAATGGAGCGAGAAGGAAGATGAAGTTCTCACCAAGCTACGAAGATCAAACTCTACGTTTATAAATGAAAGTGATGATGACGACGATTGTTGCAGTACGAGCAGTCGCGACGAGGAAGAGAATGACTATACAAAGCTGCCGCAAGTGAACGCAGAGTTAGAAATGAAATTGAGACGATACGAGTTGAAGCATGTCGATTTAGAGTTGAAGCTCTCTGCGAGTGAGGAAAAGGTAAGTGAAGCGGCGCTCGTTCTAGAAGAAACCCAGAAGACACGAGATATGTATAGAAAACAGTGCAATCGCTCTTGGGAACAAGTGAAAGAGTTGGAACGCATAATTGAAGAGGAAAGGAAAAGTGCAGCAGAAAAGCTCTCAAACAAAATGCTCAAACAAAAGCAAAACAAGGCTACGAAACGTGCCGAACAATTCAGAGTGAAAGGGAACAAATCATACGCCGCCGGTGATCTTAGCAGCGCAGAAGGATACTATGCCGAAGCTATTTTACTGTTAGAATCGAGCGGCATGGCGTTGATTGATAAAAACCATCTGACGTTGAGAACAAACAGAGCGGCGGCGTTGATGGCGCTCGGAAGAGAACACGATGCTTTACAAGAGTGTTTGAATGTACTTAACGTGGACGAAGAGAACATCAAAGCGCTCTCGCAAGCAGCAACGTGCGCATTATCGCTCTCAAATTTGAATAGTGCTAGAAAATACATCGCGAGGATCGTCTTGTCTTCGACGGCCTCAGTCGATGATTTACAAAGCGCCCAACTACAACAAGAAACACTACTCCGTGCGTGCATAGAACGCGATAAATCTTCTGGAAACGATGCTTATAAACGTGCCGACTACGCTGAAGCTTTGCGGCTCTATACTGTAGCGTTGAAAGATGTGAATGATATTGCGGATGTTACTGATGAGATTCAAAAAATCAAAGTTGGTTTACATTCAAATCGTGCAGCTACCCATATGATGCTCGGAAATCCGTTAAAAGCCGCCGAAGATTGTTGCAATGCTTTGAAAATTCATCCTGGAAACGTGAAAATTCAGTTACGATATGCCCGATGCTTGTTGTTGCTCGGAAATTTCGAAGCCGCTTTCCAAGAAGCGAATGATGTTTTAACGCAAGAGAATATCGAGACCGTCACTAAAAACGAAGCCAACGAAATACACAAAGACATCCAAACTTCTGAAAGAGTACTTAATGAAGTTGGTGAGCTTTTGAAACGTTTCGAGGAGGAGAAAGATGTCACAGATGAAAAGGAAGCCAAAAGAGTGAGCGAAGAAGCGTTGAAGAAATTGAACAAAGTTACGCAAATAGCACCCAAAATACCAATGCTCATCACTCTAAAAGCTGAAGCGATGAGATTTTCGGGTAAATACGATGAAGCGCGTTCACTTTTAGAAAGTAACGAACCTTCAGATGATCCGAGAAGACGCGCTTTGGAGGCGCGAATATGCTTCGATTTTGGATATTTGAGCGATTGTATCGAGGCAGCTTTACCTGTGACGAAAAGCACCTCCTCGTCACAGTCGTCGTTGGATGCGTGTGTTCCTGACAGGAAAAAACTTATTCTCCTTGTTGAGCAAGCCGTTAACGCGCAGTCGTCTCGAGAGAAAGGTAAAGTTTTATTTAAAGAGGGACAATACGAAGAAGCTATGGGCGTTTACAGAGAGGCGTTGGGTTTGTGCGCAGTGGATTCCCCCATGCTCCAAGCGATATTCTTATCCAATATATGTGCGTGCGAACAAGCTCTGCAAAGATATGTCGACGCGTTATCTTCCGCTTCTATTGCTATTTCGTTGGCTCCGACTTTTGTGAAAGTTCGTTCTCGTTTAGCGACTCTGTATAGCGAATTGGACATGCACAAAGAGGCTATTGAGGCGTACGACAGCCTTCTCGAGCTTCCATTGAGTAACGAAGAGAGAAATGTCGCCAACTGGAATAAAAGAGAGGTTGAAAAGAAGAGAGATATCGAACCAAATTGGTATAAGCTTCTCGGATTGAAAGATTTTAGCTCTGCAACGACAACAAGCGACGTGAAGAAGGCATATAAAAAGCTGGCATTGGTGCACCATCCAGACAAAAACTCAGCACCAATCAGCACCAAGCTCTTCAAACTAGTCTCAGAGGCCTCGCGAGTGTTGTGCAATGATGCCGAGCGCGAAAAATGGTGGAGACAACAGCAGCGAAGGAAAACGACAACAACGAGTCATTCGAGTGCAAATAGAAGAACGCCGGGTTCTCATTCTAAATCTTCTTCATCAAGCGCAACTTCTTCTCGTTGGCACTATGAAATTTAATAAAATGGAGAAAAATAATACACAAAAAAACTGCTTCTATTACTGCTCAAAGCCGGAATACCGCATTAATGACACCTGTAAAGCAAACAATTCCTTGTTTGGTACTCCTTTCAGTGTCAGAAACTTCTCGTTGTTGTTATTACTCGACCGTAATCGTTCCTTAATGTTTGTGATAGCAGTACCATTGTTCCCCCTGCCTTCACTCGAAGATTCGAGAGCTCCCAATAGCTCCTCCACACTGAACGCATCGCACACGATGATTCCATTTTTTTTCTCATTTTTTATATTTCCCTTGTTTTCGTCTACTTTTGGCTTTATTACTATTGTGCTTTGATGGATATGCTTCCTGATGCTATCGAACGCGTCTATTTTTGCTCTAATTCTATCTAACACCGATGTTGTACTCAGCTCGCCTTCGCTTTGGTTTCTCCGAGTTTGTTCTTCTATGATACTTTGGTCATCCTCCAGTGCTGTTTCCACCACAGCAGACGCTTTCTCCACTGCCTTTACGAAGGCCGATAAGGCGCGTTGTTTCAATCCTTTTTGGACGACTTCGATGAGATCCTCGGGCACTTTGATGCTCTTCTTGGGAAAGGCGTTTCGAAAAGCGTTTGTTTTTATTGCAATTCCCAAAGCCAATGGAGAAGAGGAAACATAACACGCCTTTCCTTTCTTGTCCAAACTTTTCTCGTAAACATCTGGAACGACCCACCACGTCGTTGGTTTTGTATCTTTCTCTCTTTCTTCTTCTTTTTGATCCGGTACACGTTGTTCTTCTCTGGCGAGTACAAATCGCACGAGCAAGTCGCGCGGATAAAGCGTTTTCATAGCAAGACATCTGCGAGGCGGAACTCGAATGAAATTTTGCTGCGCATCTTCCCGCGTCAAAACATCATCCTTTCCGTTGACGAATGCAAAAAGCGAACGGGCCACGCTCTCCTCGTTCGAGGAAGAAAAAGAGGACGAAGATACAGCGAGCGAATTACTACTTGTTCTTTTGCTTGCGAAGCATTCGACGCATACTTTCAGTTGGATGCGCCGAAACATGAGGACAAATTAAAACGAACTTTGGTTGAAAAAAAATCAAATATAATTGTAATTATTATATAACGGGCAATGTTTTGCCCAGTTTAATTCGTATATACTCTTAATTAAATTATATTACACATAATAAGATTGAAAGAGTAAGTATCTCGAAATAGTTAAAAAAAACTAGATGATTCCCCCCCAAATCTTTTTCTTTTTTCCCCAAATTTCTCAAAGTGATGTTTTTATGTCATAAAAATAAATAAAAACATCTATATAAATAAGTAATTATCGAAATAGTGAATATTTGGGGATGAGGGAATCCATTATACCTTGGAAAATGAAAAGTTTGTGGGGTTTAAATAAATAAATAAATAAATTTGTTGAACAATCAGTAAGAGTTTTGCAATAATTATAATTTACATGAATTAAAATAATATACTGTGTTCAAAAAGTGAAATTACTTGGGGAAATTGAAAAGAATTACAAAGTTTAATTAAATGTTAATTTTTGTTTTTGTCTCCTTTCTCCCTTTTCCTCAAACTTCCCGCCTTTTTTTCGCCATTTTTTTTCCGAAGGAGCGCGAGATGACAAGTCGATCGGGCTAACAGAAAACAAACGCTCTTGGCATAAATACATGTGGTTTTCTTCTGCGATTCGTTCGTCATCGCGGATGACGTTTTTTCGTCCCTCACCCCTTGGTGGGCGTTCCCAGGAAAATCGTCGCAGCGGATCCGACGGTTCGAAATCGATCTGCCCAAATTCCGTTGTTGTAATCCTGTGTAAGAAACAGAATCAACGGTCGGTGAAACGCTCCTCTTCAAGAAGGGGAGGCTTTGAAAACAGTAACGTATTCTCTTTGACGTGTTTAGAGGAACTGACGAAGGTGGAGATGAAACGAGACACCCCAAAGTTGACCGATTTATGGATTGAGAAGTACAGGGAAGCTTTAGAGTGGAAGTTGGCAAACAATGGCTCTCTAACTATCAAGAAAAGCGATAATAAAGTACCATTGGCTCGATGGATCACCTACCAACGAAAGCTCGGTCGAGAAGACAAGCTCACGCCAGAAAAGTACGAAGCTTTAAACGCGTTAGGAATATTCGACGTGAAGAAGACGTCTAAAGGAGAGAAGAAACAAAAACAACGCCCGAAACAATCATGGGAGAAAACGTTTGAAGAACTCATCTTGTTCAAAGAGATCAACGGCAACGACACAAATAGCCAACTCCCGATCAAGTTGAAGCGTTGGTTAAACGCGCAGAAAAACACTAAAAGTGAAGAAAAGAGGCAATTGCTGATCGACAACGGATTCGAGGAGTATGTAAATCCGAAGGAAAAGGCTGGAAGGCGCATTTCCTGGGATACTCGTCTCACCGAACTGAGACAGTTTCAATGCGAACACGGTCACTGCAACGTTCCAGCAACGTACCGATTAAACCGTCCGCTAGGATATTGGGTTGCCACGCAACGTAGAACTCATCGAAATGGAACCTTGAAGCCTGAGAGAGAGGAGGCTTTGACAAGCCTCGGTTTCGAGTTTGAGCCTTTGAAGACGTGGTATCGAAATGGACCGAAAAATGTAGACGACTTAGTTGGGAGAGTATCTGTCTCCTGGATGGGCAGAGCCGCGCCAGCGTACGAAGAGAAACAAAAAATAGTCTTTGAAACGTTGCGAGAGAACTTTAGCGAATTGGATATGCGATTTAACCATCGCTTGGGCAGACTCGGGTCGATTAAGCCAGACATTGTCATCGACGTCAACGACTGGGCGATGATTGTCGAAGTTGATGAGTTTCAGCACAAGAAGTACGAGAGAGACGGAGAAGACGGTCGTTTGGAACAGTTGAGAGACTGTTTCAAAATACCCTTGAAAGTAGTTCGATTCAATCCCGATCCGTGCTCGATGAAGGATGAGAGAGACTTTGAGGAGCGCTTGGGGGTGTTGAAAGAACATGTCCGAAACTCGATCGAAGTCGCCCCTCTCCGAGATGTTGAGATTGATTACGTCTGTTTCTAATTGGCTGTAGGTGTTGTAGTAGTAATGTAAGTGTAGTAATAAGCTGTGATTGTATTAGTATTAATATGATGGTATATATAGAACACGTTCCTTCCCTTTCTCTTCTTTTCTTCTTCTCAGACAACGATAAGGAGAGAGACATTTTATACGAAAACTTCTTTTCAATTTAATACAAAGAACTTGCCGCCACGAACAGGGCAATAATACCAAACTCCGTTACAACAGCAGATGGACTGGAAAGACCACCTAACGGAACGATATCAACTCTCAAGATATTCTCGACGCCGCCTCCGACGAGGCACCCGATGGTGAGCATACCCAAGGTTATACCAACTGCTCTTGAAAGGACGACGTTTCTTTTGTTCATCAAGAAAATTGATGCGCACACCGCGAGGGCTGTTTGTAAACCAGGAGGATTATCGAAGCCTGGTGGGTTAGAAATGCCTTGCGCCAATACCCAAAGCGACAAAGCGCCAAACACAACGCCAGATTGCGTCAAAATATCTTTGGATCCAACTTCAAATACTGGCATACCCGGAAGTGCGCTCGATGCATCCTTCACGCCTTGCGGAATGTTTCTTTTAATCTCTTGAATCGGCGTCAAGACATCCGCGTATTTCACTTTCTCGTCCACAACTTGTCCACTCGTTCGCTTCGTGAACGATCTCAGGAGTAAAACATCGTATGCGGCGTCCACCTGCTGTCTCTTCTCTTCGTCCTCCGGGAACTGTGCCAAAACATCGTTCTTCGCTTTCACGATTTCCTCTGAAGTCGCCTCGGGTTTTAAACCGAGAAATAACAAAGCGCCTTCATAATCGTACGGAGTGGACGAGCCGGCAGGAGATTTATCCCCTCCTTCGCCCGCTTCGCTTCTGGTCATAAAAATATTCATTCGGCTATTTCTTCTGGTGTTCGTTTGCTGGTGTTGTCGTCTGCTAAAAATTTGTTCCACTCTTCCCGCTTGAAAGAAAGAAGAAGAAGAAGAAGTTGAAGCCGCGTTCGTCGAGTTCACTCTCGTTCTTCTTTGTTGAGGCGACGACGCGACGATCCTCGTCGTCGTCGATAACGAGGATGCAGCGGGAGCAGCGGCGGCGGTAAACATATTTTTTTTATGGAGAAAAGCAATCGCGTTGTCACTCGCTGACGGTGAAATAAAAAATCGCGGGATTGAGTCGCACGACGAGTACTCGTAATTAGAAGTGTCGCGTTTCTATGCACGCGCGAATCTCCGTTGTTGTTCTCTTCGGACGGGTACCGTCGTCGCCGTTCAAAACAGAACGTGGGCGTTGTTGTTCGGAGGAGTACGTCTCCCACGAAAGAGGCTACGCGCGCGTATAAAGTGTCGTCACGAGGATTGCGTCCGTTTGCTGTGTTGTGGTCTTTCAAAAAGAGGGGGAGAATAGATCTCGCCTCAAAAGAGCGTCGAGATATTTTTCGTCGTTTTGCTTTTTCGTTTTTTGGTTCGTCGAACTTTGGTCCAAAAAGTCTTCGCATCGCCTATAGATCTCTCTTCTCGACGAGTAAAAAGTTCTCTCCTTTTTGTCTTGTGCTTGGTCATTGGTGTTGGTGGTG
>MDTG01065163.1_pt1 | contig 28974 bp, 26 predicted proteins | sample 811421 | NCBI WGS metagenome assembly MDTG01 (sample SAMN05326645, study PRJNA326480) | marine metagenome | isolation source: seawater | place: Pacific Ocean: South East | collected 2011 | reverse complement strand
TTCCAAGAGTGGCCTGCGTCACGGAACATCAAAGTTCCTGCGAAAGCGTTAGATCACACATGCAGACCCAAGCTGGAGAGATAGCCATGTTGGAAGGCACGATTTCCCCCGAGATCGGCCTTTCTGCCACTGACCCGACCTGCCTGGATCAAACCAGCGAACTGCTCCTGGAGCACGGGTTGGCCTCACCGGACGAAATTCAGCAGTTACGTCAACACGGCCGGGCTGTTCTCCGAGGTTCAAGGCAGTGGGATTCAATCGAGTTTCTTGCCGCTCTCAGAATGCAGGATTCAGATGCCCGGCTCCTTGAGATCGAGCGGCTGGGCCGGATGCTTTCGCAGGCGATGGAATCCCAGCTGGCACTGGTCCCCTTCGCGGGCAGGCTGCCGACACCTTCCGCCTTCTACGATCACAATGAAAATCTTAGAGCGGACTGCAAAAGACTGATGACCCCTGTTCTTTACTCCGAAGAATCGGAAGTGATTGGGATCGGATCTATCAACCCTGTTGCGCTCAGGCTGGCCTCTCAGACGATCATGCACAGCGTGGGCGAGAGAATGGGGACAATTCCCATGGTCTCCCGCATGCTGCTGCATCACGATGGATGGATTTCCCTTTGCCAGAAACACTTTGGGATATGATCGAGTTCGATGGCATTCAGTTCAACGATCTGATCAGCAGCCGCGTCATGGCTGCCCTCGCTGAACATGATCCATCTTTGGCTGATCTGGGTCACGACCAGGTTCCCAACCGGGTCAGCCGGCCGCTGTTCATGTCGGCCATCGCGCAGGTAAACGGACTTCCTTTCCTTCCGAGGATTGCGGAGTTCTGCGATTCCGCTCTCCTCGATGCGTGTGATCCCACCCTGCTTACACGGGGTGGTTTCACCCCTTTGTGCATGCACGCAGAGCGCCTTCTGGTTGCGGTTGCAAACCCCTGGAGCTCTCTCCCCGATGAGTATCTACCACCTCGTTTTCCGGACTTTGAGATTGATAAGGTTGTCACGCTGAGCAGCGAGATCAGCCGGGCCATCGAGCGGTTCTCTACGACGCAGGGTCCCAACCAGTCGCAGCTGGAGTCCATCGACGTCGAGGACATGGACGAAGGGCTTCGTGATTTCGACGTTACTGCAGAGTATGATGAACCGATCGCCCAGCTCGCGGCCACCATTCTGGCCACGGCAACCAAATTACGGGCTTCGGATATCCACTTCAAGGTCGAGAAGGAATCCTTTTACTACTGCTTCCGGATTGACGGTGACCTTGGGGACAAGGTTGAACTTCCAATGAAGCTGAAGGACCGCATCGACGCGTTCTTCCTGAATCTGATGAAGCTTCCCACCGAGATTCGGAATACTACGCCGGGTATCTCAGGGCGCTTCACGATTTCATACTACCACCGGCCGATCGATATTCGATACGAGCGTCACCGGACCTACCGGGGTTACCACATTACCATGCGACTGCTCGACAAAAGCCATATTAATGTGGCCTTGGGAAAGGGCTCTCTGGCTTTTGACGATGAAACTCTCTTTGAGCTCAACCGGGTCATGCAGATCCCGGCTGGAATTATCGTGATGAGCGGTCCAACCGGATCCGGTAAGTCGACCACCCTGAACGCAATGTTACGGGAGCTTAACCGACCCGAGGTTAATATCCTCACCCTTGAGAACCCGGTTGAGGATGAGATCCCGGGAGTAACCCATTGCGACCTCAAGAGCGCGGGTGAGTTCAAGCCGATGATCACGAGCTTCATGCGGAGTGATCCTGATATCATCCTCATGGGCGAGGTTCGTGATACGGAGTCAGCTGAGCTGGCCATCGAGGCGGCGGTTACTGGCCACAAAGTCCTCACTACGATTCACACCCCGCGGGCTTCCCAGATCATCGAGCGCTTCGAGCAACTCAAGATTGAGCGCTGGAAAATTGCCCAGACTCTCAAGGCGGCTTGCGCGCAGCGTCTCATCAAGGTGCTTTGTCCCGACTGCAAGGTCGAGGTTCATGGAGTGGACGAGAGGGAGCGGAGACTTTTCAACCTGGGAGATGAATGGGCAGAGCGCCTTCTTTTTGGAGCACGTCCGGGTGGATGCGCAGAGTGCCGGCAGACTGGCTACAGTGGGCGGACGGCAATCCTGGAGATTATTCCGATTACGCCCCGGGTTTCCGACCTCCTCTCCAAGGGAGAGATCAGTCCCTACGATCTCGAGGTCATGGTTCTCAAGGACGGAACGCTCCCGAACCTCCGGCGGAGCGGGCTTCGCTTGTTAGCCGAGGGGCAGACCGATCTCAAGGCCGTCAGTAAAACAATCGATATGACTTATTCCGATGAATAACGGTGCAGCGACCCCTACCTCATCACTCCCTCGTGCCTTGGAGCGGCAGGCCGCTGCCCCGAGAAAGGGTGTGAAGAAGAATTTCTTCAAGAAGAAGGATCTCATCCACCTGTTTCGGGGCTTGGCTTCCATGCTCAAGGCTCAGATCAACACCTCCGATGCGCTGCGGTATTACAGCCAGGGTCTTCCCAACAAGGTAATGGCCGCGACCCTTGAGAAGATCCGCCTCGATACAGAGTCCGGCATTTCGGTTCATGAAGCCTTTCGAAAAACGGGTCGCTTTGACGACATGACGATAGGATTGATTCAGGCCGGGGGAGACTCGGGCCAGCTCAATCGAGCTTTTCGGGAACTGGCTGATCGCATGAAATCAGACCTCTATTTCCGTAAGCAGGTACGTAAGGCGGTCCTCATGCCCAGTATTGTGATCTCAGTGCTGATCGGGGCGTTCATAGTGTCCCAGGTGAAAATCGTTCCCCAGGTGGAAGGAATGCTCGAGCAGGTCCGGCAGAAACCAGACGGTCTCACTGCCATTGCCTTCAAGGTAAGCCACGCCACTCAGGCCCTGTGGCACTTTGTGGTCCTGGGTCTAATTGTCGGAGGGATTACCATCTGGCGCTCGGAGATCGTCAGAAATGCGATTACCTCCATGGCCATGTCCAAGTGGCGAATTCTGAGCCAGCTTGTCATGAGCCTGCGCCAGATGACCTTCCTCTCGACCATGGAGTTGCTCTATTCCAACGGAATCAACCTGTCCAAGTCCATGCGTGTGGCTGCGAATTCGATCAAGACTACTCCCCTTTATCCAGAAATCCGAAAGGCCGCAGACCAGTACGAACACTCGGGTGTTCCGCTCTCTCTTGCCTTCAGCAAGTTCACCTCGGTAGACGAGCAAGTGGTCCATATGATGGCGATAGGAGAACGCTCGGCCTCCATAGACAACCAGCTGAAAATGCTGGCGGACATGTACGAGGAGGAAGCGGAGAACTACATGAACGACTTCACCCAGGTTCTTAACTTCATTGTCCTCATGTTGGCGGTGAGCCTGATTGCGGCGGTCTTCATTGGGACGTTCCTGCCCATCTTCATGATGGGACCGAAGATGATGCAGAGTGGGATTTGAAACATTAATATCATGCAACTAACCCAGTTCGATCGATGGCTCCGGGAAAAGTTCATTTACCGGACCCACATTTACACCATGAGAATCCCGGAGTCGGGAGTTCCCTCTCAGGTCACGGTTGAGGAACTGGAGGAGACCCCGTCCCGGCGCTACCGCTACCGGCTTATTGTCAGTGCCAAGAGGGACCTCGAAAATTTGCTGGCCGCTCTGCGAGACGGCAATCAGATGTTTACCACCAGGGTGGTGGAAGCCAATCCGTGGTACAAGCCGATCATCGCCCCGAAGGGGAAGAGCTTCTTCTTCCGCATCTTCTGGTGGCTTGTAGTGATGGCCCTGGTGATTACGGCAGGCACGGTGGTTTACAGCATTCTCTCTAACGAAGAGTTGAAGTCTGAGCTCATGGAGGCGTTCAACCTCTTTCGCGACGGTTAGCATCCCTCTGAACCATAATCTCCATCAAACTATGAAAAATACCCCAAATCGATCCCCTTCCAGTGCTGGTGTCACGCTTATCGAACTCACCGTAGTCATCTTCATGATCCTCAGCATCATGGGGGCTTCCATGTATTTTGCCGGGAACATCGGAAGCTGGAACAAGGGAAAGGAAGCTTCGGCAGCCCTTCGCGAGGTCTACACTGCCCAGCGCGCATACTTGGCCGACAACCCGCGCAAGGCTGTCGCGGCGCTCACCAGCAACGACCTCATCAAGTATCTCCCGAGCGGAGGGCCCGCTTTCCCAAGGGTGGAGGATCTCAACGGGAATGCGCTTTCCTATGATGTTACGAAATCTCCTCCGGTCCTTACTGGGGGTGGAGGTACTTATGATCCGTCTGGTTCCTCATCGGATTCCCTGTGGGACGTAGGTGAATGAAGCAATTCTTTTGTCATCTCCAATTCGTCCTGGCGTTGTCACTCCTGTTCACGTCCCCGACGGCAGCTGCCGGGGAGGCTTCCCTTCCGGTCGGGTTTCGATTTGTCGGGAACTACCAACTTGAGAAGCGCATCAAGGTCCGGGATGGAAAACCCTTCCAGGTTCGGAGCAATCCCTTTGTGTGTCGTATCTATACCGATGGGATCATGGTCCGGGTTTATGGGGAGAGTGGCGGGGAGGGCTTTACGTCCTTCACGATCTACCGAAACGACGGTGTTCTTGTCGGGGCAGGAACGAGCCATATGGAGACCGTGCCTGGTATCCAGGCGCATTCCCTCGTGGGAAACCTCAGTCGTCAGCTCACGCTTACGGAAGAGCAACTGGTTCTGACCAAGTTTCCTGGTCTCTCCGATGTCGTCGAAATTACTTATGCTAACCGGCGAATCACGGTTGGGCACAAAGACTAAGAGATTCTCCGTGTTATGAAGGAAATACCCTCCGAGAAAACCAGGGCAGAGAGCACCAGCGGGGACACACCCGGGGCGTCAGGTGCGTCCTCCGCACGGTGCACCTGTGAGCGCTGTGGTCTCTATCGTTGGTATCCGCCCATGATGCTGGTCTCGACGGTTCTTACAGCAGCATTTTGCTGGATGTACATTACCAAGCCAGTTTTTCTGAGCACGCCGGCCGGCCGGGAAATTGAAACACGTTCGACGATTCAGGAGAGGCGACCGGCCGACACCGGAACGCCTGCTGCTCATACCGCAAGTAAAGGTAAGCTGGATCCTGCTCTTGACCGTTTGCCGGGAGATCCGGGTTCGGGAGAGGAGAATTCTCCAGTAGAGGAGCTCCTCCAGGAGAATCTCAAGCCGCTGGTCGTGGAACGAGAGGGGCCCGTCCGGTTCAAGCCGGTTCCCGCGGGCGGGGTGGCCGGGCCAACCCGTTTCCGGCCCCCGGCTGCTGGCCGGGGCGCAGGCCCGGTTGTGGTCAGGAGAGATTTCCCGCCAGAGCCGCTGGTGATCATCAGGGAACAACCGGAGTTAACAAGTGAAGGGCAACAACCGGCCGAAGACCACGTTGTCCCGGTGGGATCAGGGGTCGACAGTGATTCCGAGGAATTCCAGGTCCGAGCCTCTCTACTGGCTGAGTTTTTGCCACCAGGGCAAAACGAGAACGTCTCTGCCAACCCCAAGCCATGATGCGCAACCAACTCCTTCAACTGGTGATCAGTGGCGCAGCCCTTGGGATCATGTGTGGTGCGGTCGTAGTTCACTCCCTGCATGTCTCGGGGGCGGAGCGGCTGGCTGAAAGCGGCCACTGGAGCTCTGGGGTTCCTTCCAGCCTCGAGCTCCAAGGAGAGAGTCCGGTCCTGCCTGCGGCCTTTGGAACAGAACCTGTGGACAGGGGACATGATCCCCAGATGATCAAAGGGGCGACTACGTTAGAGGCCTTACAGGAGATCGTCGAGCGTCTCCGGGAGATGAAAAGTGAGAATCAGGATTTACATGGAGTAATCCGAGATCTTCGGGAGCAGGGTGCGGAAACCAACCGCGATCTGAGTGAATTACAGTTCCGGGTGGACTCCCACAGTCAGTCGTTCCGGCCGATGCGATTTTCCTCAGAAGCTGGTTCTATCCTGCAAAACTCGATTACTCCGGGGAGTAAACTACATCCTCTGCTCCCACCCAAGGAGTAGGTGTGAAGGGGCAGTGACCAAGGGTCGTTCTGCGGCCCTCCTTGTTGCTCCTCACCGACCACTTCGCGGGCAAGGTTCATCCTAGGGGTGAGCTTTTTCAAGGCCTGCCGGCTTATTGAGGACTTAGATTCAGCTAGACCAGGGAGCGCCCTTCCTGCCGGACCTCGTATGCTGCGGAGAGATCACGGGGCTTCCGGAGGTTGGCAGGAAGCGAGGGGGTGACAGGCAGTTACTCCGTTACTCAGTCCACCTGCTCGATGACGACCAGCCAGTTCATCTGGTTGATGGGTGGCAGCTGGCTGAGATCAGTAATCGAGTAAAGATCAGCTTTAAGTTTCTCGGTGACGACCTCGTCATACATGCCGGAGCGAAGGTCCATCGGAAAAACTGAGTCACTGTTTTTCTTTCCTACGTGGTTGATCTGACCCTTGAAATCAATATTGAGGGCCTCATCACGAATGCCAAAGCGCTTTTCCGGGGCAAAGAGGGAAATGGGTGGGAAAACCGGCTCCCCTTCGTCGTCTATCCCGCGAGCGGCGATGTTTACATCGTTAGCGAGATACATCCGGAACGGGGTGACCAGGGAAAATCCCCGTGTGAATGGAGTGAAGTCTCTCGTATCCCGCAGAATGAGAGAGATGTCCGTTCCAAGGCTTGGAATACTCGGTTTTCTTACGTTTGGATTATTGACGTAGTCCGCATTGACCATCAGGGAATGGTTTTTCTCTAGCGGATCCGCCCCGATATCCTCGAGGTAATCTGCCATCCTTCCGGTGTAGACTGTAAGAGCCTGTCGGCCGATCGGTGATGTTTCGAGGTGGAATGGGAATTTCGCACCTTGCTGGGAATTGGCCTCAGGCCAGCTGTAGCCCCGCGTGAAGGTTTCTGTTTTCGCGATTCCATTAGTCAGGTAGGTGAATGAGATTGAGGTTGGAGTCTGATCGGTAGGGGAAATTACATCAACCACCCGTAGCTTCATAACTGTCTGCATTGCGGGGCGGCTGTAGTAGTTCCAGCCTGTCGGAGAAGCCGCATTGGGATCGTCAGTGTCCGAGAGGTCGTCAAAGATGCCCTCGCCACGGGTAATGGGCAGGAAGGCCACAAGCCCGGATTCCGAGGAGTTTGCCAGCGGAAAGAAACTATCGTTTTCAGCTTCGTAGGATTCCCGGGAAGGAAGGTGGCCGGTGAACTGATCCTGCGAGACCCCTCCAACCGAAGAATTTTCGTCCAGGGTAATCCCACGCCGGGCAGTCAGGCGGTCAAGACTCAGGCTTCCCACCGCAGAGGCCTTTGTTGCGAAAACGCCCCCAGAAATATTGATGTTGTCCCAGGCCGCTCCATTCTGGTGCTTGCCAAGGGCGGTGGTGGCGGTTGCAGAACTGCCCAGTGCAAGCTGCGAGGGAACTTCGTAGATGGAAAGCACGTAGTTCTTCCGAACGGTGGCTACCCCGGTGGCTTCCTCGGACTGTGCCCCGGAGGCTAACGAGAAGGCCCACCAGTTCCGTTTCGCCAGGAAGTTCTTACCCTGGGTGACATAGCCGAAATGAATATGGGGATAGGGTAGCACCTTGAACTGCTTCCCGTCGGAGTAAGTCTTGTCGACTGTGATAATGGGTCGGTCGCGATCGAGTTGCTCGACCGAACCGTTGGAAATCCGCAGGGAGTCCGGATACTGTGGACCGAGAAGATTACCTGTGCTGTTGGTGCCGGCGTTCACGTAGAACCAATGGTTGGAAGCCTGGCTCTTCACCGCAGAAACGGAGTATTTAATATGGTCCTGGGATCCATCTCCAGTGTTACCGGAGATGGCACGGCCACTGATGCCTAGTACTTCGGCATGATCTTCCGCAAGAGCTTTCTCCCCGTCTGCCTTGTTCCGGGCATATTCAAAAACCCATCGCCAGCGCGACTCGGCGGACCAGCTTGGGGAGTTCGAGTTGGCCATCATGTTTTTCATTGCGCTGTTGGGGGCTTCAGTCAGAACGGCGCGCAGGAGAGCCTGTTCGCGGTTGGTATAGTCCACGCGGATCTGAGTCTTTTTCTGTGTCTCCTGGTTCTGCAACGTGTAGCGATAGGATGCAGTGAGCATCAGCAGCATGATCGAGGAGAGAGTGACGACTGAGAGGATCGAGACGTAGCCACGTTTAAGGTTTTTTTGCATGAGGTGTGGGGGTATTGGGCGAGCTTAGAGCCTGGGGGTGCCGGAGAAGGTTATGATCTCGCCGGCGGGTCCGGTGAGTTCCATGCGGAAGACACCGTTTTCTACGAAAAATTCTGCGTTTTCTACGCGTCGGGAAATGAGCCAGTCGGGGTTCCCAGCCTTGGTAAAGGGCACGGATGGATCGAGATTGTAGTAGGCCAGCTCGTCTTCCCCGTCGTTTGTTTCAAAGGAAACAATACCAAAGTCCTCTGATCCATCCGGGTTAAGAAAGCCGAGGACGAGGACCTTGCCGTCTTCGGTAACGGCATTTGCTCCAGAGACCGCATCGCTCAGGTTCTCGTGGATACGGTAGGCATCCGCCTGTGAGAGAATCTGGGTAATGGTGTTGTTGATCTGAGGAGCATCCTCAACGAGGAAACCCTGGGACTTGAGAATACCCTGAAAAGTGATCTGCTGCTGGAGCAGAGTCATCATCATGACCGCGATGGCGAGAGCGAGACCGATAGCGGTAGCCAGTTCAGCAAGGGTGAATCCCCGGCCCCGGCTGTGAGCGTTCTGCTTTTTTGAAATTGAGGTGTTCATTGGGTACGCACGATGGTGCGGGATTTGACGTAGTCGCGGCCACTAATGGAATAGGTGATGTGGCTCTGTAGCTTCCAGGTCTGCATCTCAGCCGGGTTGGTAACGTTAGTTCCTTCGCCCCCGTAGGCGGGAAAATTATTGGGGTCTGGAATCCTTGTTCGAATCACATTCGCGCTAAGGGTTCTTCCCCCGGGGAGAGTCCCTAGGGTGACGGCCATTTCCGATTTCGCGGGATAAGCAGGCCATGGAGAGGACGACGCGGTCAGCTCGGCGAAGGGGACTCGTTGGGCATAGGCCTTTTCGTATGTGAGATAGGCGTCGGAGACGTTCTGGAGCATAGTCCACTGGCGCGGAGCTAGAATATTCATCGTGCCCTTGAGGATGACCAAGCTGGCTACCGAAAGAATGACCAGCGCTACTGTCGCCTCGACGAGCACACTCCCGCGGGTTGACCTGCGGAGCCCGGTCTTGAGTTGCGCTTGATTTAGGATACCTTGTGCCAGCGGGTGAAAGGTTTTCTTATTGTCGGAGTGCTCGTACTTCATCTGGTTTCCAGGTTGTGGGCGACGGAGCCACTACAGCCGCCGTTTGGATTGAGCTGGGGCGATTCCCCGACCGGCCTGGTCGAGTGGGCTGTGAGAACCAGCCTCGATCAGACCGTGAAGGCCCCGGCTGCGCAACCTCGTCTCAAGATCCTGATTGTCGCTCCCGCCGAGGGCACTCTGCCCGGCCACGAGGCCACGGCCCTGGAGGCGAGATTCATGGAAGGAAAACTCTTCGAGGTGGCCTTGCACTACACCTACCCAGGAAGGGAAAGCTCGTTCGTGCAGGGCCAGTTTGCGGAATTGAAGAAAATCCTGACGCGCCGACACGGCCCGCTGCAAATCGGGGCGAAGACTCGAGAAAAACCCAGGGAAGGGGTGCTTACCCGGTCGACGGCATACCAGCTTGAGCCTGCTGCCGGACGCAGTCTCATGTTGGTCCTGACGGAAGTTTCTGACGCCAAGCGGGGAGACAGTTCGGCCAGGTTTTCGGTGATATATCATAACGGGGAAGTACTGCATGCGGAGGGTCCGCGCGTTATTATCCGCCGGGATGGGGTGGAGTTTCCTGCCAAGCCCTAGCGGCATGTGTCCGGTGGTGGCGCATTGCAGTGGGGAAGTTCATCTGGGGGTGGAATCCTTCTCAGGGGAAAGCTCGAATAGGTAAGGGCAGCGGTGAGGTAATCCACCTGTCCCATGGTCCAGGTGGGACTTCGTATTCTTCGACAAAGCGCCAGTCCACGTTGGCGTTGCCACGCATGCGGAGGAAGTCTCGGACCGCAGGGCTGATATCGATGCCGGCGTTGTGATTTTGATTGGTGCGAGGGAACTTGCCCTCGAAGACGTAAGGCCAGTCGTCAATGGTGAAGGGACCGACGTCTTTCCACTGAGCGTAGGCGACCCTGCCCCTGTAATGGATTGCGAGCCAGCGATTGTGACATACCGAGATTCCGGGACCACGGTAATCTCGCCAGAACCATGGAATCACCTCGGGTGCCTCGGGACGATGAGTCCAGCCTTTGAGAAGATCATTGTAAGGAAGGGCGATGTAGAACGGGTTCAGCTTCGGTTCAAAAGAAGCGGGAAAGTATCCTCGTCTTTTTAGCGGGTCGTCGTATCCCCCATAGCTGATCTCCCAGCGCGGATCCCAGGAACTGGCCGTATTCGGAGTCGGATTGGCCGGGCTGGGTTTTTCACCCACCCAGAAGATGGTTGCCCTGATATTGTGGCGCCATGGGGTGGGTCGGTTTTCCCAAGGACCAGGAATTTCTTCAACGACCAGCGCTTTTCTCGGCCCGAGATACGGGTTTTCCCGGCTGTGCAGGTTTGCCCGGCGACCCTCGAGAAATTTTTCGTGAGCGAGATCGGTGCGTTCCCTGGTAGTAAGGACCGTTCCCTCGACCTGGGGAAGGAGGAGTAAGATGGCGGCGTATGCCAGCCGGCTGGACACAACTCCACGTTGGGAGGAGCCGGAAACCATTGGATGGATCCCAGAAGGAGACATTTTTGTAAGGGAGAACTAATAGTTAGTGTCCAAAAAAAACCTGCGTTAGTCAACCATTTGGATGCTTTAAGAATAAAAATACCAGAGCGGGCGTGAGATTTATTCCCCCTGGGACCCATTCCCGGAGGTCTCTCGCTGCTTCTAGGGTTTTAATCCAAGGAGCTTTAAGTGGAGCTCAGGGGCGCAATTGAAGGAGCGATCACTCTGCAATTCCAAGGCCGCTAGTCCCCATGAAACTTTTAAAATTTCCTGAGGAGGCATTCGGAATTGAGTGGATTTCCAAACGCGTGGTGGATTAAGCGCCGTTTAGCTTTCTTCCTGCTTCCTGCTGGCACCTTCGGATCCGCTCCAAGGCCCCTTGATGCCTGTCCGAGCTGAGTGAAAGAGCAAAAAAGGTTCGGCTGAGGTCTCTTTCCGACACGAGGGCTTAGCGCCGGGGGCTCTGCAGGTCCTGCCCGGAAAAGGGGCACGGCTTGGGACCTTTGAAAAGAGGGAATGAGGGAGGTTCTGAACGCGCAATAAATAATTTGGGTGTTGGCTTACGTAAAATAAGGATATTTTAATATTTTTATTGATCAAGAGGTCTGGCTCTGCAACTTTATTGGAAATTCGAAAGAATTTATCACCCCCCCACAACCCCCCAACGACACATAACCTCATGAAAATTAACGCCTCCTATCTGGCGCTATTTGGATGTTTCGGCCTCGCAGGCAGCCTCGCCGGGCAGACGAATGGAGAGTCCTCCGGGACCTCGCCCCACGGCGATCCATACACGCCCGTCGGTTCGATTTCGGTAACGCCCACGGTAGTCCAGCCGGGTGTGCAGCCCAATATGGTCTGGGGAATCGAGTATCCCAAGGCTGCTGGAGATCTCAGTGATATCGACACTGCCGGAGGCGTCACGCCGAAGACTACGGTCGACGTAAAGGTCCGCGTCATGGGGGTAGCCTGGCAGTATGGCAATACCCTGCTTCCCACGGCCCTCTGGGTCCGCGTCGGCGCCGCCTCGGCCTGGGAACTGGTTTTCTTCGGGTCTGGAGAAGACGTAAATCCTGAAAAAGTCGTTTTTGAGAGAAAGGGAGTTCTGCCCGGAACCAGGATTGATTTCTCCGCCCGGGGGCAATCTCCCACCGGTCCGTGGTACTCTACCCGTTCCACTTCGACCCCCGAACTGACGGTTCTCGGCATGGTGAATGGCGACAACGTTCCTGAATTTGCACCGGCTTACGAGCAGGGCCGCATCGAGAGCTTCATGACGCCCTTCCTCGATGACAACAATACCCGGGTGGTTCTTGGGCCCCACGACATTATTCACACCTTTGAACTCGGGTCTACCAACCCGGGAGACTGGTGGTTTGACATGCAGGACATCGTCTGTGTCACCACCCTCAGCGAGAAGAAGACAGGGGCCGGAAGCAACACCAAGTTCGAGAATCCGGGCGCCGCTTCCGTGACAGGAGGCAGCACTGGCACCCTCGATGACAAAAAGATGATCCAGAGCGGACGGAAGCTGGCGCGCTGAGTGCCCTCAGGTTGCGTGCATTCACAACATACCCTCCAAATAGAATCATGAAAAAGTCTGTTCTCCTCCTGGCCTCGGTTCTTCCCGCGACGCTTTATGCTGATCCGGACGACTACGTGAACTTTATCCGGCAGATCCAGCAGGACAGTGGTGTCGAGTGGGATGTAACCGTCCCTCCGAGTGGTAATGCGATTTCACCCACCGGTGTTAGCAGCGATGGTGCGTTCTTTGAGCTCTGGTCCATCCACAATGAGAGCGTAAGCGAATTTCTCCTCGATGAGCAGTATGTCACGGCCTACACCCCGAATGCGACGATCAGGATCGTGACGGGGGACCCCTACCGCGCCATTCGGCGGACGCGCGTGGATCAGCCCTTCCAGGTGCAGATTACGGTGACTGGCCTGATCGACGAAAGTGACCCCAATTATGCCACGGCTCCGGATGCCTCAAAATGGGTTGACTACACGCACAGTACCTTCAGCTACCCGGAAGGGGGATACACCTTTAAAAAGGTGGAGAATCCACTTGGAAATGTAGTAGCCGAGGGATTCATGGAAAAGACGGCCAAGACCTCTGTCACGTTCTTTGCTTCGAACTTGTCGGGGCCCGACCTGACGAAGGTGACTGGTGAAGAGGTCTTCACAATCTCGGCCCAGGCAGATTATGGGGTATCAGCGACAGTACTCGACTCTGAGAAGATCCAGATCTGGCCTGTTGCCACAGGCACGATCAGGGGAACCGACCCGACAGAATATTATGAGCAGGTTCCGCCCATCCAGGTAAACTTGGAGAATCTTTATCCGCACAGTACGACCTATATCCGGGTCTACGAAGGGCCGCCGACGTCCAGTCCGGCAAAGTACAGCGTTGTAAACACAAGCTATGTGATCATCGAGGACTCGATTCCCCAGAACCGTTCGCTTGTAATCCGGGAAGTTGACCAATTTGTCACGGAAGAGGGCCTCCACACTATCGAACTGCTTCACCGCACGCCCTTTGGCACGGACCTTCTTGCATCTACCCAGGTGCATGTGGACCGGACGATCGAGATTAACGGTGGTGTCATCAACCAGGAGTAGATCAGGAGTTTCTGAAAATGAAGGTAATTACCAGGATAGGAGTGCTCTGCGGGATTGGAGCGGGTTTCGTCGGTGCAGTGGAGCCCGGGCGCCCTGCAGGCGGAAATGCAACATCGAAGCATATCGAAGTTCGTTCCCTGCCCACTCATGAGCAGATCCTGGAATTACAGCGACCGCGGAACCCGGAACTCCGGGATAAGACCGTCAGGCTCGCGGACCTGCAGAGGCCTCAGCTGAAGAAGAGCGCGGAGCAGTCTGCGGAGGCAGCCAAGCGTAGAGAGAGTCTCGTAAAGCGGTCTACCATCGTGTCGGGCGTCGCGGGATGGACCATCGTTCCCCGCGGGTCCGTACTCAGCACGCCAACCAGATTTACCAAGCGCATCAACGGGACTCGCAATGGTAAGCTCGTGAGTTGGCGGGATTTTTACGCCAAGAACTCCTCGTGGATTCGTCTTCTCCCGGTGACCATTGAGCAGGCCACCGGCCAGAATCCGCTCACGGAGCAATACATGGATTCTCTCAAGAACACGGGTTTGCTGGTGGTCGCAGTGTGTGAGGGTGGGCCCATTTCAGTTCGTCTTCCGGTAGACGGCGAAGAGGCTCCGAGGCTTTCCAAGCCCGTCAAAGCGGCTGAATGGAAATCGCCCTCGCGGCGTTGAAGGGACTCCAGCCGCGGGTCAGAACACAGGCTCGGGGCTTTGCCCCGCGTATTCTGGCAGGGGATGGTTGCGGGGGTCATGTTGGCGCGGTCTGTCCTTGAGTTGGAGCCTGCTGGCGTGGATAATCCGGCAGTGGAGCAAGGGGGCCTGCAACTGCATTTTTCTTTTGAAAAGTCAGAGAAACGCGTGTCGCGGAAATCACGCGCAGGCAATGGGTGCGATCGAGGGTTGACGGATCGCGCCCGGCTACTATGCCGGCAACACAGCCTGCCTCGTCTGGCTGAAAAAATCATCGTGAAATGGAATGGGCGCATGCGTTCCACGGCGGGTCGGGCGACATGGCCGGATGCGGTGGTTGAGCTGAACCCTGCCCTCCTCGAAATTTCCGGAGGTGAGACAGAGCGGACGTTCCTGCATGAGCTCGCCCACCTCGTCGCCTATGAGCGGGCAGGAAATCGGCGGATCAAGCCTCACGGGCCTGAGTGGAGGCGAGCCTGCTGCAGTCTCGGGATTCCTGGAGAAAGAGCGGCCCACAGCCTGCCTCTTCCCTCACGAACCATGCGGCGCAGATGGCGCTACTTCTGCCCGGAGTGCTGGGCTGTGATCGAGCGCGTCAGAAAAATGAAGGGTGTCTCGGCTTGTTACACCTGCTGTCTCAAGCACAACCGGGGAGAGTATGATGACCGCTTCCGCCTTGTAGAGAAGCGTATTTCCTAGATCGGCTACTCACGCGCCCTTCAGCTGCGGAAAGATTTGAAGGACTTTGGCAGGAAAGGTGCCGGGCCAGCCTTCGTTCTTGCAGGGGAGTCCGGAATTGGATCTTCCGTTTTTAATGGCGTGGTGAAGATCCTCAACGAGGTCCTGGACGACCTCGGGATACTCGCTCTGCAGATTCCTGCGCTCCGAGGGATCAGCTCCCAGATGGAACAGCTGGACAGGCGCAAGGCCTTCATCCTTGAGCGCTTGGGCGGGCCGGGGGTTAGACCAGCCACCGGAACCGGGACACAGGCAGAGCTTCCACAATCCCTTTCGGATCGCAAAGGACCCATTGATTGAGTGATGAATGGTATAGGGACGGGTAGGAGTGCTGCGGGTGGGTTGGTCGAGGGCCCCGAGGAAAGAAAAGGAGTCCTCGGCTGCGTTTTGCGGAAACTCTTGGCCGTTGTTCCCAAGAATTTCGGCTACGGTGGCGAAGAAATCAGTGGTGCAGATAGTGAGATCGCAACTGCTGTTTGCCTCCACCCGTTCGGGCCAGCGGACAAGGAAAGGAACCCGGTGGCCTCCCTCGTAGATGTCTGCCTTGTGTCCTCTCCAGTCGGCGTTGGGTTTGTGGCCCTTTTCGATAAGGCCGGGGATTCTGGCTGCAGGTGAGCAACCATTGTCCGTGGTGAAAAGAAGCACGGTGTTCTCCACTACCTTCTGCGCGGCGAGTTCCTTCATGACCTCTCCTACCACCCAGTCGGTTTCCATGACGAAATCCCCGTAGGATCCGAGCGGAGATTTTCCCTGCCACCGGTCGGAGGGAACGATGGGAGTATGCGGGCTGGTAAGGGGAAGATAGAGGAAGAAGGGAGACTTCTTCCCAACCGCTGAGCGGATGAAGGATCGGGATTCACGGGCGAAGTCCACGAGGCAGTTTTTCGCCTCGAATTCCCTCGTGGCTGGCCCTTGCCGATTCCATCCCTTGCTCACGGTAGGAATCTCGACGGCGATGTCGTTGCGCAGGTAGAGATAGGGAGCCATGTCGAGGGAGGCCGGAAAAAGAAAGTCTTCTGTGAAGCCGAGTTTGAGGGGGCCCAGCTGGGGCGGCCGTGAAAAATCAATGTTCCAGCAGGTCCCCCTGGTGGGTCCTTCCATCGCCTTGGCAGGTTGATCCAGCATATGCCAATTCAGGCCGAGGTGCCACTTGCCCACCACGCATGTACGGTAACCATGGTTCTTCAGGAAACCCGCGATGGTGAGTCGCCCCGGGTCCATGATGGATTTCTTGGGAGGAAAGAGGACGCTCTTTTTCAGGGGAGAGCGCCAGTTGTAACGACCGGTGAGAATGCCATAGCGCGTAGGGGTGCAGACCGAGGACGTGGTGTGGGCGTCGGTAAAGCGCATCCCCTCCGCTCGAAGCTGGTCGAGGTGGGGAGTTGGTATTTTCCCTCCCGCGTGAGAGACATCCCCATAGCCCATGTCGTCTGCCAGAATGAAGATAAAGTTCGGTTTCGCCTCTACGACGATGGTTAACAGGATAAGAGAGAGGGTAAGGGCGGAGAGAAGGTTCATTTAGGGAAGGGTCGTTGTTAGGGGGCAGGCTGTTTGACGATCATTTCGCCCTTCATGATGGTCCAGTGGCCGGGATAGGTGCAGAGGAAGGGATAGCGGCCTGGTTTGGTAGGAGCGTGAAAACGGAGGGTCTCTGAAGAGTTAGGAGGTAGGAGTTTACTCGCCTGCAGGATGCGTTTGTCCTCAGGAATAAAGTGCTTTTTTTCGCCATCTGGTGATTTCGCCATCTCGTTGGCTGCAGTTCCGATCTCCTCGACAGGGGTGTTTTCTTTCAGGATGAGCAGGTTATGCTTGGTCGCGTCCGGATTACTGAAGATCAGCCTGACCGGTTGCCCGGCTTTCACCTCGAACGTGTCCTTCGAGAAAAGAAGGCGGCCGGTCACGCAGCTCAGCCTGACGACTGCTACGTCCTTCTGCGCGTCGAAGGCGGACTCATTGGCATTGCGGGGGGTGGCCCCGGCGTTGAGCTTGGCACTGCGATCAAAGGTCTTGAGGAAGGCCTCGACTGCCGGGGGAGGATCTTCATTCCAGAAGGGCAGCATGGACTCGGCACCCAGAGCGGTCCGGATGGCATAATCGAGATGGGTCTCCCGCGGATGGTCAAGGGTGGCCACCAGAGCTCTGAAGGCCATGGGGGTGGCAAGGTAGCTGGACGCGGTAGCAGCTTCCAGTCTCACGAGGCCGTTATTATCATTGGCGCTTTTCAGCAGGAGCGCCCCTCGTTCTTCCCTGCCCAGTCCGCAATCCCCGTAGCGAAGCTGTCGGGTAGCGGCGGCCCGGGCATGATGGATCTCGCATCCAATAATTTCCCTGAGGAGGGATGGGTTGCACGCGCCGATGCCGCGATAGGTCCAGAGGGCCTCCAGCTGATGGTGACGGTAACGCTCTTTCTCCGGGTCAAGCTTGTCGACCCACGCTTCGAGGGAGGCTTCAACCTCGGTGGGATTACGGTCCCGCAACTCCCTTTTGGCCCAGTAGCGGTAGCGGTATTCGGGCCGTTTCAGTAACTCGAGGAGGGCAGGAATTGGCTGCCCGGCAATCCGGGGCGGATCCTGTAGTTTCGCTCCCTTGGGAAGGATGCGCCAGATCCGTCCCGACTTGCGGTCGCGGCGGGGGTCGCGCAGGGAGTATTGCGCGTGTCCCTTGACCGGGTTGTACCAATCACAGACGTACATGGCGCCCCGCGGTCCGTAACGCAGGTCGACGGGGATGAAGGAGAGATTGGTGGAGAAGATGAGGTTGAACTGAAACTGCTCCCGGAAATGATCGTCGTGTTCCACCCATTTGTGGAATTCCACGCGGTTGGTTGGTTTGTAGCGGACCTTGACGAAGCCGCCCTGCAGATCCTTGGGCCAGGAGGCGAAGTCGACGAACTCATGGCCGCAGACTCCGGAGTAGGCGGGAATCCCATTGGCGCGAGGGTGCTGGGAAGGGTAGGGGGCGTTGGTGGCGTGGAAGGCGCTTGCAAAAACCGGATGGCTGGCGACGTGTTGCCCCCAGTCGTCGAAGGTCACGCCCCACGGATTAGTGTTGGGGTAGCCACCAAAGGCAGTGAGCTTCTGGGATCCGGGTCGGAAACGAAACCAGGAGCTGTTCTTGGCCCGCACGGGACCATAGGCGGTTTCGACCTGGGAGTTGTGGAAGATGGACTCACGGAAGACGAGGTCCCCATCGGGAGTCCAGACGAAGTCGTGGAGGGCATGGTGGGAGTCCTCGCAGCCGAATCCGGTCAGCACGATCTCCCGGCGATCGGCCCTGTCGTCTCCATCAGTATCGGCCAGGAAGACGAGGTGGGGCTCCTCGGAGACGTAGACGCCGCCCCGGCCGAGGACAAAGGAAAGAGGAATCTCCAGGTTGTCGGCGAAGACCGTGGACTTGTCCGCTTTTCCGTCTCCATCTGTGTCCTCAAGGATGACGATCTTGTCGTCGGGAGCATGTCCGGGATAGAGGTGCGGATAGGTTGTTGAGCACGAGACCCAGAGTCTGCCACGGGCGTCCCAGCGCATCTGGATGGGGCAGGCAAGGTCTGGAAAATCCTCCTCCGAGGCGAAGCAGTTAACCTCGAAACGCTCGTCTATCTGAAAGGAAGAGAGCTCGTCGTCGGGAGAAAGCCATTTGTTGGCGCCTCGTCCCTGCGCAGTTTCCTCGAGGGGAGGAATGTTAGAATCATCAACCTCGGCTGGCCGCCCCCCAGCCGCAGCCCAGATCGCCTTGTTACGGTTGGCGACCATGAGATCGAAGTTGCGCATCGCCGGAAGGAAATCGAGGTAGCCATAGCTCCTGTTGCGTCCCCCGGTATAGTAGAAGGTATTGAGCGGGCGGTAGCGGTGGAAGAACTGGAAAGACTTGTCGACCACGAGGTCCCGGACCCTTTCGTTGACTGCGGGTGCTGTTTCACCAAAAAGCTGACGGTAAAGGGCCTTGGCGAAGACCTGCTGCCCGGCACCATTGAGTTGTGTTCCATTACTGGTAAGGTCGCTCCCTTTGTCAGCCATTGCGGTAGCAGTGCCGGTAAAGACGTCGGCGAAGGCCACGCGGTGATCAGCCGCTATTTCCCGGATTGCGTCGGTATAAAGTTTGAGATTCTCGTTGTTGCGATCAGCAGCGGGGACGCCGGAGATGTTTTCGTTGGCGGAAGGAGAGAGCACGACAATCCTTGGAGCGTTCTGACCGTTATAGGCGCGGGATTTAACCCGGGTGAGGAAGCCGTCAAAGCGGGCGCGGAAGGCGAGAAGGCCATCCTTGCCTGCGAAGGACTCGTTGTATCCAAAAGCGGCAATGATTACATCGGTCTGGTAGTAGGTGAGGTGCTGGTCGAGGTCTCCGAAGTTGGCAGGCCGGGGCTGCAGGTCGACCTCATCGGCTGGCCAGGAGAAATTGCGCAGGGAGAGTCGGTGGTTCGGAAACCGCTGATGGACCAACGACTCGAGGTATCCGTGGTGTCTCGCATTGTCGAGGAGTCCGCTGCCAATGAAGGCGATCTGATCCCCAGGCTCCAGTTGGAGAGGTAGGTGGGTGGGTATCGCTTCCGCCTGTGGAGCGCGCGGAGAGGACTTTAAATTGATGTAGTAACGGGCCAGCTCGGGATCTTTTGGAGGAGGTGGCTTGCGTGGTTGATTTCGTTTCTTCTGAGCGGCCAGCGGAACGAGGAACAGGAAGAGGAGTGAAAGGGAAAGAAGGGCTCTCATGATCGGCTGGATGGGATGATAGACGCTGCCAAAGCTTTACGGCCGCTGGCGAGGCGATTTTGCAGGGATTACCCTTTATCCTCCCGCCGGAAGTTCTAAACCGTGGAATGTGTTTCAGACAATGTGCTCTCCTACGTTTCATCATGGCCGTCTTCGGGGCCGGACTTGCCCTGCCGGCAGGAGCCGCGGATTGGATTGACCTCTTCGACGGTAAGACGACGAGCGGCTGGACGCCACGCAGTGAGGTGGTCAATTTTGAAGCCAGGAATGGGGTTCTCGAGCTTCTTTCGAGGAAGAACTGCTGGGTGACTACCGAGATCACGATGGGAGATTTTGAAGCCGAGCTGGAGGTCCTGCTTCCTGAGGATGCTCGGAGGGTGAATTTCAACTCCGGGTTCGCCTACCGCTGCAGTGGAGAGAAGGGAAAGCCGCGGGGTTACCAGTGTGAGATCGACTTGCAGAAGCCAGCGGGTGTTTTTGGCATCGGGCTGGGTGGGTGGCTGTATCCCGGGAAGGATCGGGTGCAGAACGCTTCATACCGGGATCGGGTGCAGGGTCTCTTCAAGGAGGGGAAGTGGAACCATTTCCGGGTCGTGGCTCAGGGGTCCCTGGTCAGGACCTATCTGAACGGCAAGCTGGTGGCAGAGCTACATGAGAAAAGACAGGTAGAGGGCTATTTTGGTATCCAGCACCACGGTAAGGGTGGCACGGTGCGCTTCCGGAATATGCGGGCCCGCCGGCTCTATCCCAACATCCTCTGGATCACGGCGGAAGATATGAGCCCGTATCTCGGGTGCTATGGCGATGACTTTGCCAACACCCCCAACCTCGACCAGTTTGCAAGGGAAAGCGTGCGCTACACACGATCGTTTGCAGCCGCCCCGGTCTGCTCTCCGTCGCGGGCCTGCCTCATCACCGGGATGAATACGGTAAGTCTCGGAGCGCATCAGATGCGTTCGGCATTCCCAATCCCGGACGGGGTGGCTGCCTTTCCCTCTTATCTGCGCAAGGCCGGCTATTTCACCACCAATAACGTCAAGACGGATTACAACACTGGAGCGGCCCCCCGCCTGATTGAAGAGGCCTGGCACGAGTCGACGCCGATGGCGCATTGGCGAAGTGCGAAGCGCAGGGCCGGGCAGCCTTTCTTTGCCGTATTTAACGACATGACTACGCACCAGTCACGGACGACCGTGTGGCCGCACGAAGTCTTTGTCCGCGAGATCCAGTCGAAGCTGGGTAGAAAAGAAATTCACGACCCTGCCAGGGTACGGCTGCCTTCCTATTATCCCGATACACCCGTGATCCGGAAGGAGTGGGCCCGCATGTATGATTGCGTCAGCGTGATGGACAAGAACACAGGGAGGATTCTGCGGGAACTTGAGGAAGATGGGCTGGCGGAGGATACCATCGTGTTTTTTTATTCTGATCACGGCACAGGAATGCCGCGGGGGAAACGGATGTTGCATGATACCGGTATGCGGGTTGCCCTCATGGTGAGGTTTCCAGAAAAATACCAGCACTTGTCTCCTTCAGAGCCGGGAACGGTAAACGACGAGCTGGTAAGCTTTGTCGACCTGCCCACCACGGTCCTGAATCTGGCAGGAATAGGCAGGCCACCCTATATGCAGGGAAGAAACTTCCTCGGGGTTGTCCGGGATCCGAGGCGTGAGTTTGTCTACGGCTGCCGCGACCGGGTGGACGAGGTCTTCGAATGTGCGCGTTCCCTGCGGAGCGAGAACTACCTTTACATTCGGAACTACCACCCGCACCTGAGCCATAACCAGCCCAGTGTTTTCTCCGACCTCGGAGCAACGCGTCAGGAGATTAATCGGATTGGCCGTGAGAATCTTGATGCCATGTCGAAAGCTCAGCGGGACTATGCGGGACCGAACAAACCAGTTGAGGCGTTTTATGATTGTGATGTCGATCCAGAGAATCTGGTCAATCTCTTGGAAGGAAAGATGACCCCGGCGCAGGAGGCTGCTTTGGAGAACCACAGGAAGGCCTACCGGGCGGAGCGTTCCCGGCTCCTCGACCCGGGTGCGATTCCGGAGGCAGAGATGTGGAACTGGGTTCGAAACGAGGAAAGGTCACTTCGTGAGATTCTTCTCGGCGAGTCTGCTCATCAACCTGATCTTGCAGCGGCCTGGGAGGCAGCGGATCTGGTGGGAGGAAAGGACCCGGAGCCGGCCTTGAGGCTCTTGCGTTCCGGCAGCCCCAGCGCGCGATACTGGGCTGTGCTAGCCCTGCGGGTGGCCGGTTACCCAAACCAGGGTCGAGTGGTCGATTACCTCGACGATATTTCTCCGGTGGTCAGGATCGAAGTTGCAGACTGGCTGGCACAGGGAGGAGACTACCAGGAGGAGGCCCTGGGGCGAATCGAGAAGGAGCTTGGCCATGCCGACTGGTGGGTCGCCCTGAGGGCATGCCGGGCAATCGAGTTGCTGGGGATCAAGGCGAGGAAAGCCGTGCCGTCCATGAAGGCCCTGTACGAGGCCAATCGTCACAAAAAGGGTGACGGACCGTTTTACCTCGCGTTCTCCTCCGGTGCCTTCCTGGAGCTGGTCGGAGAGGCCACTGAAAAATGGGATTTTTCCCCGGGGGCGGGAGCATTCACGCCCGAGCCAAAAAAAAAGCAGGATCGTGACCGGGCACGCATCGGGAAGTGAGGAGGCTTGACCTGAGCAGGCCGGTCAGTCGAAAAGGGATTCGCAGGCCGCCAGCATAAGTTCTACGGCCCGGCGCCCCGGCATGCCGATTTCGATACCCATCTCGAGCGCCTGTGGAGTAGCCCCCACGATCCTTGCCTCGAAGAGGTCCTCCGGCTCAGAGAGCGGATTTTCCGGCGTGCCTTTTGCAATCGCGATGGCCTGTCCAAACTCGGCCGGGGTTTTGAGGTCGTAGATGCCGCACCCGACGATTCCTGCCTTGGTCAGAATGGCGCAATATTGCCCCTTGTGCCAGCGGTGACTCAGGCCCAGAGCCGTGCCGTTTTCAAAATGGAGAGTGCGGTTGCTGGTGCGTGGAAGTTGGTCGCTCATCTTGGCCACCTCAGTTTACGCCTCTGGGAGGGCCATCTTTCAAGCCTAGTCTGCGCAGGGAATGGGTAAAGGCCGGCCTTTCCAGCTTCCCTGCCAGCCAGCAGGTGGTGGAATGAATGCACGTTGGAGCCGGTTTTCCCTTTCGATGCGCCTCGAGGCGGTCTTCAGTAGGAACATGGAGGGAGTTCTCACCATCCTCGGAGCCGGTGGAGATCTGATGTGCGGGAAGCTGCTTCCAGCGCTGTGGCGCCTGCATCGGCAGGGGCTCAGAATCCAGGTGATAGGGATCGATCGTTTCGAGGATGGCGGGGATGCGCTCGATTCCTTGGTGGCCCGGTCGGTTGCGCGTGGGGCCTTACCCCGCGCAGCAGCAGAAAGTATCGATTTTCGAAGGCAGTTCGAGTTCCTCGCCGGGGATCTCCGGGAGGAAAATATCTACCGGGAAATGGCGAAGCACCTCTCCGGAAGGGACCGATGTTTTTATTGTGCGGTCCCTTCGACCCTCTTTGGGAAAATCGTCAGGAACCTGACCCGGGAAGGCCTCCACCGGGAGGGCAAAGGTGAGCAGGCACGCATTGTATTTGAAAAACCGTTCGGTGAAAGCGAGGACTCGGCCCTTCAGCTTTTCAATAGCCTGCAGAGTTTTGCCCCCCACCAGAGAGCCTTCGCGGAGCATTACATGGCCAAGGGGGTTCCAAGGGCCCTCATCAATTTTCGCCAGCAGAAGGCAAACGCTCTCCTTGAGGGTCTCCTGAATGCCGGGCACGTGACGCGCGTTGACGTGTTTTCTGACGAATCTGGTGGAGTCGGGACCCGGGGTCCCTTTTTTGATCAATGTGGTACTCTGCGGGACATGGGTCAGCACGTCCTGCATCTTCTCGCCCTCGCGACCATGGACTTGCCGGCAACAGCCCATGACACTGGACGGCAGAAGAAGAACCTCCTCGACCGGGTCAAACTTAGCCGGACCAAGTCGGTTCGCGGCCAGTATGAGGGTTACCACGAGGAAAGCGGAGTAGCCGCCGCTTCAGCCACCGAGACTTTTTTTGCAGCACGACTCTTCGTGGACAACGCACGCTGGCAGGACGTGCCGATGGTCGCTCGCTCTGGAAAATCGCTGCCGCAAAAAGCGGCGGGAATCACCTACCATTTTGACGGAAAAGATGGAATCGATCTGTGCGAAATCCGTATCCAGCCGGAGGAGAGAATGACCTTCAGGATTACCGAGGGTGCAGATGCCAGCCTTGTCAGCCGCTACCTCGAAATTGAATCCTCCTTCAATCGAAGTTTCGAAGTCCAGTCTCCGGAGGCTTATGAACCGATTTTAAGAATGTCGATGGGGGAGAGCCTGGATCTCTTTGTAGAGGAGGGAGAGATCCTTGCAAGCTGGCGGATTCTCGACGCAGTGCGCGAGGCCTGGATGAATGTCCCCGGTCTTCATCCACTGCACCGTTACGCAGTCGGGACAGCTGTCTCTGAGATCTCAGACCTGTAGGGTTCCCCGGATCGGGCTGGTTGAGCAGCTCCCCTCCCGGCGTGTTCCCGGGCAAACTTCAATTCTCTTCCCGAGGGCGGCGGAAGTTGAGGATGCGCAGGTCTGGCGAGGCTCGGAGCATTATTCCGGATTGGGATAGGAAGGCTGGGCACGGAAGGCAGGGAGGTCCCCGACCCGGTTCCAACCCCTGGAAGCGACAAGAGTGCCTGGCAAGGTGATGCACCCCTTAGGGCTGAAATCGGAGCGGGTGCCAGTAATGAGGTAACTACCGTCCTCCTCCCGCGCAACCCTCTGGGGGGGCTCGGACGTCATCTGCCCATCCTCGCTGAAGAAGTATATTTCCCCAGGGTCGACGGCGGATTCGGGAGTAGCACGCAGTCGAACAAGGATAGGGTCGGTATCCTGCGAGGATTCAAGCGTCACTACCCAGAGGTCACTTTCCCGGGGAAGGCTGGCTCGTTCCCTCGCGATAGCCCGGGCCCACCGGGGGTGAGGAGCGGCCTTCCCACTACGGTTGACCGGGAGGGTGAGCTCGTGTTTGGCAAAGCCGGGATAGCATTCCCGGTGACAGGCCATCCACGAAAGATGGCCGGTCAGAGTGACGTTTTCACTGGTGATCTTGGAGGGGGGAGTTACGAGGATGGGCAGGAGCACTTCGCGGTGGAAGCCATGTGCGGGGTGGCTTGCCATGTCGACTATCTTGGGGGTCGGCCATTCGATGTTCCCAGCCTGGAAACCCTCGGGCAGGTTCCACTTCACGGAGGTGGGAAGCCCCACGATTCCAGGATACCTCCAGTAGGTGTGGAACTTACTGGCAGGCTGGATATGGAGTGCAACCGTAAAGGGCACTCCGGGCTGGATCGCTGTTACACCGGGAACGATAGTGACTTCTGCACCGGTTTTTTCTGCCTGAGAAGAGCAGGTAAGGGACAGTAAGGTAACAAGGACGGCGAAGAAAGGTTTCATGTCAGGATCACTTCTTCTGCTCCCAGCTGAACTTCCAGATTGGTGAGGGTGCGTGGGCTTCCTTGAAGATGGCGAGCGCCCTTGAGACGATTTCGGGCGAGCGGTCGGCGAGATCGTTTCGTTCACCCTCGTCCACCTCGAGGTCGTAAAGTTCCACGGGGGCGCTGGGGCCCTTCTTGTTGAGATGGTTTTGAACAGCCTTCCACTTGCCCATGCGAACAGCGCGTTTGCCGCCCCCCTCGAAGAACTCCCAGTAGAGGTAGCGGTGGGCTTCCTGCGTCCTGCCAAGCAAGCTGGGCAGGAAGCTGATGCCATCAAGGCCGGTGGGAATTTCGGTGCCGGCCAGCTCGCAGAATGTCGGGAAGATGTCCCAGTGAGCGGATATATGTTCGCTTGTGACGCCGGCCTTGATCTTGCCGGGCCAGCGCACGAGGAGAGGACAGCGAATGCCACCCTCGTATAGGTCACGCTTGTAGCCTCTGAGCCCGCCTCCGGAGTTAAAGAAGTCCGGCATGTGACCACCCTCCTTGTGCGGACCATTGTCGCTGCTGAGAAGGACGATGGTGTTGTTGTCAATCCCGTGTTTCCGGAGAGCCTCCAGGACCCGTCCGATCCCGTTGTCGAGGGCTGTCATCATGCCTGCGAACTGGGCAGCAGGATTGGTGGCGTAAGGCTTGTTTTTTCCATACCGGCCAATCTTCTTTTCAAACTGGGGAAACTTTTTCCGGAAGGGAGCCGCGTAATTTTCGGGGACGTGCATGGCGGCATGCGGGATCGTGACGGGGAGGAAGCAGAAGAAGGGGCCTTCGTGGTGGGTATCGATCCATTCAATGGTCCGGTCCATGATCAGGTCGTGCGCGTAGGTCTTGCCATCCAGCTCGATTTTCTTCAGGTCATCGTAGAGCCAGGTCGGATAGTAGGTATGGGCATTGCGCTGGCAGTTATACCCGAAGAAGCGGTCAAAGCCCTGGTGCACAGGGTCTCCTTCCGAGCCGGGGTTGCCCAAGCCCCACTTGCCGAAGGCACCGGTGATGTAGCCTGCCTTCCTGAGGGCCTCTGCAATTGTGAAAGTTGAGGCTGGGAGAGGGTGCTGGCCGACAGGGCGGATTTCCTTGTTACCTCTGCTGGGAGTATGTCCCGTATGAAGTCCGGTCATGATGACGCTCCGGGTGGGGGCGCAGACAGTCGAGCCGGAATAGTGATTGGTGAATTTCATACCCTCCCGGGCGAGGCGGTCGATATGGGGAGTCTCAAACTTCGTCTGACCGTAGCAGGAGAGATCGCCGAAGCCCGCGTCGTCTAGGAGGATGTAGATGATATTTGGTTTTGAAGAGCCCGAAGCTCCGGGGACGGCTCCTAGGAACGCGAAAAGGAAGAAGATGCTGTAGCGCATGGAAAAATAATTACGGTAGGCAGGATCATTCATTCACGGATCCGGATTGCAAGGGGCGAAGCGTTGGCGCTGCGATGTTGGGAAAAATTTGAATATCCATGGGTCGCTGGCAGGATCCGCATGGACTCACGGGTAGGGGGTAGCGTGACCGGGGTGGCCTTGAGACGGGCGGGGACTTGCCGGAGACCGTAAAGAAGGCCGACCGGACGGGGTGACAAGGCAGCAGGAAAGGGGGAGCGCCGGCAGGAAATGGTTTCTGGCGGATGTTTTCAGGGCCCGTTGCGAACACGCAGGGCGTTCAGGGTAGTGCGGAGGGTATTGAAGGACCTGTGGAACTCCTCCTCGCTCATCCCTTCTGAATGCGCAACCCATTCAGCTAAGCTATCATCGAACTGTTCAGCATCTTCCTTGAGGGCTTCGTTCTGGGCCACGAAAGAGTTCATGCGCCAGAGGTTCTGGACCTGCATGAGAGCAATGAGGCGCTTTTCCCGCGCTCGTCCCGGGAACCCGTGCTCGGCTTCTTTCCTGGTGCGGGCGGCCCGGCGGGCTTCGTCGTGTTCTGCGAGCAAGCGTTTTCGTTCTTCCGCATCGGTAACCGCCCGGATTCTTTCAGAAAATTCCTTCCGCGCCTCCGGGGTATCAAACTCAGTTCTGTATTTTTCGCGCAGGCCCTTCAGTTCGTTACGTGCCTCGACGGAGGTACGAATCATCAGCTCCTTCCGTCTGGACTTTTCGGCGACCACGACAGGAGAAGCGTTCCTTCCGTTGCCTTTCATCTCTTCCGTTGTTTTTCCCTTTGATTTGCGCGGCCCACTGGAGGCCTCGGGATTGCTGAGATCGGAGGGGCGCCTGGAACTCTTTGCGATACGCGTCGCAGAGGAATCCCCTGAATCCCCCGTATCCTTGACGACCGAGGAAGTAATAACGACCGCAGCCAGACCGAGGAGGAATATCCCGGTAGCGGCCAGGAAGAGAGGGTTGAAAAGGAGTTTCGACGGTTTGGACATGGTCCTCTGAACAAAGGGGTGGAAGGGGCGGAGAACAACCATTTTCCCTTCGGGAAGTTCCTCCCCTGGTCCGAAAGGCAGTTGGAACGTGTTCCGAAACAGCCGAGGACACCCCCTCGGTTTTCAGGTAAGGCGGGTATACTTCACTGGATGGGTCTTCCTGGGAGAAGGCCTGGGACTTCAGATCGGGTGGACCGATAAAAAAGAGCCGGCTCGATAGCCGGCTCCTTTGGAAATGAGGAAGCGCGTGCCCTGCCTACTGCTGGCGAAGGGACCAGGAGGGGAGTTCCTTGATCTTGCCCCCTTCAAGGGCGGATTCGTGGGCGAGGATGCCGGTGCAGGTGATGTTGGCGGACTCTACGGCGTTTGGATAGGCAGCCTCCCCGGTCACCAGCATGTTCACGAACTGGTGGGCGAGGTGCGGATGGGATCCTCCGTGTCCCGCTCCCTGGGTAAAGGAAAGGTGTTCTTCGCCGGTTTCCCCACCATAGACGCCACCCGTGGTGAAGGGAGCTACCTCCTCAGGGAGGAGGTGACCATAGTCCGGGCACTCGACCTCCTCCGGGATTTCGGGCTCAGGCTTCTTGGCGGTGTGAACGATCAGGGGCTTCCCCTCGATGAGGGGCCATTCGACGGATTTCTTCTCGCCGTAAACCTCAAAGGATTCGCGATACTGGCGGGCGACATCGAACAGCGAACGATAAACGAATCCGGTCAGATCGCTGTTACGGAACTTGATGTGGCAGCTCTCTACCGCAAAGGGTGAGTTGTAGCAGGAATGCATTTCTTCGCGGATGGTGCCCGACGGGAAGCAGGAGACATACTCGGCCTCGCCGCGGGTAAGACCGAGAACGGGACCGACACAGTGGGTGGCATAGTGCATGGGTGGAAGGCCGGGCCAGTAGCCAGGCCACCCATCCATGTCCTGCTGATGGGAGGCCTTGAGGTATTGGACCTTGCCGAGCTCCCCGCTGTCGTAGAGCTCCTTCATGTAGAGAAACTCGCGGGCGTAGACGACCGTCTCCATCATCATGTAATGCAGTCCGTTGGCCTTGGAGAGCCGGACAATCTCCTCACACTCCTTCAGGCTGGTGGCCATTGGCACAGTGCAGGCGACATGTTTGCCGGCCTCCAGGGCCGCAATGGATTGTTCTCCGTGATTGGGGATGGGGGTGTTGATGTGGACGGCCGTGACATCCGGGTCGCGAAGAACGTCTTCATAGTCCTGGTAGCGCTTATCCACGCCATATTTGTCGCCGATTTCGTTTAGACTTTCTTCCGTACGCTGACAGATAGCGTACATATTGGCCTGCGGGTGGCGCTGATAAATGGGTATGAATTCGGCACCGAAGCCGAGACCTACGATGGCTATATTGACCTGAGACATGCGTTTTTTTCCGAGATTGCTGCTGCCCGGCATCGAACAAGGAAGGACCACGGGTGGCTAGCAAAAACGTGCTCGGGCTCCTATCCGGGAAGCAGTCGCCATCCGCGTGCCGGACTGGTGCCCGGGGAAGGCCGGAGGTGGAACTGGGG
>MDTG01043285.1_pt1 | contig 28993 bp, 28 predicted proteins | sample 811421 | NCBI WGS metagenome assembly MDTG01 (sample SAMN05326645, study PRJNA326480) | marine metagenome | isolation source: seawater | place: Pacific Ocean: South East | collected 2011 | reverse complement strand
TGATTATCATCGATCAAGATACCAATTCTTGATTGCGGTTCATCCATTAATTTTTTATAAGCCCAAGCGCCTACAGCACGAAATTCAGCAGACTGATCTTTGTAAGGATGTATAACTGGATTATTATGTGGTTGTTTAACGCGAATATAGTTAATTGTTATATGAGTTTGCAAAACTGTTATCAACTCAGAAAGAACTTTTGGGGTTTTATAAAACCCAACAAGTGTAATTTCTTTTATATCAATTAGGCTGTCATGATTAATTAGATTATTCTCTAAAATATATCCTGCTAACATTGCAGGATGCAACCAGTTGCGTTTTGTCAATTGACGTTCATATAAAGACAATATCTGTGAAAATAAATTTACTTCCGCTGTTTCATATGAATCAAAGTTTTCTCTTAAAGGTACGCAATAGTCAGATAAAATACGAAAGGATTGATCAGCCTCATCAGCGAGACGATGTTGATTCATGAGAGGATTATCATCAATCTCCTTAATACATTGTTCCCATAAGATTGAGGCAGTTCTATTGTTTATTAGAAGGGGGTTATCAGATATATTGCTTGAGAGAAAAAGCGTTTTTAACCAATCACGCCAATAAAAAATATGGGGAGAATTCCAAGCAAGTTTCTGATTTTCCTGTTGATCTTGATTAAAAATATTTGTGAGGTTTTTAGCTAAACCACGAGATACAGTTAGGACAACCTGGTCATGCTTAATTTTTTTACTTAGCCATTGATAGCTGGTTTTACCTGATGTCATATAATTTCTTTATCGCGAAGCTCTTTTATTTGGTCCGAGGTATAACCCAAACATTCATTTAGTATTTCCTCTGTATGCTCGCCCAATGACGGCGGCGCTCTATCATATTTAACTTCGTAGTTAGAAAAATTAACAGGATTTGCTACGCTCGGTATTGACTGCTTATCCCCTCGATTAATATATCGAACCATATTCCTCTCAATCGTGTACTCATCATTAAATACCTGATTAAGATCATTAATTGGCCCACTAGGTATATTATTTTTTTTAAACAATTTTAACCAAGATGAAGTTGTATTCTTCAATAAAATTTCAGATAATAAAAAAACTAAATCATTCTTATTATCAATACGTTGTGAATTTTTTTTAAATCTATTTATTGTAATTTGGTCATTAATTTTCAGGCATTTCATTAAACTTTCAAATTGATTATCATTACCTACTGCGAGCATGATATGACCATCTTTTGTAATAAAAGATTGATATGGCGCAATATTCGGATGTCCGGTACCCTCTCTTTGTGGGATTTCTCCACCAATAAGGTAGTTCATATTTTGATTCGCAAGCCACGCAACTTGTGAATCGAATAATGGTATATTTATTCGTTGGCCGGTGCCTTCATATTCTCTTCGATATAATGCCGCTAGAATTGCTGACACTGCATACATACCTGCCATGATATCTGTGATAGCAACGCCTACTTTTTGAGGACTGCCATTTTGCTCTCCTGTGATACTCATTAGACCCGCTGAAGCCTGTATCATCGCATCATAACCAGGCTCATGAGATCGTGAAGATTCTTCTGAAAAAGCTGTAATATTGCAATATACAATCTTATTGTTTATTTCGTTAAGTTGCGCCTGACTCAAACCATACCTGTCAAGTGTACCCGGTTTATAATTTTCAATGATAACATCACATGAGGCTACAAGTTTCTTGATAATATTAGCACCTTCATCGGTAGAAAAATCACAAGTTAGTGAGCGTTTATTTCTATTAGCGGCATAGAAATATGCAGCATCAGACTTTTCATTATCTTGATCAAGCCATGGTGGGCCCCACTTTCTAGTGTCATCTCCATTGACTGGCTTTTCAATTTTTATCACATCAGCGCCATAATCTGCTAACATTTGCGTCGCCCAAGGTCCCGCTAAAATTCGGCTCATATCGATTATCTTGATGCCTTCGAGTAATTTTTTACTACTCATTTTCAATTGGCCTTGATGAGTTGGTGATCCATTCACTCCATGATCCAGGGTAAAGTATTGGCTCCGGTAATCCTGCTAGAATCGCTGATATGATAAGATGACAGGCAGTTACACCAGACCCACAAGATGCACCCCATTCACCTGAATCACCAATATCTATATTATACTCATCCCAGATTTTTATAATATCATCTCTATTTTTCCAGCAGCCATCTGGTTTAAGGAAATCAGCAAATGGAACATTAATAGCCATCGGTATATGACCTGCAATTTTATCAATTGGTTCATTTAAACCATCAAATCTTGATTTTTCTCTTGCATCCAATAGTACAAATGGAATGTCGTCCCTCAGCCAGCTCTCTATTAATTGTGAATTCCAAATTTTCTTTGTTGCTCGAGATGCCTGGAAATCTCCAGGGTCATTTGATGATGGTGACGTTTCTAATTTATAATTCTCTTTTTTCCAACTCTCGATACCACCATCCAATATAAAAACATCTTCATGGCCCAACCATTTGAGAAGCCACCAGAGTCTAGCTGCTATTGCACTATTATTTGCATCATAAACTATAACTTGCGAATTATTTGAAATCCCCCAATCACGAAATCGTTGTGTCAATTTATCAATACTTGGTAACGGATGCCTACCAGAATATTGATTTATATTCCCAGCTAGATCTTCATCTAAATTTACGTATATCGCATCTGGTAAGTGACCAGCTTTATATTCATTTTGACCCATGCTTGAATCAAATAAAGAAAAACGCGTATCTATTACTATGTATTTACTATTGTTATAGTTTTTAAACAAATCTTTCGCTGTAATTAGTATTTTCTTGTTATTCATATTTTGTATCATAATGAAAAAATTTTACGAAATAAGCTTTATCTACTTGTACCCAAGTATACTCTCATAGACAATACCATTACTAAAAATTTATAAGGAAATACCGGTGAGAAAAATTATAGTTGGACTAAAGCGTGTAATTGATTACAACGTTCGCGTAAGAGTTCGCTCTGACGGCAGTGGGGTTGAAAAAGAAGGGGTTAAAATGAGCATAAACCCATTTGATGAGATTGCATTGGAGGAAGCTTTAAGGATCAAAGAGCAAGGTAATGCAGATGAAGTTATCGTCCTGTCAATTGGTAGCATCGAATCACAACAACAACTGCGAACAGGCTTAGCAATGGGTGCTGATAGAGCAATACTAGTCAACTCTGAAAATGCTAGTGACCCACTAAGCATATCTAAAGTTTTCCAAAAAATTATTGATCAAGAAAATCCAATTTTAGTTTTACTAGGTAAACAAGCTATTGATAATGATAATAATCAAACTGGGCAAATGCTGGCAGCACTTTTAAATTGGCCTCAAGCAACATTCGCATCAGAAGTTAAAATTAATAATGATTCTGCAACAGTTACCAGAGAAATAGATTCTGGATTGGAAACCATTTCTATAGCACTGCCAGCTATCATCACGGCCGATTTGAGACTCAATGAACCAAGATATGTAAAACTACCAGATATTATGAAAGCTAAGAAAAAACCATTAGATGTAATTAATTTTGATGACCTAAATATCACAATAAAAAATACCATCAAGACTGTCAATACGGAGCCACCAGAACAAAGGCAAAAAGGTATTATGGTTGAAGATGTGTCAGCACTTGTAAATGAACTTAAAAATAAAGGTCTCGTTTAATGAATAAAATATTAATAATCGCAGAGCATAATGGTATTGAAATAAATAGCAGCACCAGTAAATGTGTTTCATGTGCAGCTAACATACCTGACAGTCAAATTGATATCGCTGTATTTGCAAAAAATGGTGATGAGTTAGCTAATCAAGCATCAAAAATATGTAATACAAATAAAGTAATACTTATTGATAATGATCACAATGAAAACGCCTTAGCTGCGGTTATTGCACCTCAAATCAAAGCTATTGCAAATGACTATACTCATATCTTTGGTCCATCAACGACATTTGGTAAAGATATCATGCCGCGTGTCGCTGCACTAATAGACGTAAATCAAATTAGTGATATTATGGAAGTTCTAGATTCCCATAAGTTCAAAAGACCCACATATGCTGGTAATGCTATCCTTACAGTTGAGGCTGATATAGCAGAAACTGTAGTAGCTACTATAAGAACTGCCTCGTTCTCAGCTGCCACAGTTGATGAAAATGCGGTAATTGAAAACGAAGAACTTGAAATCGAGATACCTAGCCATACTCAGTATATTTCTCTCCAATCAGGAAAGTCAGATCGCCCTGATCTTCAAACCGCCAAGAAAGTTGTTTCAGGTGGAAGAGCGTTAGCAAGTGAAGAGAACTTTAAGATTATATATGATCTGGCAGATACCCTTGATGCTGGTGCAGGAGCATCTCGAGCTGCTGTAGATGCTGGATACGTACCCAATGAAATGCAAGTTGGTCAAACTGGTAAAATAATTGCTCCAGACCTGTATCTTGCAATTGGAATATCAGGTGCTATACAACACTTAACTGGAATTAAAGATGCTGGAACAATCGTTGCTATCAATAAAGATGAAGATGCACCTATTTTCGAGGTTGCTGATATCGGCTTGGTTGGCGATTTATTTAAAGTAATTCCTGAGCTTCAATCGGAGTTAAAAAAATAATCTATAGCTCTCTAAGGACAGAATCGGCTTTACTGACTTCTATTTTACCTGGTTCTTCGATCATAAGATTAGTAATAATTCCATTTTCAGCAATTATAGCGAATCTTTTGCTGCGAATTCCCATACCAAAATTACTGTTATCGTTTTCTAAACCGAGTGCAGCCGAATATTCACCATTACCATCAGCAAGCATGATGATCTTATCACCAACGTTCTTATCTAGTCCCCAAGCATGCATCACGAATACATCATTAACGGACATACAAGCAATAGTATCTACTCCTTTTGCAAAAATTTCACTCGCTTGATCCGTATAACTAGGCAAGTGATTGAGTGAGCAACCTGGTGTGAATGCCCCAGGCACAGCAAATAACACAACTTTTTTATCGCTACATAATTCATCAACTGTAATTTTAGCTGGTCCATTATCAGTCATAATATTGAAACTACCAACGGGAAGTTTGTCACCAACTTTAATTGTCATTAACTTATCTCCATTAATTATAATATTTTATTTTCTCAACATTCATTTTCAGCAATATGTACTATCAGACCATCAAGTTCATTTGTAACCTCAATTTGGCATGTTAGGCGACTATTATCACGTCGCTCATATGCTGCATCTAGCATGCTATCTTCCATATCATCCATAGCAGGTAATTTGGGTAACCATTCTTGATCTACGTAAGCATGACATGTAGCACAGGCACAAGCTCCACCACATTCAGCAGGTATTCCATCAATGTCGTTGTTTACGGCACCCTCCATGACTGTATAGCCTTGATCAACTTGAATCTCATGGCGTTCACCATCCGCTGTAATGTAATTTATTTTTGGCATGTATGATCCTTTATTGCATAAAAAAGAACCATACATTACATGGCTCTTTTATACTTTAAATTAACTGAATATATTAAGGTTATTCTATATTCTTGCCGCCCTAGCTTCAGCTCTTCTTTTTGCAAGATCCTCAGCTTGTTTCTTGGCAGCAATTTCAGCAAGTTCAATTTGTTTGTTTCTGGCAATATCGCTTTCAATAACTGCTATCCATTGACCGGATATCCTTTTTGACCTTTTAGATTTGCTCGCGGCTTTAAACGCCTCTATTGCGTCATTATATTCTTTTTCATTATATAGGCACATTCCAAGGGAGATTTGTGCATTGTCCGGACTTTTAATTTTACCCTTTTTAAGTCCTGCTCTTACCGATTTAGCGCACTCATCATAACGAGCTAGATTTAGATATGCATTTCCCAACCTAAGATCAAGCTCACCTTCATCAGATAACTTAGCTGCCATTTTCAATGCTGGTATAGCCATTTCATCTTCAGATGCTAAGGTAAATGCTTGCGACATCAGTCTATAATTCTTTGCGTTACCTTTAACACGACCATTTTTGATTTCCTTATCAAGAAGGGTTGCTGCTTTGAATGGAACTTCTGCTTGCATAAACAATTGCGCCATAGTAACTATTTCAGCTTCTTTCTCCAATAAGCCTTGAGTAAACGCAGCATCATAAGCGTAAATTAGATTTTCATCTTCGCCTAATTCAGTGTAAGCCCCAGCGAGAGAAAACCAATATCTTTTTTTCGGCCAATTCATTAATAGTGTTTTTTGAATGTCTCTAACTTTATTAAAGTTCTCTTGTTGAAAATATGCGAAATTCAAAAGAACATACCAATCTTCTTTTGGCATAGGTTCTGTATTTGCTAATTTAGTAGCATTTGCAAGTTTTTCCTGAGCAGTCGCAATTGCTAACTCCTCTCTTGCTTTTTTCAATTCAGCTTGAGCAGCTATAAGTGCTGCTTGACGTTGAGCTTTTTTTCTTCTCACATCTACCACCATAGCAGTCTCTATGGGCTCAATCATCTCCTTATATCTTTCTATTTGATAGAGATTTTGAGCATATAAAATATATGCAGGGGCCGGTGGATTTATCTCTAAAGTAAAATACTCTTCTATTAACGAAATAGCTTTTAAATAATTTTCCTCCATTGTATGGAGTTGTGAAAGAGTATAAATTGTTGTTTTTTTGATCTGCTCTTCAATGCTCGGTATTCTCAACATTTCCTCATATGCTTTCATAGCGCGAGGAATATCTTCCATATTGTAATATACAAAACCGAGATAATTCATTACATTTTGGCGCTCATACTCGCTCAATTTTGAGCTTGCTCGTAATGTGTTTAGTATTTTCAAAGCTGTGTCATTGTCTTCAGCTTCCATTGCTTCTTGAGCTCTAGTAATCTTTTCGTAGACACTCTTACTTACAGCCTGAGATTTCTTGGTTTGCTGCTTATCTCTTCTATCTCGCTCTGTTTCTTCTGAGTTAGCTTGTGCGAAAACACCTGAAACCAATAACAATGACGCGATTATTATAGTTAACGATTGTTTAATAATACTCATGCTTTGTGACATACTTTGTCCTCTATACTATATTCTATTTCAAATTTGAGCTTTCTAATCTTCTATCTTGAAAGTAATTCTGGTTCTTACACCAGTCACCGTTTGCGGAACTCCATCCACAACTCTAGGCTTATATTTAAATTTTAACACCGCTCTTTGTGATGAACGATCAAACAAAGAGCTAGTACAATAGTCAGCAACTGGATCTTGTGTTGTGCCAGCAGGTGTTACCGTAAAACTCATGTCGCAATATCCTTCTAGATTCCTGGATAAAGCTCTAGCTGGATATATTGGTGCTACCCTCACAATAGGAAGATAATCACCCTCAGCGATATTCATTCCACCTGGGCCACCAATATTTAGGTCATTTCCGACCGAAGGAGGAGGAATATTTATAGTTGGGGCATTTGGATCAACACTATCCATATCTTGTGGTGGCATCTCCTGCGGCACTTCAGGTGGTTTTGGTGGTTTCTCAGGTGTTATATCCTCAGTGTTGATATTTTCATTCCTTCGAACCCTTACAAATTCTAATAAATGCCTATCACGTGGCTCAGTTAATGCACTTTTACCTGATGCAATTAATAAATGCATCACGAATAATAGACTTACAGTTATTGCCGATCCAACTAATATAGATATAGCATATCTTGCGTACATTCACTCTACCCCTTCGGCTAGTTATTAGCCGCGATTGATACGTTATAGACCCCTGCTTGCCTTGCAGCATCCATTACGACAACTAACATTTCATTGGTTGATTTTTTATCTGCTTGGATGACTACTGAGCCTTTCGGATTTTCTGCATGCATTCTTTCTATATTTGCTCTAACTGCACGCGGATCGATTAGACGCCTATCTATCCATATTTCATCATTTGGGCTAATTGCAATTAATATATTGGCATCTTCCACTCTTTCAGATGTTGGAGCATCTGGTCTATTGACATCAATACCAGCCTCTTTAATAAATGATGCGGTTACAATAAAGAAAATCAACATAATAAATACCACATCCAACATAGGTGTTAGATTGATTTCATTTTCTTCTTCTTCTTGCCCAAGACCTTGATTCGATTTACGCATATTCTTTACCTTTAGTGATCCATAGTAAGTGAGTCTTCTAAGAACTCAACTTCCCTTGCTGCACGCCTTGTCAATAATGTAACAAGAAGTACTCCCGATAATGCACCAACCATGCCAGCCATAGTTGGAACAGTAGCTTGCGATACCCCTGCAGCCATTGCCCTAACGTTACCAGAGCCAGACACAGCCATAACTTCAAACACTTTAATCATACCTGTCACAGTACCCAATAATCCAAGAAGCGGGCATAGAGCTACCAATGTTTGTATCATAGGAATTGAGCCATTTGTGGCCATTTCAAACCGAGAAATCATACCTTCTCTTATCTGATGGGCATGCCAAGAACTCCTTTCGCTCCTGGCCTCCCAATTCGCCTTAATACCACTTGCTAATTCAGCCATAGTTGACCGAAAATACATCAAGCGCTCTAGAATTAATACCCACATTAGAAATATCGTTACCGCTATCCACCTAAGAACGTTACCACCGAGGTATAAAAAATCGATAATTGCGTCCCAAGAGTCATATAACCAATACATAATTACTCCTAATTTATATTAATTATTACTTTCTTGATGGTTAGCTACAATTCCAGCACTTTGTGACTGCAGTATATTCACAATTTTACGACTTTGACCGCTAACTAGCGTATGCAACAGAACCATCGGTATCGCAACGACAAGACCTAGTACAGTTGTCATTAGAGCTTGTGAAATACCACCCGCCATTAGTTTAGGATCTCCAGCACCATATAGTGTGATTACTTGGAAAGTTTTTATCATTCCAGTCACTGTTCCTAATAATCCCATTAAAGGTGCTACTGCTGCAATAACCTTTATAAATAAAAGCCCTTTTGTAAGGTCAGGCATTTCTTTTAAAGCTGCTTCATGGAGTTTAAGCTCAACTGTTTCAACATCAGCGCCTTTTGCCTCATCATAAGCTGATAATACTCTACCAAGTGGATTGTCCATTGAAGCAGATTGCCTATCAAGCTGTGCAGTTACATTACGACTATCTTTAGTTAGTCCTATCCAACGCCAGATAGCAATTAATAAACCGACAATACCTAATGCGATGATACAGTATCCTACAATACCACCTTGATTAACCCTTTCTGTGAGTGTCGGTGATTCAACTAATAGAGCTAGAATACCACCTCTTGTAACATCTAGACCAAAACCTACATAACCATCAGAAGCTTCCATAATATCTTCAGCTGATCCTGTGTATTGAGACTGTTCAGGCTGTCTTTGCAGCTCTGTAACATTACCAGTTGTACTATCATATTGAAGATAACCATCTTCGAACACTAGGTTGAATACACCAACCCTCACTACGTCTGATGTAACTCTTTCACCATCTGCGGTAGCATACTCGGTAGTAAACTTAACAATTTTTCCTTGTTCAGTAATTTCCCTCTGAAGCTCATACCAGAGCCCTTCTATATCCTGAATTGATGCAAGACTATTCGCGCTGGCCATTTTACTACCAAGCTCTACAAGGAATGATTCTCGATTTGGGAACTGAATGTTGGTTAGTGATCCATTGAATCTTGTTTGGGCATCGCCAGATACAGTTTGAAGTACTCCAAACAACTCTTTAAGAGCACCCAACCTCTTATCTAGTGCAGCTCTTGCATCAACAATCAATTGTTGGTTCTTAGCAAAAGTGGTTTCTAGATCTTCACTACGATCTTCTTCTCGTTTTCTTTCAGATCGAGCATCATTTAATAGTTTTTGTTGAGTGTTTCTATCTGCTTGGAAACGCGATTCTCTTTTTTGAGCTTCAACTGAATCTCGAGCTTGCCCTTGCTCTATCTGTCTGAGCAATTCACCCATAGATGACGCATCTTCTTGAGCATTAGCTAATCCTGTTGTTGCAATCAATACAAATAATAATGTTGTTAGATTTTTCATTTATGAATCCTCCTTTGCAGCTTGAAGCGGGATAAGCATAAGTTCTGGTGCAATGAGCTGTCTAGCCATTCTAAGACCTTTTCTTATCTCTGCACGATGCTCATCATCAACGACCCATGCGCCCTGATCAACATCCCAAATTCCAGTTATAGATGAGTCATCTGATTGAAAATACAAGCCAATCCTTCCAACTCTCAACATATTATAATCACGAATTCCGAAATCACCGCCGAGATCCAGTGATTGCTTATAGAATTCTGCAGATGAGCCATAATCTAATTCAATTTGATAGGCTTCCATCACTTTGCGGAACTTTTCAGCAACACTGACATCTGAGCGCGACATTAATAACTTAAGACCATCTACACGATTTACTCGCTCTTCTAGTAAGAAAGGTATATCCAATGCAACTGATTGATCTAACCCATCGATCATTCTCTCCATTAATGGAAAAATTTGACGATTGATAACATCTACTTGATCCATTGAAATTTCAATATCCTCTAACGTAGCTTCTTGACCCTGCACTTGAGCTGTCATAAGACGATTGTAGACTTTTAGGCCATCGATCTCCTTGTTAATTGCTCGGTACTGATCTGTAAGAGTTCTAGTGCCCTCAACTTTCTCATTTATTCTTTCTTGTGAGGCTTGGGCCAGTTGTAGTCTTTTTGCATCAGCTTTCAGAACATCATCTACTGTTTGACCAAATAATGAACCTGACATCAAGACAAGACTAATTGTCATGAGTCTGCATTTACTTGCCAAACTATTATTTATGCACCGTTTCATGGGCACTCCTTAAAGTTTATTAAAATTATCTAATACCCTTACTTAATATAGATGTAAGTGCATATATTTCGTTGCTACATTGTATTATGTTTTTTTTTGATCATAAATCAAGTGCGAAAGAAGAATAATTAGATTTAAATTGAAAATTAATTGATCCCCTCTAGTGACTTGACCTACTTTTTCAACGTGGCTAAGAATACCATAATAAAAATTTATCGCTAGTACTTAAAAAAGTTACTTTTTTAACAATATCTGATTCGCTATCTCTAGTTTTCCAATTTGCGCTAAGTGAACTTCATCAGGACCATCTGCTAAACGTAAAGATCTTGCTCCTGCCCATGCATTGGCCAGGCCATAATCATCACTTACTCCGCCACCTCCATGTAATTGTATTGCTCTATCTATAACTCGCAAAGCCATGTTTGGAGCAACTACCTTAATCATAGCTATTTCCTTGCGTACTATTTTATTACCATGCTTATCCATCATATCAGCCGCTTTCAAAGTAAGTAACCTCGCTTGCTCGATTTCAATTCTTGATTTTGCAATCATTTCAAGAATTACACCTTGTTGAGATAATTTTTTACCAAACGTTGTTCTTGTGTCTGATCTGAGGCACATTTCATTGAGCGCTCTCTCCGCCATGCCAATCAATCGCATGCAATGATGAATCCTTCCCGGCCCAAGTCGTCCTTGTGCAATCTCAAAACCTCGCCCTTCACCAAGTAGGATATTAGTTTTTGGTACACGAACATCTTTAAATTGCATCTCTGCATGGCCATGAGGCGCATCATCATACCCAAAAACTTTTAGTGGTCTAACTACAGTTATACCTGGAGAGTCCATGGGTACTATTATCATAGATTGTTGAGAATGTTTCGGTGCGTTAATATCTGTCTTGCCCATAAAAATCAGCACTTTACAACGCGGATCCATCGCTCCAGAAGTCCACCATTTATGACCATTAATTACATAATAATCGCCATCTGATTTGATAGTTGATTCAATATTTGTGGCATCCGATGAAGCTACATTTGGTTCTGTCATTGCAAAAGCAGATCTTATTTCTCCGCTTAATAGAGGCTCCAGCCACTTATCTTTTTGCTCTTTGGTGCCATACCTAACCAGCACCTCCATATTTCCGGTGTCAGGGGCTGAGCAATTGAAAACCTCTGAGGCTATGAGTGATCGCCCCATTATTTCAGCAAGAGGAGCGTACTCAAGATTACTTAATTGCGCACCATGCTCGCTCTCTGGCAGAAACAAGTTCCACAATCTCTCTTTTTTTGCCAAGATTTTTAGATCTTCGATAATGGAGGGAACTTGCCAACGATCTTCGTTGCTATTGATCTCAGAAAAAAAAGTGGCTTCGTTTGGATAAATATTTTTATCCATAAAGCTTACCAAATGATTACTGAGTGTTTTTACTTTTTGCGAATAATCAAAATTCATAATTTTTACCTGAGAAAGTACATAACAATCAAATATTCTTCATATCAAAAGAAGTTATGATAACCACAATAATACAGTTAATCATTACATATATAGATCATTATAATAATGACTCATTAATACTTGCTTCTATTGGTATAATTAAATGCGGCTATCATTAGTTTTGTTTTACACTCAAATCTTAAAAGCAATTAGTTTCTATTTGAATAAAATCTCAAAAAAATATCAAAGATTATTCATCGACAAGGTTGACATCAAAACCCCCATACAACATCATTTATAAATATTTATGAGGCAAATAGTAAATAAAACAAATTTAATTAAATTAAATAAGAGCTCTATTCTTAGTTCATTGCTATTATTACTCAAAAGGAAGTTACGGGAAGTATAGAATTAACAAACAACCTATTAACCCCGCATTCATAAATAGGAATAGTGGGGTTTTTTTTAAGATCAAATAATTTTAATTAAGCTAATTTCAAGTAATAAAAGAGGAAAAGCGAGCAATGCAAATGTATTCTGAAAAAGATGTAGATTCATCAGTATTAATGGGTAAAAAAATAGCAATCCTTGGCTATGGAAGTCAAGGTAGAGCACATGCGCTTAACCTTAAAGACAGTGGCCATAATGTTGTTGTTGGGTTACGCAAAGATGGACCGAGCTGGAAAAAAGCAACTGCTGATGGATTGAACGTTGAAGAGCCAAAAGACGCTGTTGTTGATGCGGCCATCACAGCATTTCTAACTCCTGATTTAACGCAAGAGCAGCTGTATAAGGATATTGAAAATTCTTTGAATCAAAACTCAGCAATCTTATTCGCGCATGGATTTAATATTCATTACAAGCAAATCAAGCCACGTGAAGATCTAGATGTTTTCCTAATCGCACCAAAAGGTCCTGGTGGTTTAGTAAGACGACAGTACCAAGAAGGACACGGTGTTCCTTGTTTGGTGGCCGTTGAGACAGATCAAACAGGATCTGCGCTGAACTTAGCACTTAGTTATGCTCATGGGATTGGAGGTGCGCGTGCAGGTGTTATCGAAACAACTTTTGCCGAGGAAACAGAAACAGATTTATTTGGCGAGCAAGCTGTATTGTGTGGTGGTGCCACAGAGTTGGTAGTGGCTGGATATGAGACGCTTATAGCGGCAGGCTACCAACCTGAAGTTGCTTACTATGAATGTATGCATGAATTAAAACTTATAGTCGATCTTCTTCATGAAGGTGGATTGAAAAAAATGCATGAATTTATAAGTGATACAGCGGCCTATGGTGATTTAGTTAGCGGTCCAAGAGTTATTGATGAGCATGTTAGAAATAAGATGAAAGATGTATTAACTGACATTCAAGACGGAACATTTGCAAATAATTGGATAAACGAGAATAAAAATGGTCAGCCAGAATTTAAAAGAATGATGAATGAAGATCTAAATCATTCTATCGAAGAAGTAGGTTCAGATCTCAGGGGTCGTATGGATTGGCTAGAAAATTAATATTACAACTTTGGAAAAATAATGAGTTATAAAGGTGGAAAATACATATGGCATAACAATCAGATGATTGATTGGAATGAAGCAAAAGTTCATGTTCTCTCGCATGCGCTTCATTATGGATCATCTGTCTTCGAGGGTATAAGGGTTTATAAAACACCAAATGGATTAAAAATATTTCGTCTGGATGACCATATCCAACGTTTATATAATTCTGCAAAAATATACAGAATGCCAATTCCATTCACGAAAAATGAAATAAACGACGCGTGTAAAGAATTAATCAGAAAAAATGAACTTAATAATGGAGCTTATATTAGACCTATTGCTTTCAGAGGTTATGGTGAGATAGGTCTAGCGCCAAAAGATGATCATCCAGTTGATGTCTCAATTGCGGCCTGGGAATGGGGAACCTATCTCGGTGCGGAAGCTCTTGAAAATGGCGTGGATGTTTGCGTCTCGAGTTGGCAAAGAGTTGCACCAAACACCATTCCAACACAAGCAAAAGCTGGTGGTAATTATCTATCAAGCACTCTAATAAGTACTGAAGCAAAACGCCTTGGCTTTGATGAGGGTATTGCATTATCAACGGATGGTATGGTTAGTGAGGGAGCGGGTGAAAACTTATTTCTCATAAAAGGTGGAAATATTTATACTCCTCCCGCGTCATCAGGAATCCTAACAGGAATAACAAGAGATACTGTCATCAGACTATGTGAGACAGCTGGTATAAACGTAAAAGAACAATCTATTACTCGCGAATCGCTATATCTTGCAGATGAAATATTCTTTACAGGCACTGCAGCTGAAATAACACCAATAAGATCAGTCGATAGGATCATTATAGGTAATGGTAAAAGAGGAGCCATGACATCAGAATTGCAAAATAAATTCTTTGGTTTATTTTCAGGAGACACCAAGAATTATGATCATTGGCTAGAAAGTGTTTAGTATTTTTAATAAAAGTTACTACTAAGATAAAACAATGCTATCTGAAAACGATAATACCCTCTTTGAGAATGTCTGGTTAGAACACGAAGTTAGGCCAGAATCTAAAACAAATCCTGCAATCATTTACATTGACCTTCATTTAATACATGAAGTCACAACCCCTCAAGCATTTTCACTTTTGAGAGAAAATAATCTTAATGTGAGAAAACCCAATCTAACCATAGGTACAATGGACCATTCCACACCAACATTACCTATTAATTCCTTCAAAGATATTGAAATCGCTGGAAAAGATGCGGCAAATCAAGTCAGAACAATGATGCAAAATTGCCATGATTTTGGCATTGAGTTATTTGATTTTGACAGCAAAAACCGTGGCATAGTTCATGTCATAGGGCCAGAGCTCGGACTAACACAGCCAGGTAAAACTATTGTTTGTGGGGATAGTCATACAAGCACTCATGGTGCTTTTGGTGCCCTAGCCTTCGGTATAGGTACTACTGAAGTAGGTCATGTCTTAGCGACCCAATGCTTACTTCAAAGAAAACCAAAAACATTACTCATCGAAGTGAATGGAAAACTACAAAAAGGTGTTACCGCAAAAGATTTAATCTTAGCAATTATTGGTAAAATTGGTGTTGCCGGAGGAACTGGCTACGTATTGGAATACACTGGTGAAGCCATAAGAGCGATGGACATGGAAGCCAGAATGACTATCTGTAACATGTCCATCGAAGCTGGGGCCAAGTCCGGTATGATTGCACCAGATGATATCACATATGATTATCTTTATGATTGTCCGAGATCACCAAAAGGTAAGGATTGGGACACAGCATTAATGAGATGGAAATCACTCCCTAGTTCAAGCAACGCATCCTATGATAAAAAAATAAGTATTGATGCTAATAAGCTCACGCCAATGATTACGTTTGGCACTAATCCTGGAATGGTAGTGGGAGTTAATGACCCTATTCCTGAAAATTCCAGTGATAGTAGCTTCAATAAAGCTATAAAATACATGCAGGTATCGCCAGGCAAACCTCTAAATGAAGACCCTGTAGACGTAGTATTCATAGGTAGCTGTACGAATTCAAGGCTAAATGACCTCAAAGCTGCGGCACTAATATTAAAAGATAAAAAAATTGCAAATGATGTCACAATGCTCATCGTCCCTGGTTCACAAAAAATTAAATATGAGGCAGAGGCTCTAGGTTTACATGAAATCTTTTTGGCCGCTGGAGCTGAATGGAGAGAATCAGGTTGCTCAATGTGTCTTGGTATGAATGGTGACACAGTTGAATCAGGCAAATTAAGCATTAGCACCAGTAATAGAAATTTTGAAGGTCGCCAAGGAAAAGGTGCGAGAACAATTTTAGCCAGCCCATTGACGGCTGCAGCATCAGCAATAGAAGGAAAAATTGCTGATCCTAGAAAATATATAGAGTAACTCAATGAAACCTATAACTTCCATTAAATCTAAAACTGTATCGTTACAAACAGCAGATATAGATACGGATCAAATTATCCCAGCACGCTTTTTAACAACAACTTCTCGTGAGGGACTTGGTGATAAACTTTTCCATGACTGGAGATATAATGAAAATGGTGAAGAAAATCCAGATTTCCTACTAAATAATAAAGAAAACAAACAATGTGAAATACTACTTGCTGGAGATAATTTTGGATGTGGATCATCTCGTGAACATGCTCCATGGGCTTTAATAGATTATGGTTTCAAAGCAGTAATAAGCACTAAAATTGCTGATATATTCAAAAGTAATGCCCTAAAAAATGGCTTACTTCCAATCGTTGTAAATAAATTGATTTTAGAAGAGCTAATGAATAAATCTGGTGAAACGCTTCTCATTGATATTGAAATGTCTAAAATCATCACGCCAAGTAACATTGAAATTAAATATGAAATTGATGAGTTTTCTAAATACTGCATTATTGAAGGTATTAATCAGCTTGGTTACATACAACGTCACAATAAAGTAATTGAAAAATTTGAGGAAAAGAGAATATGGACGCCTTAATAACCCTCTTACCTGGAGATGGCATTGGTCCTGAAGTGGCCCAATCTGGAAAGAATGTGCTTGCAAGAATAGGACAACAATTCGGTCATAATTTTACCTTTTCAGAACAATATATAGGTGGTTCGGCAATAGATCATTGCAATGATCCATTACCATCAAATACCATCTCTAGTTGTAAGGAATCAGACGCAGTTATTCTTGGAGCTGTAGGAGGTCCTAAGTGGGATAATCCCAATGCTAAAATAAGACCTGAGCAAGGTTTATTGGGTTTAAGAGCAGTCTTAAAAGTTTTTGCCAATATTCGTCCCGTTCAAATTATACCTTCATTGTCCAATGCTTCCCCGCTAAAAGAGGAATTGCTTAAGGATATAGATCTACTTGTTATACGAGAGCTTACAGGTGGGATATATTTTGGAAAAAAAGAACGCACAAAAGAGTCTGCATCAGATTTATGTATATACCAAAAATATGAAATTGAAAGAATAATAAGAATTGCGGCCAATTTAGCAAAAGCAAGGAAGAACAAGCTATGCTCGGTTGATAAAGCAAATGTTCTCGAGACCTCGAGACTCTGGCGTGACGTAACTACAAACCTATTAGCTAATGAGTTCCCCAATACCAATGTAGAGCATTTATTGGTTGATGCGGCTGCTATGTATTTAATTAGTCGCCCAGCTGACTTTGATGTAATAGTCACTGAAAATATGTTCGGTGATATTCTTACTGACGAAGCATCAATGTTAGCCGGATCGATGGGAATGCTACCTTCAGCTTCGATTGGTGATGAGAAAGTAGGTTTATATGAACCAATTCATGGATCTGCACCAGATATTGCTGGAAAAGGTATTGCAAATCCTTGTGGAATGATTGGAAGTATAGCTTTATTGCTCAGGCATAGTCTGAACCTTGAGGAAGAAGCAAAACTCGTTGAAGATGCAATTTACAATACAATCGAAAATGGAGCGAGAACTGCTGACCTTACAAAAGAACAAAATAAAGCTCTAAGCACAGTCGAGATGACGCAAAAAATTATTGATAATTTAGAATTTTAAAAATACTGTATATATGGATATCAAGAAATATGTAAGGCCAGAAGTACTGAACTTACCAACTATTAATGCACCTGATATTAGTGACGGAATGATTCGTTTGAATGCCAATGAATCGCCGCAGTATCCCTGGGGTGATAAAAGTTCGAACCTCAATAGATATCCACCAATTAGACCTTCTACTCTTACTCATAAAATGGCAGAATTTTACTCAGTTAGTATGGATGAAATTTTAATATCAAGAGGAAGTACTGAAGCCATTGATATAATTATTAGAACTTTTTGCAGACCTAATTTGGATAGGATACTAATAACTCCACCAACATTTGATATGTATCAATTCTTTGCAAATTTAAATTCGATAGCGGTTTGTGAAACTCCCCTCCTCCAAGAAAATAAATTTGAATTAAATGTAAGTGATGTGATTAATTCTATTAAACAAGAAATAAAATTAATTTTTTTATCTTCGCCAAATAATCCGTGTGGAACATCCGTAGGTAATAATGATGTTATCAAAATTCTTAATGCAGCTAATGACAAAGCCTTAGTGGTTTTAGATGAGGCCTACATTGAATTCAGTTCACATCAGACAATGATTAATATGATTAATGATTACCCAAATCTAATTATTCTTAGAACGCTTTCAAAAGCTCATGCACTTGCTGGAGCAAGATGTGGCGCCATGATTTCTAATAATAAAATAATAAGTATATTACAAAAGATTTTGCCGCCATTTTCCTTCTCTATACCAAATATAGATCAAATAGAGTCAGTTTTATCCTCAAAAAATATAGATGCAGCTCAACATCAAATTGAAACAATAATTCAAGAAAGAATTAGATTGATTGAAGAGCTAAGAAAATTAAAATCCGTTGATCAAATTTGGAGTAGTGATGGTAATTTCATAATGATAAAGTTCAATAACCTGGAGCTTGCAGTTAAAGCTCTGAACAAACAAAATATCTTGGTTGGTTTACTAAAAAATAATACAGCATTAACTCAGTGCGCGAGGATTACTATCGGTACAAAAAGTGAGAATAACTTATTATTGGAAACTCTAAGAGATTTAGTGTAACTAAATCATCACCTCATTAGGAATATCTCTTAAATTATAATTAGAAGCCATTGATCGAACATAAGCACCAGTATTAGTTATTAAAATAGTATCTTCCTCATTGGAAAGTGGAAATCTTCTATCATTACCAAGTTTATCTCCAGATTCACAAATAGGGCCAACAATGGAGACTAATTCAGACTTTGGTTCAAAATATCTCGATAGATTGACAATATCATGAAAAGCATCATATAAAGCCGGTCTGATTAATGTGTTCATTCCAACTTCAACACCAATATAAGATTTCTCACCTTTCTTTTTTAACTGGGTTACTTTTGTAAGTATAACACCAGATTCACCAACGAGATATCTACCAGGTTCCAGCCAAAAATCATACTCTGGATATTTTTTTTTAAGTTTTAAAAGATGAGAATTTAGCAAATCAAGATCAAAAGATGGGTCGCTTGTTTTGTCTCTGATTGGGATACCGCCACCCAAATTTATAATACGAACATTGGGTAACTCTAACGAAATCTTAATCAGCTTTTTTGCCGCTTTAATCCAGCTTTCAGAATCTGAAATACCACTCCCACTATGAGTATGAAGACCAATTATGTTGATCTTATTCTTACTGATAACCTCCTTCAAATTTGATAATTCATCAACTGGTATACCAAATTTAGATAAATCTCCACCTGTGTTTACATATGAATGATGGCCATCACCAATATCCAAATCAATTCGTAGGAATATATCTTTTTTTTGAAAAATCTCAGGCCATTTTAACAGGGGATATATGTTATCCACAGTGACAGAAATATCTCTATTCAAGGCAAATATATAATCATGTTTTGGGGCAAAATTGGGAGTAAAAAGAATTCTTTCTTTATCTAATCCTGGAATTATTGAGATTAAATGATTGATTTCACCTGGTGATACACATTCAAAACCAACTCCCGTACTTGCTATTATTTTTAATATTTCCGGATTAAAATTTGCTTTCATCGCATATAAGATATTTGAGAATGCAGACTGACTTTGAAGATTCTCCGCCTTATCAATTATTGCGTCTTTGCAATAAACTAGAGCATTCCCATATTTTAATGATAACTCGAGTAATTGATCTATTCTTCTAGTCCACCAAAAAGGTTCATCAAAATTCTGCATGTCTGTTCACATTTCTTACCAGGAAGATGCTTCGGTTACTGCGCCCTGTGATGCAGAGGTGACAGTTGCTCGATACTTTGCTAATGCACCTCTTGTTATATCAGATTTTGGGCGAATCCATTTTTCTTTTCTTTTGTCAATTGTGGTTTGCTCAACTAAAAGATCAATACGCTTAGTCTTTGCATCAATACTTATTTGATCGCCATCCTCCACCATTGCTAAAGGACCTCCAACTGCCGCCTCCGGTGTAACATGGCCAACAACAAATCCATGACTCCCGCCAGAAAATCTACCATCAGTGATTAAAGCTACTTCTGAACCTAATCCCTTACCTATTATAGCTCCAGTAGGACTTAACATTTCCCTCATACCAGGACCCCCTTTTGGCCCTTCATAACGGATTATAATGACATCACCAGCATGAATTTTATCATTAAGAATTGCCGCCAGTGCAAGCTCCTCTGAATCAAAGCATCTAGCATTGCCCTTAAAAAATAAACCTTCTTTTCCAGAAATTTTTGCCACAGCACCCTCCGGTGCGAGATTCCCATAAAGCACATTTAAATGACTATCTTCTTTAATTGGAGAATTAAAGTTCATTATAATTTCCTGATTAGAAGGGTAATCTTCAACATTTCTAAGATTTTCCTCTAAAGTCATTCCAGTAACCGTAATACAATCACCATGCAATAGGCCAGCACCCAATAGACGCTTCATTAATGGCTGTATCCCACCTATTTCAATTAAATCAGACATAAGGAACTTGCCACTTGGTTTAACATCAGCCAATACAGGAACTCGTTTACCTATTCTCGTAAAATCTTCCAAACCGATATCAATATACGCCTCTTTTGCCATCGCAATGATATGCAGTACAGCATTGGTCGACCCTCCTAGAGCAATAACAACAGTTATAGCATTTTCAAAAGCTTTTTTAGTCATTATGTCTCTAGGTCTAATATCCTTTTCAATCAGATTCATAACAGCTTCACCAGCTTTATGACAATCTATTAATTTATTACTTGAAACTGCTTCTTGAGCTGAGCTATTACCTAAACTTAAGCCCATAGCTTCAATCGCTGATGCCATAGTATTTGCAGTGTACATACCTCCACAAGCCCCTGGACCAGGTATCGCAGTTCGTTCTACTTCAAGTAATTCTTGCTGACTAATTTTACCACTTGAGATTGCTCCAACAGCCTCAAACACTGAAACAATATCACGTTTTTTTGGACCTGGCTTGATTGTCCCCCCATATACAAAAACCGACGGGCGGTTTAATCTTGCCATTGCCATAGCACATGCAGGCATATTTTTATCACAACCGCCAATCGTCACCAAACCATCAAAACCCTGTGCTGCAGTAACAGCCTCAATTGAATCAGCTATTATTTCACGAGAAACTAGAGAATAACGCATTCCTGAGGTACCCATTGTAATACCGTCTGAAACCGTAATAGTATTAAAAATTACAGCTTTCGCTCCTGAGCTCTCAACACCATTTGAAGCCTCAATCGCCAATTTATCTAGATGCATATTACAAGGTGTAATATTACTCCAAGTCGAGGCGATACCAATTTGAGGTAACTTAAAATCACCTTCTTTAAATCCGACCGCCCTAAGCATTGCTCGACTGGGGGCTTGCTCCACACCATCAACAATTTTCTTAGAATATTTCCGAAGTGATTTTTTTGTCATATTGTTAGCTCAAAATTATAAACTTATAGATAGTTGTTTATTATATTACAAAAGTGAATAGAATTTATTATCTATATAATGATCTAGAGATGTAACTTTTATCTAAAATATTTTTCCTGGATTCATGATATTTTTTGGATCAATAGAAGTTTTTAATGCCTTCATTAGATTGATCTCTATAGTGGATTTGTAAGATAACATGTCTTCTTTTTTTAAGATACCCACCCCATGTTCTGCACAAATACTCCCACCAAATTCAATCGCACATTCATATACGATTTTATTGATATCTTTTTTGAAGTGCTTGAACTCCTCAGCTGTCATTGATAATGGCTGGGACACATTAAAATGAATATTCCCATCACCTAGGTGACCAAATGCTACAATCCTGGAAGATGGTAAAAAATTTAAAACTTCTCTCTCAGCGTAATTAATGAACGAGATAGCATCACCGATTGGTACGGAGATGTCATGCTTTAAGCTCAACCCATGGTGTTTTTGAGCTGCAGATATTGAATCTCTAATTAACCACAATGAATCCTGCTCTGCTTTATTTTTTGCTATTACAACATCCTCAATAAATCCAAAATTCGTGATACTCATTAAATGACTACTAATTTGATCTAATGATGAATCAGATAACTCAATTAATAAGTAATATTCATAACTCTTCATAAGAGGGGGTTTTATGTTTGGTAAAAAATCAGTTACAAAATTTAATGCACGTTCAGATATCAGTTCAAAAGTCTCAATATTATTTTTATATTTTTTTCGTATATTTTTTAAAATAAACTGAATAGCTTCTCCATAATTAACTCCTATGAAAAGAGTTATGATTTCGCCTGGAACTGGATACAGCTTAATTGATGCTGCAGTAATAATACCTAAAGTTCCCTCCGCACCTATAAATAACTGCTTAATATCATATCCCGAGTTATCTTTTATTAGACTTGATATTCCATTCCAAATACTACCATTTGGTAATACCACCTCAAGACCCAGTATTTGCGAGCGAGTTGAACCATATTTAAGCACATTGGTTCCGCCAGCATTGGTTGAAATATTACCACCAATCTGACAACTTCCAGATGAGGCCATATCAATTGGGAAAATGAAATCATTTTTTGCTACTTCTTCTTGCACATTAGTCAATAGGCATCCTGCCTCTAGTTCAATAACCTGATCTTCTATCGAAATTTTTCTTATCTTATTTAATCGCTCCAATGAAATTATAACTTGTGTGCCTGTATCATCTGGAATTGCACCACCACATAATCCAGTATTACCTCCCTGGGGTACTACTTGGATATTGTTTTTAGCGCAAAACTTCATTATTAAAGATACTTCCTTAGTAGAATCAGGAAAAAGTACGATCATCGGATTCCCGATTAATGAATCTCGCCACTCAGTAATATAACCATGCATATCTTCACGGTTTGTTAGCCAAGCATCTTTACTGACAAGGCCTTTTAATTTTTTAACAATATCCTCTGACATAATTATCGCGCAATACTAATATTCTGCTCGTAAGTTAACCAGTCAATATTACTTCCACACAAAATCAAAATAATTGTTTTACCGTCTAACTCTTCTTTTAAGGGGCCTAATAATGCAGCTGTCGAAGTGGCACAAGCTGGCTCAACAACAAGATTCATCTCATCAAACAATATACTCATTGCAATACTAATTTCTTTTTCACTAACCAAATGTGATCCATCTATATTTTTTTTACAATATTCAAATGATATTGGCATAGCAAATGGTGCAGCTAGGCTATCGGCAATGGTTTCAATATTATCCATGGTCTGTGGTGCATTCTCCTTAAGACTTCGATACATAGTATTAGCCCCTATTGGTTCAACACCATAGATGCCACATTCAGGAATTTTTTTTCTCACAAAAGATGATAAACCAGAGCACAAACCGCCACCCCCTATTGGTACTACAAGTGCATTCATACATGGAGATTGATTACATATTTCATAACCTAATGTTGCGGTTCCATTGACTATACTTTGACCTTCAAATGGATGAATAAAATTAAGATTTTCACGCTCCTTGATTAGATTAACAATTTCAAATGCATCACCCGAATTCTCTGCGAATACAACCTCTGCTCCTAGTTTTTGGCACGTAGAAACACGAAATTTATTGGATGACTTAGGCATGACTACTTTAGCTTTCAAACCGAATGATTTAGCGGCATAAGCGACAGCAATAGCGTGATTTCCTGCGCTAACAGCTACTACACCACTAGATAGCTCTTCTTTACCAAGGCTCAATATAGATGCGAGAGCACCTCTTAACTTAAAAGTACCTGTATTTTGAAGAAATTCTAATTTTGCTAATATCTTAGTTCCTCTAGAGAACCTTTTCTCAAGCTCAAAGCATCTCAATAATGGAGTTTTGACCAGATGTCCATCTAAAGCTGTTCTTAATTTCTCTATATAAGCGATATTTATATCGTCAACCATATTAAAACTTTATATATTAATTTCTTGATTACCTTACTTAATAATATAATTGGTCGGGACGGAGAGATTTGAACTCACGACCCCCACAACCCCATTGTGGTGCGCTACCAGGCTGCGCTACGCCCCGATTTTATAAATAATCAAGTTTATTAGAATTTATTAGCTACGTAATATTTTATAAACTTCTTCGAGCTCTACACGTAACTGCTTGATAATTTGTTGGCTCTGCGTGATATCAGATTTTGATTCATCACCAGTTAAACGTTGTCTTGCACCACCGATAGTAAAACCTTCATCATAAAGAAGGCCGCGGATTTGTCTAATTATTATTACGTCTTTTCTTTGATAATAGCGCCTATTACCTCTTCGTTTAACAGGTTTTAGTTGAGGAAACTCTTGCTCCCAGTATCTTAGAACATGCGCTTTAACACCACATAATTCACTCGCTTCACCAATAGTAAAATATCTTTTTCCAGGTATTGGAGGTAACTCGTTATTATTCGCCGGTTCCAACATATCCCTCTACTTTATTTTTGAGTTTTTGACCAGGTTTGAAGGTAACAACTCTTCTTGCTGAAATTGGAATATTTTCACCAGTTTTAGGGTTTCTTCCAGGCCTCTCTTTTTTATCACGTAGATCAAAATTACCATAACCAGATAATTTAACTTGATTGCCATTAGCAAGCGCCATTTTAATTTCATCGAAATATAATTCTACAAGCTCACGTGCTTCACGCTTATTAAGTCCCAACTCATTGTATAATGATTCCGCTATATCTGCTTTTGTAAGTGCCATTAACTTTATTAATCTCTTAATTTTGCTGAAAAATTAGATTGTAACATCTGAATTACTTTCGAAATAATTTCATCTGCAACTTCATCTGTAAGGGTGCGTGATTTTTCCTGTAAAATCAAGCCTAAAGCGACACTTTTTCGTCCTTCTTCTATGTTATCGCCTTCATAGATATCAAATACCTTCACAGATTGAATTATTTTAGTGTTTATAATTTTAATATTATTAATTACTTCTGCGGCACTAGTATCTTTAGATACAACAATCGAGATATCTCTTCTTATGGATGGATATTTGGATATCGGCTTTGCTGTCACCAGTAAATCCAGAAAAGCTCTCTCTAAATCTAATTCAAATACAAAAACATCACGTTTCAGTGAATATTTCTTTATTACTCTTGGGTGCACTTTTCCTAAAAATCCAATCAAATTATTATTTAATAATATTTCTGCGGCCTGTCCATTTTGCAAAGCTGGGTGTTCGCATGCAACATACTCATAATTTAAATCAGCAGTACTCATAGGAAGCAATGATTCAATATCACCTTTGATATCGAAAAAACTTATATTTTTCGATTTTTCAGACCAATGTTCGTTATTCACTGAGCCTGTGATTAAACCAGCAACTTGAGGAATTTCTTGGTGAGAATCCTTAGTAGCTTTATATATTTTACCAACTTCAAATAATCTCACTCTTTCATTTTGTCGTGCTGTATTTCTTGCTGCAGCTTGAAGCAAGCCTGGCCATATTGATCCTCTCATTACAGCAAACTCACTTGATAGAGGATTTTTGAGTTTTAGATTATTAACTTTATTAGTTATCAATTTATCTAATTTTTCATCAACAAAACTGTAAGTAATGACCTCTTGATAATCCCTAGCGCATAGTTGATTAGCAATTTTTTCGTTATTTATCAACGAGAAGTTTGATGTAGTTAATATCTTAGTTGATATTTCTGAGGACTCTTTTATCTTATTATATCCAAAAATTCTTGCAATCTCTTCAATCAGGTCGTCCTCGATTTTAAGGTCAAAACGGTAAACTGGTATCTCAACCACCCAATCATTTTTTAATTCTTTAACTTTAAGATTTAATCGTTTAAGAATTGTTGTAACAATATTAGAGTCTATTTTATCACCAAGAATTCTCTGCAGACGTTTTGCTGTTAACTTGATAATTTGTTTTTTTGGTAGAAAATTCTCACTCTTAATATCACTAATAACACCAGCATTACCTCCGCAAATACTCAAAAGTAATTGCGTTGCTCTATTTATTGCTACAACCTGTATCTCTGGATCAACCCCTCTTTCAAATCTTAAAGAAGCGTCAGTATGCATACCGTAGCGCCTAGCAACACCAGCCATTAAGCTAGGTGGCCAATATGCTGCTTCAAATAGTACAGATATAGTTTGTTGTGATACTGCTGTTGACAAGCCACCCATGACCCCAGCCATACCTATTGGACCAGATCTATCTGAAATCACAATTGTTTGTTGATCCAGAGCAACGTTATTTTCATCCAACAATGTTAATGTTTCATCTTGTTTAGCCATTCTTGGCGACACAGGGCCATTTATTTTACCCAAATCATAAGCATGCAAAGGTTGTCCAATCTCTATCATGACAAAATTTGTTACATCCACAATCGGATTAATGGGCCTCAAACCTGACTTTCTCAGTTTTTCCTTAATCCAAAGCGGTGTAGTAGCTTTATTATCTATATTTATTATTGATTGAGCTGCAAATCTTGGGCATAACTCTGCGTTATCAACATTTATGGGATGCTCAATATCAGAGGTTATTGCGTTTTTAATATCAAAGCTATATTTGATATTTTTATTAGTTGTTCCTGCTAGATCCCTCGCTACTCCTAATAAAGAAAAGCAATCACCTCGATTTGGGGTCAGATCAAGGTCAATTATATTATCAGGAAGTTTAAGATACTCCTCCAAGCTCGATCCATTTTTGGCATCGCTTGGAAGCTCCATAATCCCATCTGATTCTTGACCCAAACCTATTTCAGCTGCGGAACATAGCATTCCATAAGATTCAATATCACGTATTTTTGATTTTTTTAACTTCAAACCATTAGGCAATAATTGTCCTGGAAGAGCTAGAACAGACTTTAAGCCTTTACTGACATTCGGTGCACCGCAAACTATATTATAGTTATTTTTACCATCAGTTGTAACCTGACACACATTCAATCTATCTGCATTAGGGTGTTTCTCAAATGATTTAATTTCAGCTACTATAAGACCTTTAAGTCCACTGCCATCGATTTCAACAGTATCTACTTCGTGACCTATCATAGTGAGTTTTGCGGCTAAATCCTCTGATGATAAATCAATATCAATTAGTTCTCTAAGCCATGATTCAGAAAATTTCATTTAAATACCATTTAATTGAACTGACGTAAAAAAGACAAGTCATTATCAAAAAAAACTCTGAGATCTTCTACGTTATAACGAAGCATTGCAAGTCTCTCAATCCCCATCCCAAAAGCATAGCCGCTGTATTTTTTTGGATCTACACCTGCATTTAATAATACCTCTGGATGAACCATGCCACAGCCAAGAATTTCTAACCATTTATCCTTTCCCCAGAGAATATCTACTTCTGCTGATGGCTCAGTGAAGGGAAAATAAGATGGGCGAAATCGCAATTCGACCTCACGTTCAAAAAAGCTTCCAACAAATTGATGCAAGATTGCTTTTAAATTTGAAAAACTAACAGCTTCATCTATCACCAATCCTTCGACTTGGTGAAACATTGGGGTATGAGTTTGATCGGAATCACATCTATAAACTCTTCCAGGAGCTATGATTCTAATAGGTGCGCCTTGTTCTAGTAACGATCTAATTTGAACAGGAGAGGTATGCGTTCTCAATAAATTGCCATTCTCCAAGTAAAAAGTATCATGCATAGCTCTGGCAGGGTGATTTTTGGGAATATTCAAAGCTGTAAAATTATGAAAATCATCCTCAATTTCTGGGCCAGATTTAATATCAAAGCCCGCATCACCAAATATTCTTTCGATATGATTTCTTACAATTGAAATAGGATGTCGGCCACCCTTGGATGATTTATAACCTTCAAGCGATACATCAATTGCATTCTTCCTGAGGCTTTCATCTAACTCTATATCTTCAAGTTCCTTTTTACGAAGAGATACTGCCCTCATAAAAGAAGATTTTGCTTTATTTATACTCTCACCAGCGGCAGGTCTTTCTTCAGGTGAAAGCGTCCCTAATTTCTTCAAACTATTGGTAAATTCACCTTTTTTTCCGACATAAGTAACTCTTATTGAATCAAGTGTCTTTATATCTGTCGCATTATTAACTTTTTCTAGGGATATCTTTAGGATGTCTGCTATTTTCTTCATTGATAAACCGAAATTCTATGATAGTCAATAACTATAGTTTATCGATGTATCTATAATCAAGTATCTGATAAAGCATCTTTTGCTTGCATAGCAATAGATTCAAATGCGACTGGATCATGAACAGCTATATCTGCTAATACCTTCCTATCAACTATTATTTCAGCTTTATTTAATCCATTAATCAGTCGACTGTATGATAACCCATGCAATCTGGATGCAGCATTTATCCTTGCTATCCAGAGGGCTCTAAATTGTCTTTTTCTTTGACGTCTGTCTCTATAAGCATACTGACCAGCTTTTATGACTGCTTGTTTTGCCGTCTTATATAGCTTGCTTCTGGCTCCATAATAGCCTTTCGCCTTACTAAGTATTTTTTTATGTCTTGCTTTCGCGGTTACACCACTTTTTACTCTTGCCATTATTTTATCCCCTCTTAACTATATGGGAGCATGCGTCGCACGCTCTTTACATCAGAATCAGCTACTTGAAGCGTCAGACCTAACTGACGTTTTCTCTTTGACTTTTTCTTTGTAAGGATATGGTTTAGATGTGATTGCGCTCTTTTAAAGCCACCTTTACCAGTTCTACGGAATCTCTTTGCCGCACCACGATTTGTCTTCATTTTTGAC
>MDTG01014697.1_pt1 | contig 28994 bp, 30 predicted proteins | sample 811421 | NCBI WGS metagenome assembly MDTG01 (sample SAMN05326645, study PRJNA326480) | marine metagenome | isolation source: seawater | place: Pacific Ocean: South East | collected 2011 | reverse complement strand
GTGGCCAGCCTCGTGCCGCAGGTGAGCCTGGCCTTGACGGGCCAGAGCGTGGCGCGCCTGGCCGCCGCCGGTGTGGTCGTCGCCGTGCTCGCCGGATTGTGGCCGGCGCGCCAGGTGGCCCGGGTCGACCCGGCCAGCGTTTTTCAATCGTGACGGGAGATCGATCATGAACGCCGACCCCGTGCTCAGTTGCCGGCACCTGGTGAAGGTGTTCGGTTCCGGTCACACCGCCGTGCGCGCCGTCGACGACGTGTCCCTGGACGTCCGGCCCGGTGAGCTGGTGCTGGTGATGGGACCCTCTGGTTCCGGCAAGACGACGCTGCTGTCGATGCTCGGCGCGCTGCTGCGACCGACATCGGGTCAGGTGCTGATCGATGGCGTCGATGCCACGGCGCTGGAGGAGCGTCGGTTGCCGGCCATCCGTGCCACCCGGGTCGGGTTCGTGTTCCAGGCATTCAATCTGCTCGAGGCGTTGACGGTGGAGGAGAACGTATTGTTTCCGGCCCGCCTGGTTCGTGGCGGTGTCGAGGCTGCCCGGCCGCGCGCCGACTCGCTCCTCGCCCGGCTGGGACTCGAGGGGCGGCGCGACAAGCTCCCGCGGACCCTGTCCGGAGGTGAGAAGCAGCGGGTGGCCATTGCCCGGGCGCTGATCAATGCACCGCCGCTGATTCTGGCCGATGAGCCCACCGGCAATCTGGACTCCAGCAATGGCCAGGCAGTAATGATGATCCTGCACGACATCGCCCGCGACGAAGGGCGCGCCGTGGTGATGGTGACCCACGACGAGCGGGTCGAAGAAGTGGCCGATCGGATTCTCTGGCTGGAGGATGGGGCGCTGCGTGATCGCCGGGCGGAGACCCATGCCTGGGCGGTGGATCCAGTGTGCGGCATGCGGGTAGACGAGTGGACGGCGGCCATCAGCCGCGTTCACGAGGGCGTGCGGTACGTGTTCTGCTCGGAGCGCTGTCTCGAGCGGTTCCAGGACGACCCGGCCGCCTACGTGGAACTGAAACAGTCGCCGGTGACTCCGGTCGACGGGGAGGACGACTGATGGGCAAGCTGATGGCGTTCGGCGCGCTGGGGCTCGGCCTGGTGGCGGCGGCCGCGGCGAGCGCCTCGGCGCCGCTGCCGGATCAGGCGCAGCCGGAGGCGCGGGGCCGTGCCATCGCCGAGCGCGCGGACCGCCGCGACGACGGCTTCGGCAGCAGCCTGACGCGCCTGGACATGGTGCTGGAGAATGCGGAGGGCCGCACGCGCACGCGGCGGTTGACCTGGAAGACGCTGGAGGTGGCCGAGGGCGATCGCTCGCTGGTGGTGTTTCACGAGCCCCGCGACATCGCCGGTACCGCGCTGCTGAGCCACAGCCGGCCCGGCGGCGATGACGACCAGTGGCTGTTCCTGCCGGCGCTGAAGCGGGTCAAGCGCATTGCGGCGGCCAACCGCACCTCGGCCTTCGTCGGCAGCGAATTCAGCTACGAGGATCTGATGCCGGAGCGTCTCGACGACTTCGACTACCGCTGGCTGCGCGACGAGGCGTGCGGTGAGTGGTCGTGTCACGTCATCGAGCGGCGACCGCGCGACGCCGACTCGGGCTACTCGAAACAGGCGCTGTGGCTGGATCGGGAAGCGCTGCGGCTGCTGCGCGTGGACTACTATGATGGCCGTGACCGTCTGCTGAAGACCCTGTCGGCGTCGGACTTCCGGATCTACCAGGACCGATACTGGCGTGCCCACACGCTGATCATGAACAATTTGCTTACCGGTAAGCGCACGCGCCTGGCCTTCGAGCCCTTCGAGTTCGGCGCCGGGCTCGATGCGCGCGACTTCGAGCCGGCAGCGCTGCGGCGGTTGCGCTGAGGTGAAGCTCAGGCCTCTGGCTGTGCTGGCCGTGCTGGCGCCGCTGGCCGCGCCCGCTGGTGGTGCGGCGGAGCTGTCCGGATACCTGAGCTTCGAGCCGAGGGTGTTCTTCGACGCGCCGCTGCGTCCGACCCAGCCGGATGCGGGCCTGTCGCCCGCCGCCGTGGCGGCGCCGGAGTGGCGGTTCGACGCCGGCGACGGCACGAATCGGTTCACCCTGGCGCCGTATTTCCGCGTCGATGCCGACGACGACGAGCGCACCCACGCCGATCTGCGGGAGGCGGTCTGGCTGCGCATCGGCGACACCTGGGTATCCCGTGTCGGTGTCGGTCGGGTGTTCTGGGGGGTGACGGAGTCGCGCCATCTGGTGGACGTGATCAACCAGACCGATCTGGTGGAGGATTTCGACGAGGAGGACAAGCTCGGTCAACCGATGCTCAACCTGGAGCGCTGGGTCGGACCGGGCTCGCTCGGTGTTTTCGTGCTGCCGGGCTTCCGCGAACGCACGTTCCCCGAGCGGACCGCACGCCTGTCCGGGGCCGTTCCGGTCGCTGCCGATGCGGTCGGGTACGAGTCCGGTGCCGGCTCCCGGCGCACCGATCTGGCGGTGCGCTGGTACGGAGCGCTCGGCGGCTGGGACATCGGCGTGTCCGCCTTCCATGGCACGTCGCGGGAGCCGCGATTGCTGCCTGGACTCGATTCGGATGGCGAGTGGCGCCTCGCCCCGTACTACGACGTCATCGGGCAGGTGGGGCTGGACGTTCAGTACACCCGGGGCGCCTGGCTGTGGAAGCTGGAGGCGCTCGGCCGTCGGGGCCACGGCTCGGATTTCGGCGCGGCGGTGGCCGGCTTCGAGTACACGGCGTTCGGCATCGGCGGGAGCGGCGCGGATCTGGGCCTGCTGGCCGAGTATCTCTACGACGGCCGGGGTCCGGGCGCGCCGCCGACGCTCTACGACGACGACTGGTTCGGCGGGGTGCGGCTGGCGCTGAACGACGCCGCGGGTACCGCCATTCTCGGCGGCGTGATCGTCGACGGCAACACGGTGCTCGGTATCCTGGAAGGAGAACGGCGGTTGACCGGAACCTGGAAGCTGGAGGCGGAAGTGCGCTGGTTCCGCGGCAGTGACGCCGACGATCCGTTGCTTGCCGGGTTTCGCCGCGACAGCTTTGCGACGCTGCGCCTGGCGTGGTTTTTTTGACGGTCGGTCCGGAGTCGTTTACGTTACGCCCAACGATCTCGGGGTAACTACGTATGGGGCGCGTACATGATCTCCGCGTAAAGTGTTACCCGACGTCGAGTGCGACGCCTTTGATCCGAGTCAAACCCGATGCCTGCTCACCGAACCAACCGCCAGAATCCGCTCCCGTGGCTGCGCCAGCGGCGACGGTCGGGGATGACGGTCGGCTTTTTCGGCGCCGTGCTGCTCGGTGTGCTGAGCATGCCTTGTACCATGGCGTGGGCGAACACCGAAGTGTCATCGGTTTCCCCAGCCGAACCCGTCCATGACCACGGCGCCGACCGGGCTGCGGATGCCATCGATCTGGAATGCTGCTGCGATCTCTCCCTTGCGGTCGCCACGGACAAAGACCCGTCGCCGCCCAAGTCACCCTCGATTGCCTGGGCGGCCGACAGCTTGCTCGCACGTCCGCCCGGCAAGCTTGCCGCCGTCCTGGTGGCGGCGCCGTCGCGGGCCGATCTCCACGAGACCTCCCCACCCCTGTACCTCACGACGCTGAGACTGCGGATCTAGGCCGTTCCGATCCTGTTCTGACTGGCTGGCAGGGACGTTTCGCTGCCGCTTTTTTCCAGCGATCGAGGACATCACATGACTGCTTCAGCACTGGCCCGACCGGGCCGACATCGCGCTACGTTTCACGTTGCCGAACTGGCGCGGCGCGCCGGCGTCACGCCGGCAACGGTACGCTACTATGCTCGCATCGGGCTCCTCAGTCCGGCGCGCGAGGCCGAGAACGGCTATCGCCGCTTCTCGTCCGATGACCTGCGCCGGGTCATGTTCGTGCGCAAGGCCCAGGCCCTCGGTCTGACCATAGGCGACGTTCGTCTGATTCTCGACGAGGCGGCACACGACACGCCGCCTTGCCACCTGGTGTTGACCCTGGTTCAGGAGCGTCTCGACGAGGTGCGTGAGCGGTTGCGCGAGCTGCAGGATGCGGAGCGCCGGATGGCCAGCGCGCTGGCCGAGTGGGCGTCCGATGAGCAGTCGGACGATGGCGACATCTGCCCGCTGATCGAAGGCGTCGCCCTCGACGAGACGGATCCGCAGATCGGGCGACTACACGCGGTGGGCGGCTGTCACGGGCGCCCGCAGGAAACGCGGGCGCCGGCGCGCCCATGAGCGGCGGCAAATCGCGCTACAAGGCGGAACTGCGGCGCCTGCAGATCGAGCTGGTCAAATTCCAGCGGCACCTGATCGAATACGACCACCGGATTCTGATCCTGTTCGAGGGTCGCGACGCGGCGGGGAAGGACGGCGTGATCAAGCGATTCACCGCCCACGCCAGCCCCCGCGAGACGCGGGTGGTCGCCCTCGGCAAGCCGTCCGACCGGGACCGTGACGGCTGGTATTTTCAACGCTTCGTGCCGCATCTCCCGGTGGCCCGGGAAATGGTGCTGTTCAACCGGAGCTGGTACAACCGCGCCGGCGTGGAACGGGTGATGGGATTCTGCAGTGAGGCGGAATACCGGGCATTCTTCGACGATGTGGTGCCGTTCGAGCAGCTGTTGATCCGCTCGGGCATTCAGCTGTTCAAATACTATCTCGACATCTCCCGGGACGCGCAGGCCGAGCGTCTGGAGGCGCGCCGGCGCGATCCGCTCAAGCGCTGGAAGACCAGCCCCATCGACGAGGTGGCGCTGGCGCACTGGGACGATTACAGCATGGCCCGCAACGAGATGCTCGCCCGCACGCACACGGACGCCACGCCCTGGTACGTGGTGCGGGCCGACCACAAGAAATCGGCCCGGCTCAACGTGATGCGGCACCTGTTGTCACAGGTGGATTGCCCGGACAAGGACCGGCACCTGGCGGTTCCCGATGCCGATATGGTGTTCGAGTTCGGAGCCGAGTCGGCGGACCGGCTGGAGGCGTGAGCCGATGTCGGCAGACGACGACTCCGATCGGCTCCTCGGCAGTGACTGGGGTACTCCGCAGCGCAGGCGGTTTCTCACGATCGCGACCTCGGCGATCGGTGGGGTCGGCGTCGGTGCGGCCGCCGTGCCGTTCGTAGCATCCTGGCAGCCCAGCGCCAAAGCGCGGGCCCGTGCGGCCCCGGTCCGGATCGGCATCGGCAACCTGCGGCCGGGTGAGTTGCTGACCGGGACGTGGGCCGGACGGCCGGTGTGGGTACTTAGGCGAACTAGGGCCATGCTGGATTCGCTGGAAGCCCCCGGTTTGATCGCCCGGCTCCGCGACCCGGACTCGACCGTCCGGGCCCAGCAGCCCGACTACGCCGTCAATGCCTACCGGGCGCGGCGTCCCGAGTGCCTGGTGCTGGTGGCCCTGTGCACGCATCTCGGCTGCATACCGAGCTTTCAGCCGGAACCGGAGATCCGTGATGGCGGCGAGCGCTGGTACGGCGGCTTTTTCTGCCCCTGCCACGGTTCCAAGTTCGATCTCGCCGGCCGTGTGTACAAGGCCGTGCCGGCCCCGACCAATCTGGTCGTGCCGCCGCACTACTATGTGGATGCCGCGACGATCGAAGTCGGCCGTGACCGGCCGTCGGAAGGGTAGCGAATGCGGTGTAAATCCGCGCGGAAAACAGGGAGTGCGCAACATGATGAACGAGGGAGTGCATGGCGTCGGCGGCATCGTCTGGATGCTGATCGTCGCCGTACTGGTGGTGGTGCCGTTCTGGAAGATCTGTACTAAGGCCGGGTTCCCCGGTGCGTTGAGCCTGCTGGTGCTGGTGCCGCTGGTGAATCTGGGCTTTCTGTACATTCTCGCGTTCACGCCCTGGCGGGTGGGGGAGCGCGACGATCCCGCGCCTTAGCTGCTAGAAGCGAGTACGGATCATTGACCACCGTCCGCCGAAGCGAGGTCGGCAGGGGTCAGGCCCTCCGGTAGCTCGTGGGCGATGCCGAAGTGACAATCGATACACGTATCGTCGAAACGCTCCCGCCACTCGGCCGAATGTTTTTTGGATGCGGAACGGCCCTGCATGTCCTGGGCCATGGCTTCGTAGCTGTGGCAGCTGCGGCAATTCCGGGAGTCGTTCGAGCGCATCCGCGCCCACACGTTCTTGGCCATTTGCGGCCGGTGAGCCTCGAACTCTTCACGGGTGTCGATGACGCCCATGAAATGCCCCGGTACCTCCTTGAACGTGGCCTGCACCTTCCGGACGATTTTCGGCCCGAGGGCCTCCGGCACATGGCAGTCCGCGCAGACCGCGCGCACGCCTGCGGCGTTGCGGAAGTGGGCGCTCTGCTCGTATTCGGGATACACGAATGCCTGCATCTCGTGGCACGACGTGCAGAACTCGAGGCTGTTGGTCGCCTCCATGGTCGCATTGACGCCGATCCAGCCGACCATACCCAGACCGAACAGCAGCAGGCCGCCGAGCGGCAGCCCCAGCAACCAGCGGCGTCGCTGCCACAGCGCTGAGCGTTGCTCGGGGCTCACTCGAGCGGTTCCTGGGCGACGTAGAATTCGATCAGCGCGCTCGATTCGTCGTCGCTGAGCTGCTCCATCTTCGGCGCCATTTTCTCGGGCTGCCAGCGCTCACCGGTGCGGTATTCCTCGAAAGTCTGCTCCAGGTAGCCGCGCCACTGCCCCGCCAGAATGCCGGCGTCGTCGAAGGCCAGACCGCCCCCTTCGCTGTGGCATTTGGCGCAGTGCTGCTGATGGAGATTCTCGCCTTGGGCGACGAGGTCCGGGTTCGTCTCCTGATCGGGGACGACGAAAGGCTGTTCGGCGAAGTAGTCTGCGATGGCCGAGATCTGCTGGTCGCTCAGCCCTTCTACCTCTTCGCACATGTCGCCCATCTCGCCCTGCTCCGGGCCCGCCGGATACTCGACTTCCACACAGGGCCGATAGCCGTCCTGATAGGCATGCAGCTGGGCATCGAGATAGAAGGAGGACATCCCGCCGATGACCGGGATGTTCTCGTGGCTGCTGGCGCCGCCCTCGCCATGGCAGCTCTCACAGTCATCGATGGTCTGCTCGAGCGCGCCCGCTGCAGCCGCCGTCGTAAAGTCCGGCGACAGCAACATGATCGCGAGCACCGCCGTCGAGGTGATCCTCCAAGTCATTCTGACCTCCTCTCTACCGTTGAGTCGGCGCACGATCGCAACTCCCGCGACTGACGCTGCCAAAGGATTACGATACTGAGTCGGGCCGCGGATACAATTGATCTCGATCAAATGCATGGCTTCCGGAATGGTTTAGGATCACGGCGTGTCACTCTGTGAAGGGGAGAGGCCATGGCGATGAGCTGGACGCATCGCGCGGCCGCGATCGTGCTTCTGATCGGCGGCTGCGGTGGCGATGACGGCGATCGCGGCCCCCCCGGACCGCCAGGCCCGCCGGGTGAACCCGGCGAGACCATCGTCCGGCGGGGCGAGGTCACCGCGCTGGACGTGACCATCGTCGACGTTCGAATCGGCAGTCCGCCGGTCGTCGATTTCCAGGTGAACGATCAGGACGGCGTACCCTTTGCCGGAGTGCCGGCGTCGACGCTCGAGTTCACCATCGCCAAGCTGGTGCCCGGCACGGAAGGGGACAGCGACCGCTGGCAGAGCTACATCAACGCGCTGGAGCAGCCGGGTGCCGGGCCCGGCTCCGAGACTGCGGTGCAGGCCGATACCGACGCTGGCGGCAGCCTGGAAGACCACGGTAGCGGCAGCTATACCTATACCTTCGGTGTCGACGTCGCGGCGGTGGATGACCCCGTCAGCGTGGCGTACGAGCCGGAGTTGACCCACAGAGTGGCGCTCGCGATCCGTGCGGCGGATCTGCCGACGCCCGGCAACGCCGTCTACACCTGGCAGCCCTCTACCGGCGCGACCTCCGGCATCGAAACCCGTGACATCGTGGCGACCGATTCCTGCAATGAGTGTCACCGGGGGCTCGACGCCCACGGCGGACCACGCAACGACACCCGTATGTGCGTGACCTGCCACAATCCCGGCAGTACGGACGCCAACAGCGGCAACACCATCGACTTCCGCGTGATGATCCACAAGATCCACATGGGCGAAGAACTGCCGAGCGTCGTCCAGGGTGGTGAGTACGCCATCTATGGATTCCGCGACACCAGACACGATTATTCGGACGTGGCGTTCCCTCAGGACGTCAGGAACTGCGTCAAGTGCCACGATCCGGCCGACGCTGCGACCCCGGACGCCGACAACTTCTTCATGCAGCCGAGCATCGAAGCCTGCGGCGCCTGTCACGACGATGTCGACTTTCTCTCCGGGGAAAATCATCCGGGCGGCGTGGTTGCGGACAACAGCGAGTGCACGGTGTGTCATGCTCAAGACCGTATTGCCGGGAGCATCGCCCAATCGCACCGCATGCCGGCGCAGGAGGCCGCTCGCCGGTTTGCCTACAACATACTCGAGATCTCGGGGACCGAGCCTGGCGCATCGCCGTCCGTGCGCTTTTCCGTGACCGACCCGACCCGGGACGACGCGGCTTATGACGTGCTCGGTGACCCGGCGTTCACCGGCAGCGGGGCCAGCGTGAACCTGGACCTGGCGTGGCCCACCCGCGACTACACCAACTTCGATCCTGATGCCGGTACGGTAACCGGGGCGGCTCCGGCCCGTCCGGCGAGCTTCAGCCTGCTCGATCCCGCCATCGTGAGCAATAACGGTGACGGCACGTTCACCGCGGCGTTACCGGTGTCCATTCCGGTGAGTCTGGAGGGCTCGGGCGCGTTCGCCATCGAAGGGCATCCGGCCGCCGATTTCGACGGTGACGGTGACTTCGGCGATCAGGTGCCGGTGACGGGTGCGGTGGATTTCTTTCCGATCACCGACGCGGTGGCGCAGCCGAGACGGATGGTGGTGGATTCGGCCAAGTGTCAGGCCTGCCACGGCGCGAACGATGGTCTGGCATTCCACGGCAACAACCGCACCGACAACGTTCAGCTGTGCGTGGTCTGCCACAACCCCAATTCGACGGATCTCGCCCAGCGCCCGGCAGACCCGGACATGACCGAAAACGGTGTCAATTCTGCCGCTGCGGATGGACTGGAGGAGCGTTCCATCGACTTCAAGCGCATGATTCATGCGATCCACGGTGCTCAGGCGCGCAGCAACGAATACCAGGTATACGGCTTCTTCAATACCGCCCACGACTTCAGTGAGGTCGGCTTCCCTGCCGAGCCCAATGATTGCGACGCATGCCACGTCGCTGGCTCACACGAGGTCCCGCTGCTCGAGTCCGTTCTGGCCACGACCATCGACAGCCAGGCGACGGTGAACACAGCCAGCCCGTTCGGTACCGGTGATTTTGTTCCCGGAGACGGCTCTGCCGGCGACCCCCGCGACGATGGCAACGTCACCGCCACGGCAGCCGTGTGCTCGGCCTGCCACGATACCGTGCAGGCGCGCGCCCACATGCTCGACAACGGCGCCGGCATCAGCCTGGAGATGCCGGATACCCCAGGCTCCGGTGCCGCCACCTCGGGCTTCGACGTGCTGCAGAGTGACGTCGACGACGGTCTCGTCATCGAGACCTGCGGTGTTTGCCACGGTCCCGGTCGCATCGCCGACGTGAATCTGGTCCACGGCCTAGGGGCCGACTAGGTTGTGCGGGGGAGAGGGCCAAAGTACTCCGGCAGGGTGCCGAACGGGCAGCAACCAACGTGGTTGCGAAGTGCAGCGCTGTCGCTGTCCCTGGTCTGCCTGCTGGCCGCTGGACCGGTCGCGGCAGCCGCGCCGGAGGAGATCTCGCTGGAGCCATCCGAATACAGCCGGGAAGGCGCGGATACGTGTCTGCGTTGCCACGATTCACCGCACATTCTGGAGTTCTTCCGAACGCCACACGCGGTCCGGGAAGATCCCGATACTCCGTTCGCCCAGCTCCAGTGCGAGAGCTGCCATGGGCCGGGCGCGAACCACGCCCAACGTCTGCGGCCGGGACAAACGCGGCCGCCGATTCTGAACTTCGGCCAGGATGAGCCGTTCTCTCTGGCGCAGCAGAATGGCGTCTGCCTCGCCTGTCATCAGCAGGACATGGGGTCGGGCTGGCACGGCAGCGCTCACGATGCGGACAGTCTGGCCTGCGCTGACTGCCACGTGTCGCACACCCGGGAGGATCCCATGCTGGCATCGGCAGTGACTCAGGCCGACAGTTGCCAAAGTTGCCATCTGACGGTGCGGGCAGAGTTTCAGAGGGCCTTTCATCATCCAGTACGCAGCGGTGAGATGTCCTGCAGTGAATGTCATGCCGTGCACGATTCGGCCATGCCTTCGTTGCTGACCGAGCCGACGCTCACCGGAACCTGTCACGGTTGCCATCAGGAGATGCGCGGGCCGTTCCTGTGGGAGCACGTGCCCGCCAGCGAGGACTGTTCGGCATGTCATCGCCCGCACGGCTCCGTGCACCGCGCCTTGCTTACCAAGGCGGCGCCTTTGCTGTGTCAGGACTGCCATTCGAGGAGCGGCCACCCGAGCATTCCGCGCACGGGTCGAAGCCTTCCGGGTGCGCGGCCGTCGCCGTTCCTGCTCAGTGGCAGCTGCCTGAACTGCCACTCACGGGTGCATGGGTCGAACCACCCGTCCGGCGCGAACCTGACGCGATGAGGGGGGCTCGTAGATGATGCGAACCGCTGTCGCTGTGTTGTCGCTGATCACCTGCGTGCCGTTCGGACACGCTGCCTCTGCGGCAGCTTCGCCGGCGGCGGCTGCCGATGTCGATACCAGCCGCTGGCGCTGCCGATTCTGTCCCTACCCGGAGGCCGGGACTTCGGGCTCCGTGCGCGCCGGAGTCGGTTACGTCGGCGATGACGCGGTCAAGTTCGGCGAGCACACGGATCTTGCCGAGGAGGGGGCTTATGTCGATGCGGCCGCCGAGCTCACCTGGCGTGGCAGGGGCACCCGCCGCTGGCGGGCCAGCGTGCAGGATGCCGGTCTCGAAACCCGATCGCTGCTGGTGGCTGGAGGTGAGCAGGGTCGCTACCGGGTGCGGCTGCTGCGCGACACGCTGGTAGACCGCAATTTCGCCGATGCCCTGACGCCGTACCGGGGCGTCGGCAGTGCGCTGCTGACCCTGCCCGACGATTGGGTCCGCGCGCCGACCACCACCGGCATGCAGCAGCTACCGGGCGGGGTGCAGGAGATCGCCGTTGGTTCGAAGCGCCACCGCACCGGGCTCGGCATCGAGATCGACAGCGATGGGCGCTGGCGCCATCACGTCGACTACCGCCACGAGCGCCGCGAAGGTAAACGGACGTCGGCTGGCGCCTTTCTGGTAGACGCTGTGGCACTGCTGGAGCCGGTGGATTACCGCACCCACGAGCTCGAGGCGGGCATGCGCTACCAGCGCGACCTCTGGCACATCGAGTTCGGCTACACGGGGTCCGTGTTCCGCAACGAGCATCGGTCCTTGATCTGGGACAACCCCTTCACCGCCACGGCTCCCGGAGCTGATCGGGGTGCCATCGCGCTGGCGCCGGACAACGAGTCTCACAGCGTGTCTTTTTCCGGAGCGGGACGCCTCGGCGAGCGCTTCCATCTGTCGGGGAACGCCAGTGTCGGCTATCTCCACCAGGACGAAGACCTGCTCGAGCCGACCAGCAACGCATCGTTGATCGCACCAGCGCTGCCCCGTGACTCTGCCGAGGCAGAGGCCACGCTGTATTCGGCAGCCGCGCGGCTGCGCTTCGATCCTGCCGTCCGCGGACTCTCGGCGAGCCTGGCCTATCGGGCCGACATCCGCGACAACGATACGAAGGTGGATACGTTCACGCAGGTGGTCATGGACTCGTATGTCGGCGGAGTCGTCCGTAACGAACCACTCAGTTGGGCACGACACACGGTGTCCGGAACGCTCCACTTCCGGCTCGATGCAGCCAGGCGTTTCGCGGGAGGTGTGGAGTACGAACGCTACGATCGCGACTATGGCGCCGATCCGAGCACCGACGAGTACCGCGTGTGGGGACAGTTGCGCTCGCGGCTGGATTTCGGCGAGCTCAAGATCCGTCTGGAGTACGGGGATCGCGAAGGCTCGAACCTGGAGCCGGCGGTTCCCCACGGTGCACCCCAGAATCCCCTCATGCGCTGGTTCGATGTCGCTGACCGAGAGCGGCAGGCGGCAACGGTCGCCCTGATGCTGTTCCCGCGATCGGCGTTCGACCTCACGTTGCGTGGTGAAGTTGCGCGCAGCGATTTCGCCGACAGCCGGATAGGTCGAACGAAGCGTTTGAAACGCGGTTATGGAGTCGAGCTCGGAGCGTCGCCGGCGGACAACGTCAGCCTGTTCGCCTACGCCCTGCGCAGCATGGACGCTTCGGATCAACGCAACAGTCAGGCGTTCGGGGCGCCGGACTGGAAAGGGCAGACCGACGACGACTACGCCACTCTTGGGGCCGGTCTGCGGGTCATTGGATTGAGGAAGAACCTGGATCTCGAGCTCGACCTGACGTTCTCGGATGCAGAGAGTGGCATCTCGCTGACGGTGCCCGGAGCCGACGCCGGCATCCCGGATATCGAGAACGAGCGTTTCATGGCGCGATTGGGCGCCGATTACCAGGTTGACGACAGATTCAGCCTGAACCTCGGCCTCGTCTACGAAAGTCTTCGCCGCCGGTCATGGCAGCTCGACGGTGTGTCGGTGGATACGGTGCCGGGCTTTCTGAGTCTCGGTGTCGACGAGCCCGATCACGACGTGGTGGCGGTGACCCTTTCGGCTACCTACGAGCTGTGAGCCGGGCCGCGAACCGAGTCGTTCCACCATCCGTTGACCACGGATTTCAGGGTTACCGGTTCGAAGGCCCTGCGATGCTGATTGCCGAGCAGCTCAGCGCCTGAGATTCCAGACGCGGCGGATCCAGCCCAAGACGGCCAGCGGAACGATCAGCCATTGCAGCAGCGGCGCCAGACCGGTGCCGAGCAGCGGCACGGTCGGCATGCTGGCAGCATACTGCCAGCGATCGAGCACGGCGGTCGCCAGCCATTCGAGGACAATGGTAACGGCCAGTCCGACGCCGACGTAGCCGGCGACCTGGCTGGGCGATGCCTTCGCCGCCCAGTATCGATCGCGCGTGTATGCGGCCAGCGTGCCGTAGGCCAGCAGCGCGATGAACGCGTCCCCGAACGCCGCGCGGCTGCACAGCAGGATGCCCTGCAGATGCGGCATGTCGCTCATGCCCTGGTACCAGGGCGCCTGCCAGAACTCCCAGACCAGATGCAATAGGAAGGCCGTCACGGCGATGTCGGCTTCCGGGGCGCCGAACATGGACGGCCGCGGATTCGACGATTTCTCTGGACCTGTATGCGGCATACGAGTTGTACAGTGGCCGGCATTGCAATCGAGGCCATCATTCCAGCGATCGATGGCGCCGTCCACTCGAAACCAGCAACGACGAGGTGATAGCCATGAGATTCAATGCCATGAAATTCAGCGGATCGAAGGGCAGCGCGATCGGTACTGCCCTGTTCAGCGTAGCACTGCTCGGCTCGGCGGCCCTGCAACCCGCCTGGGCGAGCGAGAGGGCCGCAGACGAGCGCCCCATGAGTCAGAAACAGGAGCAGCAGCAGGATCGGATGCAGATGCGTCTGGAGAAGATGCGCGACCAGATGGCCGCGATCGAGGCGGCAAACGATCCCGCCGAGCGACGCCGCCTGCTGGAGGAACACATGCGGCAGATGCACGAAGCCATGGGCATGATGAGTAAAGACATGATGCCCGCGATGAAGCGCCGCCTGCATACCCACACCCACGCACCGGGCGCGGGCCGTCAGGCCGACGACGACATGCAGTCCCGGGAACACATGGAGAAGATGGACCGGATGATGAGTCACATGGAAGGAATGATGGAGCAGATGTCGAAGCACCAGGCCATGCGCGAGGCCCAGGATGAGGGCTGATGCGGTCGTCGCCGCGCGCCCATCGGCCTGCCGGAAAGCGGGGTAGCCCATGTCACAGCAGCCCGACATGCCGGATCTGTCCCAGCTGCGGCCGCCGCGCGGCGTCGTGCCCATCGCGATCGCCGCGGTGCTGCTCGGCTGGGCGGGCTACTCCGCGTTCTTCACCGTGCCGGCGGAGTCGGTCGGCGTCGTTCAACGCTTTGGTCACTACCATCGGGAAGTGGATCCCGGGCTCAACTTCAAGCTGCCGTTCGGCATCGATACGGTGACGCTGGTGCCGGTGAAACGTCAGCTCAAGGAGGAGTTCGGTTTCAGCACGCCAGGTGCCGGGTTCACCAGCCAGTCGTCCCCGCCGAGCCAGTGGGCCCTGGAGACGACCATGGTAACCGGTGATCTCAACATCGCCCTGGTGGAGTGGATCATTCAGTTCCGCATCGAGGAGCCGTTCGAGTATCTGTTCAACGTCCGCGATCCGGGCGATACCCTGCGCGACGTGTCGGAGTCGGTCATGCGCGAGGTGGTTGGCGACCGGACCGTCGACGAAGTGCTGACCATCGGCCGGCAGGACATCGAGGCCAGTGCTCAGGTGAAGCTCCAGGAAGTCGTGAACAAATACGAGATGGGGCTGCGAATCGATCAGATTCAGCTGAAAAACGTCAACCCACCGGAGCCGGTGCAGGCTTCCTTCGATCGGGTCAACGAAGCCCAGCAGGAACGGGAGCGGATGATCAACGTCGCGCGCGGCGAGTACAACCAGGCCGTGCCGAAAGCGCGTGGCGAAGCGGATCAACGGATTCAGAGCGCCGAGGGTTATGCGATTCAGCGCGTCAACGAGGCGGAAGGCGACGTGCAGCGCTTCGATGCTCTGCTGGCGGAGTATCTGAGGGCGCCGGAGGTGACCAAACGCCGCCTGTACCTGGAAACATTCAACGAGGTGCTGCCGCGCATGAAGACCAAGCTCATCGTCGACGAGAGCTCGGCCTCGGTGCTGCCGTTGCTGCAGCTCGAGGCCGTGGGCAAAGGAGGCAGCCAGTGAACAACATCTGGGGAATCGCCGCGCTGGTATTCGGCGTGATCGTCGCTTTTGTGGCGGCACAGTCGTTCTACACGGTCGACGAGACCGAGCGGGTGATCATCACGCAATTCGGCCGACCGGTGGGCGAGGTGATCGATCAGGCAGGCCTGAAGGTCAAGATCCCGTTCATTCAGGAGGTGAACCGGATCGAGAAGCGCATTCTGGTCTGGGACGGGTCCGCCAACGACATGCCCACCAAAGACAAACTCTACATCACTGTGGACACGTTCGGGCGCTGGCGCATTCGTGATCCGCTGCAGTTCTTTCTGCGCCTGCGCGACGAGCGCAGCGCCCAGTCCCGGCTCGAGGACATCCTGGGCAGCGAGACGCGCAACGCGGTGGCCCGGCACGAACTGATCGAGATCATCCGGACCACCAAGGATCGCTCGCCGGAGGTTGACCCGCTGCTGGCCGATGTCGACATCAGCACGCTGCTGCCGATCAGCCAGGGGCGGCAACGGATCGAGGCCGGCATCCTGGAAGCCGCGTCGGGGAAGCTGGCCGAGTTCGGCATCGAGCTGCTGGACATCCGCTTCAAGCGCATCAACTACAACGACAGCGTGCGCGAGAAGATCTACTCGCGCATGATCAGCGAGCGCGACCAGATCGCCGACCGGTTCCGCTCGGAAGGCGCCGGTGAGGCCGCGCGCATCAACGGTAACAAGGAGCGAGAGCTGCAGACCATCGAGTCCGTCGCCTATCGCACCATTCAGAAGATCGAGGGTGACGCTGATGCGCGGGCGACCGACATTTACGCACGCAGCTACAACCAGACGCCGGAAGCGGTGGCGCTGTATACGTTCCTGAAAACCCTGGAGACCTATCGCACGGTCATCGACCGGGACACCACGCTGGTGCTGTCGACGGACAGCGACCTGATGAGCCTGATGAAGGCCATGGAGGACTGACTCGAAGTTCTGCTTCGACTGCTAGCGCGCGACGGCTGACTCCTCCATCGGCCAGTAGCGGCGCATGGCCAGGAACGTGAACGACGTCGACCAGCCGATCAGGACCAGCCCGTTGAGAGTTTCGATGGCGCTGATCAGCCGCAGATGGCCGGTGGGAAAGACATCGCCGATGCCGAGTGAGGTGTACATGACGGTGGAGTAGTACAGATAGCCCATCGCGCTCTCTTCGTGGGCGCCTTCGACGTCACCGGCTGCGACGGGGACGTCGAGCAGATAAAACGCGCCGGCATACAGCCCGATCTCGAGCAGATGGGCGCCGAAAGCGCCGATCATCACCACCAGCACCCGGGCCGGGCCGGCAGCACCGCAGCGCGGCAGCAGCCCGGACGTCCAGCGTAGGGCCTGGAAATGGACGATCAGCGTCGTCAACACCAGCGTCAGGCTCAGCAGCACCGCAATCAGCATCGTTCAACCTCCGGATACGATCTCATGGATCAGTCGACAACGGTTCATTCCGATTCCACGCCGATTCTACCGTCCGTGCTCGCGGTCGGCGCGATTGCGGCCACGTTGCTGGTCGCTCTGCTGTGGACGGACCGGTTCGGTGCCGTGCTGGAGGCCGCATCTGCGGTTGCGGATCCGCTGCTGCGCTGGTGGTACGTCGCGTTGGTCGCATTCCTGACGGCGCTGATCGTCTGGCTGGGCCTCGGCCGGTACAAGAACGTGCGCCTCGGCCGTGACGACGAGCAACCCGAATACAGTCTGCTGCCCTGGCTGGCGATGCTGTTCGCCGCGGGAACCGGCGTGGGACTGCTGTTCTGGAGTATCGCCGAGCCGATCAGCCACTTCCAGGGCAATCCTTTCGTCCAGGAAGGTCTGACGCCGCAGGCGGCCTCCGTGGCGGTGCAGCTCTCGTTCTTTCACTGGGGCCTCAATGGCTGGGCCATATTCGCGACCGTGGCGCTGATATTCGCCTACTTCAGCTACCGGCGTGATCTGCCTCTGGCGCCGAGCTCGGCCTTGTATCCGGTGCTCGGCGAGCGGGCGTTCGGGGTCCTCGGCCAGGTAGTCGACGCGCTGGCGGTGTTCGCCACGGTGTTCGGTCTGGCCACGACCCTGGGCCTTGGCGCGCGCCAGACCGGTACCGGCTTGACCTGGCTGTTCGGGGTGTCGGGCAGCACAACGGTGGAATTGCTCGTAGTCGGCGTCGTGACGGCAGTGGCGACGGTATCGGTGGTCTCGGGTGTGCGGCGTGGCGTCAAAGTGCTGAGTGAACTCAACCTGTGGCTGACGGTCGTGTTGCTGGCTGGCTTTCTGGTGCTCGGCCCGGCCGGATACCTGGTCGGGCTGCTGGTGCAGGAGACCGGCGGCTATCTCGACAACCTGTTGTCGATGACGTTTTACGTCGGTGCCAACGAACCCGGCACCTGGCAGTCCACCTGGACCGTCTTCTTCTGGGGCTGGTGGATCGCCTGGTCGCCGTTCGTGGGGCTGTTCATCGCGCGCATCTCCCGCGGACGCACGCTGCGCGAGTTCGTGTTCGGCGTGCTGCTGCTGCCGACGCTGGTGACCTTTGTGTGGATCGCGCTGATGGGCGGTACCGCGCTGCATGGCGAGCTGTTCGGTTCCGGCGGCATCGTCGACGCCGTCAACGAAGACGTCGCCGGCGCCGTGTTCGCGACCATCGAACATCTCCGTGCGCCCTGGCCGATCGAAATCGCACTGGGTGGCGTCGCCACGCTGCTGATCAGTGTCTACTTCATCACGTCGGCGGACTCCGGCGCCCTGGTCATCAACATCATTCTGTCCGGTGGCAATCTGGAGCCGCCGCGTCCGGCGCGGGCCGCGTGGGCAGTCGGGAATGGTGCGCTGACCGCGGTGCTGCTGCTGGCGGGAGGCATCGCCGTGCTGCAGGACGCGGTGATCCTGGCCGCTCTGCCGTTCTCGCTGGTCATCGTACTCATGGTCTGGGGGTTCGTCCGGGCTCTGCACCGTGAGCCGCTGGCGGCACCACGGGAGGGCTGCAAGCACCAGCGGGCGGCCGAGCCCTGGACGGGGGCAGACGGGGAGTAGCGGCCTACATGTCGCGGATGCGGTTGCTCTGCTGGGCGATGCGCATGGTCTCGTGCTCCTCCATGTCGAGCAGGGCTTCGAGGAGTTCGCGCGCCTCCGGAATTTCCGCCCGCCCGAGCAGATAGCGGTACAGTGTGATCACCTGATTGTGCAGATCGAACACCGCCGTGCAGATCTCGTCGAATGTCATCTGTGCGAACGGGGCGTCGCAGGCACGGTGGGGGTCGATGGGCTCGTGACCCAGGTAGTCGTACACCCAGGTGTTCAACGCCTTCGGGTCGGCGCGCTGCTCGAAGCCGTCGACGATCTTCTCCAGCGTCGCCTCGTGATCGGCCAGATAGGTGAGCAGCAGCTTCGCGAGCGCGCGCTCCGAGTGCGTCGAGCAGTGTGCCAGGCATTCGGCCAGACGCTGGTGCATGGCCCGCGTCCAGTCGATGAGATCGGCGAAGGTTTCCACTTTCATGGCATGGGCATTCCGCAGCTTATCAGTGGGCGAGTCTACAGGTGTGTGTCGGATACAGGTCAATGGGCATCGTGTTCCGATGATGCTGCCGGAGGGCGCATCCGCAGGAACAGGCGCTCGAAGATCGCGATCGCGCCGATTCCCGCGGCGGACACGACCACCACCAGTGGGTCGCTGTCCCATTTGATGGCCAGAAAGGCGCCGAGCACCAGAGCGTCGAGGGCGATGGCCGCAATCAATACGACGGCGCTGGCGCCGACCTGCTGACGCAGATGCCGCAGCACGCCCCACTGCACGGCGATATCCATGACGATGTAGAAGATGGCGCCCAGCGAGGCGATGCGGCTGAGATCGAAGAACACGGTCAGCAGCATCGCCAGCACGATGGTGTAGATGAGCGTATGGCGCTGGATGGGGCCCGCCATGCCGAAGTGGCTGTGGGGCACCAGCTTCATGTCCGTCAGCATGGCCAGCATGCGGGACACGGCGAAGGTGCTGGCGATGACGCCGGACACGGTTGCGACGATCGCCAGGACCACGGTGAACCACAGCCCCCATTGACCCAGCGCCGGCCGAGCTGCTTCGGCGAGGGCGAAGTCGCGGGCGGCGATGATCTCGCCGAGGCTCAGATTGCCCGCCACGGCAAGTGCGACCAGGGCGTACAGCACCACGCAGATCCCTATGGAGATCACGATGGCGCGGCTCAGGTTCCGGTGCGGGTCGACGATCTCCGAGCCGCTGTTGGTGATGGTGGTAAAGCCCTTGTAGGCGAGAATGCCGAGCGCGACGGCGGCAAGAAAGCCGCCGGGGGTCGCGTCGCGTTCGATCGCGACGCTCTCGACGGAGAATCCGGACAGCCACAGTCCGGCGATGGCGAACACGGCGATGCCGCCGACCTTGAGCGCGGCCGTCACGAGTTCCAGGGCACTGATGAAGCGATTGCCCAGGATATTGACGAGCAGCGCCAGGGCCAGTAGCCCCACGCCGAGCGTCGGTACCCACAGGCTCGTCGCCGGCAGGTCGAAGAGCTGCAGGGTGTAGGTACCGAACGTGCGCGCAACCAGACTCTCGTTGATGACCATCGAGAAATACATGAGCAGGGCGCAGATGGCCGTGACGGCACCGGGCCCGTAGGCCTTCTGCAGATACATGGCGATTCCGCCCGCGGAGGGGTAAGCATTGGACAGCTTGACGTAGGCGTGGGCACTGAACGCCGTGACCGCCGCGGCGGCCAGAAACGCCAGCGGGAACCAGCCTCCGGCCTGCTCGGCAAGCTGTCCGGTGAGCGCGAAGATGCCCGCACCGATCATGACGCCGGTACCCATGGCGACGGTTCCGGTGAGCGTCAGGCTGCCTTCCCGGTACCCGCCTACCGCACGATCGCCATGTTCCATCGATGCTCCCTTTACCACGCCATTTGCCAGTTGCTGCAGCACGTTGCTGCTGACGCGCTGCCGGCCATGTCAGCCGGTTTTTGCAAGCCGTGTCGAACCGGTACCGGTAATACTGGACGCCGAGCGAGACCCACACTGCCGGAGACCCCATGTCGCACGAGCCCCCGCGCTATGTCCACGCGTTGCGCTATCGCCTGCTCAATGCAGCATACGATCCGGTGGTGGCCCTGACCACCCGGGAGCGTCGTCTGAAGACGATGCTGCTCGACGCCGTGGGGCTGTCGGGCGATAGCCGGGTGCTGGACCTCGGTTGCGGGACGGGAACCCTGGCCGTCCTGGCGAAGCAGCGTCTGCCGGGTCTGGACGTGCACGGCATCGACGGCGACGGGGCCATGGTCGAGCGGGCCCGGCGGAAAGCCCGCCGAGCGGGTGTCGAGGTGAGTTTTCGAACCGCCATGGCCGGAAAACTGCCGTATGCGGATGCCTCGTTTACGCACGTACTGACCAGCCTGTTCCTCCATCACCTGACGCCAGCGGACAAGCGGCAGGCCCTCGCGGAAGCCCGCCGGGTTCTGCGCCCCGGGGGGACGCTCGGTATCGCCGACTGGGGCATCCCTTCCAACCGGATGCTGCGCGGGCTGTTTCTGATCGTGCAGATGCTGGATGGTTTTGAGACGACTCGAGATCATGCGGCCGGAAGATTGCCCTGGTTCGTCGCGCAAGCCGGGTTCGTCGGCGTGCGGGAAACCGGCCGGCTGGCGACCGTGCTCGGCTCTCTGACGGTGCTGCTTGCCGACAATCCTGGATGTGGTTCTGTCAGCTCCACGCCGAACCTCGAGCAGTGACGGTGAGCATTTGACATGTATGCGGGGTACACGTTGTAGCCTGCGAATCCCGCGTACGGATAGGGATCCGAATGCGTGTGAATGCGCCCGCCCCGAATACTGGTGTGCACGAGGAGCCATTGGAGAAAGCCATGAAAAAGAACAGTCGACTTGGCGTGGCCGTCGTCGCGACGATGGCCTTAGGGGGTGCAAGCCCCGGTTGGGCCCAATCCGACGCGGACCGGATTGCAGAACTCGAAGCGAAGACCGCGGCCATGGCGGAGGCGCTCGAAGCGCTCCAGGACGAACTCGCACAGGCCCGAGAATCCGGCTCTGTGCGCGGCACCGAAGAACTGCGCAGCGAGGTCATCAAAGCCACGCAGTACGCGCAACGTGCGCAGCGAGCCGCCACCGAGTGGAAAGACACGACCTCCGTGACCCATCTGGCCGGGTACGCGTCTGCGGACTATGTGGAGCCGGAAGACGGTAACGGTGCGTTTACCTCGAACTTCAATCCGATGTTCCACTACATGTATTCCGATCGATTGCTCTGGGAGTCCGAGCTCGCCATCGAGCTCGATGAGAATGGAGAAACGGAAGTCGTACTCGAGTACAGCACGATCGATATCTTCCTGAACGACAACCTGGTTCTCGTCGCTGGAAAATTCCTGAGTCCGTTGGGCAATTTTCGACAGAATCTGCATCCATCGTGGATCAACAAGTTTTCTTCGGCCCCACCCGGCTTCGGTCACGATGGCGCTGCGCCCGCCGCGGACATTGGTCTTCAGCTGAGGGGGGGCGCGAATCTGTTCGGGAATCGCAAGGTGACCTATGCCGGCTACATCGCGAACGGGCCCATGCTCGTCGGCGAGGATGGAGAGATCCACGGTATCGAAACAGAAGGGGTCGCAAGCGACGCGGACGACAGCAAGATACTCGGTGGACGCATCAGTTTCCTGCCGATTCCGAAGCTGGAGCTGGGGGTGTCGGGTGCGTTCGGCGATGCCGCGGTCGTCGAGAACGACGATGCCGACCTCGACGGCGACCCGGACCGCGACTACGAGGTCCTCGGATTCGATGTCACCTATCAATGGCAGAACCTCGATCTGCGTGGCGAGTACATCATGCAGGACGTTGCGGATGCGAGCACGAGCGTGGCGCCAGAGGGCGGCAAGTGGGAGAGCTGGTACCTCCAGAGCGCATACAAGATTGGCGCGAGTGCCAACTGGGAGGGGGTCCTGCGCTACACGGATTTCAACTCTCCGCACGCTGACGAATCGCAAGAGCAATGGGCGCTCGGGGTCAATTATCTGGTCACGCCGAACGCACTCATCAAGGTCGGCTACGAGCTGAACGACGGTCTCGGCGGCGAGGTTACGGACGCCGACCGTTGGCTGATACAAGTCGCGTACGGCTACTAGCGAAGGAATGGGACATGAGTAAACTAGCAGTGAAGACTGCATTGCTGGCAACGATCGTTGCCGGTGGTGCCGCGATGTTCGAGCCGGAAGCGCAGGCTGCTGAGCCAACCGCGACGGACGAGGCAGACCCGATGACATTTGCACGCGGTGCCAAGACATGGTCCGAGACTTGTGCCCGCTGCCATAACATGCGCGACCCGAAAGAACTGCGCGACGATCAATGGCGCGCGGCCGTTGCACACATGCGCGTGCGGGCTGGACTGACCGGTCAGGAAACGCGTGACGTCCTGAAGTTCCTGCAGGAGAGTAACTGACAGGGGTACACCGGCAGGGTGAAGTCCTCCATCACCCATCGCTTCCCAGTCGATCGATGGGCACCTCGAGGTACACCGTGCCGTTACCCTCGGGTGCCGGGAACCGGCCGGCGCGGATGTTGACCTGCACCGCAGTCTTCCCGCCAAGCAACTCGCGCAGCTGCGGCGATAGCACGCGCTGTGGGTACGCAAAAGGTCAGGCCCCTCCACGACCCGCACCTGGACCTGTAGCGCAATCAGGTTGGTCTACAGCGCTCCGATTGCCGCCCGGCTGGAACCGCTGTTGCCCGTGCGCGGCTGCGTCGCCGTGACGATCACGTGGTAGTTGCCGGGTTTGGTCACCAGCAGGGTGCCAGCGAACTCGCTGGGCTCGCCCGCATAGCGCATCGGCAGCCGCCGCACGATCCGCCCGTCGCGCTCGAGCATCGCTTCGATCTCGAACTCGGCTGCATCCCACAGCCCGTCAGGTTCGATGGGACACCCGCACATCATCGCGACCCGGGCGCGGATGGGAATCTCCGACTTGCCGTCTTCCAGGCGAACGGGCGCGTCGGGCAGGCCGCCGAGTTCGACGATGAGGCCGGGCAGATCGAGCAGCCAGGCGTCACCTTCGGTCAGATTCTGCCCGGGCAGCAGCAACCGGGAGGCCGAAACGGAAGTGGCGGAGCCCGGAAAATCGAGCGGGCCGTACGCGGTCGCGACGATCCGGGTCGGCCGCTCGAGGTCGAGCTGAGCGGTGAATCCTGCTGCCCCTTCGGTGACGATGGAGGCTCGTCGGTCGCGGGGGGTTCGCACGATGAGGTCGGTGTCGCCGGTTTCGCCCTCGGTGACGCCCTGCGCGAGAACTCTGCCGCTGTCTGCCTCCGTCAGGGTGACGAGAGCGCCGCCGACGCTGCTGCCCACGAACTTCGCGTCGTGGCTCAGTACCCGCACGGTGACCGGCGTTGGTTGCGCGTATGCCGTCAGGCTTAGGACCAAGGCAAAAAGCGTGGTGCCAACGTGGCGTAGGTGCATGAGTGTGCCTCCTTTGCTCGGCTGTATCGCCGTCAGTGTGCGGCGCTGTCCTTGCGGGCGGTAACGATCTGATACTGCTGTGGTGTCAGGTCCGGCAGTCGCTTCAGGAAGGCGACCATGTTCCAGATACGCTCGTCGTCATGACCGGGCCCCCAGGCGGGCATACCGGAGGCCTTGATGCCGTGTTTGATGATCCAGAAGCGGCGCTGGTCCCGAGTCTCCGGATCACCGTGAACATCGTGTGCCTCCGCCAGATTCGGCGGCGCGGGGTAGAGACCCAGCGTGAAGTCGCTCTCTTTCACGCCGGGCTCGAGATGGCAGCCTGCGCACATGTCGTTGTAGTCCGCTCCGCCGGCGAGGAGCCGCGCCGAGGCGTCGAGATCGCCCGGCACGGCGATGCCGCTGGCGGCGCGCGCCACGGAGCGTTCGCGCACGCTCTCGAGCAGCCAGTAGGTGGCCGCGTTGTGGGGCGTGTCCGCGCCGATCGGGTACAGGCCGAGGTAGACGTAGGCTGCGCCGGCCAGAATCAGCACCAGGCCCGCCACGGCCAGGCACCTTACGCAGGCAAGCAGTTTGCGAATCGACATACGCGCTCCTGATTGGCGGGTCGTCGGGTCCGGGGCTCGGACGGTTCGAGACCTGGCTCGACTCAGTGGTCGTGGGCCGAGCCTTCGCTGGCCTTCTCGTTGCCATGATCACGCTGGCCCGAGTCGGCGGAGGATTTCGAGTGCGCCATGGATTCCATGTGGCCTTTGCACTGTTCCATCATGGCCTGCATCACGGGATCGTCTTTGTCCATCGTAGCGGAATCCATGTCCTTCATGGCGGCACAATCCGGCGCCTTAGCACCTTCGGCGTGCTTTTCCGGTTCGTGTGCGGCGACGCTCAGGCTCACGAGCAGCGCCGGGATGGTCGACAGTGCGATTGCGCCGGTTTTACGGAGTCGTACTTGCATGTTGTAGATCCTCTTCGTCGATATTCCAAGGGGCGCCCGGTCAGAACCAGAAGCGCACACCCATCACGTATACGGTGTCGCGAACGGCTTCGTCCGCGGCCCGTGCGAAATCGGCAGTGTCGCCGAACTTCCTGCTCCATTCCACACCCACGTAGGGAGCGAACTGGCGCGAGAACTCGTAGCGCAGGCGCATGCCCAGGGCGATGTCCGATAATCCGTCGCCGATGCCGTTGGCGGCGTCGCGTTTTCCGTAGGCGTTGATCTCGGTTCGCGGCTGCAGGATCAGGCGTTGGCTCAACAGCAGATCGTACTCGGCCTCCAGCGACAACGCGGACCGCCCCTGATTGCCGATATAGGCCGTCAGGTCGACCTCGAACCAGTACGGCGCCAGCCCCTGAACGCCGAGTGCCAGCCACTCCCGGTTGTCACCCTCGTCGTACTGGTCGAAACGGACGCCCACCTGAGTATCGAAGTAGCCGCTGAACGCCCGGCTCCACAGCAACTCGCTCTGACTTTCCTCGAGACGGCCGTCCGTGAGGTCGCCCTCGAGCTTGGCGGTCAGCCGGTCGTAGGTGGTGCCATACCAGGCCTGCACGTCGTAGACACCGGTATCGCTGTCGTCGTCGTACTCGATCCGATCGCCCAGCACAGCCCAGAACCGGTGCTCGTCCGCCAGCACGAGCTGCCTCGGGCCGGGCAGGGCATACGGCCCTTCGGTCAGCGTGTACCCGTCGGAATAGGCGTGGGGTTCCCGTGCGTTGGCCGGTGGCGTGCCGCCCTGCATCTGCATGGTCCCGTGGTCCATGGCGGCCGCCCCCACCGCCGATGGTTGCCGCGGCTCCATCGGCGCCGCGGTTTGCGCCTCGGCTGCGGGCCCCGTCGCCGATGGCTCGTGCTGGTGCCCGGGCTGCGCGGCCACATGGCTGGAGATCAGTGCCAAGGCCGGGATCGACAGGGCCGCTGTGACCATCCTGAAGGCTGTTGTCTTCATGCCACCACCACCTCGCGGAACATGCCCGCATCCATGTGGAACAGCAGATGGCAATGCCATGCCCAGCGGCCGAGGTCGTTCGGTGTGGTCAGGAAGCTGATGCGCTGCGCAGGCTGAACCGCGATGGTGTGGCGGCGCACCAGCAACTCACCGTTCGGGCTTTCCAGCTCGCTCCACATGCCGTGCAGGTGCATCGGGTGGGTCATCATGGTGTCGTTCTGCAGAATCACCCGTATTCTTTCCCCGTGCGGCATCGACACCGGCGTGCTCCTGCCGAACTCCAACCCGTCGATGGACCAGCTGTAGCGCTCCATGTTGCCCGTCAGGTGCAGCTCGATCTCCCGCGTGGGCGTGCGCGGATCGTCGAGCACCTCCGGCCTGGAGCGCAGGTCGGCCAGCGTCAGCACGCGCCTGCCGTTGTCTCTGAGGCCGATGCCCGGGTCGTCCAGGTTGGTTCGAGGCATGTCCACGCGCATGTCGACCGACGGTCCGTACTCGGTCCGTGCATGACGAACCGCCGGGGAAGGTATTGCCAGCGGGTCCGCGGACATGGCGTGGTCCGCATGATTCATGGCCATAGCGCCGTGCTGCCCGTGACCGGATGGCTGGGCATGTTCCATGGACCCGTGGCTGCTCGTGCCATGAGCCATGGTGCCCATCATGTCGGCCATCGTCAGCCATTGCACCGGGTCGAGATCCGGGACCGGCGCGGCGAGACCGGGGCGTACGGCCAGCGTGCCGCGGGCGAAGCCGGTGCGATCCATGCTCTGAGCGAAGATCGTATGGGCCTCGTCCTTCGGCTCGACCAGCACGTCGTAGGTTTCTCCCGGACCGAAGCGGAACTCGTCCACCGTCACCGGCTCGACGTTCTGGCCGTCGACGTGCACTACGGTCATCTTCAGGCCCGGAATGCGCAGGTCGTAGAAGGTATTGCTGGTGCCGTTGACGAAGCGCAGCCGCAGTCGTTCGCCGCGTCGGAACAACCCCGTCCAGTTCTGTCCCGGCGCCATGCCGTTCATCAGAAAGGTCAGGGTGGCGTCGGACAGGTCGGCGAGATCGGTGGGATTCATGCGCATCTCGTTCCACATGCGACGCCTCGCAACGGCATCCTGGAGTCCCATCTGTGACGCATCGCGCAAGAAATCGCCCGCGGTCGGCTGGTTGAAGTTGTACACGTCGGACTGGATCTTGAGCTTGGCGAAAACGCGCATGGGATCTTCGTCGGTCCAGTCGGACAGCACGATGGCGTGGTCTCTGTCGGCGCCGATCGACTCGCCGCCCCGCGGTTCCACGATCAGGGCGCCGTACATGCCGGTCATCTCCTGGAAGCCGCTGTGCGAATGGTACCAGTAGGTGCCGCTCTGCCGGAGCTTGAACCGGTAGGTGAACGTTTCACCGGGCGCGATGCCGCTGAAGCTGATGCCGGGCACGCCGTCCATCTGGAACGGCAGCAGAATCCCGTGCCAGTGAATGGAGGTGGCGACCGGCAACCGGTTGGTGACTCGGATCACCACGTCGTCGCCCTCCCGCAGGCGTATCGTTGGCGCCGGGATCGAACCGTTGATGGTCGTGGCGAGACGTGTCACGCCGTTGTAGTTGACGGGTGTTTCCGCAACCAGAAGCTCGATCTCCCTGCCGCGAATCTCCGCGGGGGTTCCCAGCCGCGTGCTCCCGGCGCTGCGCCCGGAGCCGGCGTGGAGCAACCCCGGTCCGGCCGCGAGCAGCGCCGCGGCGCCGGCGCCCTGAAGGGCCCGGCGGCGGGTGATCGTTCGATGTCTCAGTTCCATGCCGTGTCAGCGCCTCCTTCGGCCGCGTCCGTCGATGGCGACCAAAGCTAACGGCGGAGCGCTGTCACCTCGATGACCGGCAGATGACAATATCGTAATGTTGCGGTCATCTGGACGTTGGCGCGGGCGCTTTAGGCTGGTGCCAATGGGTCGACAGGAGGAGCCGCCGATGCGCTTGCTGGTCGTCGAGGACGACAGGAAGACCGGAGACTATCTGCGCCAGGGGCTGGCGGAAGCGGGATTCACCGTGGCACTGGCACGCAACGGCCTGGATGGACACCACCTGGCTGTGTCCGAGCGCTTCGATCTCGTCATCATGGACGTGATGCTGCCCGATGTGGACGGTTTGAGCATCGTCCGGGCGATCCGGGACGCCGGCCGGCAGGTCCCGGTGCTGTTCCTGACCGCGCGCGACAGCGTGGAGGATCGGGTGCAGGGACTGGAGCTCGGCGCCGACGACTATCTCGTCAAACCGTTTGCATTTGCCGAGCTGCTCGCCCGGGTTCGCACGCTGTTGCGCCGCGGCACCGCGCCGGTGCTCGCCGACCGGTTGGAGATCGCGGATCTATGCCTCGATCTGCCACGCCGGCGGGCCAGTCGTGGCGGCAAGCGCATCGCGCTCAGTCAGAAAGAGTTTGCGCTGCTCGAGCTGCTGGTGCGACGCCAGGGCGAGGTGCTGCCGCGTTCGCTCATCGCCTCTCAGGTGTGGGACATGAATTTCGACTCGGACACCAACGTGATCGATGTCGCGATCCGCCGGCTGCGTGCCAAGATCGACGACGACTACCAGCCGAAGCTGATTCATACGGTGCGCGGCATGGGTTACAGGCTCGATGTGGAACAGGACGATGTCACGGATTGATCTATGGCGGGTCTCACTCACAGGCCGGGTTGTGCTGTTTGTGGCCCTGGCCGTCGGTTCCAGCCTGCTGATCAGTGCGGCCCTCGTCCTGGCGGCGGTGGAGCGGCATTTTGCAGAGCAGGACCTGGCAGAGTTGCGTATCGCCCATGAGGCCATCGCGCAGGCACTCGCCGGGCGCGGGTCCGGAGCCAAGGGGCGGGCCGCGGCGCTGTCCAGGGCGATTTCAGGGCACCATGGCGTCTACTTCCGGGTCGAAGACGGCAATGGTCAGTTGGTGTATCGCACAGACGGGCCGGACCTGGCAGAGGCGGCCGACGCGTTCCCGACTCTGGCATCGGTTCGAGCGCACGATCTAGCCATCCGGCAGGTCGGCGAGCGAGCGCTCTCGGGCGTCGTGGGAGGAACGTCGGTAGATTCGCGTGATTACCGGATCGTCATCGCGATGGATGCGGAGTTTCACCAGGCATTTCTGGCCGCATTCCGCCGCAGCCTGGGATTGATCATGCTCGGCACCGGCGCTGTCACCCTGCTCGCCGCCTGGTTCGGCATCTATCGGGGGCATCTGCCGCTACGCAGCCTGAGCCACGGCATGCGCGCCATCCGCGCCAATCGATTGAACGTGCGGCTCGATCCGGGGTCCTTACCATCGGAATTGCAAGAGCTCGCCGCGTCCTTCAACGACATGGTCGGACGGCTGGAACGGGGCTTCGAGCGCCTGTCGCATTTTTCCTCGGACATTGCGCATGAGCTGCGCACGCCGCTCACCGGCTTGACGACCCAGACGCAGGTGATACTCAGCAAACCAAGATCCGTGCAGGAGTACCAGGAGATGCTCTATTCGAGCCTCGAAGAGCTCGAGCGGCTGACGAAAATGGTTTCCGAGATGTTGTGGCTGGCGAAGAGCGACAACGAGCTGATTCGGCCGGATCGGACCGATCTCGACCTGGAACGGGAGGTCAGAGATCTGTTCGAATTCTTCGAGGCGCTGGCCGTGGAAAG
>MDTG01119559.1_pt1 | contig 28997 bp, 24 predicted proteins | sample 811421 | NCBI WGS metagenome assembly MDTG01 (sample SAMN05326645, study PRJNA326480) | marine metagenome | isolation source: seawater | place: Pacific Ocean: South East | collected 2011 | reverse complement strand
TTTAAAAACAAAAATATTCTTTTAACTGGTGGAACAGGAACATTCGGTCAAAATTTTATACAATTTCTAATTGAACACACAAAACCAAGAAAAATAGTTATTTATAGTAGAGATGAATACAAACAATTTAATCTTCAAGAAAAATTTAAAAAAAATTCTGACATAATGAGATTTTTAATAGGTGATGTAAGAGACTCAGATAGATTAAATTTTGCCACTACAGATATTGATATCATTTTACATGCAGCTGCATTGAAACAAGTTCCAGCTGCAGAATACAATCCTTTAGAGTGTGTCAAAACAAACATTAATGGAGCTGAGAATGTAATACAAGCCGCAATAAAAAACGAAGTCCAGCATACTATAGCTTTGTCTACAGACAAGGCATCTTCACCAATTAATTTGTATGGAGCCACAAAACTTGTATCTGACAAAATTTTTGTAAATGCAAATAACATGAAAGGAAGAAGAAATTGCCATTTTTCTGTTGTTAGATATGGCAATGTTGTTGATTCTAGGGGTTCAGTAATTCCTTTCTTCAAAAAATTAAAAGATGATAAAGCAAAGTTATTTCCAGTAACAGATATAAATATGACCAGGTTTGTAATATCAATTAATCAAGCTGTAAATTTTGTTACAAAATGTTTTTTACTAATGAAAGGTGGAGAGATTTTTATTCCAAAAATACCTTCAATAAGAATAACCGATTTAGTAAAAGCAATTGATAAAAAAGCTCAAATAAAAATAATTGGTACAAGACCAGGTGAAAAAATACATGAGGAACAAATACCATATGGTTTACATAAAAATGTATTAGAATTTAAAGATTACTATCTCTTATTACCAAGAACTGTTGAAGAGTTATCATCAAGTAAAATTGATTTTTTTGGCCATACTGGGAAAAAAGTAAAAAATAATTTTAGTTATAATTCAAAAGAAAATAAATATTTAAACATCAATCAAATTGAACAAATCATCAAATAATTTTTCAAATAAAATTATTTTAGGTACCGCTAATTTCGGTACAAAATATGGCCATTTTAATAATCAAATTGATATCAAGCAACATGATAGAATAATCAAATATCTTAAGTCAAATAAAATTACTTCATTAGATTGGTCATTTGATTATCCCAATTCATTTACTACAATTCAAAAATATTTTTTAAGAAAAATAAACGTTGACTCCAAATTATCAATAAATTCATTAAATAAAGATTTAAATTTTTTGAATAGTAATAAAATTAAATTTAATACAATTTATATTAGATCTCCTGAGATATTAGATAGTTCTAGTTTTTATTATTTATTTGAAATAATTAATAAGTTAAAAGAATTTAAGATTATAAAAAGAATTGGTTATTCTATCTATGACATTAATCTTTTAGAAAAAAAAAATTACCCAAAACCTGATGTGCTTCAAATTCCAATTAATATATTTGATCAAAGATTTTTAAAAACTAAATATAATAATAAATATTATAAAAAAAATACTACTATAGTCGCTCGTTCAATATTTTTGCAAGGTAAACTATTTAGCAGTCCAGATAAATATTTTTCAAAAATTGAAAATACTCATTACACTAAATTTTATAATTTTTTAAGACTTAATAATATATCTGCAATGTCTTTTATAAAGTCATTTTATGCTTCAGTTCATTCTATTGATAAAATTATTTTGGGTATTTCTGATTTAAAAAACTTAAAAGATTTTGTAAATTCAAATTATAAAATTTATAATCTTAAAACTTTTAATGCATTTTCTACAAATAATAAACAAATTATCGATCCGCGAAAATGGTAAAAATATTAACACCAGTTATAATCATCCAAGCTAGAGAAAATTCTAGTAGATTAAAACATAAGGTTTTAAAAAAAATTTTAAAAAAATCAATTATAGAAATAATGTTTGATAGACTCTCAAAATTAAAAAAATTTCAAATTCATTTTGTTATTCCTCACAAAAATAATAAATTGAAAAAAGAGATATCTCAGTTTCATAATAATATATTTGAAGGTGATGAAATAGATGTATTAAGTAGATACTATAATTGTGCAAAATCTTTATCTTTAGAAAAGAAAACACCTATTATTAGATTAACCTCAGATTGTCCACTGATTGACCATAATTTAATCAAATATTTTTATAAAATATTTATTAAAAATAATTATCAATATTTATCTAATACACTTAATCCATCATACCCAGACGGAATGGACATCGAAATCTTTACTTTTGATACTCTTCAAAAAGCATATAGAAATTCATATTTACCTCACGACAGAGAACACGTAACGCCGTATATAAAAAGAAGTGTAAAAAACAAATATAATGTTACCAATTCAACTGATTTGTCAGAAATAAGACTTACCTTAGATACAAAGGAAGATTTTCTCGTTATAAAAAAAATCATATCAAAGATAGGACACTTAAGTTCTTTAACAAAAATTACTAATTGTTATAACAATATGAATTTGTCAAAAATAAACAAAAATTTAATCAGAAATCAAGGGTCTATTACTAATGAAGATATTCTCTATTGGGAAAGAGCAAAGAAAGTAATACCAGGTGGTAACTCTCTTTATTCTAAAAGACCTGAGTTAAACGCCCCAAATTTGTGGCCATCTCATTATGAAAAAGCTAAAGGTTATAAGATTTGGTCAAAAAATAAAAAAAAATATTCTGACCTTTCAACAATGGGTGTTGGAACAAACATATTAGGTTACGCTAATCAAAAAATTGATAATGAGGTCATTAAAAGTATAAAAAAAAGTAATATGTCCACTTTGAATGCCTTTGAGGAGGTCTTACTAGCTGAAAAATTGATTGACATGCATCCTTGGGCACAAAAAGTAAAGTTTGCAAGAACAGGTGCTGAGGCAAATAGTATTGCTATAAGATTAGCAAGAGCGTATTCGAAAAAGAATGAAGTAGCAATATGTGGATATCATGGATGGCATGACTGGTATTTATCTGCATCTATGAAAAATAAAAAAAATTTTTCGAAAAACTTAATGGACAATGTAGGAAATATAGGTACCCCATCTTTTTTAAAAAAATACACACATTCATTTTTATACAATGATTTTGATTACTTAAAAAATTTAATAAATACCAACAAAAATATTGGCACTGTCATAATGGAAGTTATGAGAAATTTTGAGCCCAAAAATAATTTTTTGAAAAAAGTAAGAAGTTTATGCGATAGAAATGGAATTATTTTAATTTTTGATGAGTGCACAAGTGGTTTTCGAGAAACCTTTGGAGGATTACACCTTAAGTATGAGATAAATCCCGATATAGCAATGTTTGGTAAATCATTAGGAAATGGATACGCAATTAATGCAATCATTGGAAAAAATGAAGTAATGAATATGGCAAAAAAATCATTTATAAGCAGTACATTTTGGACAGAAAGAAGCGGATCCGTAGCAGCGCTTAAGACTTTAGAGATAATGGAAAAAACTAAATCTTGGAAAGTAATTACTGAAAAAGGTAAATTTATAAAAAAAAGATGGCGAAAGCTTGCAGATGCAAATTCTCTAAAAATCAATGTATTTGGTTTAGATTCATTGCCAAAATTTACTTTGCCTTACAGAAATTGGATGGCTTATAAAACTTTTATAACTCAAGAATTTTTAAATGAAAATATACTAGCTACGAATACAATTTATTTATCTACAGTGCACGATCATAAAATTTTAGAAAAATATTTAAAAAAATTAGATGAAATATTTTCAATAATTAATAAATGTGAGTTAGGAGAGGATATTTATTCTTTCCTTAAAAATTCAGTATGTGCAAATGATTTTACAAGACTGAATTGAAGGATAATATTTTAATACGGGTAGATTATTTACCTGCAAATGGATTAGGCCATATTGTAAGACAGATAAATCTTATAAATAATTTAAATTTAAAGACTTCTTTTTTTTTTATATTGGCAAATAAAAATAGCATAAGTTTAAAAGATATCCTTCCAAAAAATTGTAAAATAATTTCTCTTAAATCTTATGAAAATGGGAAAATAAATATTCAAAAAGATTGCTCTATTACTTTGAAATATTTAAAAAAATATAATTGTTCAAATTTATTTGTTGATAATTTTAAATTATCAAAAAATTGGTACAAAAAAATTTATAAAAATTTCAAAAATATAATTATCTTTCATGATTTTATGACTAACTTTAAAGGTAAAATAATAGTCACCAACATATTAAAAAATAATAAAGATAAAAAAATTTTTCCAATGAATGAATTGATTTTTTTAAATAGAAAAATAATAAACAAGAGAGTTATAAAAAAAAACTTAAATTTTGCAAAATGTAATATTGATTTTGGATCTATAGACCAAAATAACTTGACAGAATTTGTTTTAGATACAATTTTGAAAAATAATCTTTCATTTACAAATATTAATGTATTTTTAGGGCCTTATAATAATAACGCTATCAATATAAAAAATAAATTTGGTAAAAATAAAAATATTTACTTCAGTAGTTTAAAATTTCCAAGAAAATATGACTCTAAATCAGGAATTTATTTTGGTAATTGTGGTATTACCGCAACAGAAAACTATTTTTTAGGAAAGATTTCATTTATATTTCTTTCATCAAAGAATCAATATCAAAGAATGAAATATTTAAAAATAAAACCAAATGTTAATTACATCGGTTCTGTTTTTAGTAAACGATATGCTAATATAAAACTTTTAAATAATATTAATATTAATAAATATATTTCAAAATTTGATGACAAAAAAATAATGAATATAAAAAATAATGAAATTGATAAATTGAAACAATATATTAGTAATTTTAAAAGTTTATTATAAAATTTATGATTTTAAAAAATCGAAATTTAAAAAATGATATTTTAGTCATTGCAGAAATAGGCATTAACCATAATGGTGATTTTGATTTATGTATGGAAATGATTAAGCAGGCTATAAAATCTGGTGCTGATGCAGTTAAATTACAATCAATTAACCCTAAACATAGTTACATGGAAAACACTAAATCTTTTAAAATTTTCAAAAATAAAAATTTTGATATACATCAACTTCTCAAAATTCAAAAATATTGTCAAAAAAACAAAATAATTTTTTTTACTACACCAGGTGATATCGAAACACTTGAATTTCTAAAACCACTTAAATTAGATCTCTTCAAAGTTTCATCAGGTTTATTCACTAATACACCACTTATAATAGAAATTTTAAAACAAAAAAAACCAATTATTTTATCTACAGGTATGGCAACAATTTATGAAATAGACTATATGTGCAATTTAGTAAAAAAAACTATCGGCAATAATTTTGCATTATTAAAATGCACTGCTAGTTACCCTTGTGATGACAGTGATGTTAACTTACTTGGTATAAAGTCTTTAAAAAAAAGGTACGACTGTATTATTGGTTACTCTGATCACACAATAGATGACCTTGCTGTCATATCCGCCATAAATCAAGGTGCCACTGTAATTGAAAAACATTTTACAATTGATAAAAAAATAAAAGGTGGTGACAACTCTATGTCAATGATACCAAAAGATTTTAAAAATATGGTTACAAAAATAAGAAGAATTGAAAAAATGCTAGGATCCAAAACTTTATCTCCTACTAAAAGTGAAATATCTGAAAGAGAGAAAAGATATCGTTTCTTGGTTTCGCTAAACTCCTTGAAAAAAGGTGAATACATAAATAGTAAAAATATAAATATGAAAAGAATTCATAAATTTAAAAAAGAATATATTCCAGCCATTGATTTCTTAAAATTTAATAAAAAAAAATTGTCTAAAAATGTACCTAAAAATACAATATTAAAGGCAAGCTTCTTTAAATGAATATATTATTAACATCATGTTCGGCTGGACTTAAAAGATTTGAGGCTGAATATTTTATCAAAAAATCAAAATACAAAGATACAATAAAAGTTTACGGATGTGACAATAATCCAACTGAAAGTAATGTATATGAAAAAATATTTAAAGTACCAATGGGTGATAGTAAAGAGTATATCAAAATACTCTATGATATAGTAAATCAATATTCTATAAAATTTATTATTCCTTCATCTGATGAGGAAGCTCTCACTTTATCAAAAAATAAAAAAAATCTTGAAAAAATTGAATGTATTCCACTTTGCTCTAATTATGAAGTATTGGAGTTGATAAATAATAAAGCAAAAACATATGATATTTGTAAATCAAATAAAATACCCATTGCAGATTATAAAATTGTAAAAAATATGGATGAATTAATTAGTACAATTAACTATTTTAAAGATAATTATAGTAATTTTGTATTAAAACCAAATGATGACAGAGGAAGTAGAGGTATTTATGTAGTATCAAAAAATAGACAAAAAACTGAAAAAATAGGTAGAGAAATTCATATTTCTTTTGATGAGTTCTATAAAAATATTGGTTTATTTTTTAAAAATTTTAAAGACTATATTGTCATGGAAATGCTGCTTACACCATGCCATGACGTTGACGTTCTTTGCAATAACGGTGAATTAGTAGAGATGATTCTTAGAAAAAGAAACAAATCTATTTTTCCAAATGAAGGCCATGAAATTATTAGTAATTCTAATTTGTACAGTGAAGTAAAAAAAATATGTAAAATATTTAATTTGAATTACCTTCATGATCTTGACTTTATGCCTGATGAAAATGGCAAACTCAAGTTAATTGAAATAAATCCTAGAATAAGTGGAAGTACAATTATTTCATGTGTATTAGGTTATAAAGTATTTGATAATTTAATTGCTTTAGCCCAAAATCAATATAATTTTGAACATGTCACTAAGTTTGGAAAAATACTTCCAAACGATTTAGGTAGATTTTTTGAAAGTGCATAAATGAAAATCAAATATGGTAAATCATTTAAGGATATTTTTGAAATAAAACAAAGTTTTTTTGTTCAAAACGATGAATTCCTAAAAAGACAAAATTATGTTGGTAAAGTTTATTCTAAGCAAATTAGAAGAAAAAAATGTAAGGCATGTAATTCTAAAATTACAAATGAATTTTTTACTTCTCACAATGTAAAATACACAATATGTAAGAAATGTAGTCATTTAAATGGTCTTTATGAAGACTCAAATAAATTTTGCGATGTTGTTTATAATAAATCTATTGGACAAAATTATGCAGATAGATATTTTGCAAAAAACTTAAAACTATTTGAGTCTAGGAAAAATAATATTTACAAACCTAAAGTAGAATTTTTGATAAATTCTCTAGGCAAATCAGTTAAAAAAAAGTCTATTTTAGATATTGGTGCTGGATCTGGTTATCTTTTATCCGCTTTTTTAGATCAAAATTTTAAAAAAGTTGAGGCGATTGAACCATCTGATAAACAAGTAAATTTTTGTAAAGAGGTTTTGACAAAAAAAAATCAAGAACCCGACTTAATCAAGAAAATATCTATAGATGAGACATTAGACTATGTAAAAAATACTGAAAGTGAAGTAGTTACAATGATTGGTGTTTTGGAACATTTAAATTACCCCAGAGAAATGCTTTCAGTAATCAATAAAAATCTAAGTATAAAATACATATATTTATCAGTGCCACTATTTTCCTTTTCTGTATTAATTGAAAGTTGCTTTACCAATATCCACAATCGTCATTTAGGTGGATCACATACACACTTATTTACTGAAAAATCACTGAAAAAACTTTTATTAAATTATGGATTTAAGCCATTTTCAGAGTGGTGGTTTGGAACAGACTTTATGGACTTATTTAGATCTATAGATGTTACTTCGAAGAAAAATAATAATTTCCTTCTATCAGATAAATTGAAAGATATGTATGAATTAATTGATGAATTTCAAAAAGTTATAGATAAAAATAAACTTTCATCTGAGGTCCATATTGTCTTTAAAAGAAAATAAAAAAAATATTTTAATACTTGGATCCCGTGGAAGACTTGGTGCTTATTTAAAAAAAAAATTAACAAATAAAAATTTTAATTTATTTTATGATGACAAAAAATCAGATTTTTCAATTTATAAAAATCTTCAAAGAATAATTAGTAAAAATAAACCAGATATTATCATAAATACCATAGCACTCACTGATTTAAATTATTGTGAGTCAAATGTTATGGATGCATATAAATCAAATACTCAAGTTATTAAAAATATAGCATCGTATTACGAAACAGAAGATTGCAAATTCTATTTAATACAAATTTCAACTGATCAAATATATTTTGGAGAAGGTCCACATAAAGAGAATTCTATCTGCCAACCTGTTAATGTTTATTCTTTAACAAAATATTTTGGTGAATTTTATGCGAATAAAATTAACAGTTGTATAATTAGAACTAATTTTTTTGATCTTTTTGAAGAAAAAAGACACTTTAGTTTTTTAAATTTTGCAGTGAATAACCTAAGAAAGAATAAAAAAATAAATGGCTACGTAGACATTCTTTTTACTCCAGTGCATATATCTTCTATATCGGATTTGATAATGAAACTATGTGAAAAACCAATAAATGGTATTTATAATTTTGGTTGTGAAAATGGTATATCTAAATTTAGTTTTATTAAAAAAATTGCTCAATATTTAAAACTTAATTCTAATTTAATCCAAAGTATTATTTCAAATAATGATCAAAAAATTGACAGACCAAAAGACATGCGTTTAGATTGTTTAAAGTTAAAAACTGATATAAGTTGGAAAATAAATAATTTAGATGAAGAAATTTCAAAAATTAGAAGCTGATAATTTAAATTTTTTAGGAAAAAAAATTATGATAATTGCAGCACATCCGGACGATGATATTTTAGGCTGCGGAGGACTGTTAGCTAAACTAAAAAATAAATCTTGTGAAATCAAAGTCATTTTTATTGGAGAGGGTTCTAGTTGTAGGTATAAAGATAAAGATAAAAAAGATATTATTGAAAAGGAAATTATAAAAAGAAATAATTATGCAAATTCAGCATTAAAATATTTAGGTATAAACAAACCATCATTTCATAATTTAAAATGTGGATGTTTCGATACTTATCCATTAATAAACATAGGTAAAATTATTGAGAGTGAAATAGTTAGTTTTAAACCTCAAACTATATTTACACATAGTGAAACAGATTTAAATAACGATCACAAAATAACCTATCAGTCTACACTTCAAGCAACTAGACCCGCTGCGCTTAATTATGTGAAGAATTTATTTTCATATGAAGTTATTTCATCAAGTGAATGGAATTTTGGAAATTCCTTCAAACCAAATTATTTTGTTTCATTATCTAAAAAAGATTTAGATAAAAAAATTAGAGCCTTCGAATACTATCTTTCAGAAATAAAAAATTACCCTAACGCTAGGTCTATTAATTCAATAGAAATTTTAGCAAGGTATCGTGGCATCCAATCAGGACAGGAATTTTGTGAGAGTTTTAAATTAATAAGATCATTACCTTAGGAATAGTTCGGTCTGTCTCAATAAATAATTTAATTCATTTATTCTTGGTGGTAATTCTTTTTGACCATAATACTGGGGTGCTGCTAATTTGTGTAAAGAAATTAAAAAAGAAAATTTTAAAGATTTATTTTTGTTTAAAAGAAGAGAATTTTTAATTTTTTTAAAAATTTTAATAGACTCTATTATTTTTTTATTTTTATAAATTTTAGTATTCAATTGATTTACATTAAATTTAGGCGATAAAGTCTTAGGTATCTTGTTTGGGGATATTATTTTTTTTCTCTCAAAAACTAAAATAGAGGAGTGATGTAGATTATTAAAATCAACATCATTAAAATTTTTAGAATTTATTACTTGATTTAGAACAAAACCATAATGTTCCATAAACGATTTATACATTTTTGGAGTATACATCCAAATATATGGAGCAAAAAAATCGTCCATTACTCTTGTAGTAGAGGCATTATCAGTATTGCCATTCGAGAACAAGATTGATGACTCTTTAAAGTAATTTAATAATTCATTTTTTTTTAATAATTCTCTAATCATTTGACAAATGAACCACTTAAAAGTTCCAGATCTATAAAAGTATACCCAAATTTTTCCATTTAATTTTACCGATTTTGAGCAATTATCTAAGCCTTTAGATACATCTGAAAAATGATGAACTATCCCATTTAAATAAACGAAGTCGAATAATTCTTCTGGAATTCTATCAAGACATAAATCAAGATTTTTTGATTTAATATTTTTAATTTTTTTTTTACTTAATATATTTTTAAATTTTTTAACATGCTCTTTTGATATATCATAATGATATACAAACTTTGCACCTAACTCCTGTAAAGCATAAGATTCTCTTCCTGTACCAACATTCATCACACAAGATTTGGACAGTCTATTAAGAGAATATTTAGCTTTATATAGATCGTCTTGAACAACCTTCTTTCTGATTTTTTTTTGTTCATTTGAAAAATAGAAACTATACTGGTTACCGTGTGAGTATTTACCATAAAGTGTACCTGTGGTATTTTTTTTCATTTTTTAGTGTATTATATTAAATACTTATACTTCAAAATGTGTGGAATACTAGGAATTTATTCAAAAGGAATAATTGATAAAAAGTTATTTTCAAAATCATTAAACTCTTTAAAGTACCGTGGTCCAGATGAAACGAAAAAGATAAATAAAACAAATTTTGCAATAGGGTTTAATCGTCTTTCAATAATAGGAGTAAATAATAATCATTCTGTCCAACCAATTGAAAATAAGGATTATATATTAACTTTTAATGGTGAAATTTATAATTATAAAGATCTAGCAAAAAAATTAAATTTAAATAAATGTGAGTCTAAAAGTGACACTTTTGTTTTAACAAAGTTAATTGATAAATATGGAGAGATTGATTTTATAAAATATGTTGAAGGAATGTTTGTAATATCAATTTACTCCAAAAAAAATAATAAGATATATATTTATAGAGATAGAATAGGAGAGAGAAATATTTTTTTTTATGCTGATAAAGTTAATTTTATTTTTGCATCTGAAATTAGACCACTCCTTAAATTAAAATTAATTAAGAAAAAAATTAATTTAAATAGCATTCACGAATATTTTTACCATGGTATGATCTTTGAAGATGGGCAAACTATTTATCAAGACATTTATCAATTAAATCCTGGTCAATTTTTAATATTTGATTGTAATACATTTAAGACAGAAAAATTTTTTTACTATCAGATAGAGAATGAGAGATATAATAAAAAAGCTATTAAGAAAAATATAAAAAATTTATTAGATGAGGCTCTAGGCTCAAGACTTATATCTGATGTAAAAATAGGTATCTTGCTATCCTCTGGCTTAGACTCTTCGTATATGTTATCAAGACTTACAAAAAAATTTATTAATAAATCTGAAATTTTTACTGCATCAAATAAAGACAAAACAAAAGATGAATCTAATCAAGCGAAAAAAACAATTAAATTCATTAATAATATTTATCCTAATAAAAAATTAAATCACACTATTATCAATAATAGAAAAAAATTAACTATCACTGACCAACTAATTTCGTTGTCTAGAAATTATGACCAGCCAATTCATCTTTCTATGTCACCACTTTTAAATAATATATGTAAATTTGTAAAAAATAAAAATTATAAGGTATTATATGGAGGCGAGGGTATGGATGAAATAGCTTATGGTTATAAAAGATTTTTTAAAACATTTGAAATCATTAATAGTGTTGAATCATCAAAAATAAAAACTGATCATATATATTTTGGCTCAGGATTTAAAAACATAACTCTAATAAATAAAATCATAGAAAGAAAAATAAATTATAGATCTTTGAGTAGTTATAAATTTATTCAAAAATGCTTAAAAAAACATCCTATTTATAAAACGCAAATGTTATTTTCAATTAAATATAAATTGCAAACTTTACTTTATAGGAATGACAGGATAGGCATGCTTAATTCAATTGAAATGAGATGTCCCTTTTTGAAACCAAAATTAATGAGTGCATTTTTAAGTTTAAAAAAATCTTCTTTATTTAATATGAATTTAAAAAAGGGTAAATTAATTTTAAGAAATTTATCTAAAAATCAAATTCCAAAAAATTTAATTGAAGATAAAGATAAGAAAGGCTTTGTATCAGATTTTGAAAATGAATTAAACACTAAAAAATTCTACTTAAAAATTTATAAATTAGTAAATCTTCAAAATTCATTTACTAATAATTATTTATCATTAAAAGAAGTCAATAAAGTAATTGAAAAACATTATAGTAAATCTGAAGACTTTTCTTATTTAATATGGAGAATATTTGCTTTAGAAATTTGGTATAAAAACTTTTATAAGACTTATTAATTAGAATATATTCCCGTATATATTGATGGTACATTTCGATTTTTAGATCTGTACTGATCAAATTTGAAATTTTCAATTCTTTTATAGGATGATTTTATAAGCATTTTATTTAAGTTTTTTTCTGAAAATAATTTCTGATTTGATATATCGTGAAAATAAAAATATTCTGGCATTAACGTATAATCTAAATTTTCTTGTAAAATTTTACTATCAACTCTATTTATTTCACATATAAGAATATCAAATTCTTTGATATTTAATTTTTTAAAAAAATTTACCAAATCCTTCTCGTTACTAAAAATTTCATGAATTATGAACCAAAAACATATCAAAACTTTATCTCCAAACTTAATTTTTTTAGCCCATTTATTTATATTAAGTGCATCAGACAATATATAATCTACATTTTTGTAATCTTTCAAGTTTGATTTTGTGTTTTTAAGTGCTTCTTTTGATACATCTGAAGCTGTGACTCTAATATTCTTGTTATTTTTAAGAATATGTTTTAAGAAAGTCCCATCTCCACAGCCTAAATCTATGATTTGATCATATTTATTGAAATTAAATTTTTGAATAACTGGTTTAAAAAATTTTCTGCTATGCGTATCGCCACTGCCTATTACATTCATTGATCTTTCGCATTTAAAGTTTTTTCCTTTAAAAATAAATTCTTGAGTATTAGACAAATAGTTTTTATAAGAGAAAGGTATTTGAAAAGCACCAGATCTTAGTAATAGTAATCTACCGTTTTTTGTTAGAAAATAATCATTTCTTTTTTTTCTTAATATTCCTAAATTTTTTAGATATTCAAGAGCAAAAAAAAGTCTATCTTTATTAATTTTTTTAATATCATTTATTTTTATTGATTTTGTTTTTTCTGTAAGTACCCCAGCATCTATTAAAGAGCAAAAAATATTTGTAAAATAGTAACCTCTCATTAATGAGACAATTTCTCTTCTTATTTTTTTTTTATCTTCCATATCTCTTAAAAAAATCTTTTGCAAGAAATGCAAACGCCACCCTATCAACAAATTTACCATTTTTAAAAGAAGCCTCTTTAAATATACCTTCTTTTTTCATACCAATTTTTAAATTACTTCTAACTGAAATTTTATTTGTAATTACTGCTGAACTATAAACTCTATTCATTCCTAATACAGAAAATGCATATCTTAATAGAAGAATTAAAGCCTCAGATCCATAACCCTTTCCTTTATAATTTTGATTACCTATTAATCTTCCATAAACGCATTCTTTATTAACCCAATCAATTTGACTTAGTCTACCATTACCTATATACAAACCGTCTTCATTTCTACAAATAGCAAACATTACAGAATAAGGTATTTTTTGTAATTTAAAGTAGTCATATAATTCCTTCTCTGAAACTGGGAAACCACTAAATAATCCATCAATAGCTTCATGGTCATTAACCCAATCCAACCAGCCATTATCTAAATCTGATTTTTTTATGTGCCTTAAGTAAATTTTTTTTCCTTTAAGATATTTACCTTCTTTAATATTAATTTTTTTCATGTAAGTTTGTCTGTTTAAAATTAAAGTATTTAATGAAAAAAGCCATAATTACTGATTTTGAGGAAGATATATTAGAATTTTTTAAAATAAACAAAAAATTTACCATATATACAAAAAATAATTATATCTTTGAAAAATATAACAATCATGAGCACTTAGAATGTATTCATATTGAATCTTTATTAAATAATAATGAATTTAATTTATACACAAAAAAGACTTATAAATTTATTGAAAAATTATTAAATGTCGTGATTTCAAAAAATATTATTGAAGAAAAAGTTATAAGAATATTTCAAAGAACAATCATTAATTCATATTTTTCATTATTCCATCATTATATTTTAATTTGCAAAGTACTTTCAAATAATAAAAAAGAAAATATATATGTTTATAATACAAATTTTCCACACCTTAATAAAAATTTAAGTATTGAATTTGAAAGATACGATAATTTATACGCTTATCTCTCAAAGAATATATTTCATAACAAAATAAATTTTGTTAATAAAAAAAAAATATTAAAAAATAGTAAAAGAGATAAATATTCATTCTTGAATATTTATTTAAAAATATTGAATATTTTAAGTTTAGATTTTAATAGTCTAAAAGGAAAAATTAAAAAAAAAATTAGATTAAACACTAAGAATAATTCAAAAATGTTTATATATGGAGAAAATGATATCTTTCCTTATCTTTTTAATTTGAAAAATAATAAATTTTTTCATCTAGATAAATTAAATTTTAAATGTAATTCACCAAAGCAAGTTAGAAATTTTTTTACAAACAATGATAAATCAAAAATTATTAAATATTTTGAGAGAGAATTTGATTATTCTTTTTTTAAATATAATAAAATATTTATAAATAATTTTTTAAATAGAATTAATTTTCTTATTACAATCTATTTGTTTAATAAAAAAAGTTTAAACAGATATATTAAAAATTATATTATTCAAAATAAGATAAATGGTAAAGTTTATACAAACGGTTTTTTTAGAGAAATTGAAAAATTTTTTTTCTTCGAACTTAAAAATCAGAATATAACTGTACTCTCTTTTGAGCATGGAATTACTTATGGAATATCTGATTTTTCAAAATATTATAAAAAATTTTATTCGCTGATATATTCTGATATCAAAATACTACGTTCTAATTTATCTAAAAATATTCCTAAATTAGAAAAACATAAATCTAGTGAAATTATGTTAGGTTCACCTCCATATCTCTATATAAATTTTTTTTATAAATTATTTAATAAATTTTTCTCTAAACTAATTTTAGGTCTTAATCCATTTAAAAAATATATCTTATTATCCATTCCTGCCGATAATAATAATTTTATTTATGGCCCTAATAGACTTTATGACTATGAAAATTATAAAATAACAAAATTTGTTGTAAATTACCTTTCATCTAATTATCCAAAATATAAGATACTTATAAAAAAATATAATTTTGAAAGATATTTAGATAACGGTTTTTTGGAGATAATGTTTAAAAATAAAAAAGACGTAACTATTAGAAGAAATCCTGATAATAAATTTTTCTTACATGCTTGTGAGGCTAGTTATTCTACTGTTTATACAAGCACTTTAGAAACAATGCAAAACGATAAATTTAATACATTTTATATATCTTTTAATCAAAATAAATTGATTAATAATTTTGAAAAAAAAGCTATCAAAGTAAATTTTAAAAATAAGTCTTTTAAAAAAATTCCATTAAAAAAATTAAATTTTAAAAATAATTGGTCTGTTAAGACGATGAGTAGTATTTAATGAAAATCGGTATTATTGGTTGTGGCAGAATATTTCAGAAACACATAGAGGCTATCCAAAGCATTGAGTTTTTTGAATTAAAGTCACTATGTGAAACTAATATTTCAAAAGTAAAATTTTTAGAAGATAAATATGGTGTGCCAATTTACGAAGATATAAACGAATTTGTGTTTAAAAGTAAACTTGACTTAGCTGTGGTTTGTTCTCCAAGTGGCTTGCACCCGCAACATTCTATAGAATGTGCTCTTTCTGGTAGTGATGTTATTTGTGAAAAACCAATGTCTACTAAGTGGGAAGATGCTTTAAAGATGATAGATGTATTTGACAAACAAAAAAAAAATTTATTTATTGTAAAGCAGAATAGATTAAATCCGACTATTAAACTTCTTAAAAAAGCCATTGAAAGTAAAGATCTTGGTAAAATCTTTATGATCAATGCAAATGTTTTTTGGTGCAGACCTCAGAGTTACTATGATCAAGATGATTGGAGAGGCACATGGGAGTTAGATGGTGGGGCACTTATGAATCAAGCTAGTCATTATGTTGATCTTCTTGATTGGGTTTTTGGACCAATTGAGAAGATTAATTGTTTTAGTTCAACATTAGATAGAAAAATTGAAGTTGAAGATACTGCAACTGTAAATCTCAGGTGGAAGAGTGGCGCATTGGGATCACTAAATGTAACTATGCTTGTTCATGATAAAAATTATGAAGGTAGTATAACGGTTATTGGCGAGAAGGGCACAATCAAAATAAGTGGACAAGCATTAAATGAAATTGAGACTTGGAAAATTAATGGTAAAGATTTATCTAAACAATTTATGAATAATAATTACGATATAGAAAATGTTTATGGTAATGGACATAAATTTTTTTATAAGTGTGTTGAAGACTTTTATAAGCAAAAAAAAAATAATTTACCATCCGGAAGAGAGGGTTTAAGATCTTTAGAATTGCTTGTGGCATTTTATATGTCTTCAAGTGAGGATAAATCTGTCTTCTTACCAATTGGTAAATAAAAAATGGAAAATAAAGGTTCTCAATTTTTTTTACATGAAACTTCTATAATTGATGAAGATGTTGTAATTGGAAAAGATACAAAAGTATGGCACTGGTGTCATATTTCTAAAAATGTAAAAATTGGTAAAAATTGTATTTTTGGTCAAAATACTTTTATAGGTTCAAATGTTATTATAGGAGACAACTGTAAAATACAAAATAATGTCTCAATTTACGACGGTGTTGAAATTGCAAATAACGTTTTTATCGGGCCCAGTGTTGTATTCACAAATATAATTAATCCAAGATCAATTATTGAAAGAAAAAAAGAATTTAAAAAGACAATAATTGAAGAAGGTGTATCAATTGGTGCAAATTCCACAATAGTATGTGGTAACAAACTAAATAAGTATTGTTTTATTGGAGCTGGAAGTGTAGTCACAAAAGATGTCAAAAGTTTTTCATTGGTCTACGGTAATCCTGCTGTCCATAAGGGCTGGTTTAGTAGGTCAGGGGTTAAATTAGACTTGCCTTTAGAAGGGGATAATTTGAGAGTTAAATGTAATTCTTCAAATAAAAACTACATTCTTAAAAATAAAATTTTACAAGAAGAACATTAATGAATACTGATTTTTTGAAAATTCAAAATAAAAGTATAAGTACAAAACTTGTAAAGTCTTTATTAAAAAATATTAAAAATTCTGATTTTATCTTGGGAGAGAATGTTAAAATATTAGAAAAAAAACTATCTAAGCTTGTTGGTTCAAAATACTGTTGTACAGTTTCTAGTGGTACAGATGCATTGTTAATTGCATTAAAATCAATTGGATTAAAAAAAAATGAAGAGGTAATTACCTCTCCTTTTAGTTGGTTATCAGCTGTAGAAATGATTGTTGCTGAAGGTGCTAAACCAATTTTCTGTGATATAGACCCTTTAACATTTAACATAAACCCTAATGAAATTACAAAATTAATTAATAAAAAAACAAGGGCCATTATCCCTATAAGTTTATTTGGACAAATATGTGATATAAGTAAAATAAATAAAATTGCTAAAAAATATAAATTAAAAGTTATAGAGGATGCTGCTCAAAGTTTTGGAAGTAAGCAAGAAAATATTAATTCATGTAATTGTGCTGATATTTCAACTACAAGTTTTTTCCCAACTAAACCTTTAGGTACTTTAGGTGACGGTGGTGCATGTTTCACAAATAGTGATATATATTACAAAAAATTTTTAAGGCTTAGAAATCATGGTCAATTGAAAAAGGGTGATTTCAGCACAGTAGGAATGAATTCAAGATTTGATGCTATAAAAGCTGGTTTTTTGCTAGAAAAAATAAAATTATTCAATAAAGAATTATTACTAAGGCAAAAAATTTATAAAAATTACTGTAATCTTATCAACAATAGTTCAATAGATGTCCAACTCCCATTCATTAAATCTAAAACTATTAGTGTATTTGCTCAATTTCCACTGTTAACAAGTGAGAGAAATAGAAGAAAAATACAAGAGTTTAATAAGTTATCAAAAAAAATAAAATTCCCAATTTTTTATAAAGAACCAATATATAATTTAAAACCTTACAAAATATATTTTCAAAAACATTTATTAGTTACTGAAAAAATTTGCAAAACAATTTTTTGTCTACCATTTCATCCTTATATGAACTTAAATGACCAAAAAAAAATTATATATCAACTAAAAAATATAATTAAAAAATGATTGTACTCACAATATTAGGAACTAGACCCCAGCTTATAAAATCACAAATGGTGTCGAAAGAATTAAGAAAAATAAAAATAAATGAAAAAATAATAAATACTATGCAACATTATGATAAAAATTTAAATCAATCTTTTTACAATAAGAATTTTAACATAAAGGCATTATATAAAAAAAAAAATTCTAATAGCTCTAATGTATTAAAAAAATTATTAATTCAAATTAAAAAGATAAAACCTAATCTAATTATAGTTTACGGTGATACTAATAGTACTCTCTATGGTGCGATTTCAGCTAATTTATTAGGTATTAAATTAATGCATATAGAAGCAGGATTGAGAAGTAAAAATCAAGAAATGCCAGAAGAAAAAAATAGAGTTATAGTTGATACATTAGCAGACTATCACATCTGCCCTACTATTGAGTCAAGTAAAAACTTATTAAGTGAGGGGCATTTAAAAAAAAATATTTTTATATTTGGTGACCCTAGTTATGATACGTTTTTATATCAAAAAAAAAATTTATTGACCAAAAAATACATTAATCAAAAATTTAATATTAATATTTCCGATTTTGTTTTATTAACACTTCATAGAAACACTAATGTTGATAATAAAATTAAATTATCTGCAATTTTTAAATTTTTAAAAAAACCAAAATAAATTTAATATTTCCATTACATCCAAGAACAAAAAAAAATATTGAAAAATTTAGTTTATTATTGCCATCAAATATTAAATTTATTGATCCTGTAAATCATATAGAATTATTATCATTTATTAAGCTTTCAAAATTTGTAATAACTGATAGTGGAGGAGTTCAGAGAGAGTCATATTTTTCTGTTAAAAAATGTTATTTATTAAGAGATGATTATGAGTGGGTTGACTTAATTAAATTTAAACAATCTTCAATAATTACTACAAAATCTTTAAATAAAAAATATTTTTTTAATCATGCCATAAAAAATAAGAAGCATTTACTTGGAAATGGAAAATCTTCTTTGAAAATTGCTAAATTAATTAAAGAGATATTAAGTGATAGAAAAATATCAGTATAAAGATTTTAATATAGAAATTTTTGATAATCAAAAAAAACACTTATTTATATTAAATAATATAAAAAAATTTATAAATTCAAAAAATAAGAATAATCTTAAAATATTTTTTAAAACTTTAAATGAAAATTATGCGATTATTTTTAATTCTAGAAAAATTAGTTTTGGTATAACTGACCAAATTGCATCTCTACCAATATTTTTTGATAAGACAAAAAAAATATTTTCATTCGAAAGCACTAAAATTAATGATTATCAAAATATCAATAAACTTGCTTTTGAAACTATTACTAGAACAGGTTATTGCATCAATAATCAGACTCTCTTAACTCATATTCATCAACTCTCACCTGGTACTATTATGGACTCATTTGGTAATATTACAAAATACTTTGAATACTTACCTAATAAACAAATTAATTATTCTCCTAATGATCTTGATAAATGTTTAAATGATATTTTTATAAATTATAAAAAAATTATACTTAAAGGATCAAAAATATATTTATCTTTGAGTGCTGGTAAAGACTCAAGACTTATAGCTGCAAAGCTAAAAGAGCATAACTTTGTAAACGTAATATGTTATTCATATGGTGTAAAACATTCAAATGATTATAAAATATCTAAAGAAGTAGCAAAAAAATTTAATTTTAAATATTATTTCATCGAAATTAATAAAAAAAAATCATTTGATATATTTAAGTCTAAATTAAGGAATAAATATTGGAATAATTTTTTTAATATCAATTGCATACCTAACATGCAGGATTTTTATGCATTATATATACTTAAAGAGAAAAAAATACTTCAAGGTAAAAATAATTTTTTTATTAACGGACAAACTGCAGATTTCTTAACTGGTGCTCACCTAATAAACGATAAGAAACCAAATGATTTAATTAAAAAATTTTACTTAAAAAATTTTACATTACTTAATCAATCTAAAATTAGCACAAATATAATAAAAATTTTACATAAGGATTACTATAAAATATCTAAGATATATAGTTCAAAAAAAATTTTTAACCAAAATTATATTTTTTTAAATAAATGGGAATATGAAGAAAGACAATCAAAATTTATATTACAACAGCAAAGGTGCTACGAATTTTTTAATCAAAATTGGCTTTTACCATTCTGGGAAAAAAAATTTATTAATTTTTGGAGAAATATTAATTTTAATAGCTTAAAAAATCAAAATTTTTACAAAGAATATTTAATGTACTATGATTTGAATCAGTGTTTTAGTAAAATTCAATATGAATATAATGTTAAACAATTTGGAAAGTATAATTTTATAATAAGGTTATTAGCTAACATTTTAAGTTTTTTTGTAGGAAAAAGAATTGCATATAATCTTTTTTTAATTTTTAACATTAATAATTATCATTTCTTTTCATTAGGTGTATTTTTTTATATAAAAAATATTCTATATATTAGAAATATAAATTCTATATATCTTCAAAAATGGATAAAAAAAATAAAGTTAAACTTTTAATAATATTAAGACTTTTTACTGGTTTAGAAAAATCTTTAATTAAAAAAAAATGGGAGCCAACTGGTGTTCCAACAATTTATAAGTTTTTAGAGAAAATTGACAAAGTATTTCACTGTAGAATAATTTTCATTACTTTTGGAGATAATGAACTCAATGTTTCAAATTACAATAAAAAAATAAATATTGATGGTTTAAATTCTGATATATATTTATTTAATAACAATATACTAAAGAAAAATATTATATCAAAAATATTTATTTATTTATATACGCTATTAAAAATTTTCAAGCATCATTATAATTTTAAACCTAACATTATTTATCTTAATAACCATAATATCATATTTGCTTCCTTATTAAAAAAAATCTTAAAAGTTAAAATTGTTTTAAGAATAATGGGTGTTTATGAACCCATGAGATCAATTTATATTAAGAATAGCTTTAAAAATTATGTGATGAAAAAATTATATAATTCAAATTTTGACCTTTCAATTTTAACCCAAGATGGCTCTGGTGTAGAATCATGGTCTAAGAAAGCTCTAACTAAAACTAGAAATATTAAAATATTAATAAATGGTGTTGATCAATTCAATTACTCAAAAACTTATAAAAATAGTAAATTTAATAAAATTTTATTTTTTGGAAGATTAGAGGTAGGCAAGGGTATTTTAGAATTTATAGACTTTGCAGTTAGGATTAATGCCATGTTTCCAAATTCTTATGAATTTTTAGTAATTGGTACAGGTGAATATGAAGATTTTATGATTACTTCTTTTAAAAAAGAATCACTGAAATATATTCATTTTAAACGAGTTTCGCATAACAAAATAAATCAAATTATTAATAAATCTGATATTTATATATCTCTGAATAAAAGGGGTGGATTGAGTAATACTAATCTTGAGGTTTTTAAATCAGGAATTTTTTCTATTATTTTAAAAAGTGATAAATCTAAATATATTGATTTATACACTGACAAATTAATACCAAAAGATATTGTGCCAAGAATAAGCAGAAAAAGACCAGTAGAAGATTTAATAAGCCTATTTAAAGAAAAAAGTTTAAGAAAAAATATTATTTCAAAAAGTAAAAAACTTAAAAAGATAATGATCGATGTTAACAATTGGAATGATAGAATCAATAATGAAATTAATCTTATTAAAAAATTATAAAAATATTCTATTTCTAACACCAAATTTCAACAGAGGCGGATCTCAAAAATTTTTTATTAAATATATGAGACTATTAAAAAACCAAATTGATAAACCAAATATAGTTGTCTTAAGATTTACAAAAAAAAAATCTTATAATGTTGATAATTTATCATTCAGTGAATTTAATAGTAGATCATCTTTGAGTATTCTTAAATTACGTAAATATATTATAAACAACAATATCCAAATTATTTTTGCTAATCAGTTTCAAACTAATATATTGGCATTAATAATAAAAATATTTTTCTTTAAAAAAATCAAAATAATAATTAGAGAAACAAATTCTCCATTTCAAATTATTAGATATGAGAAAAATATTATTAAGAAGGCTATTCATTTTTTTTTTAGGAAACTTTATGTATACTCTGACAAAATAATTTCTCCATCAAAAGAGTTAAAAAAAGAATTAATAAAAAATTATAAACTTCCAAAAAATAGAATTGAAGTTATTTATAATACATTTGATAGAAATAATATTATAAAATTGTCAAAAATTAAATTTGATAATAAATATAATTATTTATTTAAAAAGAAAACTTTTATTTTTCATGGGAGATTAGAATTTCAAAAAGGATTAGATATTTTGATTAAATCTTTCAATATTTTTAAAAATTCTGAGTATAATTTATTAATTTTGGGAGAAGGTTCACAAATTAATTCTCTAAAAAAATTAGTAAAAAATTTAAAGTTATCTAATCAAGTATTTTTCTTAGGTTTTAAAAAAAATCCGTATAATTTTATTAAAAAAGCTGATTATTATATATTTCCATCTAGATATGAAGGAATGTCTAATTCTCTGTTAGATGCTGTTGCACTATCTAAATTTATCATTGCCTCAGATTGTATGCATGGAAATAGAGAAATTATGAATATTTATAAAAATGGTATAACTTTTAGATCTAATTCCTTAATATCTTTAAAAAATACATTAAAGAAAATTAATTCAATTAATAAAATAAAAATTAATAAAAAAACTTTTGATAATTTTAATGAACAAATTAATTTTTCTAAAATTAATAAGATTATAAATAATTTATGATTATTTTACATATAATTACCTCCTTAGAATTTGGTGGAAGCCAAAATATTCTTTTAAATATGTGCAAAAATGACATAAAAAATGAGCATTTGATTATATCTTTAAAAAAAATCCCCAATAAAAGAAATTTAGATGGTATCAAAGTCTATAACGTTGAAATAAATTTTTTGAATTTTTTCTTTGAACTTTTCAAAATATCTAAAATCATTCGTACAACAAAACCAAATGTTATTCAAAGTTGGCTTTATCATGCAGATTTTATTACTATTTTTTTAAAAATTTTTTTTCCTAAAATTAGTATTTATTGGAATATTAGAAGTTCAAACTTAAAATTTAGAAATAATTCTAATACAATTATAATTAGAACGATTAATAGTTTTTTTTCCTATTATATCCCAAAAAAAATAATTTTTTGCTCTAAAGAGTCTCAAAACCTTCATATAAAATACTTATATTACAAAAAAATTTTTACTTTGATTAACAATGGTGTTGATATCAACAAACTTGATATTAATTTACATAATAAAGAAACTATTCATATAGGATGTAATGCTCGATTTCATTCGATGAAAGATCATCAAACTTTATTTAAGGCACTAAACCTTTTAAAAAAATCAGATGTAAATTTTCATCTTCATTTAATAGGTGATGGTGTATCTTCATATAATTTAAATTTAATTAATTTGCTCAATGAAAATAATATTAAAGATGTCACAGAGATTTATAATGTTACAAATAATATTTATAATTTTTATAAAAAAATAAATTTACATATATTACCTTCAATCTACGGAGAGTCCTTTTCTAACGTAATACTGGAGACATTATCATGCGGTATTTTTAATATTTCTACTGATGTTGGAAATTCAAAGAAAATTCTAGGAGATTTTGGCCTCATTTATAAAAAAAAGGACGAGGTGGATTTATTAAATAAAATTTTACTTTTTAATAAAGATAAAAAAAATTATCAATCTCTACCTTTCAAAAAAAATATGAGAAATTTTGTAAAAAATGAATTTAGTCTTGAAAAAATGATAATAGACTATAACTCAGTTTGGCTAAATTAATGTGTGGTTTTACAGGCTTTGTAGGTAAATTTAGCAATCCAAGAGAGAAATTGGAATATTGTAATAAAATTTTATTTCATAGAGGGCCAGATATGTCAGACACTTTCTATGATGAAAAAAATAAAATTGGCTTAGCACATTCTAGACTATCTATATTAGATATATCTTCAAATGCAATGCAGCCTATTAAGGATAATTTAGGTAATGTTCTTATCTTTAATGGTGAAATTTATAATCATAAAATAATTAAAAAGAGATTAGATAAAATAAAATCTATTAAATGGAATTCCTCATCAGATACTGAGATACTTTTTAATAGCTTAATTTATTTTGGTATTGAAAATACATTAGAAAATATTGAGGGTATGTATGCTTTTTGTTTCTTAAAAAAAAGTGATAATACTATTTATCTTTGCAGAGATATCTCAGGAGAAAAACCATTATATTACTATCAATCTGATGATAAATTAATTTTTTCATCAGAAGTTAAACCAATAAATTACCTTATAGGTAAAAAAAATATTTCTGTTGATACTCTAAAGAATTATATAAATTTTAATTTTAATTGGAATAACAACTCAGTATTTCTAAATATATTTAGTTTAATGCCAGGCAATTATTTAAAATTTAATCTTAATAAAAAAAAAATTAATATTAATAACTTCTGGAAATACGAAAAAAAATTCCAATTATTTAAAAAGAATAATAAATCTTCAAAAATAAATTTTAATAATTTATTAAAAAATGAAGTAAAAAAAGAGCTCATTTCTGACGTTCCTGTTGGGGCTTTTATGTCTAGTGGACTTGACTCAACTTTAGTTGCTTCAGTAGCGTCAACATTCAAAAAAGATATACAAATATATTCTATAGGATATGAAGATAAAAATTTTGATGAATCAGCACAAGCTCAAAAAATATCTAATTATTTAAATATAAATTTTAATAAAATTATATTTAAATCTTCTGATGTACCAAGTTTATTTGAAGAACTTACTGATAACATAGATTTACCACATACTGATCAATCAGATTTAGCTCTATATTTATTATGCAAAAATGCAAAAAAAAATGGTTCAAAGGTTATTTTAACAGGTGATGGTGGTGATGAATTATTCGGTGGGTATAATAGGCACATATGGGGAAAAAATATATTAGAAATGAAACCTCTTATAAAAAAACCACTTAATTTTTTCCTGAAGTTTCAATTAACAATAATTATGATTGAATTCTTAAATAATCTTTTGCCAAGAAAATATTTTCAATTAGATCTAAAAAGTAAAATACAAAAATTTTCAAAAGTATTAAATTATAAAAATTTAAATGATATTTACCTTTTTCTATTAAAAAATAATAATGAAAGTGATTTAATTGAATTATCTTACAATAAAGATATGTCAAATTTAAGAAATATGATGAAATATGACTTTCAATTTTACTTACCAAATAATGTCTTATACAAATCTGATAGATGTTCGATGTACAATTCAATAGAAATTAGAGCTCCTCTTTTATCTAAAAATATTATTGAATATTCGTTATCTATGCTGGATCAAGATATAGTAAGTGATTTTCAAGGAAAATTAATTTTAAGAAAGGCTATTAAAGAATATTTACCAGAAACATTAATACAATCAAAAAAAAGTGGTTTTTCTATTCCTTTAGCAAAATGGATTAGAGGTCCATTGAACGATTGGGGCAAAAACATTTTCTTTGATCCTATTATTACTAATAACTATTTAATAAAAATTAATTACTCCAAGATTTGGGAAAGTTACATAGAAGGTGATGATAATTATTTTCAAAAAGTTTGGAATATAATGATTCTAAATACTTGGATTCGTAAAAATATATTTTTTTGAGCATATTTATTTACAATTTTTTTTATATAATTTTATCAATGTTATGTTTAATAAATTTTTTTAAACCATTCAAGAAAATTTATATTGATTATGTCTTATTAATTTTCTTTATTTTATTCACTTTAATATTCGCCTTTACAATAAATATGGGCGGTGATTACGGCTTATATGAAAAAAATTATTATTTTAATGGTGAACTTAAATTTGAAGAATTATTAAAAAATAAAGAATTAATTTATAATGTATTAGCAAGAATTTTTTATGAATTATCATTTAATTATGTTTCATTTTCGATCTTTATAAAGTTAATTTCAATAACTCTCATTTATATTTTCATTAGGACTTGTTTTGAAAATAAACTTTTAATTTCATGCCTTTTTCTCTCTTTTTATATATATAGTTTAACACTTGGAATTGTAAGGCAAGGTCTTGCTATTGCAATTTTTTTGATGGTAATTATATTTTGGGAAAAATTAAAATTAATCAAATTTGTTTTTGTGACTTCACTATTATCTTTAATACATATAGCTAGTGCATTTATAATTATATTAAAATTAAATATAAAAAATTTTATAAAAATCTTTTTATTAATTGTTCCTTTATTTGGTATTTATTTTATTTTTCTTGGAATTGATCATTTCTTTGGATTAATAGATGTGTATGTAATAAGAAAGGAGCATTATTCGTATGGTTTTTTTTCAAGATTTGCCTTAATTTTACCTATAATTATTCTTTATTTTAGACATAAAGACAAAATAAAAAATTCAGCTTATGCAGAACTATTCATATCTACAAATTATATAGCAATACCAGTCTTACTTATATTTACACTAGCAAATCCAACTATTAGTGATCGACTATTATTTTTCTTATATCCTATTTATTTTCTTATTTTTGATAAAATTATGACAGTATTGAATATGAATTTAAAAAAAATATATGCCTCTATTTTTTTGTTATTAAACTTTACATTCTTGAATGTATGGTTAACATTGGGAAATAACATAAAATTTTTCATACCTATAAAGCATCTATTCCAGTGATTTTAAATAAAAATATCAAAATATCTATTATTGGCTTAGGTTACATAGGACTCCCACTGTTATATGAATTATCTAAAAACTTTTTTGTTAACGGAATTGATAATAATTTAGAAAGAGTGTCTCTTCTTAAAAAAGGAATTGATACAAATAATCAATTAACTAAATTTGAATTAAAAAAATTAAAAAATAATTTATTCACTAACTTTTGTTCCTTAAAAAAATCCAATATATATATTATAACAGTTCCCACACCAGTCTTTAAAAATAATAAACCAAATATAAATGCTTTAATTTCTGCAACTAAAAGTGTCTCAAAAATTATAAGTAATGGAGATACTATTATCTACGAATCAACAGTATATCCAGGCTTAATCGAAGAATTAGCAAAAAAATATATAGCTAATAAGAAACTCATTTATAATAAAAACTTTTTTCTAGGCTATTCACCAGAAAGGATGAACCCAGGTGATAAAATAAATACTTTAAAAACTATTACAAAGATAGTATCTGGTTCAAATAGAAAGACAATAAAATTACTTGAAAGAATATATAGTAAAGTTTGTAATAAAATACATATTGCTAGTTCAATAAAAATTGCTGAATCTTCAAAAATAATCGAAAACGTTCAAAGAGATATAAACATTGCTTTAATTAATGAATTCTCTCAATTATTTTTTAAGCTAGATGTCCCTTTTAAGGAGATTATTGAAGCTGCAAAAACTAAATGGAACTTTATTGATTTTAGACCTGGAATTGTTGGAGGTCACTGCATAGGAGTTGATCCATATTATCTAACTTATATCGCAAAAAAAAATAAACATAATCCAAAAATAATTCTTAATGGTAGATCATTAAATGATAAAATGTATCTTTACATTACTAAAAGAATACTAAGTTTTTCAAAAAAAAATAAACTAAATAGTAATAATATTAGCTTGCTTTTATTGGGACTCACCTTCAAAGAAAATTGCAATGATGTTAGAAATTCTCAATCAATAAAATTATATCACAATTTAAAAAAAAACTTTAAAAACGTATATGCCTACGAGCCTAATATAAATAATAAAATAGAGTACTCTGAATTAAAAAATATTAATATGTTAGATCAAATTAATGGAAAATTTGATATTGTTTTATTATCTGTTGCTCATAAAGAATTTAAGTTTTTAGATAAAAGCAAAAAAATCTTAAAAAATCAGTCTAGTTTTATTTTTGATATAAAGTGGTTTTTAAAACCACATTCAAAAGTAGTTTTTCTATGAAAAATTGTATTCTTATAACTGGTGCCGCTGGTTTTATAGGATTCAGCTTAGCGAGAGAAATCTTAGAAAATAATAAAAAAACCCATGTTTATGGATTAGATAATCTAAGTGAGTATTACGATATTAAATTAAAAAAAAGCAGATTAAAAATTTTAAAAAAATATCCAAATTTTTTCTTTAAAAATTTTTCCATATGCAACTACAAAAAATTATATGAATTAATTAATATTTGTAAATTTAATAAAATTATTCATCTTGCAGCACAAGCTGGTGTTAGATATTCATTTGAAGACCCTAACTCGTATTTAGAAACAAATATTATGGGTACTTTTAATATATTAGAAACTATTAAGAACACTAAACCGAAACATTTAATATTTTCATCTACATCATCAACATACGGACTCACAGATAAAAAGTCCTCTTTTACAGAATTAGATAATTCTAATTTTCCAATATCTTTATATGCATCAACCAAAAAGAGTTGTGAGGTTCTCATTCATAATTACTCACATAATTTTAGTATACCTAGCACTGTTTTAAGATTTTTTACAGTTTATGGACCTTGGGGAAGACCTGATATGGCTTTATTTAAATTTACAAGTGCA
>MDTG01212876.1_pt1 | contig 29008 bp, 38 predicted proteins | sample 811421 | NCBI WGS metagenome assembly MDTG01 (sample SAMN05326645, study PRJNA326480) | marine metagenome | isolation source: seawater | place: Pacific Ocean: South East | collected 2011 | reverse complement strand
TCGCAAAGAGGGAGTAATGGTTTTGGCAGCACAGGCACATAACAATAGAAAAAAGCGTAAAGAACAAAAAGCAAGCAAACCTAACGTACTGGAGGCTAAGACTGAAAACCAAAAAAACTATATTAGGTCTATTATAGAAAATGATGTTGTATTTTGTACAGGTCCATCTGGTAGTGGTAAGTCTTTTATTGCTGCTGGCATTGCAGCACAAAAGCTACTCAAAGATGAAATAGATACTATAATTGTTACTAGACCTTTAGTTTGTACTGGTAGGGATCTAGGATCTTTGCCGGGAGAACTAAACGAAAAGATTAAACCATACCTACAACCTATGGAAGAAAATTTACGTTATTTTCTAGGTAGAGATAGGTTTGGAATGTATTTTAATCAGAGACGTATTAGATTTGAACCTCTAGAAACTATGCGTGGGTCAACATTTCATGAATCATATATGATACTAGATGAAGCACAGAACTGCACGTTAGAGCAAATTAAAATGTTTGTTACACGTATGGGTAAACATTCTAAATCTCTTATAAATGGTGATAATAAACAAACGGATATATTTAGAGATAGCGGTTTAGATTTTTGTATAGATCGTTTATCAAATGTAGAGGGTGTCGGAATCTGTAAATTAGAGTATCATGATATACAGAGGAATGGAATTATTGGAGCAGTGCTTTACGCATTAGAATCATGAACGAAGACCAGAGAACACAGCTTATACGTTTGTGTCAGGAAAAAATAGAAGACCAAAAAAAACACGAATCTACCGTTGGTTATGGTGAAGACTACACTGACGGTAGAATCGTAGGTCAAGCCGCACTTGCCAGAAGAATATTGTTGATATTAAATAAGGAATGGTACTGATATGTTATATGATTATGGCTGTCACAGCTGTGGAGAAGTTTTAAAAGATATTTATCAGTCTATACATGATGAAGCATTAACTAAATGCCCAGCTTGTGGTAAAGAAGATCTAGAAAGAATACCATGTGGCGGTATAGCTGCATTTATGAAACATGGTTCCAACACAATTGGCAGTCAAGCTGATAAGAATTGGGCTAATATGGGACATTATCAAAAATCAGAATTAGAAGCACAAAACAAATCAACTGTTGAAGCTAATAACAAAAAGAATGAACGCAAAAAAATTAACAACATGACTCAGCAACAAAAAACTAAATATATAATCACAGGGGAATAATTATGAATGAATTTCATACGCCAGATATTGTAATAAAATCAGAAGAAGTATTAGTAAACTCAAAAGGAAGTCCTGTAGGCAAGGATTCGGGAGAGACTGTTTTTGCTAGATACTGGTTTGAGAAAACAGAAGCCCGACAAAGTAAGAAACATTATGCTTTAACATACAACAATGATCTTTATGATCCAATTGGTCCAGATTCTCACAGAGAAAATAGGCTACCTCTTAAGCTTAAAGAAGTTTCCCAAAATACATTTGATTATTATTGTAAATATCTTCAAACTAAAAACAAGATGTATCTAACTAAATCTAAGAGGAGTTATATCAATGGTTAAAAAAGGACCAATAGGAAAAGTAGAATCATTTTATATTGAAAATCATTATACAGTAAAAACATCACAAGAGCTTGCAAAAGATTTAAATAGAAATATAAAAACAGTAGAAAATTTTATTTCTAAAATTGTACAGGAAAATGCAAAAGAATCTTCAATGAAAGCTGGAGATGCATTTGCTTACAATAACAAAGGATCTACTGTAATGACTGAAAATGCCTCCAGTATAGCTGATGCTAACAAGAAAGTCGGACCTAGATACAACAAAAGTTGCGTAACTAATATTAAAAAATGAGGGCATTGTGAGTAATTTTTTAGTTGGTGATGATCAGTATAGATCTGTCTACAAATCGTTGCATTACGACATAAGATCAATTAAAACTTGGATCTTTTTTCGTACCGATAAAAACGACAAGATTTATTTAAAAGAATATAAAGATTGGTTAAAAGTTCAAGAATATTGCATACAAAGACAGTGTAAGATTACATCAGTAGGGTTAAGATTTAAAGGACACGAAATATGTGTTGATGTACCCAAAAATTCTAGGGGTGTTTATATTATACAGTCTGTTAGAGGTCAAGTTGGATATGAAAGTAAAAAGACTGTAACTATTGGTATAGTAGATGGAGACCTTGTGAATAAAACACACTGGTTAGTTCCTGAGTTAGTTGAAGATTTAAAATTTGTAGACCATGTAGATAGTTGTCATGCTCCAGCGATTGTATATAATGCCTAAGAAACAAAAACCAAAACTTTTCAATAAAGACTACCAAAAGAAGTGGTCTAAAACTCACAGCTATAAACATATACATACTGGTGAGCATTGTACATTTGAAGCTTTTATTGCAGAATATTTAGTTCTTAGATGGACAGAAGAGTTTAAGATGGATAAGCCATCTTATAAATTCTGGACAGAGGGAGATAAATATCATAGACCTTTTATGAAAAATATGAAAGCAGCTCAAGCAATTCAAAAGAAATATGACCCTACAACTATTTTCGCAGCAATTAAATCTAAACACTTTGAAAAGATATATCACATTGGACTAAATGCTGGTGGGCCTAAAGGTTGGAAGTATAATCCAGTTGCATTAGAAGCTATAAAACGGTATGATAAAGAACAGAAAGATTTCTTGAAATTACGTGAAGAGTCCAATAAAGAAGTTGATATTGAAGAACCAGAATCACAAAACTTGAAACACAGAAAAAGACAATACACAAACAAAAAAACTTCTATTAACAAATTGAGGAATAAATGAGCAAATTAAAAAAGAAGAAGACAAGTAGCAAGTTTGATACAGACGTAGTTAGTAATTCAGTTGTAAGTAAATATGGCGACGTTGTTCGCAGTGGCAGAGAGGTGTTAGATAGCATAAATAGTCTAGAAGTTATTGGCGTTTCGCCAGCTCTAGACATCGCCCTTGGCGGTGGACTCAGGGAGGGAAGTGTCGTAGTAATGACCGGAGATCCAAAATCCGGGAAGACTACAACCGCCCTTCATTTTGCCTCTAAATGTCAAGCGAAAGGTAAGCGTGTTATTTACCTTAATACTGAAGGTAGATTATCCAAACAGAATTTCGATGGTATCAAAGGTCTTAAGCCAGATGATATATTAATCATCGAATCCACTGATGACAAAATATTATCCGCAGAAGACTTTTTGAACATTGTGGAATACTATGTTAATAATGATCCGGGCTGTTTAATTATTACAGACTCATTATCTAATATGGTCCCACAAGTAGAGCTAGATGGAGAAGTTAGAACTGGTGTGCGTAATGCACTTCCGAGGCTACTCTCTATGTTCTTTAAAAGGATTAGTGGAACCCTTGCCAAAAACAAGACTATCTTAGTTTGTATTACTCATAACATTGCTAATACTGGTGGGTCGCCATACTCTCCATCAAAAATGGCAGACTGTGGAAACATGCTACAATATCAGGCTGGAACTAACATGGTTATCACTCATCGTGGTCGCTGGCAAGTTCCTAAAGATACTGGCCCACATGTAGGGCAAATTGCTAACTGGAACATCAAGACATCTTGTGCTGGAGGTATACCAAACAGTACAGCAGAAAGCTGGATTAGATATGGCATTGGCCTTGACGAAACACAAGAAGTTGTTCAAATTGCTTGTGAGTTTAGATTAATCAAGACTGCGGGAGCGTGGTATACAATACAATGCGCTCTAGATGAAATTGAACATCCAGTAATTAATAAATTGCTAACTGATAATAATATAGGCGATAAGCCTGAAGATATAGAAAGATTTTTTAAATTTCAAGGCGCAAACAATACACTAGAGTTTCTAAATAATAATCCAGATATCTCGTCATTTATATATGACAAAATTAAGGAGTTGTTCTAATGGCTCAAGTCGAATTGAATAAAACTGAGGCTTGGAGAGTGTTAGACGCTCTAAGGGGTTATAAAGAAGATTACGAGCTAACTGATTATGCTTTAAAGGTAATCAGGAATATTGAGAAAAAATTAAAAAAGATTGTAAACTCATGAACATAGTAAACATATTAGAAATAGCGTCTGGTGTATTAGTTGCAAAACTAATCATAGGAGTTTTAAATGAAAGTTACAGGTTTAAATGGCAGAGAGTACGCATGGAACTTAAACGGGTACAGCGTACACGCCAACGACAAAAGGAAAAGATCAAAGTATCATGTAAGAGCGAGGAATGTGCTGAAAGGAATGTTCCACTCGTACAGAGTTTTGGAGGAAGTAAAACTTCCGGGAAGCACAGACGTTCATCGAAAAGGGGTGCTTTACTTAGATTTTTTGATTCCTCAAATTAAATTAGCAATAGAAGTTCACGGACAACAACATTACGAATACACACCTTTTTTCCACAAAAATAAAGCAGCTTTTGCAGTTGCTCAAAAAAAAGATGATGATAAAATAGCTTGGTGCGAACTGAACAAAGTTGATATAATAATATTGAAGTATTCTGATACAGATGAGCAATGGAGAGAACAAATTGAAAACGGCGAATGAACAATTAGCTGACTTAAGAGATATGATCAATGACTTTTTAGATGCTAGCCATGCTAGGTTTAATAAGAAGTTTAGAGATGATTGGCATAGATGTGCTAATGCTGGCAAAGATACTATAAGCACTCTTACTAAAGACGAGCTATTCACTTGGGCTTATGAATTGTACAGTTTCTCTACACATCTACAAGATGAATTAAATATGCAGAAGATTGCACTCAATTGGTGCAATGACAAGCTAGATAAAATGGTGGCAAAAAATTATCATCAATTCGACAATTATATGAAATACGAAACAAAAAAGAATTTGATTGTTCTGAATGATGAATACGCAAGAATGGTAGATCATTATAGAGAAATTGCAGAGTCAAGAGTACAATCACTTGATGGTAAAATATATGAACTGAAACGTAAGGCAGATATCTTAATGGAAAAGGGGAAAAGATCATGAGTATGGATGATTTTGTACAAACACTGACAGAGGAACAAAAAGCTGCACTAATAAAAGCTTTGGGTGGCAACACAGAAGTTGAGTCAAGATGGCAACACGAAGAACCTATTTCAGAAGCTGTAGACGGCCCTGTTCAAGATGCAGAAGTAAAAGAAGACTTTTCTGTTACGAGAAAGCCTACTAAATTTTCTAAAAGCAAAGAGCCAGTAAGAGCAAGGGAGAACACATGGACTGACGAAGGCGAGTGCAGGGGTAAAGATGTGGAAACTCCAAACGTTAAGCCTACTCCAAGAACAAGAAAAGCTCCAGCTAAAAAAACTGTTAGGTGTCACTCTTGTGGTAAGACTGAAAAAGTTAACGCTAGCTTAGTTTTTGGAGAATACTACAGATGTGATAGATGCATAGGATAAAATATGTCTGACGAAAATAATGAAAATATATCTGATATAGGTTCTGAAAGAGCAGTTCTAGCTGGACTGTTACAGCATGGTGTAGATGCTTATGTATCTATAGCTGAAATCATATCTAATGAATCTTTTAGCAATTACAACAATCAGATACTGTATAAGTGTATTAAAAATGTTATTGATAATGACCAATCTATAGACATGGCTTCATTAGTTTCTGCCGCACAGCATTTAGATGTTATAGACGTTATTAATACAAAGCAAGAGCTGAACTATATTACAACATTATTTGACTTTCCAATTAATCAAGATAACGTTTTCCATTTTGCCATACAGATAAAAAAGTTTGAATTTGCTAGAAAAATTAGAAAACTTACAAACAAGATACACAAAGATGCTGGTGGAATCACGGGGGAGGAAAGTATAGACGAAATTGTTAATTTATTAGAAAATCCAGTAACAGAATTCTTAAGAGAAGATGACGGAGGCGATAATCCTGAAAAAATTGGCAGCGATATACAGGAATATCTACAATATTTAGAGGAGAATAAATGTGATATTATTGGTATACCCACAGGATTCGACAGGTACGATGAAGCTATTGGGGGTGGTCTTAGACGAAAATGCGTTGACCTTGTTTCTGCACGACCAAAAGTTGGTAAATCAGTATTCGCTGATAATGTGGCATTAAATGTTTCCTCAAATAATATACCAGTTCTTGTTCTTGATACCGAAATGTCTAAAGAAGATCATCTGAATAGATTAATTGCAAATCTTAGCGGAGTTCCTATCAACGAAGTTTCAACTGGTAAGTTTGTAGACGATCCCAACAAACACGACAGAGTAAAAGAAGCAGTCGATAAATTAGATAACATTCCATATAGTTACATAAGCGTGGCGGGAAAGCCATTTGAGCAAATATTGAATTTAATTAGACGCTGGGTTTTTCAAGAAGTCAAATCAGATGAAAATGGAAAAACCAACGATTGCGTCATAGTATACGATTATTTAAAATTGATGTCTTCAGCTTCTATAACTAATAATATACAAGAATATCAAGCCTTGGGATTTCAGATCACATCGCTACATAATCTGTGCGTTAAGCTAGACATACCTTGTCTATCTTTTGTTCAACTTAACCGTGATGGAATTAGTAAAGAAAGCACAGATGCTGTTAGTGGCTCAGACCGTTTAATATGGCTATGCACCTCTTTTTGCATCTTTAAAGCAAAGTCTGTAGAAGAGATGGCAGAAGATGGCCCAACCTCTGGTAATAGAAAATTAGTTCCAATCGTAGCTAGACATGGATCAGGATTAGATGATGGAGATTATATAAATGTGCAAATGGATGGCGCACATGCAAAACTTTCAGAACTGTCAACTAGAAATGAACTAAAACAGCAACCGGCTGGAGATACAGGATTAGTTAAAAAGGATGCCTTAGAGAAAATTAAAGATGGACTTGAAGCTGCTAAAGAAAACATTGAATGAAAAGATAGAACTCATTCTAACAAAATTAGACATAGACTACGAAATATATAATAACAATATATATTCTACGTGTCCAGTACACGAAGAAAGCGATAATCCTAGAGCATTTTCGTTTGCTATTGATAAGGGAATATGGAAGTGTTGGACTAGAGATTGTCAGTGCGAATATGGTAATGATATATTTGGTTTTATAACAGGAACCTTGTCCGCAAGAGAGGGTAAAAAGTTAGAATTTAAAGATACGCTACGATGGATATTTAATAATCTTGATGTTCCCAATGATAAGTACAGCCCAAACAATAAGGATGAGCAGCAAGAAGAAAAAGATATAATGTTAGAGATGCTAAAAACTTTAAGTAAGCAAGTCAATGTGGAAACAAATGATAAGGAAATAGATTTTGAGTTTACAAGCGAAGTTCCTTCACTCTACTTTAATGGTAGAGGTTTCAGAAAGTCTACACTAAAACATTTTCAAGTGGGAGATTGTTACGAACAGGGTATAATGAAAGAAAGGTCAATTATACCAATACACAATAACAGTGGTAGTAAATTAGTCGGACTAATTGGAAGATCAGTAAAAGAGTATAAGACTCCCAAATTTCTAATATATCCAACAGGTTTTGATAAAAATTCTTACTTTTACAATTATCATAGAGCAATAAAAAAAGCCAAAGAAACATCTTGTTTGTATATTTTAGAAGGTCAAGGAGATGTTTGGAAAATGTATGAGGCGGGTGTTAAAAATGCTGTAAGTGTATTCGGGAAAAGCTTATCTGATAAACACATACAGCAACTAAACAAACTTCCAGTAACTAGATTGATAGTACTAATGGACAACGACCAAGCAGGAAGAGAAGCTAGTATCAAAATGCAAAGACAACTAGGAAGAATGTATAGACTCACATTTCCTAGGCTTTTAAATAAAGACATTGGAGAAATGAAAGTATCCAACATACAAAAACATATCTTAAACAATCTAGGAGGTACTTACTGATGACAAAGATCATAGGAATATCTGGAAGAAAACAAGCAGGAAAAAACACTGTAGCCAACTGTTTACATGGCGTTAAGTTTGTGTCAAGGGGAAACGCACAAAGTTATGACATCAGCAATGATGGTGAGCTGATGATACAAACTTCTGATAGCAAAGGTACGGTAGGTTGGGGAATTTTTGACGTACTTAGAAGCGATATAGATTTTCTTAGCTACGCAGAGCATGAGATTTGGCCTTATGTTAAAATATATCATTTCGCTGACTATCTTAAAAAGATGAGCATGGATTTGTTTGATCTTAGTCCTAGACAGGTGTACGGTACTGATGCAGACAAGAATACCGCAACGCCTTATAACATGACTGCTAGAGAATTTTTGCAATATCTAGGCACTGACGTTATGAGGAAAATCAAAGATACTATCTGGGTAGATTATACTATTAAATTAATTAACCTAGAGGGTACTGAAGTGGCAATTATTCCAGATGTTAGATTTCCTAATGAGGTAAATGCTATACATGAAGCTGGAGGGATTGTTGTTAGGCTGACAAGAGACGTTCATAATTCAGAACATCCATGTGAAACAGCTTTAGATAAAGAACATTTTGATTGGAGTAATTTTGACTATATTTTAGATAACCAAGATTGTAGCGTGAGCGAGTTGAAGAACCGAGTAGAAAAAATATCAAATAAAATCTTATAGGAGCTTCATATGCTTATCACTTACGTTAGATCTTCTAGTTACAATAATTGGTCGTATTGCGAGATGCAATATTTTCTCACCTATGTCCTTGGCTTTCAATCTGCCAGTAATAAAAAAGCAGAGATGGGAACAATGGTTCATAAGGTTATGGAAGTATTAGCCGGTTTAAAAAAATATGAACAAGACAAACCGAAAGTAAAGTTTTTAAAAGTTGATGACGATGCTATTGGTAAGTTTAAATGTAGAAAAGAAGAATTATATACAGATGACCTAGTTAATAAACTTATTGATTTAAGCATAGATTCATATGAGGCTAAATCAGATTATTCTTTTACACCCAAAGACAGAGGGGAAATATCTACTACAGCTTGGTGCTTTCTCACTCATAGTGATTGTCAATTTGATCCACGTAAAAGGCATATACATTTTCCTGAGCCTCATTTTGACATACCTATTGAAGAAGATTGGGCTAAATTTGAGTATGAGATAGATGGCAAAAAGCTGAAAGGACAATTAGCCATTAAAGGCACAATTGATCTTGTAACCAAAATTAATGATGATACAATAGAAGTAGTTGATTGGAAAACAGGTAGGCGTATGGATTGGGCAACTGGAGAGGTAAAGGACTATAAAAAGCTAGAAAATGACGCTCAATTATTGTTATACTACTACGCTATATCTAAGTTATATCCAGATTTTCCAAATAGAATTATGAGTATATTTTTCTACAAAGATAAGGATGGTAAACCAGACCCTTCACCATTTAGTCTATGTTTTTCCAAGGAAGACGAAGGAAGGTTCTTGAATATGCTAAAAAACAGATTTCAGGAAATACAGAAAAATAGCCTGCCAAGACCCGTTTCTGCCAATCAAAGTAGCTTTAAATGCAATAGATTGTGCCATTTCTACAAAAACAACTGGCCCGGAACAGATCAAAATATGTGTATTTATATACAGAATCACCTACATGAGCATGGTATGGAAAAAACAGTGCGTGAATGTACTAGAGAAGGGTTTGACATAGGATTTTACGAGGCTCCCGGATGATGGAAAAAATACTGACGATAGGAATGGCTGTATACGATGATTATGACGGTGTGTACTTTACTGTGCAGGCATTAAGGCTATACCACGAAATATGCAGAAGTGACAGGGTAGAATTTATTATTATAGATAATAATCCAGACTCTGCTAATGGTAAAGCCTGTAAGCATTTTGCTACATTTGTGCCAAACTGTAAATATGTACCATACACGGTTAGGACAAGTACATCTGTCAGGAACGAAGTATTTAAAAACGCTTCTGGCAAGTACACTATATGTCTTGATAGCCATGTGATGGTTTTACCGAATGGTATAGACAAGCTACTAGAATACTTTAGCGGAATGCCAGAATGTAAAAATATAGTTCAGGGTCCATTAGTATATGATTATTTAAAATTAGATAGTGCATCAACTCATTTTACTCCGGGGTGGTCTCATGGAATGTACGGAAAGTGGGCAACTGATAGAGACAGCTTAGTAAGCGGAAATCCTTTTGAAATACCCATGCAGGGGCTAGGGCTTTTTGCTTGTGAAACAAAATACTGGGTAGGTTTTAACAAATATTTTAAAGGGTTTGGAGCAGAAGAGGGATACATACATGAAAAATTCAGAATCGCTGGAGGTAAAGCTATATGTTTGCCAGATCTCAAGTGGATTCACAGATTTGACAGACCTAATGGAATTAAATATCCATTAATATTAGAAGACAGAATCTGGAACTATTTCGTAGGATGGTTAGAACTAACTCAAGATCCAAACCATGAGATGATACAAGGTGCTTATAATCACTTTAAAGACAAAATACCACAAGGTAGTATAGACGTAATTTTAAATAACGCAATTAATAAAATTATTATACAATAAGGAGTATAAAATGTCAGATATAAATGAAGTTGATATTCAATATACAACAGATACATATGGTTTTACAGAGGAGCTTACAGAAGATAATTTTTATCTTCCAGCTGAAGCAGAGTATGAAGACTTTGGAGAAGCAGAAGAAGAACATGATGCTGCCTCATTGTGGGAAAATATTCGCAAGAAAAAAGAGCGAGAAGGCAAGAACTACAAGCCTGCCAAGAAAGGCGATAAAGATAGACCAGACCCAGAGGCTTGGAAAAAGGCTCAATCAGAGCCTTCCGAGAAACAAAAAAAAGCTCTTGATAAAAATAAAGATGGTAAGGTTACTAAAGAAGACTTTGAAATGATGCGTAAAGGAAAAGGCGCTGAATATCAAGGTAAAAAAGTCAAACTTGGCAAACCCTTCCTAACACCTAAAGGTCCAAAGAAAAGAAGCGTATATGTCAAGAATGATAAAGGTAATGTCGTTAAAGTCAACTTTGGCGATCCTAATATGAAGATTAAGAAAAACGATCCGGGTAGACGTAAAAACTTCAGAGCTAGACATAATTGCGAAAATCCCGGTCCTAGATGGAAAGCTAGATACTGGTCATGCAAAGCTTGGTAAAAAGATGGAAAGAACATTTGGATCACAACAACATGACTTATTGGCAACATTTAAAGTTTGCCGTAGGTCATGGGTTGTGTTGCATTAAAGCTGGTGTATACTTATGTATACATGGTTTACTTCCATGTTTCAGACGTAGGGCTGGAGAAAGATTGGTTCACAGGTTAGACAAAGACTTCATAGAGCATAAAAAAAATGTCACTAATAAATAAAGTAGCATCTATAATAGACAATAAAGCAGAATTGGAAAAGTTGGCATATATGCCGAATAGAGTTTCCTACAATGACGATTTAGCCATACTAAATATAGATCTCAAATCTATAATACCTAAGCCAGCAAAAAACAATAGCCCAGCTACAGTTAAAGAACTAGAGGCTGTATCTAAAGCCACAAAAAATAGGACAGCTAAAGAGTTAGATTTAGTATACACTGTTGACAAAGATCCTGTGGAATTATTTCGTAAATTTTTATCAACTAAAAGCTTAGAATTTCCACAATTAAAATTCGATATGTTTATGAATGTCATGGAGCAATATATGTATGCTCTGAAATATTATCATAATAGAGCTAGACCCGAACAGATTGCTCCGTATTATAATATAGAAATTGATGTTTTGTATACAGAAACTCATCATACGCCCTCTTATCCCAGCGGTCATGTAGTATATTCTGAAACGGCAGCTTATGTTGCATCTGAATCTTTTCCAGAATACAGATCTAATTTTTTCCAGTTGTCTAAATACTGTGGGCTTGCTAGAATATTACAAGGAGTTCACTTTGCTTCAGACAATAAAGCTAGCACCACAGCAGTTCAAAAATTGTACCCTTTAGTGAGTAAATATTATGAACAAAAAAGAACCCAAGAAAATCCCCTTGACATCACCCGGACAGCCTGAGCCTATTAAAGAACCAGCTAAAATACCATTGCCAAAAAATGATTAAAAAAAAAGACATATCAGTTGTCATACAAGGACCAATTGACGACAGGACTTACGAAGCTATAGATTGCTATCAAAGCTTTGCCGAGGTTATTGTTTCTAATTGGGTTGGAGAAGACATGGGCTTGCTAGACAAAGCTTCTGGTAAGTTTACTTTGGTTCAATCAACTTATCAAAAAAATACAAATACATCTTTTAATGTTTTCCTTGCCCAAACTACAATGGTTGGCTGCTTAGAAGCAAAAACAGAATACGTCTTAAAAACTAGAAGCGATGAATTATATCCCAATCTAGATAAACTAATTGAAAATTTAAATCTATATCCAAAAAGATCACACACAACTGACAATGGCTTTTGGAGACATTTGCCACATTGTTACTCAAATCATTTATTTATTGACAAAAGAGATTACATAGTAAAGGCTATGGAATCTTGCCTATCTTCTAAGAAAAAATTTAAATGCTCTGAATCTGAATTTGGATATTTTCTCATGCAAGCAAGAGGATTTGATTTATCTGAAAAAAATTGGAAAAAAATATTCAGAGATAATGTGTTTATTACAGCATGTGAATTACTGCCAAGCCATCTTCACTCTGGTCAAACGTCTAACGGTAAAGGGTTTAAAAGGTCTAGCAACCCGTATCCAAAGGGAAGAATGGAAAGAAAAGACAATACTCACAACTTTAAACAATTATATCAACGGGTTGATCAAATAAAATGAATTTTAAAATATTAGACTGCACCTTCAGAGATGGAGGATATTACACAAACTGGAATTTTGATACAGAGCTTGTAAAGTCTACGGTTCAAAGTTTATCCGTTAATAATGTAGATATAATTGAATTAGGATACAAGTCTCCCAAAAAAGGCGGGCCTTATAGGAAATGCAATGACGGATTTATAGCGAGAATCATAGACCGTGTAGATTTTTGCCCACACAATACTGAACTATCTTTTATGATAGATGCCAAAGATTATATTACTCAAGATGATAAAGTAAATCATAGCCTTTTAGATGATTGTGTCAAAGATAGTAAAACCTCTCCCTTTAGTGTTTGTAGAATAGCCATAAAGTTACACGAGATTAGCCAAGCTAAAGTTATATCTAAACACTTACATGATAAAGGCTACAGAATATTTATAAATTTAATGTGTATCTCACTAATCTTGGAAGATGATATTATTAAATTTGTAACAGAGATGAGTGACTACGCAGAAACTTTATACTTTGCAGATAGTTTTGGCAATTTAGTGCCGAGTAGAGTATCATATATATGTAGTTTATATAATAATCATACTAATAAGCTGTGCGGCATTCACTGTCACGACAATCTATCCCTCGCGTTTGCTAACAGCTTGCAGGCTGTAGACTCAGGATTTAATTATGTAGACAGTACAGTTTGTGGTATGGGTAGAGGCGTTGGTAATACCAAGACAGAACAGACTTTATTATATAGAGAATCTGATATTACCACTAGCTTAGTTGACATTGTAAATAAGTTTGGTAAACTACAAAGTAAGTACAAGTGGGGGTACAATAATTTATACATGTTGGGAGGTATGAACCACATACATCCTCTGTATCTGCAAGATTTAACATCTTCAAACTTAGCCAGCGGGGATAAAATGCTCGCTGTAAAGAATTTAAACAATAATACGCAGTATGACAAAGATCTTTTAAAAAAATATAAAAACCAAAGAGCTGTAGTAGTTATACCTGCAAGATATAAATCTACAAGATTTCCCGGAAAACCTTTAGCTAAAATTAATGGTAAGCCTATGATATTACATGTAGCAGAAAAAGCAGAAGAGGCAGTTGGTAAAAATTCAGTCTATATAGCAACCGAAAATGAAGTCATATCAGAAGTAGTCAAGGCTGCTGGCTACCATGTAGTTTTAACATCTGATAATTGTGCTACTGGCACAGACAGGATTGCAGAAGCATCACTAGAAATAGATGCAGATATATTTGTTAACGTGCAGGGCGATGAGCCTATGATTAATCCAACAGATATACTAAAAGTTAAAGAATGCAAAAAAAACAGTCCCGATACTGTAGTTAATTGTATGTCAAAAATAAACCCTGATGAAGACTGTAATGATAAGAAAATCCCCAAAGTAGTGTGTAATAAAGATAATTATTTACTTTACGCAAGTCGTAATGCTCTGCCGGGAAGCAAGAGTGGTTGTAGCGAAAATGTAAAGAAGCAAGTGTGTATTTATGCTTTTGGCAGGGATGAACTAATGACATTTTACAACCAGCACGAAAAATCTCCATTAGAATATCAGGAAGATATTGAGATACTTAGGTTTGTAGAGAATGGCGTACCAGTAAAAATGCTAGAAGTCAATACCGTGTCTTACGCTGTAGATTATCCAGAAGACATTAAACTTATAGAAAAACAAATTAATGGTCCAAAAAACTAAAAAACCTAAAAATATAATAGTTGTTGGCAATTCTCCTTCTGTATTACAATATGCTTATGGAGACCTAATAGACAAATTTGATATGGTTATAAGATGTAATTGGTACAAGATCAAAGGTTTTGAAAGACACGTTGGAACAAAAATATCTGTATGGGCTGTTGCTGCTGGAAAAGAATTTTCAAGAGCTGTAACAAACCCCAACGAAATACATAACTTAAATGAAATTATTGATCCGACCAAATCAACGAACATAAAGGTATGGTTACGAAAATCCTTGTCGAAAAAAAGAAATAAATTACTTTCTTTATGGAATAAAAAATATCCAGATTTAAAATGTTCACTAATACCCGATGATTGGATAAGATGTCATATAGGCTTGTGTGCATTAAAAAAAGCTGTTATTGATTTCCCTTCAGCTAAAATATATTCTATAGGCAATACTTTTTATGAAGAAAGACACAAGAACAAAGAAGGTAGATTTCACTATTATGATTTTCATCTAGATCATTCAGATATGGAAATAAACTTAGCACCAGATGGACATGACGTAGATGAGGCTAAGATTTCTTTAAATGAACTTCCTGTCACTGTTTTAGAAAATTTTCCAGAAAAAAAAATGAGAAAGAATATAGAAAATGAAGTAGTATGAATATAGAAACATACAATCAACTACAAGAAACAGAAAACAAAAAACAATTAGCTATTGATTTTGATGGAGTTATACACAAAAACTCTAAAGGCTTTTACGATGGAACTATTTATGATGAACCAATAGAGGGTTCTATACAAGCAATAAAAGAATTGGCTAAAAAGTATGACATAGTTATCTTTACAGCAAAGGCGAAACCAGACAGACCTTTATTACATGGAAAAACAGGAACAGAATTAGTAGCAGATTGGCTTGACAAGTATGGTTTGTCTGCTTATGTAAAAGAAATAACCAGTGAAAAACCCAGAGCCGTTGCATACATTGACGACAAGGCTATACGGTTTGATTGTTGGAATAATGTATTAAAACAAATAGGAGATTGAATGAATTGGTTCCCGTTGAAGAATTTTACACATTACAGTTTGTTAAAGGGATTCTCTAAGCCGCATGAGCTTGCTAAGATGTGCGCCGAAAATGATTATCCTGCATGTGGAATTACAGACTACAAATCCATATCAGGAGTAGTATCCTTTCATCAAGCTTGCAAAAAGGTTGGTGTTAAGCCAATTATAGGATGCTCCTTTGATGATTTTACTCTAGTAGCTAAGAATAAAGACGGATGGCTTGAATTAATAGAAGTAGTATCATCTATAGATTACGATGGTAATGCTGACAAAGAACTTGTTAGTAAAGTCTTAAGAAATAAAAATTTGATATCTATTAGCAATGAAATTAATCCTAGTTATTATGTATTGCCGCAGCAAGCAAAGCTTCATAGAATTCTTTTATGTTCTGCATTAAAAACTACTTTACCAAAAATTCAAAATAAAATAAGAAAGAATGAATTATCAAAAGAATGGTTAGAATACTTCACTAAAGAAGATAAATGTATAAAAAAAGCCAACGTAACCAAGGAATTGCAAGAAATTTATGAATCATGTGAAGAGTATGAAATAGTTAGCCCGCCAATGCTACCAAAATTTGTATGTCCGCAGGGATTATCTCAAGAAGAATATCTGACTAAGATGGCTCGCTCAGGCTATACAAAATTTGTAAAACCAAAAGTAGGGAAAAATAAAGAGAAACAACAAATATACGGCGACAGATTCAGGAAAGAGCTGCAAGTAATCAAGGATGCTGATCTATTTGGTTACTTCTTAATTGTTCAAGATATTATAAGACACATAGAGCAAGACATGGGATGTTTAGCTGGTCCGGGTAGAGGGTCTGCGGCTGGTTGTTTAATATCCTATCTAATTGGCATTACTAAAATCGACCCAGTAGAACATGATTTACTTTTTGAAAGGTTTTACAATGCTGGTCGTAACACTGGAGGTCACGTATCTCTTCCTGATATTGACATGGATGTTCCCGGTAAACGTAGAGATGATGTTATAGATTACTTAAAAGATACATATGGGTACGATCATGTAAGTCAGATGATTACATTTGGTAGACTTCAGGGCCGTAGTGCAATAAAAGAAGTCCTTCGTGTAAATGAAGCTTGTTCTTTTAGCGAGATGAATGCTATAACAAAGAGTGTACCTAACGAAGCAGACATATCAGATCAACTTGCAGAAATGGATGAAGAAGACAGGTCGATTATCAGATGGGCTTTGATCAATCGTGCTGATGAATTGAGAGACTTCTGCCACGTAACGGACAGTGGAACGCTTGAAGGTGATTATGCTGAATATTTTCAGCAAGCAATTGATATAGAAGGTACATTTAAGACACAGGGTAAACATGCGGCTGGAGTTGTTATATCTAAAGACAAGTTACAGGATGTATGCCCAATGATAAAACAGAAAGGTTCTACAGAAAAGATAGCAGGATTAGAAATGTCAGATCTAGAAGCACTAGGTCATGTAAAATTTGACGTTCTAGGGATTAATCTTCTAGACAAACTCATGAAAATTAAGGAATTAAAAAATGGCAAATAGAGATTTTATCGTATTCGATTTTGAAACAGGTAGCAGAAATCCTCATAAGACTCAACCTACACAGATAGCAGCAATTGCTTTAGATGGTCGTAATCTTGCTGTTAAGGGTTCTTTTAATAGTGAAATCAAACCCATACTAGACGATGAAAAAGCTATTAAAGCTGGTCTAGATCCTATTGAAGACGGTGCTTTAAAAGTAACGGGAAAAAATAGAGAGGATTTAGCAAAGGCTCCCGGAATTAAATCTGTGTGGAAAAAGTTTTGTTCTTTTGTGGATCAGTATAATTGGAAGAAAGATCCCTTCTTTAACCCGATACCTGTTGGTTTTAATATCATAGGTTTTGACATGATTATTGTTAATAGATTATGTCAAGAATATGGACCGTGGGATGAATCGAGAAGTCAACAAAAACTATTCAGCAAAATACACAAGTGTGATGTCATGGACAACGTTTTTATGTGGACTGAAGGCGATCCTAGCGTTAGATCTATTAGCATGGATACACTGAGAGAAAGAATGGGCCTATCAAAAGAGAACGCTCACGATGCGCTACAAGACGTAAAAGACACAGCGAATATATTTATAAAGTTTTTGAAAACTCATAGAACAGTGGGGCAAAATATAGAAATTGATAAGGCATTTGCTAACGGAAATTTGTATGTCAAGTAAACAACTTTATATGGAGTTTACAATGCAAAAAACAAAAGTATGTGTGTATTGTCATGTTGAAAAAGATATTAGTGAATTTCCAAAGCATATAGGCCATAAAGACAATCTTGACACAAGGTGTAGGGTTTGTGTAAAAAAACAAGCTAAAATAAGAGCAGAATTACATAAAACTGCACCACCACAACCAGAGGTTTGTGAGTGTTGCGGCAAAAAGCCTAAAAAGCACATGACGCTGGATCATGATCACGCAGATAATACATTTAGAGGTTGGATTTGTGACAGGTGCAATGTGGGGATTGGATTACTTGGGGATAATATGGAAGGCGTTTCTAACGCTATGAACTACTTACTATCTAGGAAAAATGGAAAAATACAACGATAAAAAAACTTGGAAATTGTTTGCAGAAGGTAAAACCAAAGGTATATTCCAGCTAGAGAGTAATCTCGGTAAATCTTGGTCAAAAAAGCTTTCGCCTAACAATATTGAAGAACTGTCAGCATTGATCGCAATCATCAGGCCCGGATGTCTCAAAGCATTCGTAGATGGCAAGTCAATGACACAGCACTTTATTGACCGTAAACATGGTAGAGAAGAAGTGACTTATTTACATGAGTCCCTAGAAGAAATCTTACTTCCTACTTATGGAGTACTTGTGTATCAAGAGCAGTCTATGCGTATAGCTCAAAAAATAGCTGGATTTAATCTTGAAGAAGCAGATGAGTTGCGTAAAGCCATTGGTAAAAAGAAGGCAGACCTTATGGCGCAGGTTAAAAAGAAGTTTATTGCTGGAGCTAAAAAAGTAAAAATTGTGAACAAAGAAGAAGCAGAAGAGATATTTGGATGGATTCAAGCATCAGCAAGATACGCCTTCAACAAATCTCATAGTATTTCATACGCTGTGTGTTCTTACTGGAGCGCTTATGAAAAAGCTCATAACGCAGAAGAGTTTTTTCTATCATACCTATATTATGCTAATGAAAAACAAGATCCCCATCAAGAAGTTTATGAATTAGTATCAGAGGCAAAACTATTTGATATAGAAGCAAGAACTCCTAGCCTAGCTAATTATGAAATAAAATTTAACTCTAAAGATCATAAACTATATTTTGGTATTAAAGATATTAAGTCTCTAACGGGTAAGACAGGAGATAATGTAATAGCAGCTATATCAGAATTGGAAAAAGAATTTGATAAAAAAATTGTTAATTTTACATGGGTAGAGCTACTATTATTCTTTGCTCCTAAACTAACATCTACATCTTTTAAAGCTCTAGCTTCAATTGGATTTTTTAGAGATTTTAATGGTAAAGTTTCTAGAAACAAAGCATTGTACGATTACGAGATATACAGGACTCTAACCAAGGCAGAGTCTAATTGGCTTTCTAAAAATTATAAAGATAAAAAATGGAAAGATCTGGTGACTGCATTGAGGCATTTAGCACCGATAAAGAAAAAGGGTGGAGGAACCAGTAAGGTAGAAAGGCAGCAAATTGTAGAAAATGAAATACAGCTATTAATATCTCCTCCTTATGATCTGACTGATGATCCGGGCTGGATAGTAGACCAAGAAACAAGATATTTAGGCTGTCCTATTACGATGACTAAGGTAGATATGGCAGACAAAAGCCTAGCCAACACCACATGTAAAGAAATTGTCAACGGCAAAAAAGGCAAAGACTTATGCATAGTAGCAAATATACAAAGAATATCAGATTATAAAATAACTAAAGGTGATTCTAAGGGTAAAACTATGGCATTTCTAACAATTGAAGATGATACTTGCGTTTTAGATAGTGTAATAGCTTTTCCAAAAGTTAAAGAAAAATACAGATATATATTATATGAAGGTAACAATTTAATATTTTGCGGCTCTGTCAATAAAAATGATACATCTTTCATAATTAATCAGATTCATGAAGTATAAAGTTGTTTTTTAGTTTTGTAACAGCTAATATAGTAAGATAAGGAGATTGTATGAATAACTGTTGTTTTACGGGATACTTAGTAGAAAATCCAAGGACTTCAATTGTAGATAATGTTGTGCTAGCAGAATTTGCTGTAGTTGTGTATAACTACAGAAAAACCAAAAGTACTGGAGAGAAAAGCAGAATTCCAACATATCTATATTGTGAAGCGTGGCACACTGGAGCAGAAATTTTAGAAAGACATGCTGCAAAAGGAACTAAAATTACTTTTAATGCTTCTGCTAAAAATATCTCAAAAGATGACGATTCTATAATTTTTAGAATTAATGAATTTGATCTCTGCAACAGCGATTACGAGGAATAAAATGAACAATTATAGACCAAAAAGAATATTATTTTGCACAGAGTCTACATCTCTTAACACTGGATATGCTAGTTATAGCAAGGAGATACTAACATACTTACACAGTACTAACAAGTATATTATAGCAGAATTAGCATCCTATGTTAATAGAAATTTCTCTCATGAATTTCCTTGGACAGTATACGGGGTAATGCCTACAGAAGATGATTCAAATGAAGCAAAAAAAACATATTCATCATCTTCAAGTAATGCTTTTGGGGAATTTAGGTTTGCAGAAGCTTGTTTAAAGTTTATGCCAGATATAGTATGTGATATTAGAGATTTTTGGATGTTAGAGTTTCAACAAAGATGTCCCTTTAGACCGTTTTATAATTGGGTAATAATGCCCACAGTCGATGCAGCTCCACAAGCGTCAAATTGGCTGATGACGTATTCTTCAGCTGAAGCATGTCTATCGTATTCAGATTGGGCCGGTGATATACTTAAAGACGCTGGCATTAAAAACTATAAAGGCTCTGCGCCTCCTTCTGCCCACAGAGGATTAACATATCAATACGACAAAAAAGCACAATTAAAATCAGAACATAAAAATCTGAGAGATAAATTTGTAATTGGTACAGTAATGAGAAACCAAAGAAGAAAACTATATCCAGATTTGTTTGAAGCTTTTTCTAAATTTTTATCTAAAGTTGATAATCCAGAAAAATATGTACTGTATTGTCACACAAGCTTTCCAGATATGGGTTGGGATATTCCAGAAATATTAATACAAAATAACATATCTAATAAAGTTTTCTTTACTTATATATGCAAAGAGACGGGTAAAATATTTCCACATCAGTTTGCTGGACCAGAAATACCTTCACCTTTTTCAGAAAATAGCACAGCAGTACTAAGCAATGTAAAAAATGGAGTCACTATAGAGCAATTTAATTCAATATACGGACTTTTTGATTTATACATTCAATACGCTAACTCTGAAGGGTTTGGGTTGCCGCAGGTAGAAGCCGCTGCTTGCGGAGTGCCAGTTATGGCAACAGACTATTCAGCAATGGAAACGGTGATAAGAAAACTAGGAGGCACACCCTTAAAACCAAAAGCTCTATACAAAGAGATGGAAACAGGATGTATGAGAGCAGTGCCTGACAACGAATACACATCAGAAAAAATTAAAGAGTTTTTTAGCTTAACTCAAGATCAAAGAGATAAACTTTCAAAAGAAACTTATGATAATTTCATCAAACACTTTAGGTGGGAAGAGAGTGGGAAAAAATGGGAAAATATATTTGACGAATTGCCACTTAAAGATTTAGAACAAACTTGGATGAGTCCACCCAGAGTAATACAACCAGAAAAGCCAATGGTAGATTGGCAAAACAAAACAGTTACAGAATTGGTAGATCACTTGTTTAATTCTGTCCTATGCGAACCAGAAAGATGCACAACGTATACATACGCAAGAATGCTAAGAGATCTAAAATATGGCTTTGCTTACAATCCTACTACTGATATGTATTTCAATGACTCATCTCATAATTCAGCGGCTAAAACACCAGAAACATTTACTTACGAGAAAGCCTACAACATTTGCTATAATATACGAAACCAAATAAATGATTTTGAGATACAGAGAGCAAAACTTATTAACCAGATCAAACAAGGAAATCAAACATGAAAGTTTTATACATAGCACACTACACTGAAAGAGGAGGGTGGGCTAGGGCGGCTATAGATCAAATTTTAGCATTGGACTCTGTAGGAGTAGATGTTGTTTGCAGACCTGCTATGTTAACTAAAAATTATAATGATCAAATACCAAAAAGAGTCTTGGAGTTGCAAGCAAAAGATCTAGACAATGTAACGCATTGTATTCAACACGTATTGCCACATTGCATTGTAGGAACTCAACAGTTTGAAAAAAATATAGCCTATTTTGTCAATGAAGGTGAAAACATTAATACAAATTTGTGGCACGAGTGTTTAAACGTATGTGATGAAGTGTTCGTAGCCAATAACGATATGAAAAACAATTTATCTGAATTTTTAGATTGCAAGATTTCTTATGTGCCTCACGCCTTTAATATTGAAGAAATTTTATCTAATGCTAATAATAGCATGGAAAGTAACATGATTTCTCATAAATTTAAGTTTTATTGCATACAAGAGTTATCAGATAGGAAAAATCTAATTTCTACTCTTAAGGCATATTTATCAGAATTTTCTAGAACAGATAACACTGTATTAATCGTAAAAGTTAATAAATTTGGAATGTCACCAGAGAAGTTGTTGGAAACATTTGAAAAAAGTATTATTCCAGACATAGTTACAACTTTAAGATTGGGTAAATCGGATGCTGAACTCCCTTCAATAATACCAATTGTCAACCAACTTACAGACGAGCAAATTATTTCCATGCACAGCACTTGCGATTGCTTTGTGTTGCCCTCTCATGGCGAAGCGTGGTGCATACCAGCCTTTGAAGCTATGATCTTTGGCAATACTCCAATATGCAGTAAAGAAGGTGGACCAAAAGACTTTATAGATGAAAGTAATCACAATACCGGAAGCTTGATAAGTGGAACTTCTGTGATTCCTTTTTCTAGAGATTCTGCTTTTCCATTCGTTCACACTGGAAATGACGCATGGTTTCAGCCAAATGAAATAGAACTTCGTAAAAAAATGAGGTTTTACTATGATCAACGTGGTAAGATAGACAAAAGTAATAGTATAAAACAGGCTAAAAAATTTGATTACGCCACAGTAGGAACAAGAGTAAAGGAACTTTTACAATCATGAATCCAATAAATCAAATAAAAAACTACATAAAAGGAGCATCAAGAGTTAAATCACCTTGTATCAATGTGACAAACGCCTGCATTGACCCATCTATTTGGTCTGATATTTCACTTCTTGATAAAAATTATGACATTACAAACTATAATATGTTCACTGATAGATACTCATTTGATATGAAAGGTTCTTTATTTAGAGGTATGGGTAGAGGGGTGTCATCGTCTAAAATTGTTTCACATTTGTCAGACGCATTGTTATTAGATTATTTGGTAAAAGATTTAATTGAAACAGACTATCTAACACATATGAGCAATATAACAAAAGTTGTTAACATGGATACAAATTATTGTAGCCTTGCCCATCTGATGCTTGATCAGCCATTTAACATTTTATATGTATTTACTTCTAAAGAGCTAGAAGATCATTACAGACAGTATCTTCCTAACGATGTGAACACAGCAATAGCAAGAAATTATACTAATACGGAAATATTTTTTGATCAAAATAAAGATAAAAGAAATGTTTCGCTAATTGTCAACACTATGGACAAATTGGAAATCCCCTCTAGCGTGAACGTACACATGGTTAATGCGTCAAGCCCCTGTTTAGAATCATTCGTAGAACTTTTAAATAATTATAAAACATATATACAGATAGACAGTCTTTACGATTTTAGACCTACATGCGCTATGGCGTGTGGCTGTGTTGCAATTTTAGTAGATACTAATGCATCGCCATACAACCCTTCTGTACTCAGAAATGGTGAAAATTGTATACTAGTAAAGTCTATAGAAGAAGCAATAGACACTGCCAATATGCTACACTCAAATGACAAGCTTTTAAACAGCATAAAACAGTGCATACCAGAGACTATGAAACTTTTTAACAATAAAGAAGAGACTCAGGAATCTTGGTCAGATATTTTTCAAAGCTATAGGAGATAAAATGAAATTATTAATAACGTGTGATAGTGAAGATAAAGGTATATTTGAACCATTCAAATCTGCTGAAGACTGCAAAGTGATTGATGTTTTTGACGATTTATCAAAAATGGATGAAATTTCTGATAATTCTTGTAAAGAAATATTTATGAATAGAAACACCGTAGCGTCAATTCATTACTCTGCTTTTAAAGAAATATTTTCTAAAGTACTTACTAAACTTAGGAAAACAGGCACATTAAAGCTGGAGTATGTAGACGCAATTTCTGTGGCTAATAAATTAATAACAAAAACCATAACCGTTGAACACTTTAATGAAATGATTAAAGATGCGTCCTGTATGCCAGATTCATCTTACATTTATGCGGAGTTAGAAAGACATAATATTATAGTCACAACTATGGAAACGCAAAAATTTGTAGTTTGTCTAGAATGTGTAAGGATTTAGTTTATGGCAAGAAAAAAGGTAAAACGTGTTACCAAAAAAGCAACCACAAAAACACGTAAAACCAGAACAAGACACAAGTTCATAACGATTGTCCTACTGTATGATCAATACACTAGGAGGATGAAAGCTTATGGCCCAACGTCTTTAATTCCAATAAAAAATTCTAAACTTTTAGACTACCATATAAAGTATATCAATGACATTTTCCCAAAAAATGAAATAGTTATATGTACAGGATTCAACTCAGAAAAAGTTGAAAAATATGTAAGGCAAAACTATAATAAACAAAACATAAGGATTGTAGAAAACCAAATATTTGAAGAAACTAACTCATGTGAAAGTCTCAGACTTTGCTTAAATAACATTACTAATAATAACATTTTGATAGTAAACGGTGGCATATTCTTTTATAAAGATGCGTTGTCTAAAATAGACTTAAAAAAATCATGCGTATTAGTAGAAAGAAATAACTTGACCTTAGATATAGGTATTAATGAGAATAAAAACTTGCTAGAGCATATGGATGTAGGGTTATCTTCAAAATGGACAGAGATAATATTTATAAATAGCAAATCAGCTGTTGACCATCTAAGAAAAGTGGTTTCTGAATCTAATTTTAAGAAAAAATTCATATTTGAAGCTATTAATAAATTAGTTCAAGCTAAAAATAAAATTACTTGTATAGAAAACAAAAAACATAGCGTAAAGCTAGACAACGCAAAAGCTTACAACACCGTGGGGTAAACAATGAAAATACTATTCGAGCCGTCTTATAATCAATTCTCTACTATGTCTTTGTACCTTCCCCATTGCATCAAAGCAATAAAGCAGGAAGCATTTCAGGCTGAAATTAGGAACAAAGAGATGTCCCTTTATGACTCTATCGACTCATATGATCCAGATTTCTATTATTTAGAAGCCGGAATGATTAGTCAAGATTGTCTTAATTTTATGAAAGATGAAAAAAAAGTAACATTTTTAATAGGTATTTCAGATCTGCTAGATAAACATGTACAGAGTCTAGACAATATCATTAAAGAATTCAATGTTAATTGTAAACTATTCATTACTAACAAATTTAATCATGTATCTAATGTGAAAACTAAAAAAAATATTTTTAGATTAATGGAAGGTTACGACGACGGCCTTTCTAAAAGTAATATACCATGCCCTGATTACTCATTTTCAAAGTTCATTTATTCAGATGAACCACATGGAAAAACGACAGAGCCAACTGAAGGAAATAGTGTATTTCATAGGATCAGCTGTATTCCTCAAAAAAATCCAAAGATTGATATTTCACTTAATTGTATGCTAACTTCTCAACTTATTAAAAACTATAAAGAAGGCATTGTTTATATAAAAGACTACATACCACAAATCTTCTTTCACAGCGTCATGAACAATGAAAAAACTTCATTTTATTCTGACTCTGAAAAATCAGAACAAACTATAAACGTAATCATAAGAAAGATTTTTGACCTCGATGAAAAAACAAGTATGATTTTTAAAGAAAATAACTGCAATCAAGAACAAATAAGAAAAAGTATATTAGAAAAACATACAAGTATCAATAGAGTGGGCAGACTATTATCACAACTAAATTAAAATGCTAGACTTAAAAAATACAACTTTATTCAGCATAGCTTGGGGAGATAAAATTTCTCCTACAAAGATAGCAATGGATCATTGTTGTAAACAGTGCAACTTTGGAGACGTTCAATTAATTACATCCGTTGTGGATAATGAAATTGGGTATAATAAATTTATAGTAGAACATCTAAATGAAACTATAAAAACAGAATTCTGCTTAGTTATGCAGTGGGATGGATTTATAATAGACACGGAAGAGTGGGATGATATTTTTTTTCAATACGATTATATAGGAGCTGTTTGGCACTTTGAAGATTGTAAAAACAATGTAGGTAATGGAGGATTTTCCCTAAGAAGTAAAAGATTTTTAGAACTTTCATCTGGCATAAAATATGATTACGATAAAATATCTTGGCATTCTTCTGACCAATCAAAAGATAGACCTGTAGCACCTGAAGATTGGTTTTTATGCTATGATAAATATGACTATATGATAGAAAATAAAATAAAATTTGCGCCCATATCAATAGCCAATAGATTTTCTGTAGAAAAAAATGGATATAATAATCAGCACAACTTAGACGACATATCCACATACTGCTCTTTTGGTTTTCACGGATCTCACAACGTTGCTGCTATGGAATTACTGGAGAAATAAAATGACTTTAGACAAAACTAGATTAGCAGTATTTTTACATTTATACTATAAAATACCATCAATGTATTTAATTGATAAATTAGCTAAGTTTTGGGACGGTGATGTATACGTAAGTATGAACGAAGATGGAAAATTTAACAGTGAGATTAAAGAGTACTTAGAAAAAAAGTTTAGTCGTGTACATATAGTATATGTAGAGAATAAAGGGAATGATATTTTTGGTTTTTACAACTCTTTTTCTCAATATGATGTAGACAAAGAATGGATTCTATACTTACATGACAAACATTTATCCAAACTAGATTGGCTAGACAGCATGGTTGACCCCATCCTGTGTGATGAAAACATAAGAAAAGTTAATAAGATTATATGTAGCAACGGCACTAAAGCTGGTATAATATGTAGTGAACAAAATAAGCAAAAACTAGATAATGAAGAACATTTAATAGAAGTAGACAAGAATACACATTTTCAAGATAAATGGAGAATAGTGCAATCAAGAGCAACTTTGCTATGGCTTAGAGAATTGCAGTATATATTATCATCGCATTTTGGATATATAAAAAAAGATGATTTGACTTTTGATTTTATGGGAGGTACTGTATTCTTTATAAGGAATAACACTCTGAAATTGTCTCATGCTTGTGTTCATTCTGATTATTTTATAAACTTTTACAAGCCTGATGGCGAGGTTCAACACGCTATAGAAAGATTTTACTTTTATGTAAATATATGCTTGGACCAACAGGTTTTATATTTAAATTACAGGAGACAGGACTTATGAATATAGGCATTCTGATAGAATCAGTTAACCAAGTAGATAATGCTAAAAAATATATAGAGGCACTAGAAAATAGAAACTATAATGTTTGCATTTTTTCAGATCTTTTATTAGTTGTTGATAATGCGTGTTTTTCTACAGCAGAGCTTTTATTTTTTGATGGTAGCATAATCGCATTTTCTAACAATTCTTTAAACAAACAAAAACATATTAATACTATTAAAAAAATTATATGGATTTCATCATGCGATTCTTTCGACAAGCATAACGATGTAATTCATTTAATGGAGGCGCAAAGAGATGAAAGATACAAAATTGTATTTAACGAAGAAGAAAATTTAGTAGATATCAAAGAAGTACGCAGGAGAAGCGGAATAGACCCAATAACAATCAATAATAAGGAAGAACTATATAGCGTTCTAAGTGAGTAATATGAATAATAATAAAATTATAGAATTGTACACAAAGGGTAGCAAAAACATATCAGAAATTGCAAAAGAAATGAATACTTACCCAAATAAAATAAGAAGAATACTCATTAAAGAAAATATAACTTTAGACTCTAAAAGTGAAGCTCAGAAAAAATCCTACAAAAATGGAACAACTAAAATACCCACAGCTGGAAAAAAAAGAACTAAAGAAGAAAAACTAAAAATTAGTAAAGGTTTACAACAAGCTTGGTCGAATATAACAGAAGAAGAGTATAATAACAGGGTAGATGCAGCCAAAAAAAGATGGAACAGTATGAGCGAAAAAGAAAGACAAGCTATGCACACCGCTGCAATAAAAGCTATACAAAAAGCTGGCAAAGAAGGATCTAAACTAGAAAAATTTCTAAAATATGAGCTAACCAAGGCCGGTTATGAAATAGAAATACATAAGAAGAATCTTTTGCCCAATAACAATCTTGAAATAGATATGTATTTTCCAAAGCTAAACGCTATTATAGAAATAGATGGGCCTTCCCATTTTTTGCCAATATGGGGTGCAGAAAAATTGCAAAAACAAATTAAAGCTGATGAGATAAAAACGGGCTTGATTTTGAGTAGAGGATTTTTTATAATTAGAGTAAAGAATTTGTACAATTCGATTTCGCTTCATAATCAAGAGCAACTTAAGAATAACTTGATTACTAAGCTTAGTGAAATTGAGTCAAAACAACATTCTCAGTCTCAAAGGTATATAGAAATTGAAGTATGAAAGGTGAATTATGTTAGAAACAGAACAGGATATTTTCCAAGGAGTAGAAGAATTGCAGACACCATCAAACACTGACACATCAGTTAAGAATGAGATTAATGAAGACATACCTTCTATGTTGTCTCCAGAGTGGCATGATTACGCTATGACGCTATTTGAAGAAAATGAGCTAGTAAATGGTCATCCACTAGTAGCTGGTCTTAGAAGGGTTTGTGAGCTAGTTCTAGGCCCAATGACATTCAGCGGTCCAACATGGGTTAAACCTACAGATCGTGATGATCATCATGGTAGAGCTACAGTAATATTTACAGTAGAGTTTGCTAATGGTACTAGGTGTGCAGAGGTAGCAGATTCTTGGGAAGGAAATACTGATGACACATTTTGTGCTTTTGCAGTCGCTATTGCTAGCACTCGCGCAGAAGCTAGAGCATTAAGAAAAGTTCTTAAAATTAGAGGCGTGGCAGCAGAAGAACTAACCAAGAAAGATACAGCAAAAATTGTTCGTGATATTTCTAAACAAAAGTCAAGTACTTCAGGGGACTATGACGACCAAGGTAGGATGAGTGATGCACAGTGC
>MDTG01130729.1_pt1 | contig 29018 bp, 29 predicted proteins | sample 811421 | NCBI WGS metagenome assembly MDTG01 (sample SAMN05326645, study PRJNA326480) | marine metagenome | isolation source: seawater | place: Pacific Ocean: South East | collected 2011 | reverse complement strand
GAAATTGGTAGACACAAGGGACTTAAAATCCCTCGAAGGAAACTTCGTGCCGGTTCAAGTCCGGCCCTGGGCACCATTATCCATAGAACCCCAAAAGACAATAATGTGTTTGTTACCATTCTCAACAATATTTCCAGAGTGGGAAGATAGTGGGTGAACATAATTGGTGTCTTTTAAGCAATTTTCAAAAAACAATAACTTCCCAACAGTCGGCCTTATTAAAATATTTTTTTTTGGAAAAAAAGTTTCTCCACCAGTATATTCATCGTTTAAGTAAATTATAAAGGTAAAATTTTTTTGTTTATCATCATGGTTGAGTTCAAACTTTGCATCATAGTGTTCCTTATAGTAGTCTCCCAACTCATACTTTATATATTGCATAGGGCTTAAATTTTGAAGAGGAAGGGAAAGGCTGTGGATTTTATCTTTTATTTTTTTAATGATTTCTTTCTCGCAATCTAGCTTAGATACCTTTGCCCTTCTATGATTATCAACCCCTTTTGAAGTTTCAGCTAAAACAAAATCATGTTTTTTTTCTTTGCAAATATATCTGCATTCCTTCTCAGACAAGCAGTTTTCAAATGTAGCAATAAGAGGGTTATCTGAAAAAATATTTTTTTCACTCATAATGTCACTATAATTAATTCTATGCTAACAATAAATGATTTACACATGAAATATCCTCTAAGCTTGAGAGAATATTATTTCAGAAACTATTCTACAGACTATGTAATAAAAAATTTTTCAGCACAGATTAATTCTGGAGAACAGATCTTAATAAATGGTAAGAATGGAACTGGGAAAACAACTTTTTTTAAGATTTTAGCAGGCATAGTAAAACCAATTAAGGGGCAAATAATTATTGAAAAAAAGAATAATTCTTTCACAGAAACTGCATATGTTAATGCAAATGAAAGAAGTTTCTTCTGGAGGTTGACTGTAATAGAGAACTTAAAGTATTTTTCAATTCTATGTAAAACATCTTTTCAAGATGAACAAATTAATAAATTGCTTGATGAGTTCAATATCTTACACTTAAAAAATAAAAAGTTTATGTCTTTATCTTCTGGTGAAAAACAGAAAGTTAATATTTGCAGGTCCATTTTAAAAGATCCATATATATATTTATTTGATGAGGTAACCAATGGCTTGGATAAAAAATCAAAAATTAATTTTTTTAAATATATGCAAAAAATTTCTGAGTTAGATAAAAAAATTATTTTATGGGTTGCTCATGACTGCACAGAAATAAATTCTTACATATCGTCAGAAATATCTTCCGCAAATTTTCTAAATAATTAAGTATGGTTAATTTATTAAAAGAATCTTTCTATCGTGACTTTAGAATTGCATTTAGCTATAAAGTTGCCTTCTATGGAACCTTTATAAACTTAGGCATCAATTTATTTTTATTTTTCTATCTTTCAAAAATTGTTGAACCGTCTTCATCTTACATAAACACAACTTCATATTTTGTTTTCTTGCTATATGGAGCTGCTCTTACAGACTTTTCCATACAAATTATTAATTCTGTTCAATCACAAATCAGGACTTTTCAAACAACTGGTGTCATTGAAAGCCTCATAGGCCAACGTTATGGTGAGATACCAATAATTATTTCCGGAGCTGCCTATCCTAGTGCTTTTGGTTTTTTTAGGCTCTTTATATATCTATTTGTTGGAAATATTTTGATGGAAACAAATATTTTCAACCTAAATAATATGGTTTATTCAATTATTGCTTTATTTTTATTTTTTATTTCAATAATTGGGATATGTTTAGCTGCTAGCTCTATGACATTATTGCTTAAAAAAGGAAACCCAATAGCTTACATATATTTTGCAATGTCCACTTCGCTAGGTGGTGTTGTAGTGCCTGTAGGTGTTTTTCCAGAATATTTGCAATATATTTCAGGTTTGTTACCAATCAAGCATTCTTTAGATATTGTAAGATCATTAGAAGGCGGAGTTGGGGTTGATAACCTATATACTAGTTTTATTTCATTAGCCTCATTATCATTAGCTCTTTTAGTTTTGGGCATATGTTTATTTAATCATTCAGTGAGTGTATCTAAAAAAACAGGTACTATAGGTTTATATTAAAAAATACTATGAAATATAAAATCAGCAATTCATGTATAATTTCTGAATTTGATGGCGGAGCAATAGTCTTTCATATAGAAAAAGGGATCTATTATGAGCTCAATAAAACTGGAAAAAAAATTATTTCAATTATTAAAGAAAAAGAAAATTTGGAAGATATTTTAACACTGATGCTTGATGGTCAAACAACTGAAATAGAAGAAAAAGAAGAACAAATAGAATTTTTTTTGGAAGATTTAATCAAGAAAGAAATAGTTGAAAATATCAAAACTTAAAAATTATCTTTACATAATTAGCTTAGCAGCATTGTTATTATATGTTGTTAGTCTAAGGAACATTGGCGGATACAAAACATTAAGAAAAAGTATTGAAAATACAGTAATAAAAAAAAATACCCATCTTTCATACCAAAAAATACTTAAGATTATTATTAGAGTTTTCTCAATGTTTGGAATAAAGAACTGCCTTACTACATCGGTCATTGTATTTATCAAACTTAAAGAAGCAGGGTATAGTCCAATAATATATTTTGGAAATAGTTTAGATTTAAAAGAATTTCATGCTTGGGTTGAGATAGATAAAATAAAATTTGAAACAAATATTTCATCTCCTTCTAACTTTGAAATTAATTACAAATATCCATAATGAGTGGTTTTGCAGGCATAATAAACTTCTCAGCCAAGATTCAGGATGATAATAACTTTATGCTTATGGTTGATGAACTAGTAAGTCATCCACATAAAGCCACTTCAAGCTTTTCAAACAATCATGCCAAAATCTTTCATGCTGAGCTAAATTTCAAAGAAGCTTCTTCTAAACAAAACTCAATTTTCTATTGCAGTATGTCAGAAAAGCTTGTCTTATTTTATGGTCGCATAGACAATAAGGACGAAATTTCATTAATAACTAAAGAGAGACATTTAGAGGCAAAACAGTGCTTTATTTTACACAAACTACATAAAGAAAAATTTCATAAATATCTTCAGGGATCATGGGTTCTGGTAATCATTGATTTTGTAAATAAAACTCTTATTTCATATAAAGACCACATTGGCTCAAAGCCCTTTTTCTTTATTAAAAAAGAGAGCACCTTGATTTTCAGCACTAGTTTAAATGCTCTGTTTAGAGCCTATACAAACCAACTAACACATAATACAAATCGTATAAAAGATTATTTAATAAATTTATATGGCGATGAGCATCAAACTTTTTTTAATGAAATAATTAGGCTCGGTAAAGGAGAGCGCTTATATTTCAACAATGGTAAGCACTCAACTACTAAATACTTCTGTTTAGATGAACATAAAATTGATAGATATAATTCAATCGATGATTGTATTGAAAGTTTCTATGAGCTTTTTACATTAATAATTAAACAACAATCTCATGGGATCGAAAATCTTGGGTCAAAGTTAAGTGGTGGGCTTGATTCAAGCGCAATCACTTCACTTTTAGCTAGATATTGCTGTGGGAATTTAACTGCTTTTTCTGCAATTTTTAAAAATTTGAACCAGGAAGATTTTACTAAAACAGATGAAAGAAAATACATGGAAGATGTAGCAAATTACAGGAATATCAATCATAAATTCGTAGAAATAAATGCTGATACAGAAGATCCTATGCAGTCTATGCTTAATTCTTCATATGTTGAGCCAATTCCTCATGCAAATAGGTATTTTGAGAAAAGATTGCTTGAAGCAACTTGCAATAATGGGATTAAAGTTTTGTTTGATGGTTTTGATGGAGACACTGTCTTATCTTATGGCCACGAATATCTTTTTGAGCTGGGAAGAAACTTAGATTTATACAACTTGATAATGCAAGGAAAAAAATGGAATAAAAGGCTCAAGATCCATCAAATTATCAAGCAATATTTATTGATCCATTTTCTTCCAGATAGTATTTATAAGAAACTTTCATTGCAAAAAAATTTAACAAAAAACTTCCCAATGGCAAGCATCCTGAACACAGAAACCTATAAAGATTACAAAGTAGATAAAAATTTACCAAAAAACAAACTAAGCGTTCAATCAATGCATAAACAGTCACTTGATTGGAGAATGTGGGATTATGCAATGGATTTTTCATACACTGACACCATAGAATGTGGAATCGAAGAAAGGTACCCTTTTTTTGACAAAAGGTTGATGCAATTTTGTTTGGCAGTGCCTGGCAAATTTCGAATAAAAGATGGAGTAACAAGATATTACTTTCGAAAAGCCATGGAAAATGACTTACCAACAAGCGTTTTGCAACGACTATCAAAAGCTAATATAAGCCCCTTGATATCTATAAAATTAAATAATTACTTAAATGAAAATAGTAATTTAAAGTTTTTAGAAAATATTGATGAGTACATTGACATTAATAAAGCAAAGACAAAAATAATCGAACCATATTTAAAAGGAACTAATCAAAGATACCTTGGGTCAAATATATATTCTTTAATTGCTCTCTCAAATTGGAAAACAAAGCTTACAAAAAATTGAATATTCACTCTAAATAGAGTTAAATATGTCTTTAAATTAAGCTTTTAATAATATAAATTATAAATATGAAAAAAACAGAAAATTGGGAAAAGCCTGAAGCAAAAGAAATTGGTAATGTAACTTCTTTAGTATCCGGAGGTAATTCGGGTTCTGATCCTAAGGTTTTTGGGACAGGAGACCATCTCACTGATTCGCTTACAACCTAGAAAATCTCTTGCACTATCACTATAATTGCTACGCAAGCCAGCTAGAGAGCGATAGACCTATTAGTTTTCTTAGAGAACAACATTCTCGTAAAAGTCCAAATATAATTATTAAAGAAGACTCCTCTCTATCCGTGCCAATTGCATTAAAATCGCATAATAATGCTTTAATAACCACTCTAGATACAATTATTTACTTTAGAAAAAATGTAGGAGTGTTTAGCATCCATAAAAATGGGAACATCTTTTATAAAAAGAATACAAATGTAACTGACCAAGATTTATTTAGAGTTCTATTGAATTTACCAATCGGTTATTATTTTATGCTCAATAAGAGGTTAGTAATTCATGCTTCTTGCGTGTCATTAAATGAAACAAACTACTTATTTATAGGCAAAAGTGGTTTGGGCAAATCTACCCTAGCAGCTCAACTAGTTCTTAATGGATATGATTTTGTTACAGAAGATATTTGCGTTATAAATGATGAAAATGGTGTTCTAACATCATTCCCACTTATAAAAATAAAAAACAAACAAATTGAAAATAATTTAAATTACAAATCAAAATATTATTTTGAATCAGACAGTAAACGAAGACATGGATTTTTGCTTGATGATAACTATTTTGCAAAAAAGCTTTGCACAAAAAATTTAAATTCACTGTTGTTAACTGATAAAAAAATAGAAACTAAGAAAGCTTGTCCATCAAACTTTGAGAACTTTAACCACTTTTTAGACAGTGTATTTTTGCCTAGACCGCTAAACAAAAATAAAGAGCTAGCTTCAGAATTAATTTCAAAAGCTGCATCATTCTATAAAAAAAATGAATTTAATTCTTTTGGACTGGATAATGGTTATGAGTTCAGAAATAATGAGATCAAAGCTTCTATTGGTTTTAAATTATGAAAGATAATTTATATCCAGCTTTAAAAACATATTTTTCAAATGAAATTTATGAATGTTCTAACAAAAAGGAAACAAATATTTTTTATGAGCTTTCTAAGAAGTTTAGAATAAATGGATTCTTTGAAGATTTTATTAGAAGTAAATATCAGCCTGACACATTACTACTAGATAAAAAACAACTACACCTTAACTTTATTAAACAAACAAAATATGTATGTGAAATTGCAAAAAAATTTAATGAATCAGCCATAAAATATAGATTTCTTAAAGGCACAGCATTGAGAATGTTGGTTTATAAATACCCATTTCAAAGAATATGCAGAGATATTGATGTATACGTTGATGTAAAAGATCTTACAAAAGCATATAAAACTTTACGTGAAATAGGATATAAATATATTGACCCAAATTGTAGAGACTCTTGTGAAGGCACAAGAAACTACTCGAGACATTTGCCAAAGATGTCGAATGAAGACGGAGCAATAGTTGAGCTTCATCACAAGATAATCTGGACAAGAGAAGAAAAGAAGTGCTTTTTGAGTGAATTAGCTTCAAATAATTACATAACCTCATATGCAGGCGATATACCAATAAATTTTCTACAATTAGAGCATTGCTTATTGCATATTATTCATCATGCAAAATTTCAAAAAACATTTGAAAATGGCCCCCAAGCATACATTGATATCTTCAATATTTTATCAAATTGTAATATAGATTTAGATAAGGTCAGATCAATAGCTAAACAAATCAATGTTTCAACTGAGCTTGAATATATTCTTAAAAATATAAATATGATGTCAAACGGCAAAATTGTGCAAGATGATATTTTTTGCTTAATGAACAACAAAAAATATTATTCAAATACAAATACCCAAATAAAATTAGCTTATGAACGGCTAAAATGGCTACCATACAGAACTTCTTATGAATCACAAATACCATTAATGAGTATCAAGATAATTCCTGAATACATAAAAAGGTTGCTAAATTTATTTTCTAAAGCATTTCAAAAATAACTATGAATTATTTTTATACAAATGATAGAATCACCACTTTAATTTGATTAGTTATGAAAAATTATAATATTGGAATTATAGGAAAAGGGTTTGTTGGAAATGCAGTTGCACAAGGATTCTCCGCTGGTGTTGGATATCAATGTGAAATTAGAATTTACGATAAAAACCCAAACTTATCTCAAAATACATTAGATGAGGTAGTGAGTAAGTCAGATTTTATTTTCATCTCAGTGCCCACTCCTTCAAATAAAGATGGAAGTATAAATTTAGATATTGTTAATTCAGTTATATCAGATATAAGCAATATCAAAACTGAAAATAAACCAATCATCTTGTTAAGATCAACAATTGTTCCTGGCACTTCCGAATCTATACAAAATTCTTATCCTGATATGAAGATTGTGTTTAATCCAGAGTTTCTTACTGAAAGAAGCGCCATTTTTGATTTTCTATCACAAAGCAGGTATGTATTGGGAGGGGATCTTGAGAATACAAATCAAGTTGCTGAACTCTACAGGCACAGATTTGGAGAAACAATTTCAATAATTGAGACTGATTTTCAGACAGCAGAACTTATTAAATATGTCTGTAATTGTTTTTTTGCTACAAAGGTATCATTTCTAAATGAGATGAAATTAATTTCTGATTCAGTGAACGCAAACTGGGATACTGTCATAGAAGGATTTGTAAGGGATGGAAGAGTTGGCCATTCGCATGTAAATGTACCAGGTCCTGATGGTAAATATGGTTTTGGTGGAAGCTGTTTTCCAAAAGATGTGCAAGCTTTAATAAACTTTTGTCATGAAAATGAAATCGATTCACAAGTACTAAAAGGCGTATGGGAAACAAACCTTAAGGTAAGGCCAGAGAGAGATTGGGAGCTATTAAAAGGAAGAGCTGTCTCAGATGATTAGTTCTTACAGGTAAGTATCTAATTCTGATAATATATATATATGGATACAATTAAAGTCCTATTTGCAGGGGATTTTGCTCCATGCCATAAATTTGAAAATTTAGGAATTGATTCAGGCCGTCATTTAATAGATCATGAAATATCAAAATTAGCGCAAGATGCAGACATAAGTTTTATTAATTTAGAATGTCCTTTGACAAAATCAAATTCAAAAAAAAATAAATCTGGACCAAGCATAAAAGCAGATCCAAGATGTATTGATATCATCAAGAACTTTAATCTTGTTGGATTAGCAAATAACCATATTCTTGATTATGGTGAAAAAGGCTTAATAGAAACTATTAAGGTCTGTAAAGATCAAAATAAAAATATAACTGGAGCAGGAAAAAATTTATCTGAATCTGCCATTTTTTTTGAGAAAACAATTCAGGATGTAAAAATAGCAATTATTGCAGTAGCTGAATGCGAATTCAATCATGCAACAGAAAGTTCCTATGGATGCTCTCCTTTAGATGTTATTGAAAATTCAAATAGGATAGCTTGTGCAAAAAAAAATAATGATATTGTTCTAGTAACTATTCATGGGGGGAATGAATTTTTCCCATATCCACGACCAGGATTGCGAAAAATTTGTAAATTTTTTATTGACCAAGGTGCAGATTCTGTAATATGTCATCACACACATGTACCGGGTGCATATGAAACCTATCATGGGAAACCTATTTTTTATTCACTTGGAAATTTTTTATTTGGAAAAGAAACAGATAAGAAACAGTGGGATAAAGGCTATATGGTAAGACTTAATATATCAAGGAGCAAAAAGAATCTTAAAGGTTTTGATATATTTTTTACAAAACAGTCTGAAGAAATTGGTGGTGTTAAGCTTTTGAATGAAGAAGAAAACTTTAAACAGCAAAAGATTCAAGAAGAAATTAATAAGAAATTAAAATCTAGTGAAAATTATAATGATGAATGGAACAAATTCACAAAAAAAATGTCCAAAGCATTCATAGCAAGAAATTACTCAAATTTTCAATTTAAAGGTTTAGGTGCATTGGCTAAATACTCTCCATATACAAAATTTTTACTTAATGATTCAAATCTTCTGATGAGGTTAAATATGCTTAGGTGTGAATCTCACAGAGAGCTCTTGATTTCTATATTAGAAGACAAAGCTAATTCTGATTAAGGTTTTGCAAGAAGAACTTTACAGTCTTTTCAATTCCGTAATCCAGTGAATACTCAGCAGAGTAATTAATCTTCGATATGGCTTTAGATATATCAGCTTTTGAATGTAAAATATCTCCTGGCCTAAATTCTCTATAAATTGGCTCTTTAGAATATTTCACTCCAAGATTTTCAAGAGTATTTTTTATTTTAAAGAATAATTGATTTAAAGTCGTTTGCCCTCCCATGGCTATATTCATAGAAGTGTTTTCTTCGTTTTCTGCAAGCACAGCAAGTATGTTTGCATTTACTATGTTTCCAACATATGAAAAATCTCTTGTTGTATTTCCATCACCATTTATAAAAATATCTTCATTCTTTATCATGGAACTTATCCATTTTGGCATTACTGCAGCATAGCTTCCAAAAGGATCTTGCCTTTCTCCGAAGACATTAAAATAACGTAATCCAATACTTTTAAAACTATATGATTTTGAAAAAACGTCTGAATAAAGCTCATTTATAACTTTAGTTGTCCCATATGGTGATACAGCGAAACCTTCATTACCTTCTTTTTTTGGTAATTTTTGGCTATCTCCATATACAGCACTACTTGAGGCATAGATAAACCTTTTTACCTTCTTATCTTTTGCCAATGTAAGCATATTTAAGAAGCCTGTGACATTGTGATTATTTGAATTGATGGGCATGTCTATCGATCTAGGAACAGAGCCTAAAGCTGCTTGATGAAGGACAAAATCTACATTTTTAAATAGATCCTGACACATATCTAAATTAGTGATATCAATTTCCTTGAATTTAAAGTTAGCCCATTGATGATCAGAAACATTTTTTTTAACTAGGTCAAGATTTGTTTTCTTACCAGTTAAAAAGTTATCAACTCCAATCACCTTTTGGTTGCATTGAAGTAAAAACTCTAGAAGATGTGAACCTATAAAACCAGCAACTCCAGTGATAAGCCATGTGGTTTTATCAGAATGTGAGCTTAATTTTGTTTGTATTAATTCCTTATTCAATTTAAGTTTTGTTTATTTTCTTTGCAGGACTACCAGCATAAACTGAATTAGGAGGTATATCTCTATTTACCAAAGATAAAGCTCCAACAATCGAACCTCGTCCTATTGTAACTCCTGGTAGTATTACTGATCCAATTCCTATAAAGGCATTATTTTCTATAATTACCTCTCCAACTCTAACATTGCCTCTTCCTGTATAGTACCCTGAATTATCATGCTCAAGAATTGTACATCTAGCAGTGATGGTTGCATTGTCTCTAATATGAATTTGCGACGGATTAACATTTCCAATTATAACGAAGTAACCAATTTCGACATTCTTTCCAATGTTTACTCCTCTCATTTTATGAAAGAAAACTCTAAGTTTTGAATGGGGCAAGTACCAAGCTAAAAGCAAAAAAAGGGTTGACCAAAGTCTTCTAAAAAAATTTCCCCTTGCATTATATTCGTTGTTCATGTTTTATTAACCGCAAGTAAATATTATATATCTTTCGGACTGTCAAACTTAGTAAAAAATTTTTTTGAGCATGAAGTTTGTTTTTTGGTGATGAAACTATTGAGCCAACATTAATTTTTTCTACGAGATTATTTGGATCAAAATATTTTGCAGATGGGAAATTTAAACTAGTATGCTGTTTAATATTTGAAAGGAATAATGATAATCCTACAGAACCAGCCTCTAACACAGAAACTGGCATACCCTCAGAAAACGAAAAGTTAATGAAACATTTGTAAGAAGAAAGTGTTGGAAAGATTTGATCATGGGAAAGTACTCCCTTGTAATGTATATTTGAGGACTCAGATATCAAAGCCATTACTTTATTTTCATAGCTTGGATTATGTCTGTCAAAAGGCCCATATATATCAAGATTAATATTATTAATATTCGCAAAATTTATCATATTTATAATATTTTTCTCAGGACTAATGCGCCCTATAAATAGAAAATCAAATGATGCATCAAGTGAATTAAAATCATGCTCTTCAACTCCGTTTGGAACAAAATCTAACCTTCTCCAGAAAAATAATCTTTTGAAGTGATCATAATCTCTTTTCCCTACGAAAATAGTATCCAAAAATATACAAGCAAAGAGATCTAATATATAAAATATTATTCTATATAAATATGGCCATCTATTTAGTCTCCATGCACAACCTCTAATTGTTATGCATACTTTATATTTAGAAAAAAATTTGAAGAAAATAGCAAAAGGGATAAATGTTTCGAGATTAAAATGAAGTATATCTATTGAATTATTTTTGGCTGCCTCTTTAATTTTAGATATTCTTCCAAAAAAACTTTTGGGTAATTTTATTATATTCTTTGATGATTGTTCTCCCCATTGAATTGTAATAAAAGAGCTAATTCCATGATCATTTAATCCATTTGTTAGGTTATATATAGATTTTTCAACGCCACCATGGTTTGGTGGATAATTTTTTGAACCAATATGAAGCACTCTCATTTTAATAATTCTAGATAGCTAGCCTCAAATAATTCCATTGAACATAATTGTCTAACTCTTTTATTTGATTCAAACGCCATTTTTTTTCTTAAAGATTTATTAATTGATAATTTTTGAATAGCATTTGCTATAGATTGTGATTCCTTGACTCCACATATATAACCATTTTTACCATGCTCAATAAGAACATTGTTGTCACCTACATTAGTGGCAATAATAGGCAATGAATATGACATAGCTTCTATAATTGAGTTGCTCATGCCTTCATATATTGAAGTGCATAAATATAAGTCAGAAGTTTCCAGTGCTTTTAGTTTTTTAAGATTATCAGACTCAATCGTAACATGGTCCAAAAGACCTAGTTTCATTGCATATTTTTTAATTTTGCTAAGTTCTTCTCCATAACCAATTATTGTGTAATGAAAATTTAATTTTTTTTCCTTAAGAATTTTCATGGATTTTAAGGCAGTCTTGAGATCTTTCTGCTTGGTTAGCCTGCTTATTGAGAGTATTTTTAGTGATTTACTCGAAGAAAAGTTATTCCTGGGTGGATTAATATTTTCTATACAATTACCTATAACAATCCCCTTATCTAATTTAGGGTAAAATTGCGACCTGCTTTTATATGAATTAAAAATTATTTCTGTTGCAAAAAAAATATTTAAGAACTTTTCAGTGATATGTTTGTGTAATGGAAGATTTGTATTTCTTACTCCTGTATAAACCTTTTTAATATTTAACATTCGACCATTTAAACTTGCAAAAATATTGGCAGCGAATAAGTATGAGAAAATTACATCAATCTTCAAGCCTTTAATTAGCCGATTAAATTCAAAGAATTTGCCTATAATGCCCTTTTCAGTTAGCTTAAGAACTTTCACTTTATCGCCTATTTTTAGCGACAATTGATCATTTATTTTTTCACTAAAAATTACACATAAATAAACATCAAAATTTTTTGATAGGATATTTGAAAGAATAATGGCTTGTTTTTCAGCACCACCAATCTCTAGTGTGCTCACCAAAATGCATATTTTTTTCATATCTTTTTAAGTCTTGAAGCATTAGCCATAACATATCTAATTACCAGAGCTGTAAGAATCCAACATAAATGGTTATTGTATTGCCAAATCCCCAAGAAAAGTAATGCCATTACAGCAAGATTAAGTGAGTGCAAAAAGAGAGATTGTTGGTCATTAAGACTTTCGGCAGTTATCAAAAGAGTTTTTATTATCTTGTAATAAAATAAAAGAAATAGGATTATTCCAATTAACCCTAATTCAATTAAATTTGATAAGTATTCTGAGTGTAAGGGAGAAGTATTGCCAGTCACACTTACAAAACTTCTCAGACCAATACCAAAAATAGGATTTTGCCAAAAAATATTTATTCCTAAAATATAATGTGCTGCTCTTCTATCAAATAACTGATTATTATCTACTTCAGTTAAAGTAAATTTTTCAACAGCTCTTAAATATAGCGATGAATCAACTATAAAATAATTAAAGAATAGTCCTAGCACAAGGAAGGTCATAATGAGTTGTAGCCCAATCCCAGTCCTTCTCTTTTCCAGGAAATGAGAGCTTAATGCCACAACTAAATATAAAATAAATACTAAGCCGCTTTTTACCGAAGCAGTTATAATTAAAATATAAACACTGAGAATCAAAAAAAAGAAATCGATTGGTTTTAAATTATAAAATACTCTTTTCATGTTTATTAAAATGCAGTTAATTAAAGCGCCTAAAGCAAGTGTATTTGCATTAAACAGCTCCCCAAATCTTGAAAAATCATCATTGCCTATAATTCCTGTCTGATCAAAAAGTAAAGCAATTATGCTTCTTGTAGATAAAGCAAAAATTAAGGTGTTAATAATTGTTTTTGTAGAAAGTTTTTCACTGCACAACAAATATACAAAAATAGGACACATTACTATTGAAAATATAAAGACTAGCTCATTTGTTTCTCTATGCGGGTTAAAAGTATTAATAAAAAATGTATTTATGAGTGCATAGAGTATCCAAAATACCCAAATAAGCATTGGAGAATTAAAGAAATTTATTAAGCTTTTTTTCGATATTGCTTCAAAAATGCCTAAAAGAGTTATTGGAAATAAAACTAAAAGTTGTGTAATTGGAGTAGCAGTAAAGATGTAAGCTTTTAAAACATCAAAAATAACTAAAAAAAAGATACACAATCTTATAAACATAACTATTCTTTTAGAGACTCCAAGAAATCTATAATCATAAAGTTTTGAGGATTAATTTTTCCTTCATTCCAGTTAAGGTCTATGTCCCAGTATCCTTGACAATCCTCATAAACTTTCTGATTAAATGCGTAACTTACTTCAATTAGCACCCATTTATTAATCGATTTTACATAATCATATGCCATGCATTGTGATTTAATTTTAGATGAGTACTGAAAGGATTGTCTTATACAGTCTTTTGGAATTTCTGTAGGATTATAGGATATCTTGCCACTGCCTGATGCCCTAAAATCACCGTCTCTAATCAATCTTTTTATGGCGAATGCTCTGGTTCCAATAACAATAATTCTAATATCGCAATTATTATTTGGAATGAAGTCCTGGAAATAGGCGTAATTTCTTTCCTTTTTTGAATTTTTTTCAAGATTTGTTGGAAAAAATTGCATACCTAAGCCTATCAATATTTTTAAAAAACTTGTGATGCTTTTATCTCTTTTAAAGTGCCATACTCTCTCTTTTAGAAAGTAGCTTCTTTGAATTTGACTGAAACCAGTATTGAAAATCTTATTAATCTTATCTTTAGCTTCATTAAAGTTTTTTACTAAAAAAACATTTGAGGATCCAGCGCCTGCGCTAAGTTTAAACACTTTTGGATATGTTGTTTTTTTTGCCCAATCAATGGCCTTTTGCTTTTTAAAAAATATATATGTGTCTACAGTCCTAGCATCAATAGACTCAAGAAGGTATTTTTGGCTAATTTTGTCATCAAAATGCCAGCAAGTATTAAAACTAGGAAATACTTTTGTACCGCTATCCTCAATTACCTTTATTAGTTGTCTTGCAAATATTTGTGCAGAAAAGTCCCAGTGGGTCCAATGCCACATTAATCCGTAAGCACCTTTGAGGTTTTTCAGAATATCATGATCAAAGCAGTCAACTAATTTATAGTCGATGTTATTTTTTTTGCAATAATCAATCCATCTATTTGAAAAGCTTCCCTCTCTATGATGAATTGCTAAGAAACCATTTCTTTTATTTTTACTCATTTGACTAATTTTAAATACTCCTCTTCAACTTTTTTTACAACACATCTTATAGTAAATTTCTCATTTGCTGTTTTATAGGCATTAATTGAAAGTCTATCCCTTTCGTCCTTATTTTTAATTAGTGATGAAATTTTTATTGAAAGATCCATATCATCCTCTGAATTAAAAAGAATTCCATTTTGCTTATCTGTAATTATTTCAGGAATACCGCCTTGATCTGATCCTATAACAACAGTTTTTGAAAAAAATGATTCAATAATAATTAGTCCAAAAGGCTCTTCCTTAGATGGCACTACCATAATATCAAAAAACTTTATTGCTTCTGAAGCTTTAGCAATGAAGCCAGTAAATATGAAGTTTTCTTTGTATTTAGAGTATTGTGGTTGGTTTATTAGTTCTAGTATGGAATTAAAGTATTCTCTATTATGCACAGCTCCAATAACTACCAATTTAAACTCTAATCCCTTTTTAAATAGTCTAATTGCTGACTTAATAAGTACTAAAGTGCCTTTTGATTCTTTAATAGATCCAACAAAGCCTACTATGAAATCAGAATCTGAGACAGAATAATTTTTATAAATGAAATTTGCCTTGGAGATGTTCGATTTCATCAAAAGATTAGGCTCTTCAACTCCATTTAGTATTATATTTTTCTCTATATCAGAACTTTCAAATCTTGTATGAACTTTTTCTGAAATAGTAATTATTTTGTCTGATAGGCCGATTAGTATTTTTTCAAGTTTAGATTTTTGAATTTGCCTTACATGCCAAATAACTTTAATTCCTAATATTTTTGCAGCAGCTCCCCAAGTTAACATTGTCCAAACATCATTAGCATGCACAATATCAGGCTTATGCTTCAGCAAATTCTTCAAACCAATGAAAAAAACTATTACAGAAGAGATCATTTTAAGAACATAGTTCTTATTTTCATATCTAAGAGACTTATAAATAAATTTTGGAAGATTGTAGTCAACAACATTTTCAATTTTCTTAAATAGGCTAAAGTTTTCACCTTTGGATGGTATGAAAACTGTTGAGTTAAAATGTTCTTTATCGATATATTTCGATAGAAGGGAGGCGGATTTATAAGATCCACCCATTTTTGTTCCAACAAAAGGGAAAGCAACATATGTCTTTTTATTCACCATAGTCATTGTAGTTTAATTATTGTTAATTTTCGTTAATTTGATATGAAAGCGTATATATAAAGGATAAATACAAAAACATTCACAAGCCAGATTTCCTTAAGAAAACTAAGAAAGCTGGATTTAAATATATTCTTACTAATCATGATATAAGTAATATAAAAATTAATTGTTATCGATAGCAGAATCCCCCAACAGATAATTAGCAAGTCATTAAAAATCAATGAGACAGATAGGCAAGCAATAAAAACTAGTGAAGTAAGTAACCCATTTATAAATAGAAGATTTGGTTTTTCAAAAGATTGAAAAAAGCCGCCAGCTGTTGCGAGTGCCATTTGAAAGGGGATTGAAAGTGCTAAAATCTGCAATATGGGTGCTGACTCTAACCACTTGCTTCCTAGTATTATCTGGATAATTATTTCGCTAAACACGAAGATTCCTCCAGCAAATAAAAGTCCTATGTATAATAATCTTTTCACAAATTTATGATGTAATTCCTGTGCTTTATCAGGCAGATTTTTAAGATTTTTTACTACAGGCTGTATTGCAGGTGACATGGCATTCGAAAGCAACATCATTGGATACCTCATTATCCTGTAGGCATTGTCATAAAGTCCAAGAGATGTTTCGCCAAAGAATTTAACAACTGCAATATTGTCTAGATTTCTTGGAAAATAGTTAACAATATTGAAGCCTAAAGTATAAGTTGATGTTCTTCTAATGATAGCGTATGAAGAAATCTTTCGACCAAAAGATGGCATTCCAAATTCAGTATCTTTTGAAAAAAAATAAGACAAACAAAAGAAAATAATTGCACTAGCCATATATTTGGAAGATAGGCTAAGTAGGGGAGGAAGATATTCATATATTAATAAAACCACTATCAAGCTAAAAATTTCTGAAATCACGCCTATAATAGCTATCTTCTTGAACATCTTCTCTCTAAGAAGCATAGCATTTGGAAAGGCTGATAAAATGTAAAAAAATAAGCTCAAAGAGATTACTTCTACAACATAATCAAAATTTTCAAAATTATAAAAATTAACTGCATAGTTAGCTGCTAGATAGAAAAGTACAAATGATAAAGCAGATAGAATTAAAAAAAAGCTAAATATCCCATTTCTATTTTCTGAAGTAAGATATTCAAGATTTATTATTGATGGCGATAAACCACCTTCACCCAAAAGTCTAAAAAAGTTAAAAAAAACCATTAAGGCCGCTATTGCTCCAAAATTTTCAGGAGAAAAAAGTCTTGCAAGAATCATCAATGATATTAAATTAAAAATATATATGATGTATTTGCTCTGAAGACTTTGTAATATTGCAGAGTAGAAAATTTTATTAATATTTTTCATTTTAGAAGAATATTTTATCTAGATTTCTTTCAAACGCTCTAAATGAAAACTTATCTTCAAAAGTTTCAATTGCATTCTCTACACAATAAAGAGAATTTCCCTCTTTGATAAATGATTTAATGCCATCTGCTATTCCTGATGGAGTATTCTCACAGAAATAAAGATAATTTGACTGCGTTCCTAAAAGCTCTTTGATCGCGTCTGTCTTATATGTAAGACACGGTATGCCCATAGCTAGTGAATCTATTACTTTATTAGGAAGCACAGTTTTAGATTTTGTTAGATCCCCAAACATACCTAAAGATAGGTCACATTTTTCAATAATATAATTGTTTAGCGTGCCGTCAGAAAAACTCAACTCATTTGATATATATAAACGATTGCTTTCAATATAATCTTTATATTTCTCTAAAAGAACCATAGATTTTTCATCAGAATTGCCAAATATATTTAATCTAATTTTATGGCTGTTAAGGTGCTCAAGAGAACTAAGTATATTATCAATACCATGAATATCTAATAAGCTTCCCCACCAACATATATTTACAAATGAATTTGAATCTAAAAAACGCTTTTTAGTTTTTATCTTTTTATCATCAACACACAATGGAACAATCAATATTTTTGGATCATCAATTTTCATATTAAGCACATTTAAGAAATAGTTTGCTTCAGAGTTATTGAGAAAAATTAGTTTGTCACCCAATGCAATGATAATACGTTCTCTAAGTCGGCTAAGAGCTATTTCTAAAAAATGGCTGCTATTATTTTGTAAAGCCTTTTCATAATTACTTGAGTAAAAATCAACAATAACCACCTTATTTAATAATTTGCAAAGCAAGACTTCAAAAATTGTTAAATACCCAAGATTCATTGGCATAACTATTGCAGACTCAGATCTAAAAATATCAATGATACGTTTTGGAAAAGACAAGAATCTATTTGTGTATGATTTTTTTTGGTGTTGATTTTCAAAAAACTGAAAACCTTTTTTTTTGAAATACTTGATGTAGTTGGGATATCTGTAGCTTCCTTTTTCCGTTCCAATAATAAGCAGCTTCATTATTTTAATTCTTCAAAAGACTTAATTTGGTTTTTACAAAGAAGATATGGATCTGATCCAGTCTGAAAATCTTTATACCAATTAGCAACCCACTCAAGACATTTATCTGTAGTAAGTCTTGGCTCCCAGTCTAGTTCAGTTAAAGCTTTAGTTACATCTAATTTCAACACATTGGATTCTTTAAGATTGGAAGGTGAATGTTTAATTGTTGAGTTGCTTTTGAAGTATTTTTTTAAAGAAATAGCTAAATCTTCAACAGATAAAACATCATCAGTATATGGGCCAAAATTCCAGTAATTGTCAAAACCTTCGTTTTGTAAGGCTTTTTCACATAGCTCAATATATCCATCTAATGGTTCCAGTACGTGTTGCCAAGGCCTAATAGATCCAGGGTTTCTTAAATGCAAATCACTATTTGAAGAAACTGCCCTAATAATATCTGGTATTAATCTATCCTTTGACCAGTCCCCACCTCCAATTACATTTCCAGCTCTAGCTGACATTAATTTTTTGTCTGTATATTGGTAATATGATTGCTGATAAGATGCTACTACCAGCTCGGCGCAGCCTTTACTACAGCTATATGGGTCAGCACCACCCATTCTATCATTCTCTTTAAATGGATCACCAAGCTCATTATTTTCATAACATTTATCACTTGTAATTACTAAAACTACTTGAACTGAATTGATATCCTTTGATACGCTCAGAACGTTTGCTGTTCCAATTACATTTGTTTCCAGAGTTTCAATTGGATTTATATAAGATGATCGAACAAGAGGTTGAGCTGCAAGATGCATAACTATATCGGGTTTAAAATCACTTACAGCTTTTTTTAATGAAGCTAAATCTCTAATATCTTGAAAATGTGTATTGTGTAAATTATTAATATTTGCTGATTCGTACAATGACGGAATTGTATCTGGTCTAAGAGAATATCCTTCAACAATAGCACCTAATTCATTAAGCCAAATACTTAGCCATGACCCTTTAAAGCCTGTATCGCCTGTGAGGAAAACTTTTTTATTTTTCCAAATATTATTTTTAATCAATTTGCTTCCAAACTTTCCAAGGAGCTAAATCATTTGCCCATAGACTCTCAAGAATATTTCTGTCATTTATCGTATCCATAGGCTTCCAGAAGCCGTTGTGATTATAAGCCATAAGCTCGCCATCTCTTGCTAGGTTTTGCAATGGTTCTTTTTCCCAAATTGTTTCATCATCTTTGATATATTTGAATATCTCTTTATTTAAAACAAAATATCCGGCATTTATTAAGCTGCCCTCTGATTTTGGCTTTTCTGTAAAGCTCTGAACGCTGTTACCATTTAATTCAAGAGCACCAAATCTTCCTGGAAGATTTGCAGCAAGAACGGTTGCTAATTTTTTATTGTCTATGTGAAAATCAATTGAGTCTTTGATATTGTGATCTGATAGGCCATCTCCGTAGGTAAAGCAGAAATGATCTTCATCTATATATTTTTTTACTTTTAATAACCTGCCTCCTGTCATGGTTTTAAGGCCTGTTTCAACTAATGTGACTCTCCAGTCTTCAGTATTATTGTTATGAAAAACTGTTTTATCTTCCCTGAAATCAAAGGTAACATCGTTGTTATATAATGAAAAGTTTGAAAAATATTCTTTTAACACATGACTTTTGTAACCACAACATATTACAAAATCTTTTATTCCATAATGAGAATAAGTTTTCATTATGTGCCATATGATAGGCTTTCCTCCAATCTCTACCATTGGCTTTGGCTTCACCGAGGATTCTTCTGATATTCTGGTTCCAAATCCACCCGCTAAAATTACTGCTTTCATCTATTTATTATAAAATTTCTTATACCACTCTACAAAAATAGTTAAACCATTCTCAAGAGTAGTTGTTGGCTTATAGTTAATAAATTTTTGTGTCTGAGTTAAATCAGCATAAGTTAATTTTACATCTCCTTGCTGCATTGGAAGAAAATTTATTTTTGCCTTCTTTCCTATCTTTTTTTCAAGAATCTCAATAAGATACATTAAATTTTCAGGCTTATTATTTCCAAGGTTTAACAATCTAAATGGTGCATCACTAAGAGTGTTAACATTTTTCTCTTTTTTTGGTGGAGACTTCAAAGCAAGCAAGATCCCATCAGTTATATCATCAATAAATGTAAAATCTCTTTGCATGTTACCATCATTAAATACTTTGATTGGCTCTCCATTAATTATTCTTTCTGTAAATGAAAAATAAGCCATATCGGGTCTCCCATAAGCCCCATAAACAGTGAAGAACCTTAAACCAGTGCATGGTAAGTTGTATAGGTGACTATATGAGTATGCTATTACTTCATTAGATTTTTTTGTTGCTGCATACAGGCTCACTGGGTGATCAGTAATATCATCAATTTCAAAAGGTTTTTTAGCATTCATTCCGTACACTGAACTTGAGGAAGCAAATAAAAAATGATCCACATTCATTTCTTTTGACTCTTCTAGAATATTTTGAAAACCAATGATATTTGAGTGAATATATGATTCAGGATTTTTCAATGAGTATCTGACTCCTGCTTGGGCTGCTAAATGTATAACAGCATCAAAATTATTCTCTTTAAATATTGTTTTTAAATCATTTCTATTTGCAATATCGCATTTAATAAATTTAAAGTTTTTAAGATCGGAAATTTTATTAAGCCTGCTTTGCTTCAAGTCAAAGTCATAATAATCATTTAAATTATCAATACCGATAACTTGTAAATTGTTATTGATAGCTTTTTTAGTTAAGTGGTAACCAACAAAACCAGCAGCTCCTGTTATCAATATCTTCATTTAATTGCTATCAAATTAATCTCTAGTAAATATTTTTTCTTCAACATCATCTAATTTATTGCTCATAATCCTGCTCTTGCAAAAATTTTTCAAAACCTTGTTTTAAGCTAATCTTTGGCTTCCAACCAGGTAGATTGCTTCCTTTGGTAGCCGGAATCATAACTTCTCTATCTCTGTAAGGTCTCGTTCCCCAATTAACGTTTATATCTACTTTCATAACTTGCTCAAAGGTTTTCACTAGATCTCTTAATGAAATGTGTTTGCCAGATGAAATTATGAATCTTTCATGACCAATAATCTTTTCGTCAACTAACTGAATTATTGCACAAATGTAAGCCTCAATAACATCATCAATATGTACTATATCGATAAGCTGTTCTCCATCAGTCATATCAATTTTATCGCGATTAAGTGCAAGCTTTCTAAGGAAAGGTATTAACTTTGATCGCGGGTCATTACAGCCATAAGTATCAAATAATTTTAATGTTGCTACCTTCATTTTGCTTGTTTGGATGTAGTATTCAATAATTGATTCAAAAGCATTCTTAGTAGCAGCATACAAACAAACTGGATTATATTGTGAGTTGTTATAGTGTTCCCAAGATGTTCCAGTATTAACCATAAATTGAACATTTGTTTGCTTCATAGCTTCTGCTATTTGAGTAGAAAACAAAAGATTGCTAGAGATTAGGTTCTCAACTTGTTCAGATTTATGGTCAGCTAAAAAGAGAGAAGCTAGATGAATAACAATATCTGGCTTAAAGTCTTCAAATATATCTATTACGCATTTTGTTGAATTATCGTAAACATATATATTAAGCTTGTTCTTTATGTTGTATAAAGCAGTTAAATCGGAATTATCTCTTTTTATGATTGCTAAATTGCAGCCAATGCTATCAAGTTTTTTAACTAATTGAGAGCCAATGTATCCAGACGCACCAGTAATAACAATTCTTAAGTCTTTAATTTCTTTATCCATATTTAAATGGGCTTACAAAATCACTAAAGGGCTTAAATGAACTATCTCGATCAGAAATCACTGGTTTTTTAACAGGCCAATCAATCGGTACTGAGTTCCATAAGATGCCTGAATCAAATTCTGGATAATAGACTGTAGAAGTCTTATAAATAAGTGTTGATGACTCACTCAATGAGCAAAAACCATGCGCTAATCCCTTGGGTATATAAATCATATTCGCATCATTCGAATTTAGATTGAAAGTATCACACTGTCCAAAAGTAGGTGAACCAACTCTTAGATCAATAACCACATCAAAAACTGAGCCACTCACACAATAAACTATTTTTGCATGTTCTTGTGGTGGTAATTGAAAATGTAGTCCTCTGATAACTCCTTTTAATGACTTTGAATAGTAATCTTCCTTAAACACGTCTTCTAATCCAAGAGATTTAAAAGACCCACTATGGAAAACTTTGACGAATAGGCCCCTTTCATCATGAAAAATTTTTGGAATTAATTCTAAACAATCTTTTATAGTTGATTGCTTGATACTAAACATACTTTGATACGAACTCTTTAACTACCGATTGAAATCGTATAAACATTGATTCTGTTAATCCATGATGCACTGGAAGCAAAACTCCTCTTCGCATTACTGCATCTGCATTAGGATAACCACTCTCACGGATACGCTTGGTGCAACCCCTCATCATGGGTTGCCTAAGAATGTTTCCAGTGAAAACAACTCTAGTCTGGATGCTTCTTTCCTCAAGATAAATCTGAAAATCTCTCCTGCTAAAAGGGGCAGTATCCTTTATGAGTATGGGGAAAGCTAGCCAGGCAGTTTCAAAGTCTGATGATTCAATAGGGATAGAGAAAAATTCACTGAATTGTGAGAAAAAATCACATTGTCTAGAAAAGTTTTCTTGCCTAGTTGCTATATTTTGATCAAGCTTTTCAAGTTGTGCAAGACCGAATGATGCTCCTAATTCATTGCCTTCTAAGTTGTAACCAACTGACTCAAATACAAACTTAGCATCATACTCAATGCCATCCAAGTCTACATTAAATCTATTCTCAATCGATTCACTATGTTCATCAAAAAGTGAAGAACTACGTCCCCAAGATCTTAGCAATTTTGCTCTCTCCATAACATTGTCATCATTGATGGCTAAGGCGCCTCCATTGCCAGCGCAATTAATGATGTGAGATCCATAGAAACTTGTAATTGACATATCGGAGTAAAATCCTGTGGATTTTCCTTGAATTGTGGCGCCCAATGTGTCGGCTGAATCCTCTATAATTTTGAGTTGATATTTGTCAGCAATCTCTCTTATCTTTGGCCAGTCACATAAGTTCCCCATTAAATTTGGCGCCAGTATAGCAACGGTCTTTTCAGATATCATTTCCTCTATTTGTGAACAATCAATGTTATAAGTAAGAGGCTCAACATCAACAAATACAGGAATTAGATTATTTTTGACTAAACAACCTACAGAAGTTGAAAAAGTCAAAGCTGGCGTAATAACTTCAGAGCCTGGAGCAAAATCAAATGCTTCAACACCAATAAATAATGCTGATGATCCAGAATTAACATATAAACAATGTTTTTTAGAAAATAATTTGGCAACTCGTGCTTCAAATTTTCGTGAATAATTTCCCATTTGGGTTGATTCAGACAAACATTTTACTACGGCATCGATTTCTTCTTTTCCGTAAACTGTTTTTGCATAAGAAATTTGTTCGACATCTTTCATTTTAAAATCCTATTTTTTTTACTAATATTAAATTCTTTTTATCTCTATTCAAAATATTATCTCTTGGCAAATATAATTAATCTTTTCCATTACACTATTGTATCTATCTAAAGTGAATCTATAAGGATCAGCAATGAGCTGATTTGAATGTTGGTGAGTAAAAATCTTTATCTTGTCTTTGGAGTTGCTGAAAGCTTTATTTAACTCAAATAACACCTGATGATCCATTGCTAAAATTATGTCTGAGGTATCAATCATTATTTTTGTTATTCTTTTTGGAACATGAATATCACTTTGAACACCTAATTTATCAAGGTAGTTTCTTGATCTTTTATCCATATCATATTCATTTAATGGTTGGATGCCTGCAGATATAACTTCAATATCTTTATGAAAGTGCTTTAGTAAATTTTCAGCTACAGGGCTTCTGCAAAAATTTGCAACACAAACAACAGAAACTCTTTTTTTAATTTTTGATTCCAATTAACTTAATTGCCATCCGTAAGATTATCTATGCTGTTCAAGAAGGTAGAAAAAGGAAAGAATTGAGAAATTACCCTGTTCCATCTGGTTGTAGCTTTGGCATTAACATAAATAATATCATTATTCTGAAGGTAGAAATTACCAGCTAAAATGAAAGAAGATGGACTCGATAAATCAGCTTTGAAGATTCTTTCATTCTGTCCATCTAGCCCTTGTCGTATTACAAATACATTTGATCCTGATGCAGTATTGGTGCTTATACCCTGAACCTCTCCTAAAGCATCAGCCAGAGATAACGGGATATCTGTAATATTTAGTTTTGATGGTCTTGTTACTTCTCCAAGTAAGTAAACTTTTTGAGAATTAAATCTTGCAATCGATAAATCAAGCTGAGGATCGTTAAAAAAATTACTCAAATCATTAGTTATTTTCTCTCTTAACTGATCTTGAGTAAGACCAGTGGCTTTAACCATCCCCACAAATGGAAAGAAAATATTGCCATTTGAATCAACACGTCTCAGATTTTGGTCAGGACTAACATTAACAATTGGAAATACTTCATTTAACCCCCAAACTGTGATCGCAATCTGATCGCCATTCCCTATTTTATATGGAACATTTAGCACCTCATCCGTATTGTCTACAAGGTCTTCTATGAAGATTTTTTGACCTGTGTCTTCTAAGGTTACAAAATTTTTATTATTCCCAAAGCTTGATTCTGTCACCATATGCATACCTGGTGCGAGTGAGCAGCTCCCCAAAAGAAAAATGGTCATTACAGTTATTAATTTAGTCTTCATTTTCTGTGTAATCATAGCTTGTGTATAAATATTTTTGAGCATAATAACTATAAGCATAGTTCCCGTATAAACCATAATACCCATAGTATCCTTTAGGTTTTGCATAATCATTATAAACAAGCCCATCTACTTTATGTCCGGACTGTTCTATTACGGATAGAGTCTGTTTTATTTCTGAAATTGTATTATGTTCATGCCTTACAACAAAAACATTTATATCTGAAAATGACATAAGCAGTGATGTATCAGTTACACTAAGCGCCGGAGCAGTATCTAAAATTACGATGTCAAAATGATCCCTAATAAAATTGACCTTCTCTGAAAATTCTGGTGAGTAAAGAAATTCGAAAGTACCAATAAGTTTCCGTGGTTTTGAAATAAAAAAAAGGTTTTCAGTGATCTTGTATTTGTCAATATTCTCGGAATTTATATTAAGGAAATCTTTTTTTGTAATTCTTTCAGTGTTAAATTTCTTGTGCAAATCACCTCGCTTAAGATCCAAGTCAAGTAAGGCAGTTTTTTTGCCAAGTTCTGCGAATTTTTTTGCAATTTCTCCCGCTAGCATTGATTTACCATTTTCGGCTGTACTGCTAGTTATTAGTATAATTTTTTTACTAGAATCTTGATCCATTATATTTAAAACAGCCGACTCTAAGGATTGCTTAAATTTCTCACTACTTTCTGAGGTAATGTCATCTTCTTTATGGGAAGGAACTATTGAAAAGTACGGTATGTGAATATTTTGATCTTGTAATTCTGCAGGGTTCGAAATAGCAAGAAAAAACATTCCCCTAATAATTGCTATAAATAGCCCAATACCAAAAAAGATTACAATAGTAAAAATCACATTTCTTAATCTGGGGCCAACAAATATAGATTTATATGCAGCATCAAGAACTCGGATATTTCCAATTGTGCTAGCTTCCATAATAGAGAAGCTTAATCGTCTATCCATTAATTGAGAATATAAAGTTTGCGAGATTTCAACCTCCCTAAATAAATCAATATATTGCTGTTGTGCTAGTGGCAGATCTTCAATTTTGTTCTCAATAAACTTCCTTTGAGATATCAATTCCTCTTTTTTATTTAGCAGGCTTAAAAAAATTGGATTATTTGGTGTATATGTATTTTCTGCTTCTGTAATTTCCAAGTTAAGCAAATTAATTCGTTGGTCAATCTCAGAAATTGCACTTATTATTGAATTTATTTCCAAATCAATATTTACAGATTTATTATCTTCTTGGAATTGTTTTAGATTATCTTTGTTCTGCGAAAGTACAAAATTAATTGAATCTATCCTTTGATCAATGAAATTTATAGCCCTTCTAGCTTTTTCAGACTCTGTTTTAATATTATTCTCAATAAATACCCTGTTTGTTGTATCAATTATTCTTTTTCCATTTTCAATATCTGATGAAACTAGGCTAACATCGACCAAGCCCGTATTTCTAAAATACCCATACCTAGAATCTACTAGACTTACATTAAGTAGTTTTCTTAAATGTCCAACTTGATCACTTAAGTTGCTTACAGTTAGTTTGGCTGTAGATGAATTGCTAATTGAAATTTTATCTACATCAAAAGAAATATTTTCATTTGCAAAACTATCCCCCTCCTTTAGTAGAGGGCTTATTGCATTATTGTTTTCATCAACTAACTCGAATGCATCATCAATAATCTTTATGACAAAATTTAAAGGCTTCTCCTCAAAAATATTTGAATAAGACGTATTAGAGAGTTGAATAGCATCATTTTCAGCTAAGCCACTGATAGTAAAGTTTAATCCTAAGATCTCTATTGAATCCATCAGATTATTTCTTGATAGATATAGAGATTCGATGTTATCGATATCTGAGATGTTTGAGCTTCCTAAAACAAAATTCAATTGATCATTTACATTTCCAACATTTGATTGAGGTGAAGATATTTGTAAAACGCTTTTAATTTGATAAGTCTTATCTGTTAGAAGATACAAGGAATAAGAACTTATAAATCCAATAAGAGTTATTGCAAGAACTAATTTTGATTGCATCAAGATAAAACGGATTATGTTACCAAAACCCAGTGATTCATTCTCATTTAGGGTGTTATGGAAGTCTTGATTAGGATTACTCATGAGTTGAGATTATAATTTAAATGTATTTTATTTACCACAAACCAACGTTGGCCAGTTATTTACATAGGAACAACCATATCATCATTTTAAAAATACTTTATAGTTATTAGTTTTGATCCAATAATAAGTGTAAAGGTTATATAATCCACTTTTTATGAACAATAATCTGCAAAATAACGAAGAGCTTCATGATTGGGTGGATGCACTTGAGAACCTAATTCTATTTAATGGTAAGAAAAGTGCATCTGAATTAATACAAAGTTTTGTTAAATATGCAGGAAACAAAGGGCTTTTAGAACCAGGTTTCTCTGCACTGCCTTTTCAAAACTCTATTTCTCAATATGAGGAGAGTGTCTATCCAGGTGATTGGGATATTGAGGAAAAGATAAGACACTACATAAGGTGGAATGCATTAATCACAGTTTTAAAAGCTAATAAAGAACTTGATCTTGGAGGACATATTTCTACCTATTCGTCTGCTGCAACACTGTATGAAGTAGGATTTAATCATTTTTTTAGAGGTGGAAAACTATCTGATATGGTCTATTTTCAAGGGCATTCTTCTCCCGGAATCTATGCAAGATCATTTTTAGAAGGATCAATAACTCAAAAACAATTAGATAACTTTAGACAAGAAATAGATGGCAATGGTCTTTCATCATACCCTCACCCATGGCTAATGCCAGAATACTGGCAATTCCCAACGGTTTCTATGGGCTTGGGCCCAATAATGGCAATTTATCAGGCCCACATAATGAAATATCTTGAGCAAAGAGGTTTGTTAAAAAACGAATCTAAAAGAAAAATATGGATGTTCTGTGGTGATGGAGAAATGGATGAACCAGAATCTCTAGGTGCAATTTCTTTAGCTGCAAGAGAAAAGCTTAACAACCTTATATTTGTTATTAATTGTAATTTACAAAGATTAGATGGGCCAGTAAGAGGTAATTCAAGAATCATAACTGAGTTAGGTGCAATCTTCAAAGCAGCTGGATGGAATGTAGTTAATGCGATTTGGGGAAGAAAATGGGATGAGCTTCTTGCTAAAGACTCAACAGGCGCTCTTGAATGGGTTATGAATAATACTGTCGATGGTGAATATCAAAACTTTAAAGCAAAAGGAGGGGCGTACACAAGAAAAAACTTTTTCGGCAAGCACCCTGAGGCTTTAAAGCTTGTTGAGGACATGACAGATCAAGAAATAGAAGACTTAAATAGAGGAGGTCATGATCCGCTAAAAGTATATAACGCCTACCAATCAGCCTATGAATGTACTGATAAGCCTACTGTAATACTTGCATTTACAGTGAAGGGTTATGGAATAGGATCTAGACAAGCAGATAACACCACACATCAAGTTAAAAAACTTTCCGATGAGAATCTTAAAGATTTTATTAAAAAGTTTAATTTACCTGTTGATTCTGAAAGCCTTTCGGATTTGCAATATCTTCAGTTTGATAAGAGCAGCAAGGAATATAATTATTTAGTTAGCAACAGGAAGAAGCTTGGAGGATTTTTACCTAAAAGAGAAGCAGTTAAATGCAACTTAAAAGTGGATAGCAATTCTCATTTTGAGGAATTTAATAGTCATTCTAAAAGAGAGATGTCAACAACAATGGTTTTTGTGAGACTAATCACATCTCTTCTAAGAGATAAAAAAATTGGAAAAAATATAGTACCTATTGTGCCAGATGAGGCTAGAACTTTTGGAATGGATGGGCTTTTTAGACAATTTGGAATTTATAGCAGAGAAGGGCAGAAATATCAGCCTGAAGATGCTGATAAAGTTATGTGGTATCGGGAGTCAAAAGATGGGGTAATGCTAGAAGAGGGCATAAATGAAGCAGGCGCTTTTTCGGCATGGATTGCATTAGCAACATCATATGCAAATAACTCTCTACCTATGATTCCATTTTATATTTACTATTCGATGTTTGGCTTTCAAAGAGTCCATGATTTAGCATG